>ENA-OYXV01001404-OYXV01001404.1-human-gut-metagenome-genome-assembly--contig:-NODE-1404-length-13347-cov-4.458697_pt1 | contig 13347 bp, 12 predicted proteins | sample MGYA00244846_ERZ653424 | MGnify/ENA primary metagenome ERZ653424 (study PRJEB26926, sample SAMN06165108) | human gut metagenome | biome: ENVO:00009003; feature: ENVO:2100002; material: ENVO:00002003...
ATCTAATGACTATTTGTGTTGTTGGATAAGCGGAGGTATTTTTTGAATGAAGAAAGCAAGGAATATTGTAGACGAGATTGATACCATGATTTTTTACGTTCCAATCAAGACAACTAATTTGATAGTTGTCGAGGTCATATTGACAAAATTTTTTGGTTGATGTTATACATATATCTGTTGTGCCAGAAGAAAAGAAAAAAATAGTATTAACAAGAATAATGGCGATAAGTGTTAATTTAAGTGTTTTATTCATAAAATGTGTGAGCCTCATTCGCCCAATGGTTATTTGTGTGAATGAGGCTCACCGTCTATACTCCTAAATTGTTATTTTAAGATAGAGAGTAATGTAGTACCCAGGTAGTATTTAATGCGATTCTTTGCGTGTCAGCGTTAAATTCACAGATTAAATTGTAGAAATCACCAGGGCTTCTTATGAAGCCATCCATAGCGATTTCCATACTTCCCATGGCAACATCATAAAATTCTTCTTGCAGAGCAGCAGTTTGTTTATAGATCTTATATGAACCAAAAGTGTAGGATTCCGTACCAATACCGGAAATATCCAAAATGTCATCAATATAACCTATTGCACCACTTACCAAATAATCATCAATTACCCCGACCATAATACTTGCTATTTTAGAGGCTGTTGATGTTCCTTTGGTTCCTAAACCGTTAAATTCTCTTGATACGACTACATGGCTACTATCGTTCCCTTTTTTCTTTATCTCGATTGACGGATAGAGAGAAACGGTATCGTTTCCACCTAAGAGATAATCAAATGTATCTTGTGAAGGATAGTATACAACTGTTTCGTTTAATTCGACTTCAACCTGCAACATGTTTTTTGCACTATATACTTCATCCCCTTCCACATATCCTTCACGGGTGTTTCTGCCAGTAAAAGATAAAATCATAATTCTGGTGTAAATATTCGAACTTCCATATTTTGTGGATGAGTATGCAAAATAATTACGTTCGTTTGAGATTAATACTCCTCGTGACCATTTGTCTGTTTCAGACATGAATACACTGTCAGGAACATCATATGTATTATACAAAGGATTATGGCTAGACGCTGATCGTGTATTAAGAGCGGTTTCTGAATCAGCGGCTGCTGTTGCAATCATTTCGTTGTATTCATCTTCCGTCAATGTAAACGATTGAGTAGGAGTATTTCTGTAATAAAATTCATTTGCATTTTCGCGCAGGATAGTTTCATCTGAAGAAGAGAGAATATGTACAGTGTTAATTATATTGGCATTAGTGATCGTATTGTTGCAAGACACCTCTCCCTGCCAATAATATACATCATTGGACGACTTTTCCTCAAAGATAAGGCTCAGTACTTTTTTCCCAATCAAATCGTAGTTAGCGGGCATTAGATCATGTACATTAGCATTGTAGGTCATACTAATATTAACGATATTAAAGTATGGGTCGGCGAAACCGACTGTGGAAAAAATGAAATGATCCGAATTTACATTATTTTCAACAGCCGAAAGTGGAGTCGTAGGAATTGAGTATGAATTGTCATTAAACTGAAATTGTAATCTGTAATCCGAAGTTAGGATAACACCGTGAATAGAGGTGTCGAACATTTGTTTGTTATCTACTTCAACATTTACACCATCATGGAATATTTTGCCGTATAAAGTATCAGCGTGAAACAATACATCTGATGTAGTATCTGATATATCAGTGATATTAGATGCGGCGATGTTGACTGGTATACATACTATGCATAAAATCGCGAGCACAAGCGATAAAATGTGTTTCATGACTGTTTCCTTTCAATATTTTATGAACATTTTTCTGAGACTGTGCGGGTGATAGTTTCAGACGAACCTCTTGCTGTAACTGCAGCTTCGAGTTCAAGGGTATAAGTACGGCCTTTAGTTCCGGTAAATGATTCATTGATTGTGACAAAGGGCAGATCAGAATCAATATCCCAAGAATTGATTTCGCGGCCGGACTCATACAATGTCAGAGTGCCGGTAATGCTTGTTGCAGAACTTATAGCAGTAATATCACAATAAACCGTTCCTTCTGTACCGTCGAAAGAAATTTCGCAGGCTATTCGGTTGACGTTATCCCACAGAGGTTCAATTGGAACAATACTAACTGCCAGAACACTGGATGCTAAACAACTTACCATAAGTATTGCAAGTACAATTGTTTTCATAACTTTTTTCATTTTGTGTCACCTCGTATAATATAAGAGTAGTAGTTTTTAGCGTTCCTCTCCAAGAACTGTATAAAAATGCTATACTGTAATGGATGCTGTGGATTGGTCGCATCACCTACCGCAAGACGGTTGCAAGGAGGCTCCGACCACAGCCCTTTACGAGTTTGTTAATTAGTTAGATACCGCAGCAAGTGGAGATGCAAGACGGTTTATTTAGAACGAGGTTACAAGACGTAAAGTGCCCTGTGGATTCGTACAGCATCAAATAAACAAACTGCGAGGTATCTATTATGGTTTATGTCGGAATCGACGTCGCAAAGGACAAGCACGACTGCTTTATCGTAAACTCCGACGGTGAGGTTCTGTATGATGTGTTCACCATACAGAACGACATGGATGGATTTGAAGATTTGCTGTTCAAAATCAAGACTGCTTCAAAAGATTTGAGCAAAGTGAAAGTAGGACTCGAAGCCACGGGACACTACTCTTGCAACATTCTCGGATTTCTTCATAACAAAGGTCTGACTACCATCGTTATCAATCCGCTGTACACCAGTCTGAGCCGGAAGAGCGTCAGTCTGCGTAAAACCAAAACAGACAAAGTGGACGCCCGTACAATTGCGAGTATGATCATGTCTGACGTGAGCTTAAAGCCCTACTCAGACACAGTATACCACAATGAAGACCTAAAGTCACTATCCAGATACAGATTTGATAAAGTTTCTGACAGATCAAAGCTGAAACAATCTGTTTCCCGCCTTGTAAATATCCTGTTCCCGGAACTCGAAAAGCTTGTATCAACACTTCACGCAAAAGCCGTTTATGCGCTTCTTTCCGAGTTCCCCGGCGCTCATCAGGTCGCTTCTGCCAATCTGAAGCATCTGACGGCTTTGCTTTCCACTGCATCCAAAGGACATTTCGGCAGAGAGAAAGCAAACGAAATCCGTGAAGCGGCACGCCGTTCGATCAGCTCATATCTTCCTGCAAAATCATTGGAGCTCAGACATACCATCAAGCTGATTCATGAATTGAACGCAGAAATTGCTGAGATCGAGACAGAGATCAAAAAGATCATGGATTCCATCGATTCACCCACTCTTTCCGTGCCGGGGATCAGCTATGCTCTTGGCTCTGTCATCGTTTCCGAGGTCGGTGATTTCTCACGTTTTGACAATCCGGACAAGCTGCTTGCCTTTGCAGGCTGTTCTCCGTCTACATACCAGTCGGGGCAAATCTATTCCACTCATGCAAAGATGGAAAAGCGAGGTTCAAAATATCTGCGCTGGGCACTCTTAAATGCAGCAAAATATGTCTGCAAATGGGAGCCGACCTTTGCCGTTTATCTCAGGAAGAAGCTGGCGGAAGGCAAGCATTACAATGTTGCTGTGTCTCACGCCGCAAAGAAGCTTGTTCGCTTGCTCTCCCATCTTGAAACTACGGGCGAGAAGTACATTCCTCAAACTCTCTCTTGAACCCGAGCTAACAAATACATACTGTACCAGCCGGCGCCTTGACAAACCGAAGCATACAGATGCTACAATTTTTCAAAACGAGGGCGCATTCCGGCTTTGTTGTCTTGCTCTCTCCGTCGCCCTCGCTGGTTTTATTCAGCATCTGTATGCTGTTTGTCAAGGGCGGCGCATTTTTTTAACTTTTTTCATTTTGAGGCTTGACTTTTTATAGTTAGTCTCCTTCTTTTTGGATTTATCTCACTATATATAACGAATGAAAATCGGTGAAAATCTCATTTTAGAAGAAATTGTAAAAAAAAAAACAGATACCGGCGGTTTTTTGAAAAATACGGTACCTGTTTTTGATTTAGATCATTGATTTACTTCGAGCATTTTTTTCATTTCTTCAAGACTGATAAATCCGACTATGCTGTAATCATATCCGTTAATAGACCATGTTAGCATATTTTCATAACCGGCTTCTCCTATTAAAAAGATTCCTTCCACTGTTGATACAGAAGTTGATTCAATCGTGTGGTGTTCTGTGTCATAGAAGGTTTCTTTTTGTTGATGTGGAGAAATAGTATAGGTAAGGAGTTCATTGGAAGCATTCATGTAACGTGCAGTATAATAGTCATTTTTATCAACTTCATGTAAGAGGGTATATCCTTCTGGTACAGAAATTTCTTTTTGCATTTCTGGAGCTCCTGAATCTTCAGAAGAAAAGTAGACTGATACATATTCGGAGTACCATGTAATGAAGGCATTCGCAATTTTTTCACGAAGTGGTTTTATAGCAACACAGGAGACAAATGTTAAAGTTGCGATCAGCATCAGGCATATAGCTACTCGTTTGCACCATAGTACGGAACTGCGGCTGAAACTGATGAAGCGGTATCTATTGAGTAATTTTTTTAACTTTGCCTGAAATTCAGGGGAATATTCGTGAGGAATTGCGTTGTAAGTATCGAACATTTCCAATTCCTCATCGATCAGCGGTTGGATTATAATTCGCATTGCGGCCGCTTCAAAAGAAGAATCTGCTTTATTATGGTTTGGCATTTTTTGCCTCCTCAATGATTTTTCTGAGTTCTTTTTTTGCGCGTTCGAGGTGAGTGCCGATTGTACTTACTGGAAGATGCAACTGGCGACTGATTTCTGGATTGCTCAGATTCTCTTTGTATCGCATGATCAGCACGAGTTTATATTTGGGTTTCAGTTTTACAACATACTGCTGGAGCAGACCGAAATCAAATTCGGAAAATAAATCGGGCAATTCATCCTCGACGGTAGTTGTCATGTCAGATTCGTGGAGCAGGTATTCGTCTGAATTTTGTGATGAGTACTTCTTGTTTTTTCTATAAATATCTATTGCGGCATTTTTTACAATGGATGATACGAATAATTTTGTGTCGTTTTCATTCATCGTGAAAAAATCATCGATATTTGCGCAGATATTTTCTGCAGCCTTCATGACAGCATCTTCGGCATCCATGTCATTTTTTAGAATATTAAATGCGATCCAGTACATGGCATTTTGATATTTTTTAAACAGAATGCCCGCTGTAATACGTTGCTCTTCGGTTTCCAGTGTATTTAGAATATAGAGAAAATCTAACAAGCGGTATCTCCTTCTACGAAAGTTTGTTCTGTGTTGTTGATACGCACGGTCATAAATAAATTATACAACATAATGAGGATTTTTGAAATGAGTAGCATGGAAAAATCCGATAAGATTTTTGAATTTCATGAAAAAAGCGTACTGCTATAGCATGAAGGGCGATTTCGGAAATTCAAATAAACTCATATTGTTTTCGATAGGTAAACAATATGAGTTGGGGATGTCCGCAGACATCTGGGGGAAACGTCCCCAACAGGAACGGACGGATGTGCTTCCAGAGATGAAGCGTACGCGGGAACTGGAGAAAGTACAGACGGCCGAGCCTGCGTCTCCGTAGCCCCCTCGGAGAGCGCATTGCACTTTCACACTTACATCAACCGATTGTCAACCGGTTGATGTAAGTGTGAAAGTGCTTTTGCGTTACTTTCTCACCAGAAAGTAACAAAGAGGTTGACGGCTTGGTTTTTCTATGGTATAATATGATTGTCGAAATGGTGATCCATAATGAAAAAACGCAGCGTGTTCCACCGTTGCGTTTTATGTCTCAAACAGAAAGGATGTGGATTTTTATAGAAGTAACTATTGCTGGCATGATGGGAAAAGGCAGCATCCGGCACAACAACAGGACCTTCCATGCGGCCAACGTAGACAGAGAACGGACGGCGCAGAACGTGATTTTCTGCAATGAAAATATTCAGAAAGTGTATCACGAACTGTTCGATGAAGCATTGACAGAATACAATGAGAATAAGACGAAAACACGAGATAGGATTCCGAATTACTACGAACATATCCGGAATGGAAAACAGGAAAAACTGTATCAGGAAGCGATCTTCCAGATTGGAAACCTGGAAAGCTGCGGGTGCGGCACAGAAAGCGGGGAGCGAGCTGCCGTCGTTCTGAAGAAGTTTGCAGAGACCTTCAGCGAGCGGAATCCGCATCTGCGGGTATTCAATATGGTTCTGCATATGGATGAGGCGACACCACATTTGCACATCGACTATGTGCCGGTGGCAACTGAGCAGACCCGTGGACTGTCTACTAGAGTTTCTCTGAAACAAGCCTTGAAGCAACAGGGGTTTGTCGGCAAAGGAAAGAACAGAACCGAATGGAATTTGTGGATGGAGAACGAAAAAGAAGCGCTGAAGTCATTGGCTACCGAACAGGGCTTCGTAGTGATCTCGCTGGGGGAGACACGCACGCACATGGCATTGCCGGAATATAAGGCTGCCATGAGAGAAGTGGAAGCTGTAAACGCAGAGCTGGCACAGACAAAAGCGGAAGTTGCGGCGGAACAATCGAAAAAGGAAATGCTGCAGGGCGAAGTGAAAGACCTGAGGAAAACCGCGGGACGGCTGAAAGCGGCAGAGAAAGTCAGTATGGACTTAATGGATATTCAGCCGAATCAAGGATTTCTTGGAAGCGTAAAAGGAGTTACGATTGAAGAAATCCAGAACCTAAAAGACCTTGCTGTTAAAGGTGCAGCAGATGCCCATGAACTGGAAAAAGTGAAAGCAGAAAATGTCCTGTTAAACAAAAAGGTTCCGAGTGTTCATGGGCAAATGGTGGTTCAAAAGCAGATTGGCAATCTGACACAGGTGAACAGCAGATTGGTAAAGGAAAACGAATATCTGAAAAGCTGTCTGAAAGAAGAACGGAGTTTCACAGATCGACTGATTGATAGTGTAAAGCGTATGCTGGAATTCATGGAAATGAGTTTGCCGGAATCGCTGAAGCCAGTGCTTGACGGCGCAAGAAAATTATTGCCGAACCGGAAAGAGTCCGAACGATGTGGACAGGAACACAATACAAGAAAGCACGATCTTGATTTGTGAGAAATAGAGACTTATGATGGCGGAGATAAATATCAACGTATGCACGTATGAAGATTTATTACAGCAGACTATAGCGGTTTGAGTGTTTTTTTAGATGAAGTCGGTATGAGTGTGAATTGCCGTAGAAAGATGCCCCCGTTTTATTTTCTGAAAATCTAATGAGATTGTAGAAAGCGATAGCAGACCTTGAAGCTGGCAAAGGGACGGTACATGAATTGAACGAGATGGAAGATGATGCACAAGAAATGTATTGATAATAACAGGAACATAGCCCCGGACATGGGCTATGTTCCTGTTAGAATTCATAGTGTGAACACATACTGATAATTTTAATGGTGTGTGTTTCCTCGTACACTTGATATACAAGCCGGTGCATTATGTTGATCCGGCGTGAAAAAGCCCCTTGAAGATCTCCCTGCAGTTTTTCACAGGGCGGAGGTGTACGGTATGGATCTTCCCGAAGAATCTCAATCAGTGCTTTTGCCTTGGAGTCCAGCTTCGCTGCTTTCAGATTGGCAATGTCGGCTGCAGCTTTCTTTGTGTAGACGATGGCGTACATATCACCACTCTACCTCGCTCTCCGGGATACACTCGGACAGCGGTGTTTTTAGCCCATCCACGATCTTCTCTTTCATACCGGGAATGGAACTGAGGTTTAGGGTTTCAATCAGACCGTTGTAATCTTCTTCACTCAGAACGACAGCATTGCCGTTCTTGGTGGTGACGTTGATGGGTTCATTGAATCGGATTGTCTGTTCAAGAATTTCAAAAATGTTCTTTCTGAAATGAGTTATATTGATGTTTAGCATGGCATTAGTCCTCCGTGTGTACATTATAGCGTACATCGCGGCGTTTGTCAAGAGATGTGTACCGTTTTACGTACATTTACTCGAAACCTCTTGAAAATTTATGCCAAGTGTGGTACAATGTTGCTGCGCAATACAAAAACTCAATGATAATAAACACCCCACTGATTTCTGGTACGGTTGCAGGATGATTTAGTGGGGGAAAATTATTGCAGAAATGGCGAAAAACTCATTGATAATAAACGCCCCCTATATATAGGTATTCCCTGAGATTTCTCTTTCTCTATCTAAGATAAGACAGAAAGTCGGAGGGGTGGTTGGGGTGAGGATTGTGCCTGTTGAATTGTGTGAAACTCGTTAGAGTTTTGCACAATTCAACAGGCACAATCCGAGGGGAAGGCGGGGAGGTGACTTTCTGCTTTAGTCTTTTGCTCCCCGCCTTCCCCTTTTTTGCAGAGACTTTATTTGATTCGGTTTTCTTTGATCGTCGATACTTTTCCACCGCCTTAGCGGCGCGTAGCGCAGGCGTTAGCCTGTGGTAAAGTATTGGCGGGTAACCTACTAAACTACAGTCGAGCAGATTTCGCTTTTGAAGCGGTTTGTGGGCTTGTAGGGCGGGACAGGGATTTTAGTTGATTTCCTTTCAAGGGGTGAATGAGACGCTCACCCCTTGAAAGGTTCAGAACGCTTAAGTTTGCCGGTCAGTTTGGTTTGGATAGTTATACTTAAAGACAGTGTATGCACGTTGAGGTGATTTTATGCAGGAAAATTTAGAAGTCAGCCCGTATATTCAGAAGCAGCGGGCGTTGTATCTTGAAAAAAACGAATGGTTAGATGCTCATTATGAGCGGATCGAACCTCATACGTTCTATCGTGAGATCTTTCCTATCGGCTCTTTCGAACGTGAGGGGCATTTTGAGGACGCGAAAGGTAATGGTATAGGTATAACTGTTACGGGTAAAGAAGATGGCTCTGATGTGGCTGAAAACGCTTCAGAGCGGCGCGGGAACGGTGTTGGTGTGGCGTTTTATTCGAAGGGACAAGTAAAAAAATTTGTTATCAACGATGGACATGAAAGTTTGGATGAATTGATTGGGGCGGAGTTTGCGATTTTGTCGCCGGTGTCATACTTTGGGAGATCTCGTGCCGGTAATTATGCCCGATATCTGTATTCGATTACTTTCGATTTGGATGGTGTTGAGATGCCTCAGCTTAGAGATACTTTCCATCAGATGAACCGCGGGTTTATTCCGTCAGCTACCTTTGTTGTGAACAGCGGGACAGGACTTCACTTGTATTATGTTCTGGATAGTCCGGTGGCGATGTATCCTCAGAATCAGAAATTTTTGAAAGAATTGAAATATGTTTTGACACGTAGAATTTGGAATCGATTCACATCCAAGATTGAAGAACCTCAATTGCAAGGTGTTCTGCAGGGATTTCGTGTTGTCGGCAGTGGAACAAAGCTGGGACTTGATTATCCTGTTGTAGCATATCGGTATGGTAAGCCTGTATCTATTGAGTATTTGCTACAGTATGTTCCGGATACAAATGGTGATCTTCAGCGTGTGACTGGGATTTTGGAGCAAGGAACTATGTCCATTGATGAAGCCAAAAAGAAGTATCCGGATTGGTATGAGCGGCGTGTGGTTCGCGGCGAACGACGTGGACGATGGATCGTGAAGCGGGATTTGTATGATTGGTGGTTGCGAAAGATAGAGACGGAGATCCACGTTGGACACCGATTCTATGGCATTATGACGTTGGCTATATATGCTGTGAAGTGCGGTATTAATGAAGATGAGCTGCGGCGTGATGCGTATCGACTGTTAAAAATTTTTGATGATATGAGCTATGAAGATTCAAACCGATTTACTGAGGATGATGTGATTAAGGCTCTGGAGATGTATAACGAGAATTTTGTGACATTTCCTCGTGAAGATATTGCGAAGTATTCTGGCATTCCGATTCCTGCTAATAAGCGGAATTGGAGAAAACAGGCTGATCATATTCAATATATGAATAATCAGCGAGAGTTTAAGGTGTTAAAAGGTGAATGTACAAATGGAGGACGTCCTGATAAATATAGCGTTATCCGAGAGTATATGCTTTCTTATCCGGAAATTAAAAAGAAGACGGAAATTGCTGCAGCTTTAAAGATAGATAGGCACACAGTTGGAAAGTATTATGATCAGATACGTGCAGAGCTCGATCGTAAGAGCAGACTTGTAACGCCGCAACGGCGTATTATGGTTGAGAACGGAAGAATCGTTGTAAAAATGATTCCATCTCAAGAATTAAGTGAACAGTTGATTGATGATGTAAAATTGTCATAGTCTGGATTATTGTATTAAAAGAGTAAGGGAGAAGAATTGTGGAGCAGCAAGAAACTGTGGAATACATAAAGACTATAAGAGAAATTGCTGATGAAATTGGAGTATCTAAACAGGCAGTGTTCAAAAAAATCAACCGTCAACCACTATCAACTGAGTTGATGGGGTTGACGGCAACTATTGGCGGGCGGTTGATGGTGTCGGTTGATGGTGAAAGGTTGATAAAACGAGCTTTTTGTGTCGATGCTGCAGATTTAGCACGTCAACCGTCAACTCAAACTGTCAACTGTCAGCCGTCAATCGTCAACCAGGTTGACGGAACGGTTGACGGTTTGACGACAGAAAATGTCCCGGAAAGTTTAGATGAATCAGCTCAGAATGAAGACGATGGCGCGAAGAATGAAATTGTTTTTTTGCGGCAGCAAATAGAGACTATGAATAATCAGATGTTGCGGCGAGATGCAATGATTGAATCCCTGAATAAGGAACTTGAAAAAGAGCGTGAACACAACAGGGAGAAAGATCGGCAGCTTCTTGATACGCTCTCAAAACTTGCTGAAACACAAGTCGCATTGGCTGTCGGGCAGAGTGCTGAGAAACAGAAAGAACTTGCCGAAACTTTGATCGAAGGGCAGCAGAAGATGGATGAGGTACAGCCTGATTCGGTAGATATCAGGTATGGTGAGTTTGAAGAAGAATCTCAGGATGAGCCCAAGAAACGAGGATGGCTACGGCGTGTGTGGCGGGCAATTACAGGGAGGAATTTATGAGACAGAAAAAAGAAAATCACGAAAAAATCAAAACTGTCCCGTAGTGGGCACTTCTATGGATCGTTCATGAAGATTTGGTTTTATTTGAGAAGAAAGACATCTGGACGTTTGTCTGCATATAACTCGAGTTCCGGAGTGAATCCGTTTGCGCCGAACAATACATAATAAGTGTTTCTGTTCTGCAGATTCCATTTTACAGCTTTTGCTTTTTCCTCCAAAGAGGACAGAACATTGATTCCGACCGGTTCTGACCAGTATTTGCATTCTCCGAGAATTAGATTCTTTCCATCCGGATCAAGAGCGGCAATGTCGATTTCGATATTGCTGTCCCAGTAACGTCCAATTTTTGAAAAATGGAAATCCCATGTATTGGCGATGTTTAGTTCCCACATTTTTTCACGGCAGACATCCTCATAGACAAAGGCTGTATGGTGACTGATAAATCCTTTGCGAATCTTCGACATGACAATATCTCCGTTTCCGCTTTCAATAAAGCTAAAATTGGGATAGATAAAAGCGAACCAAAAACGGAGATAGTTGTCTTTGATTTTATAAAGACCTTTTTTGCTTTTATCTGGATTATCTTCTGTGATGGGAACTTCACGTTCTAGGATATCCAGATCAATCAGCGTTTTCAGATATTTTGTAAGACTGGTGGCTTTGGTTTCCAATACTGTTGAGATGGCGGACAACTTTGTATTTCCTGCAGCAATGGCTTTGATCAGAGCGAAGTAGCTGCCGATTTCGCTGACCTCCTGTTGCAGCAGAAAGTGTGGCTCATCATAGAGATAACCGGAAGGATCGAGAATATTCCGTTCAATGGCTTCATAGATGTCATCTTCTTCCCGAAACATTTCAATGTACTTGGGAACGCCACCGGTTACAGCATACCTTTCGATCAGCTGATTTTCATCAGCACCGGGGAAAAACTGTTTGTAGTATTTGAATGGGATTTGCTTCAGCCGGATTTGTGCTGTACGTCTGCCGTAAAGCGGACTGTCATAGTTCAGCGTTTGAGATTTCATCATTGAGATGAGTGAGCCGCAAAGAATAACCATTACCGATTTGTTTTTCAGCTGTTCTTCCCAAATCCGCTGAAAGATGGAGGGAAAAGCAGGATTGGACTTACCTATATACTGGAATTCATCCATGACGATGATCGGTTTTTGTTCAAAGGGAGTATCTATGATTGCTTTAAAAATAACATCCCATGAGGAAACGGAAGCATCCCGGAGCAGATCGTTTTGGATGAAATCGGCAGCTTTTTCCCGGAAATCATTCCGGTTTTGGATTTCCGGTTCTTCGCTGGCGAGGAAAAACAGGGCATTTTTATTCCGGATAAACTCAGATATCAGAGATGTTTTCCCGACACGCCGCCGTCCGTACAGGATGACCAGAGACGATCCTGTACGGGCATATTCATTTTCAAGGGTTTTCATTTCGGATTCACGGTCGATAAATCTTGTCATAACAATCACCTCACAGATAGGATAACTGATTTCGGTTATATTATACCACATGAGAATTATAATTTCAAGTATAATAAATTGAGGTATAATCTGAAAAATACATTTTTTAGAAATCGAACCTGTAGTTTTACCGAGTACGGAGTGAAGCAAAACATTACTCATTTCCAGTGCGGTATGTAATGGAAGTATGTCAAACCGATAGAAGAAATCCCGCCAGAGAACTGTATGTCTGCCGGCGGGATAGTGTAGCTATTGTGTTGGACAAGTTGAGTTATACAGATTGCTGCGGAAGCATTGGGACATAGCAGGATCAATGTGATTGTGGGAAGTTAATTGACAAGAACATTAATTAATAAGAAAATGGAATCATATTTGTTTAATAAAGCTTTTTCAAAATACTCGATGCGCCATATATTGTATAAAATGTAGCAAAAATGGAAGTAACAAGCGATACTAGGTGTATGCTCATATTACTCCAAGTAATGGACGTATTTTCATTCATATTGTTAATTACAACAAAGAAAAGAGCAAGTAAATTAGAGTATTCGAGAGTTGACTCCATACAATAAATATACGATGTATCAAGAGAGTTTTTTTGATAAAAAGAATGTATTGTGAGAAAAGTGTCTCTATTGACATACCCATATATTTCGCGTTGTTGACGTGGGGGATTAATGTGAACTAAATTATAGTATTCTAAATCAACAGGAAATTCTTCTCCACATAAAAATAAATTACTGTACGGTTGTATTGTTAAAAGTGAAGAGGGAACTAGCAGGGTGTCGTTTGGAATTTGGTTATAATTGTTTATTTTTTTATCCCCGACGAAAATATAATTGTAATCAACAAAATTTTTTTGCTCGCAATATCTAAT
>ENA-OYXV01001413-OYXV01001413.1-human-gut-metagenome-genome-assembly--contig:-NODE-1413-length-13266-cov-4.283325_pt1 | contig 13266 bp, 13 predicted proteins | sample MGYA00244846_ERZ653424 | MGnify/ENA primary metagenome ERZ653424 (study PRJEB26926, sample SAMN06165108) | human gut metagenome | biome: ENVO:00009003; feature: ENVO:2100002; material: ENVO:00002003...
TGATCCATGAGATCGGTGTACCGGCGCATATTAAAGGATATCAGTATTTAAGGGAGGCAATCATCATGTCGGTGGAGGATGCAGACATGGTAGGCTCCATTACCAAAGTACTGTATCCGACGATTGCCGCCAGATACCAGACTACTGCAAGCAGAGTGGAGAGGGCGATCAGACATGCAATAGAGGTAGCCTGGAACCGTGGAAAAATGGAAACACTGGATTCTCTGTTTGGTTATACGATCAACAATGGTAAGGGAAAACCCACGAACTCAGAGTTTATTGCCCTGATTGCAGATACCATACGTCTGCTCTACAAGGACTGATCCCAAAAGCTTTTTCAGGGGCTTTTTCCAAATTATCTCTTTTATTCAACCGTAGAATGCGGTATACTGGATTTTAAGAATAATGTTGGAGGGCTTGTGATGAAAAAAATACTTTTTGTCGCATCAGAGGGTGTACCATTTATTAAAACAGGGGGACTGGCAGATGTAGTGGGCTCTCTCCCCAAGTGTATTGATAAGGAATATTTTGATGTCAGGGTGATTCTTCCCAAATATACCTGTATGAAGCAGGAGATGAAGGATAAGCTCAGCTATGTTACGCATTTCTATATGGACTTCCATTGGAAAAATGAATATGTTGGAGTGCTGTATGCAGAGGTAGATGGCGTCAAATATTATTTTATTGACAATGAGATGTTTTTTAATGGCTTTAAGCCATACAGTGATAATGCATTATTTGAAATAGAGAAATTTGCTTTTTTTTCCAAGGCAGCGCTTTCTATTCTTCCGGTGATCGATTTCAGGCCGGATGTGATCCACTGCCATGACTGGCAGACAGGACTGATTCCCGTATATCTGAAGGAGCGTTTCCAGGGGAGTGATTTCTACAGAGGGATCAAATCGGTTATGACCATACATAACCTGAAATTCCAGGGGAAATGGGGGATCAGGGAGGTACAGGATATTACCGGACTGCCTGATTATTACTTTACCGCTGATAAACTTGAGGCCTATAAGGATGCCAATCTGTTAAAGGGAGGGATCGTATTCGCAGATGCGATCACAACCGTAAGCGCCACATATGCAGAAGAAATCAAGACAGCCTTTTATGGTGAGGGACTGGATGGTCTCCTCAGAGCCAGAAGTAAAGATCTGCGTGGTATTGTGAACGGTATCGATACAGATGTATTCAATCCGGAAACAGATAAAAACATAGAGTTTAATTATAATGCCATGAATTTCCGCAAAGAGAAGATCAGGAATAAGCGTGCCCTTCAGGCAGAGCTTGGTCTTGAACAGGATGACAAGAAGTTTATGATCGGTATTGTTTCAAGACTGACAGATCAGAAGGGGTTTGATCTGATCTCCTATGTGATGGATGAGCTTTGTCAGAGTAATGTCCAGATCGTTGTGCTTGGAACAGGAGAAGAACGGTATGAGAATATGTTCCGTCACTTTGATTGGAAATACAACAATAAGGTATCTGCCAATATTTATTATTCAGATGCCCTTTCACACAAGATCTATGCAGCCAGTGATGCGTTCCTGATGCCGTCTTTATTTGAGCCGTGTGGACTCAGCCAGCTTATGAGCCTGCGCTATGGAACTGTCCCTATCGTGAGAGAGACAGGAGGACTTAAGGATACGGTTGAGCCTTACAATGAATATGAAAGCACAGGAACCGGTTTTTCCTTTACCAATTACAATGCACATGAGATGCTTGGAACAATTTATTATGCAGAGAAGATCTATTATGAAAAGAAGCGTGAGTGGAACAAGATCGTAGACCGTGCCATGGCAGCAGATTTCTCCTGGAATGTATCAGCAAAGAAATATCAGGAGATGTATGACTGGCTGATCGGATAAAGCAGAAAACCTGTAAAACAGATGATCACAGCATAAGACTTGGAGAACAGGTTATGCCAAATAAAAAACAGAGTCAGGGATTGATTATGCAGGCGGGTATCCTTGCCGCTGCAGGAATTATCGTTCGTATCATCGGGCTGTTGTACAACAGCCCGATGACAGCGATCCTTGGAGATGAAGGAATCGGGTACTATAATACGGCTTACTATGCGTATACCATTGTCCTTCTGATCTCATCCTACAGTATTCCTTCGGCAATATCCAAGGTGATCGCCCAGAAGCTTGCAGTAAAAGAATATCGGAATGCACACCGCATTTTTCAGTGTGCATTTATTTATGTGCTGGTAGTCGGTAGTGTTGCCAGCTTATTTGTATTTTTCGGAGCAGGTCTGCTTGTGCAGATCGAGGCAGCGATACCGGCACTGCGGGTACTGGCGCCTACCATATTCCTGAGTGGTATTCTTGGTGTGCTCCGTGGGTATTTCCAGGCACATAAAAGTATGGTTCAGACCTCTGTATCACAGATCGTGGAACAGATCCTGAATGCAGTTTTCAGTATCCTTATGGCATATCTTCTCCTGCAGGCAGCGGGAGGGACACAAAGTGAAAATGGTCTTGCCTATGGAGCAGCAGGCGGTGCGATCGGTACAGGCATAGGTGTGCTTGCAGCTCTTTTATTTATGGTATGGCTTTACCTTGTGAATAGACCGTTTCTCAAAAGAAGGATACTTCATGATACCGGGCATAAAGAGGAATCCTATCAGGAAATTTTCAAAATGATCATTATGGTGGTGACACCTTTTATTCTGAGTACCTTTATTTATAATGCCAATACCTTTATCAATCAGACGCTTTATCAGAAGCTGATGATGGATCTGCATGGTCTGGCAGATGCCGGGGTTGCGGCTCATACAGGTATCGTTGGTAAGGCAGTAAAGGTTTCTAACATCCCCATAGCACTGTCCTCAGCCATGGCATCTGCACTGATTCCCGGTATTTCCGGAGAATATGCGAAAAAGAATCTGAAAGAGACAAGAAATCAGGTTGCCAGGGCAGTCAAGGCAACCATGCTGATCTCGATTCCGGCAGCAGTAGGAATGGGCGTACTGGCAAAGCCGGTCATGCTGGTTCTGTATCCCCAGAAAGCCTCGATCGATCTGTCCTCGTCTCTGCTTATGGTACTGTCAGTCAGTGTGATCTTCTATGCGGTCTCCACACTTTCCAATGCGGTGCTGCAGTCGATCGGAAGACTGAACAGTCCGGTGATCAATGCGGCCATTGCACTGGTGCTTCAGACAGCAGGGCTTGCAGCCATGATCATTTTTCTGGATGAGAGCTATGGACCGTATTATTATGCGGTAACGATCATCCTGTACGCTTTTCTGATGTGTGTCCTGAATGGAGCGGCATTAAGGAAGCATCTGCGTTATAAGCAGGAGATAGGGAGGACATTTGTAAGGCCGGTTCTTGCCTCTGCTGTGATGGGAGCAGTAGCATTTTTTATATATCAGGGAATATACCTGCTCCTGCACAGCAATCTGGTTTCCCTGTTTGTGGCAGTTGTACTGGCAGCAGCGGTTTACTTTGTTATGATCCTGTTATTAGGTGCAGTGACAGAGGATGAGATGAAAATGCTGCCCAAAGGTTACCTGCTTGTGAAGATTGCCAGAAAAACGAGACTGCTGAGAAGCTGAAAGACAGAGAGAAGAGAAAAACAGAGGGCAGACATTTGGGTCTGCCCTCGTTTGTATTAGTCTGCCTTACGGATACTGGAAATGTCCGTGTCGATCATCATGGAATAGTTGGTATAGTACACTACGAAGCCGGGCTTGCTGCCACCGGGCTTTTTTACATTCTTCTTCTGCAGATAGTCCACTTCCAGCTTCTGCTGCTCACGGCCGCTGGAGTAGTAGGCCGCCAGTCTGGCAGCTTCTTCAAAGGCGGCATCGGATGGTGTTTTGTTTCCACACTTCAGGACAACATGTGAACCAGGTATGCCTTTTGCATGGAACCACCAGTCGTTGCCGGCTGCCAGGGAAAAGGTGATCTCATCATTCTGATAATTATTTTTCCCCACGTAAATATCATCCCCGTCACAGCTGATATAGTGGAAGGGTACGCTTTTGAAAGAAATTTTTTTCTGCTTTCCCTTCCGGCGGATATAGCCGCTTTCAATCAGTTCTTCTTTGATCTGTACAAGATCCTCTTCCTGCAGGGCGATCGAAAGAGAGGTCTGCACAGACTGAAGATGGGTGATCTCATCCTGTACCTCTTTTGTGAGGGCAGTAAGCGCTTCAAAGGTACGCTTCAGTTTATTATACTTCTCGAAATATTTCTTGGCATTTTCAGAGGTGGAAAGCTGAGGCTCCAGGGGGATCGTGATCATTTCCCCGGTATAATAATTCAGAGCTTCCATGGAGGAGGCACCGGGCTCAACACCATAGCCATAGGTATTTAAAAGCTCCCCATAGATTCTGTATTTCTCACGCTTCTCTGTATCCTTAAGCTGTCTGACCTGCAGATCATATTTCTTGACATTGCGCTCCAGGGCAGTCTGGACGATCCGTCTGAGGTCAGAGGATTTCTGGCGGATCCGGGAGATCTGGTTTTTCTGGGCATAGTACAGCTCCAGCACCTCTGAAATGGAAGAAAAGTGTCTGCAGTTTTCTTCCGGCCAGGAGGAAAGGGTGATTGCGGAAAATTCTACGGGTTTTCCAGTTTCATAAATGATAACAGGGGAAAAACACCCCTGTTTTACATTGTCCATGACTGCGGAAAAAGAACGGTACAGACCAGAGAGCAGATCAGCTCCGTCTGGGCTTTCTGCAAAAACAGCCGAAGAGCAGTCCGCATCCAGATGGGCTGCGTGGCAGATTTCCTGTGAGATCACAGGGGAAAGACCGGTATAGGAGGTATAAAGAGCCTTATAAATGGGCTGCGCTTTTCCAGTGATCAGGGCTTTAAAGGAAGCTTCATCTGCAAGGAGGGGATCCTGCTTCTGGTCAGCACCCGGGATAAAATAGTCTCTTCCGGGCAGAACCTCACGGACAGAGCTGACCATACCGGAGATATGCTTGATGCTGTCTATGATCTTATTTTCATCACTCAGGAAAATAATGTTGCTGTGCTTGCCCATGATTTCAATGGCAAGTGTCTTTTTGCAAAGATCGCCCATTTCGTCCAGATGCTCAATGTGAAGCTGGATGATGCGTTCAAGACCGGGCTGTGTAATATCTGTGATCCGGCCATTCTGCAGATGCTTACGAAGCAGCATGCAGAAGCCAGGGGCTGTCATGGGAGCCTGTTTATTACTGCCTGTCAGATAAACGAGAGGAAGGGAAGCTTCTGCTGAAAGGAACAGCCGTTTCTGGCCTCCGTCAGCAGTTTTTATCGTAAGAAGCAGCTCATCCTTTTCCGGCTGGGCAATCTTATAGATCCTTCCGGCCAGGAGATTGTCCTTTAATTCTTTTACTACGGCTGCTACCGTAATTCCATCAAATGCCATATTGTAATCTCACTTTCTTTCCGGCAGCCTCTGGCTGCCTTTCCTTAGTATAGCGCACTTGACGTTTTTCTGTCTATATCCTATAATACTATGGAATACGCAGAAATTATTTTCGGGTAGGATACAAAGGAGAAAAGCATGATTAAGAGCATGACAGGCTTCGGCAGATGTGAGATCGCAGAAGCTGACCGTAAGATTACGGTAGAAATGAAATCAGTCAATCACAGATATCTGGATGTCACCATCAAAATGCCTAAGAAGCTGAACTTCTTTGAAGCAGCGATCCGGACAGAACTGAAGAATTACATGCAGAGAGGCAAGGTAGATCTTTTTATCACCTATGAAGATTTTACAGAGTCAAATGTCTGTGTGAAGTACAATAAGGAACTGGCTGCGGAATATATGCAGTATTTTGACAGAATGGCTGAGGATTTTTCTCTGGATAATGATATCCGGGTATCCACACTGGCAAGATTCCCCGAGATCCTGACGATGGAAGAGCAGACTGTGGATGAAGAGCAGCTCTGGAAGCTTCTGGATAAAGCACTGAAGGGTGCCGCAGAGAACTTTGTGGAGACCAGGATCAGGGAAGGGGAAAACCTCCGGAATGATCTGATAGCAAAGCTGGAAGGAATGCTTGCGCATGTGGATTTCATCACAGAGCGTTCTCCGGAGATCATCGAAGAGTACAAGGAGAAGCTTACGAAGAAGGTAGAGGAGCTTCTTTCTGATAAGCAGGTGGATGAAAGCAGACTTCTTATGGAAGTGACGATTTTTGCTGACAAGGTATGTGTAGATGAAGAACTGGTGCGGCTTCGCAGCCACATCACAGCTACAAGGGATGCACTGCTTGCAGGTGGAAGCATCGGAAGAAAGCTGGATTTCATCGCACAGGAAATGAACCGTGAGGCGAATACGATCCTGTCAAAGTCAAGTGACCTTGAGATCTCAAACCGTGCGATTGAACTGAAAACAGAGATCGAGAAGGTAAGAGAGCAGATCCAGAATATTGAATAGAAGGTTTTGATGTGAACAAATTAATCCATATCGGCTTTGGAAATATTGTAAATGCCGGAAAGATCATTGCGATAGTCAGTCCTGATTCGGCACCTGTCAAGCGTATGGTACAGAAGGCCAGGGAAGAGGGCAATGCCATCGATGCGACACAGGGAAGAAGGACAAAGGCAGTCCTGGTGATGGAAAACAGCCAGCTTGTGCTTTCGGCACTGCTTCCGGAAACCATTGCCCAGAGGGCACAGATGGAGAGTAAAGATGAAAACGAAACAGCATAAAGGAATTCTGATCGTTGTTTCCGGATTTTCCGGGGCAGGCAAGGGAACATTGATGAAGCGGCTTGTCAGTGATTATGACAATTATGCCTTATCTGTTTCCATGACAACGAGACAGCCAAGAACAGGTGAAGTAGATGGAAGGGAATATTTCTTTTCCACGAAAGAGGAATTTGAAAAGAAAATAGAAGAAGAGGGACTTGTGGAATATGCCTGCTACTGTGGCAACTACTACGGAACCCCGAGAGAGTATGTGGAGAAGAAGCTGGAAGAGGGGAAGGATGTGATCCTGGAGATCGAGATCCAGGGAGCCCTCAAGATCAAACAGAAGTTTTCCACAGCCCTGCTGCTGTTTGTGATGCCGCCGAGTGCAGCGGAGCTGAAGCGCCGGCTTGTAGGACGCGGTACAGAAACAGAGGATGTTATCGAAAAGAGGCTTAAGAGAGCCACAGAAGAGGCAGAGGGAATCGAGAATTACGATTATATCGTGATCAATGATAACCTGGAAGAATGTGTGAGGGAAATGCACGGCCTGATCATGGCGGCACATGAAACACCGGCACGAAATCAGGAATTTATCAATAAAGTAAGAAAGGAGCTGGAAGCTTTCACAGAATAGGCTTTCAGGGAAGGAGAAAATTATGTTACATCCGTCTTATTCAGATTTAATGAAGGTAGTAAACAGTGAGGTTGAGCCTGGAGAGGCTCCCGTAGTTAACAGCCGCTATTCCATCGTTATGGCAACATCCAAGCGTGCCAGACAGATCATTGGAGGAGATGAGCCGCTTGTGAATGCAAAGGACAGCAAGCCTTTATCCATTGCGGTAGAGGAGCTGAATCAGGGCAAGATCAAGATTCTTGCAGATGAAGACTAAAGAATCAATGGCGGCCGGCAAAAGGGCCGCTGTTTCACTATTAGAGAGCAGGGAAGGACAAAGGCATGAATATTTTATTTGTATCCCTTGGCTGTGATAAGAATTTGGTAGATTCTGAAGTGATGCTTGGCATGCTGAAGGAGAGGGGATACACCTTTACCGATGATCAGACACAGGCAGATGCGGCGGTAGTCAATACCTGCTGCTTTATCAATGACGCCAAGGAAGAGAGCATCCAGACGATCCTGGAGCTTGCTGAACTGAAAAAAACAGGGCAGCTTAAGGCACTGGTCGTAGCGGGGTGCCTGGCACAGCGCTATCAGGCAGAGATCCAGAAAGAAATTGAAGAGGTAGATGCCATTATCGGCACAACAGCACTGGAAAAGGTAGTTGAGACACTGGATGAGGTACTGGCCGGTAAGGGAGAGAACCATCTGGAAGCTCTTGACAAGGCGCCTCTTGGAGGTAAAGAAAGAGTACTTACAACAGGAGGATATTTTTCCTATCTGAAGATTGCAGAGGGCTGCAACAAGCACTGCACCTATTGTATTATCCCAAAGGTCAGGGGCGAATACAGGAGTGTTCCAATGGAGCTGCTTCTGGATGAGGCAAGACAGCTTGCCGGTAAAGGAATTAAAGAACTGATCCTTGTTGCACAGGAAACGACCCTGTATGGAATGGATCTGTACGGAGAAAAAAAACTGCCGGAGCTTCTTGACAGGCTTTGTGAAATAGAAGGGCTTATCTGGATCCGGATCATGTACTGTTATCCGGAGGAGATCACTCAGGAGCTGATCGATGTGATGAAGAGGCAGACGAAGATCTGTCATTACCTGGATATTCCGATCCAGAGCGGCACTGACAGGATTTTGAAGCTGATGGGCAGAAGAACAGATACGGCGCAGATTGAAGCACTGGTAGACCATCTGCGGGAAGAGATCCCGGATATCTGCATCAGGACTACTTTTATTACCGGATTCCCTACAGAGACAGAAGAAGATTTTACAGAAACCATGGATTTTATCAACCGTATGGAGTTTGACAGGCTGGGAGCCTTTACCTATTCACCGGAGGAGGGAACACCGGCAGCTGTCATGGATGGCCAGGTGGAGGAAGAAATTAAGCTCAGAAGGCAGCAGGAAATGATGGAGCTCCAGCAGGAGATCGCTTTTGAAGCGGCAGAGAACATGAAGGGCAGGGAGCTGACAGTCATGATCGAAGGAAAGCTTGCTGAGGAGGATGTTTATGTGGCAAGAACCTATAAGGACGCTCCTTCGGTAGATGGCTATCTGTTTGTGGATACGGACTGGTCACTGATGAGCGGTGATTTTGTAAGGGTGCGCGTGACAGGAGCCAATGAATATGACCTGATCGGTGAGATTATAGAAGAATAAAGAGGAGAGCAAGTTATGAATTTACCTAACAAACTGACAATATTCAGAGTGATTCTGATTCCCTTTTTCCTGGTATTCCTTTTAGTACCTGGTATTCCGGCAGACAACTGGATCGCCCTTGGTATCTTTATTGTAGCCAGCCTGACAGATCTTCTGGATGGAAAGATCGCCAGAAAATACAATCTGGTTACAAACTTTGGAAAATTTATGGATCCGCTGGCAGATAAGCTGCTTGTGTGTTCTGCCCTGATCTGCCTGACCGGGCTTGGCAGGATCCCTTCCTATATGGTAGTTATTATTATTGCAAGGGAATTTACGATCAGCGGCTTTCGTCTGATCGCAGCAGATAATGGAGTTGTGATCGCAGCAAGCTACTGGGGCAAGTTCAAGACGACCTTCCAGATGATCGCAGTCTGTCTGATGATCGCCAACATCCAGGCACTGCAGCTTCTGACAACGATCATAACCTGGATCGCAGTGATCCTCACAGTCGTATCACTGATTGATTATCTGATCAAGAATAAAGATGTACTGAAGGAACAGAAATAATGACACTGGAAGAAACAGCAGTAGAAAAGCTGCTTGCAAAAGGGTATACGGTAACTACGGCAGAATCCTGTACAGGTGGGCTCATCGCAGCAACTCTGATCAATGTGTCCGGTGTTTCAGAGATTTACAGGGAGGGCTACATTACCTATGCCAATGAATCCAAGGAAAAGCTTCTTGGGGTTAAAGGCGAAACCCTGAGAAATTATGGTGCAGTCAGTGAACAGACTGCATATGAAATGGCTGCGGGAGCTGCAAAAAATGCAGGGGCGGATGCAGCTCTTGTTTCTACTGGTATAGCAGGACCTTCCGGAGGAACAAAGGAAAAGCCGGTAGGACTTGTTTATCTCGGATGCTGTCTGAGGGGCAGGATAACTGTCAGAAGGGAAATCTTCCATGGTGACAGGGAAAGTATCCGCAGACAGGCGGTAACAGCAGCACTTAAGCTGCTTATTGCCATACTTTCAGAAGAACCGGATTCTCAGGTACAGGAGGGATTGATTTGAAAAAGAAATGGACGACCGGAAAAATTATTGGTGTCAGTATGCTTTTAGTACTTGGTGTTGTGATCCTGTGGATCGCATTTGTGGCGAGTGTTTACCAGCTTGCTACAGTGATCGAAGGAATAGAGAGGACAACAGCAGGGCGTGCGGGAATCACCGGAGACTCTGACGATATGGATGGGTATGATATAGAAGATTTCCTGAATGGTGACAGTGATGAGGAGTATTATGACTTTGAGCAGGATATCAGGGATGATCTGTCCTATGAAGTGGAGCTTGAGGAATTTGATAAGGAAGATTATGACTGTCCTGAAGGGGCAGAGGCAAGGCTTATCATTACATATCCAGTAGTGACCGGTGATATTCCGAATGTGGAAGAGATCAACCGGAAGCTTTATGAAGAAGTCACAGCAACGGATGAATATATCACTGCCGTTGCAGATCTCATGGAAGATGGGGACTCCTTTGAATATCAGAGTGAATGCTATGTTACCTATATGGATGAGGATATTCTGAGTGTTGCATTCCAGGAACGGGGGATACTGAATGATTCCATGATAGGGGCTGTCATCGTTTCCATGAATTTTGACCTGCAGACAGGGCTTCCTGTGGGTAATACCGGTATCCTTGATATTGATGATGAGTTTGCCATTGATTTCAGAAAACGCTGTGAGGAACAGAATGGTGAGATCAATGGACTTAACTATTATTCAGATCAGCAGATCAGAGAATATCTGACAAATGAAAATTCATTGATCATCTTCTATACACCACTTGGAATGGAGGTCGGAATCAATTATGATGACGGCTGGGCAACCGTTACCTATAAGGACTATGAGAAGTTTACAAAACAGTTCTGATTAAAAAATAATGTGCTTCCTGATCTGCCAGGAAGCGCATTATTTTTTGATATCCGTTTCTTGCGAAAAGCATGGCTTTATGGTAATATAAAGCAGTAATCGGATCCGGGATCACAGGGATCCGCCATCAAATATCTGCTTTGCATATCCGGCATCTTCTGCCAAACATCCAAAGCGATCAGAAAAGAGGGGAGAGATGCCATTGAGGGAGTTTTTTGGGACTCGTAATATGATAGAATAAGGATATAAGAAAAGAAAACAAAATTAGGATTGACAGGAACAAATGTTTGGTATACTCTTGAATAAGAACAGACGTTCCTTCTGGAAGGAGAACTTATTTTATGGAAAAGAACGAAAAGCTGAAGGCATTGGACGCTGCCCTTGGACAGATTGAGAAGCAGTTCGGTAAGGGAGCTGTCATGAAGCTGGGAGATCCGGCGGCACAGATGAATATAGAAACGATCCCTACAGGATCCCTGAGCCTTGATATTGCCCTTGGCCTTGGTGGTATTCCCAAGGGAAGGGTCATTGAGATCTATGGACCGGAATCCAGTGGTAAGACGACGGTTACCCTGCACATGATTGCAGAGGTGCAAAAGACAGGCGGTATTGCCGGGTTTATTGATGCTGAGCATGCGCTGGATCCTGTATATGCGAAGAATATCGGTGTAGACGTGGATAATCTGTATATTTCACAGCCTGACAATGGTGAACAGGCACTGGAGATCACAGAGACCATGGTACGCTCCGGTGCCCTTGATATTGTTGTTGTTGACTCAGTAGCCGCCCTTGTACCAAAGGCTGAGATTGATGGTGATATGGGAGATTCCCATGTCGGTCTGCAGGCCAGACTGATGAGCCAGGCACTGCGTAAGCTGACTGCAGTGATCAGTAAGTCCAACTGTACGGTTGTATTTATCAACCAGCTCCGCGAGAAGGTTGGTGTGATGTTCGGCAATCCGGAGACTACGACCGGCGGGCGTGCACTGAAGTTCTATTCTTCAGTCAGGATGGATGTCAGAAGGATTGAATCCCTGAAGCAGGGTGGTGAAGTGATCGGAAACAGGACCAGAGTCAAAGTGGTGAAGAATAAGATCGCGCCTCCGTTTAAGGAAGCAGAATTCGATATCATGTTTGGGGAAGGTATTTCCTATGTGGGAGATGTGCTGGATCTGGCATCTAATGTGGGTATCATTAACAAGAGTGGTGCGTGGTACGCTTATGAGGGAAATAAGATCGGACAGGGAAGAGAGAATTCCAAGATCTATCTGAAAGAGCATCCAGACATTTGTGAGGAAGTAGCTGAGAAGGTACGTGAGCATTTCCATATTGGAGAGACATCTGCCACAGAAGTCAAGGAAGAGGAATAGCTCATGACTGTTACTGCAATCAGGGAGATCGCGAAATCCCGGGTTTTGGTCAGTGTTGATGAAACATTCGCCTTTGTATTATACAAAGGCGAATTGCGTTCTTACGGGCTGAAAGAGGGACAGGAAATAACAGAAGAAGCCTACAGGGATATTATGGAGAATCTTCTGCCAAGAAGGGCAAAGCTGCGGGCTATGAATCTGCTTAAAAACCGAAGCTATACCGAAAAACAGCTTTATGACAAACTGAAGGCGGGTGATTATCCGGAGGAAATCATAGAGCAGGCACTTGATTATGTCAGATCCTACCATTATATAGATGACAGACAGTATGCAGAAGATTATATTGAATATCATAAGGAGAGCAGGAGCAGAAGCAGGATCCTCAGGGATCTTGTACAGAAGGGAATTTCTATTGAGCTTGCCGGGGAGGTTTATGAAGAGAAGGCAGGAGAGGACAGAACAGAACTTGAAAAAGAACAGATCCTGAATCTGATGCATAAGAAAAATTTTGTCCCGAATGAGGCTACTTTTGAAGAAAAACAGAAGTTTTCAGCACTTTTGTACAGAAAAGGATTTCAGGTTGATACGATCCGATGTGCACTTTTACTTGACAGCACAACGATTTAAGTTTAAAATTTAAGTGTTGTAAATTTGTTGCTAGAATGTTTCTACATACATTCTATATAGATAAGCGTACAATGAAAATTTAATAAGGAGGTGCTCCTGTAAATGGTGCAAGTTTTGATAGCAGTAGTCGTTACCCTGATTATTGCCGCTACTGTCACCTGGTTTCTGGCATCTGCATACCATAAGAAAGTATCAGAAGCTAAGATCGGAAGTGCAGAAGATAAGGCAAGGGAGATTATTGATGAAGCTCTGAAAACTGCTGAAACCAAAAAGCGTGAATCTCTTCTTGAGGTCAAGGAGGAGTCCATTCGTACCAAGAACGAACTGGACAAGGAGATCAAGGAACGTCGTGCCGAAGCACAGCGTTATGAGCGCAGAGTCCAGCAGAAGGAAGAAGCCATCGATAAGAAATCAGATGCTGTCTCTTAT
>ENA-OYXV01001415-OYXV01001415.1-human-gut-metagenome-genome-assembly--contig:-NODE-1415-length-13263-cov-5.577377_pt1 | contig 13263 bp, 12 predicted proteins | sample MGYA00244846_ERZ653424 | MGnify/ENA primary metagenome ERZ653424 (study PRJEB26926, sample SAMN06165108) | human gut metagenome | biome: ENVO:00009003; feature: ENVO:2100002; material: ENVO:00002003...
CTCGTCGTGCCTTTATTGTAGCATGATCCGCGCCGCGCGTCAAGGGCGGCGTTTTATTTAGGCGCAATCATTCGGTCGGGGCGCGTTCAGATTTTTCCGTGCCTTTTCGCGTAAACGAACGAATAGACGAGCGGCGAGAGGGACGCGACAAAAATCGCGGCGACCCAGACGACGGCTGCATGGCTGAGGAAGACGGAAAGCAGCGTGACCACCCCGGCGATGATCCATACATAGCCCGCGAAACGGTGGGTGTGATTCCAGTTATCTTCGTCGTCAAGCGTCCACGGGAGGCGGATGCCCACGGTGTAGTTATGGCGGCACTTGGGCAGATAATTGCCGATGGCGATGAAGAGCAGGCCGACGAAAATCATGCCGAAACGCGAGACATTGATGGCGAAGCCCAGCGCGCTCAGGTATATGGACAGGCCGGCGAACAGGCTGACGGCGGGGCAGACCCACAGGACGAGCTGCGCCATCTTCTCGGAGATATTCTGCTTTTTGGGATCGGCGCGCAGCATGACGGCGCAGAAGAGCTGCATGGCGAGGATAAACAGCGGGAGGCCGATTACCGCGAAGGGGCGGCCGGAATAGTCGTCCGCCGTGCCGCTGAAATCGAAATGGGTGGGCATGCGCTCGGGCAGGCGATTCCACAGGGCGAGGCCGAAAAACATCGGCAGCAGGATGACGATGCAGGTGACAAGCAGGGTGCGTTTAGGAATGGCTTTCATGGTTGTCTCCTTTCAGTTGAGAGAGCCAGAGCATGACCTCCTCGACGACGGAGGTGTTCAGCTCATAATAGATGAAGTTTTTTTCGCGCGTTTCGAACACGAGATCGGCCTTTTTCAGCACGCTGAGGTGATAGGAGACCGTTGCGCCCGTCATCTCAAAATGCCCGGCGATTTCGCCCGCGCTCATGCGCCCGCCCCTGAGCAGCAGCAGAATTTCCCGCCGCGCCGGGTCGGAAAGCGCTTTGAAGGTTTCGGCAAAGCTCATAGGCGACGTCCTTTCAGGATTTCTATTTAGAAAAAAATCTAAATAGTGGATGCTTGAATTATAGCAGGAATGGAGAAGGCTGTCAATGGGTATTTAGAAAATTTTCTAAATGGAAGCTCCATTGTAACTCCATCAGTCACGGCTATGCCGTGCCAGACCTTCGAAGAGGGAGCTCCAGACTGTAGACAAAAAGAGTACTTTCGACTCGCGAAAGTACCCTTTTTGTCTACAGCCTGAAGCCACCGGCTTCGCCGGTGGTTTTGACTCATTTGACTTTATTTTACACTGCGCTTTTTCTTGCTGCTGATAACGGCTGTTGCGGTTATTGCACCACCGCTGACAAGCAGCAGAACAAACCATAAGGCAAGGTTGCTATTATCACCGGTTTTCGGAAGGTCAGTTGGTTTGACTGTTCTGTTTCTACCAGTGCCAGCGCTATCACTGTTTTTACTCCATTGAGCATAAAGCATGGTATCTTTGTCAGTCAATGTAAAACTATCGCCTGCTTTGTAAGCGGTACCCTTGCCATCTGCCTGTGTATTCCAGCCGATAAAGGTGTAGTTGTTGCGGGTAAATTCGTTCTGAGCAACTGTCACGATTTTTCCCGCTGCACCAGTTGCTGAATCTATTGCTCCTTCGCCGCCATTCGCATCATAAGTCAACTTAACTTGATATTCCGTGACATTTTCCTCATATCCACAATACGTGCATTTTTTTGTTCCATCGCGGGTTATCGTGCCATCTTCGTTTGCAATCCACTCATCGTAGGTAGTTTCAATCACATTATCCTTATAACCTTCGGCATGCAGACTATTATTGGAACCAGCAACATGATTGTCGTACGTAACGCCATCTGCCGTCACACCGCTGTTGTGGTATGCCTGGGCATCAACCATTTTGCCATCCTGCCAAACGGTAGTGTTACCGAACTTTACAATAGTTTTGCCTTTATTATTGCCGGGTTTACCGCCATAGCCAAACAAACGAGAGCAGGTTATTTTATCTGTATTTACCCCCTTTACAACATTGTTGCCGGAAATATTGATGGCATACTTATGATTCCCCATATTGCTGTCATTGATGTTCAGCACTGGTTTCAGAGACAGACCGGAATTTTCGACTCTACAACCGCTGAAATTTACTGTGATGTCATGCGTTCCTGCACTATAATCGGTGTAGACATTGATGACTTTGCCAGAGGAATTAAACGTGCAGTTATCGAAAGTCATCACGGGAGAGCTGTATGTCCAGATGGCGTAATCTCCATCTGGGCAGTTGAATGTGGTATTTCTGAATGTTGCAGTCTGATAGCCCCAGTAGAAAGTCTTGCCGTTGATTACGCAATTACTAACAGTCGTATTGTTGGCGCGGATAAAGCCAAGGTAATCTACTTTACCCGAACGGAGCGTCATATTTTCAAATGCAATTGTTCCTGCCCCATCAAAACTGTAATCGCCGTTGTACTCTGTACCGAAATTAGTTGGATCAGGAACTTCTGCACCGATATTCCACCCTGTTTTATCAGTTCCCCGACCTACAAATGTCAGGTTTTTTCCCTTGGTGTGTCCCTTGCTGGAAACACCGTACAGTGTGTAGTTGCCTTCACTCAGTTGGATGGTATCGCCACTTTTTGCAGCAGCCACAGCCGCAGCTACTGTCTTATAAGCTTTGTCACTGGTTGTACCGACTTCCTCCTGCGTATCATTACCATTTTTCGCATCCACGTAGATTGTTGTGCCGCCAACAGTCTCCTCCGCAAATACGCTCGGTGTGATTGAAAGTACCAATACCAACGCCAACAAACACGAGAGAACCATTTTCATTTCCTTTTTTCTTTTCGTTGCATTTCAGGCACAGGCTCCCAATCCGCCATAAGAGCTTTGCCCATTCCCTCCTTTTGAATTTTGATAAAGTGTACCTTTGCAAATTTTTATGAAGATTCAATTTGCAATAATATATCTTAAATTATACACCAAAATTCACAATTTACAAGGGGAAACACGATTATTCTAAGGCAAAATTTCACTTCTTTTCGACCTTTGCAATGGTACACTTTCCCAAATTATTGATTTGTTTAATTTAAGCAGTGTTTTCAAATTTCCGAGCTTTGTCATAGAATGTTCCAACAGGCATATTACAAGCTTCCGCCGCTTGTTTTAGCGTCATTTTCTTCGCACGTCATTCTGTTCCCGAAAAAGAAAAGCCACCGTCGCTTAGAGGGACGTTTTCTATCGTCGCCGCCTGCGGCGGATTCAGACGGTGGAAAACGCCGCAGGTTGGCACGACGAAGTCGTGACGGAAGGAGAAAGAAAGATTCACGCCCTCGGCATTTTCCGCACCACGACCGCGTAGCAGACGACGAGCGCGAAAAGCGTCGCCGCCCAGGAAACGGGATAGGAGAGATAGAGCGTATCGAGGGTCGGGGAGGCGGCGAAGGCCGTATACAGCCAGACCACGCGCAGCAGGCAGATGCCGCTCAGGCTGGTGATGGTCGGCAGAAGGGAATAGCCGACGCCGCGGAGCTGGCCGACGAAGGTATCCTGCATGCAGAAAAGAACATAGAGCGGCATGTTGTGGCGCACGCGGACGAGGCCGTTGGCGATGACCGCCGGATCGGTGTTGAACAGCGCGAGCAGCGGCGTGCCGAACGTGTAAATCAGCAGGCCAAGCGTCAGACCGCCGACGAACGTGGCCGCGAGGCAGACGAGCAGCACGCGGCGGACGCGGGCATATTTCTCCGCGCCCATGTTCTGGCTGGAGAAGGTGAGCGCCGCCTGCGAGATGGAGTTGGAGACGGTGGTGGCGAAGCCCTCGATGCTGGCGGCGGCGGTGTTGCCCGCGATGGCGGCCGCGCCGAAGGAATTGATGGCGGACTGGATGAGCACGTTGGAGATGGAGAACATGCTGCTTTGCAGCCCCGCGGGGATGCCGATGCGCAGGATCATCGAAAGCGAGCGGCGCTCGATGCGCGTCTTTTTCGGCTCAAAGCGAACGTCGCCGTGGCTGGCGATGAGGCTGGCGAGCACGAGCGCGGCGCTGATGGTCTCGCTGACGACGGTGGCGATGGCCACGCCCGCAACGCCGAGCCTGAGCCCGGCGACGAGCGCCACGTTGAGGACGACGTTGACCAGACCGCTGACGGTCAGATAATACAGCGGGCGCTTGGTATCGCCGACCGCGCGGAGGATGGCCGCGCCGTAGTTATAGACAAGGCTGGCAGGCAGGCCGACGGCGTAGATGTTCAGGTAGAGCTGCGCGCCGCCGACCACGTCCGCCGGGCAGCCCATCATTTCGAGCAGCGGGCGGGAAAGGACGAGCAGCAGCACGCCCAGCGCCGCGCCGGAGAGCACCGCCAGCGCCATGGAGGTATGCACCGCGCGGTGCACGCCGTCCCGATCCCCTGCGCCGGCCGAACGGGCGACGGCCACGGACGCGCCGACGCTCAGCCCCATCAGCAGGCTGACCAGCAGATGGATGAGGGAGGTCGTCGCGCCGACGGAAGCCATCGCGACGGAATCGGCGAAGCGCCCGACGACGATGATATCCGCGGAATTATATAGAAGCTGGAGCATGCCGGAGAGAATCAGCGGCACGGCGAAGGCCAGCACGTTGGGCAGCAGCGGCCCGGCGGTCATCTCCACCTGACGATGCGAACGATGGGCAAACAAAGCGATCACCTCAATCCTGGAGCAATGCGAACAGCATAGCACAACGCGCGGGGAGCGTCAAGGCAATGCAGCAAACAAAAACCGTACTTGCATTTCAGCAGTATTTTGGATATAATAAAGGGGAATACAGGAAAAATATCGACTGATATGAATATGTGACGAGGTGCATGAATATGAAAACCGTGACGATTCGCCTGACGATGATGACGGACAACGTGAAAAACTTTGTCCGCCTGGTCAATCGTTATCCGTATGATATGGATTTGCGCTCGGGGCGCTATGTGGTGGACGCCAAATCCATCCTGGGCATTTTCTCGATTGATCTCTCCCGACCGATCACCATGACGATTTACAGCGACGACTGCGACGACCTGCTCCGCGATCTGGACGGCTATCTGGTCAAGGACGGCGAGGAAACCGCCGCGAAATAAGGGATGGAGGTGCAGCCCATGCCGCTTGATGTGCATGCTACGGAAGAAGAGGACAAGCTCGTGGTGCTGTCGTCTTTGAACCGCCTCGGCGGCTGCACGGAGGAACAGCTTCTGCGCTTTCTGGTTGAAAACGCGCTGATGAATCAATTTCAGTTTTATCTGGCGCTGGGCGGGCTGAAAGAGGCGGGCTTCATTCGCGAGGCGCGCCATCTGGAGGGAACGCTGCTGATTCTGACCCCGCAGGGGCGCGAGAGCGTGGAAATGTTCGCCTCCCGCATCCGCGCTTCTCAGACGGAGAAGCTGAACGCGAACGCGCCCGCGTGGAAGCGGCGCATCCGCGACGAGCTGCAAATGCCCGCCTCGTGGCAGGAGACGGACAACGGCTTCGCCGTCACGCTGCGCGCGCTGGAGGGCGGCGCGGAAATCTTCTCCATGACGCTGACGGCGGCGACGAAGGCACAGGCGAAGCGCTTCTGCGAGCGCTGGCCAAGCCGTGCGCCGTTTCTGTATCAGACGATCATGGAGCAGCTCGGCGAGGCGGAAAGCGAAGAAAAAAATTCGTAAAGCCTGCAAAGAAACAAAAAAAGAAGACAAAAAGCAAAAAAACGGAAACGTTCGACGGAAACGGCAAAAGGGGCGCGTAAAAAAGCGCCCGACTGCCCGCGCCCGCCGGACGTTTTTTGCGTGTATGAGAAATTGCGCAAAGCCGCCCTGCGCGAGCATGGCGTGGAGAAGACAAAAAACGATCGAACGGCGGATTATCATGCGGAAAGTTCGTAAAAAATGGGCTCGAATTTAGCAAAATTGACCGAGCGGAGAAAAGAAATTATCCAAAAACACTTCCATTTTTTCATACATTCTGATATAATGAGCATCAGATGCGGGCGGGCGCGAAACAAGCCGCCTGAAAAACAGCCGAAACAAGGCTTCAAAGGAGGAACGATTTATGAAGGACTACATGGTGAAGGACATACGCAACATCGCTGTATTGGGACACGGCTCTGAAGGCAAAACGACGCTGGTTGAGTCGATGCTCTATGCCGCCGGCGTGACTGACCGCCAGGGTCGTGTCGAGGATGGAAACACGGTCAGTGATTACGATCCCGAAGAGATCAAGCGTCATATCTCCATCAGCGCGTCCGTGGCGCCGATTGAAATCCACGGCAAGAAGCTCAACCTCATTGACGTTCCCGGTTACTTCGATTTTGCGGGCGAAATGTCCGGCCCGCTGCACGCCGTGGAGGGCGCGGTCATCGTCCTGAGCGCCGCAACGGGCATCTCCACCGGCTTTGAAAAAGCATGGAACGCGACCGCGAAGCATGGTCTGGCGCGCATCATCGCCGTTTCGCAGGTCGATCGTGAACATATCAATTACCGCAAGGTGCTCGACGATCTGCGCAGCACCTACGGCAACTGCATCATCCCGACGGTTCTGCCGATCGGCGAGGGCACGTCCTTCGTCGGCGTGGTGGACGTTTTGACGGGCAAGGCCTTCACCGGCGCGGGCAAGGATCGCCGCGAGATCCCGATTCCGGAAGAAATGGAAGCGCTGGTCGAAGAAGCGCGCGAGGCCTGTAACGAGGCGGCGGCGAGCACCAGCGAAGAACTGATGGAAAAATTCTTCGACGAGGGCAAGCTGAGCGAGGAAGACATGCTGCGCGGCCTTTCCGCGGGCATTTACGAGGGCAGCATCGTGCCGGTCGCCCCGGTTTCCAGCCTGAACGGCATCGGCGTGCGCCCGCTGATGTATGAGCTGGCCATGTACATGCCCAGCCCGATGGAGCACACCTATCACGGCATCAACCCCAAGACCAAATCCATGCACATCCGCCACGCGGACATGAGCGAGAGCTTCACCGCGCAGGTGTTCAAGACCATCGCCGACCCGTTCGTGGGCAAGCTGTCCCTGATTAAGGTCATCTCCGGCGTGCTGACCCCGGCGACCCCGCTGTTCAACGCGAACGCGGACAAGCCCGAGAAGGCGGCGGGCATCTTCATGGTGCGCGGCAAGAAGCAGATTCCGGTCGGCATGCTCTGCGCGGGCGACATCGGCGCGCTCAGCAAGCTGCAATACACCTCCACCGGCGACAGCCTCTGTGAAATCGGCAAGGTCGTTCAGTATGACAGCATCGACTTCCCCGCACCGCAGATTTCTCTGGCGGTGTACGCCAAGAAGGCGGGCGAGGAGGACAAGGTCTTCTCCGGTCTGGCGCGCCTGTGCGAGGAAATGCCGGATGTGATCGTCGCCAAAGACCCGATGACCACCGAAACGCTCATCAGCGGTCAGGGCGAATTGGAGCTTGAAATCGTGCGCCAGAAGCTGCAGAGCAAGTTCGGCGCGGACGCCGTGTTCAAAGACCCGAAGATCGCCTATCGCGAGTCCATCCGCAAGACGATTCAGGTGCAGGGCCGTCACAAGAAGCAGAGCGGCGGCCACGGCCAGTTCGGCGACGTGTGGATCGAGTTCTCCCCGGCCGAACCGGGCACGGATTTCGAGTTTGTCGATGCGGTGGTCGGCGGCGCGGTGCCGCGCAACTTCATCCCGTCGGTCGAAAAGGGTCTGCGCGAGAACCTCGTCAAGGGCGTGCTCGCGGGCTTCCCGATGACGGGTCTGCGCGCCAAGCTCTACGACGGCAGCTATCACCCGGTCGATTCCTCCGAAATGGCGTTCAAGACGGCGGCGCGCATCGCGTATAAGCAGTGCATCAACGCCAACCCGGTGCTGCTCGAGCCGATCATGCACGTGGAAATCAGCGTGCCGGACGAGTACATGGGCGATATCATGGGCGACCTGAACAAGCGCCGCGGCCGCATCCTCGGTATGGAGCAGAGCGACGGCAAGCAGCTGATTATCGCCGAAGTGCCGCAGGCCGAAATGTTCAAATACGCAACCGATCTGCGCTCCATGACGCAGGCGAAGGGCGCGTTCAAGATGAACTTTGAGCGCTACGAAGAAGTGCCGCAGGCCATCTCCAGCAAGATCATCGAGGCGCATAAGGCCGATCTCGCGGACGACGAGGAATAATTCTCCCCCTAAGCAAAAGCTATTCTCCCCCCGAAGGGGGAGAATAGCCCTCTCCGCAAATGAAAGAATAGCTGGATTTCCCGATTTTGCGATTCAAGCCAGATTTGCTTATGTCAACAAGCTGGGACGGGCAGAAATGCCCGTCCGTTTCTATATGTTTTGCTCAAAAACGCATCGCAAATTTCACCGGATTGACAAATTCTCTTGACATGCGGTTCAATCAAATGTAAAATAGAGATAGTCAGAGTGAAAGCGTGTGCAGATTTATGCTGTGCTGGACATTGCGCCGGGGAAAAGCGGGGTGCGTTTAGGCCGACTTTTCCGGGCGTTTGATACATCAAAACTGAATAGGCGGCAAAGCCGCGGCGGGGTTCTTGTGCCCCGACGATGGCATGGTTCTTTGCGCCTAATTTGTGTTGTTTATCGCCAGAGGCAGGCGTCGATCTGTACCCTTTTTTCTTGGACGATTGATTGAAAGAAATTAAGAATCCAAACAGAAGGAGAGTGAAGCAGATTGGCGTCGTTTATTTTTACCCTTTTGGCGATTGCAGCCGCGCTGGCCGCGGGTGTTGCGGCAGGCTACATGTATCGCAAGAACGTGCAGGAAAAGAAAATCGGGCGCACCGAGGAATATGCCCGTAATCTGCTGGACGACGCGCAGCGCCGTGCGGAGGAGAAGAAGAAGGAAAGCATCCTCGAAGCGAAGGAAGAGGTCATTCGCCTCAAGAACGAGTTGGATCGCGAGATTCGCGACCGCCGCGCCGAGGTGCAGCGCAGCGAGCGCCGCGTGACCCAGCGCGAGGAAACCCTTGACAAAAAGGCGGACAACCTTGACGCGCGCGAGACCGGCCTGGAGCGCAAGCAGAACGAGCTGGATCGCCTGACCGCCGAGGCGCAGGAATACAGCGTCCGCCAGAAGACCGCCGCCGAGGAGGCCGAGAAGACCGCCAAGGACATGGAAGAAAAGAGCCGCGCCGAGCTGGAGCGCGTCGCGAAGATGACGCAGGACGAGGCGCGCGACATGATCGTGCAGCGCATCCAGAAGGAAGCCTACCACGACGCGGGCGTGATGGTGCGCGAAATCGAGCAGACCGCGAAGGACGAGGCCGAAAAGAAGGCGCGCAACATCGTCGCGATGGCGATTCAGCGCTGCGCCAGCGACCATGTGGCGGAGACCACGGTTTCCGTGGTGTCGCTGCCGAACGAGGATATGAAGGGCCGCATCATCGGCCGCGAGGGCCGCAACATCCGCACGCTGGAAACCGCGACGGGCGTGGATCTGATTATCGACGATACGCCGGAGGCCGTGATCGTCTCCGCGTTTGATCCGATTCGCCGCGAGGTTGCGCGAATCGCGCTGGAAAAGCTGATCGCCGACGGGCGCATCCATCCGGCGCGCATCGAGGAAATGGTCGAAAAGGCCAAGCGCGAGGTGGACAACCAGATTCGCGAGGCCGGCGAACAGGCCATCTTCGAAACGAACATGCACGGCATCCACCACGAGCTGGTCAAGCTGCTCGGCCGCATGCGCTATCGCACGAGCTACGGCCAGAACGTGCTCCAGCACAGCATCGAGGTCAGCCATCTGGCCGGCCTGATGGCGGCGGAGCTGGGCGCGGATGTGCAGCTCGCCAAGCGAGCGGGTCTGCTCCACGACATCGGCAAGGCCGTCGATCACGAGATGGAGGGCACGCACGTCGAGCTGGGCGTTGAAATGGCCAAGCGCTACCACGAGTCCCCCGAGGTCATCCACTGCATTGCGGCGCACCACAACGATATCGAGCCGCAGACCGTCGAGGCCGTGCTCATTCAGGCGGCCGACGCGATTTCCGCGGCTCGTCCGGGCGCGCGCCGCGAGAGCATCGAGAACTACATCCGCCGCCTCGAAAAGCTGGAGGAGATTTCCAACAGCTTCCCGGGCGTGGAAAAGTCGTTCGCGATTCAGTCCGGCCGTGAGGTGCGCATCATGGTCAAGCCGGAGGACATCTCCGACGAGGGCACCTATGTGCTCGCCCGCGAGGTCGCCAAGCGCATTGAAAATGAGCTGGAATATCCGGGACAGATCAAGGTCAACGTCATCCGCGAGACCCGCTGCACCGAGTTCGCGAAGTAAAACAGAATGAGGAAAGCGGCGTCGTATATTGCGGCGCCGCTTTTTGTCGCCGCGAAGCGGTCTGTGATTGAAACAGGTTCAAACCGCAAAAGAGGCGGGAAACGGCGGACGCGCAATGCGCGCCCCTACGGAGAAAATTGCAGATGGAGAAGGAAAAGCAAATGACAACAGAGGTTCGGACAATCGAAAATGCGGAGGAAAAGCGGCGAATCTGCCGCGCGATTTTGGAGGCGCTGCCGGAGTGGTTCGGCATCCCGCAGGCGCGGGAGGAATATATCAGCGAGAGCGCGGACAAGCTCTTTTTCGCCGCGATGGACGGAGAAAACCCCGTCGGGTTTCTCTGCCTGAAGGAGACGGGGCGCGATACGGTGGAGCTGTATGTGATGGGCGTTTTGAAGGCGCGGCACAGAACGGGCGCGGGGCGCGCGCTGGTGGAAGCGGCCAAGCGGGCGGCGCGCGAGGCGGGCTATGCGTTCATGCAGGTGAAAACGGTGCAGATGGGGAAATACGCCGAGTATGACGCGACGAATCGGTTTTATCTGGCGATGGGGTTCAAGGAGTTCGAGGTGTTTCCACACCTGTGGGACGAATGGAACCCGTGTCAGGTATACGTGATGGGACTATAACGAATACAACCTGATCTGCAGGGCAATGGCCGGGGTGCTCGACGAAGCGGTGACGGAGGTATCCATGCTGGTTTCGATCATGCGGTTCGGATGGAAGAATTTGGACAAGGTGGAGGAATGAATATGCGGACGGAAACGACGGGCAATGCCTTTCAGATGCGGCGGCTTGGCGAGCGGGATGTGGACGCGATTTTGGCGCTTTGCGAAGGAAACCGGCTGTTTTATCAATACCATCCGCTGATGGCGACGCGGGAAAGCATTTTGGCGGACATGACCGCGCTTCCGCCGGGAAAGGGTATGGAGGACAAGGCGTATGTCGGCTTCTTTGAGGGGAAAAAGCTTGTCGCTGTTCTGGACTGGATCAGCGGCTATCCCGCGAAGGAAACCGCGTGGATCGGGCTGTTCATGGTCAGCGCGGAAAAGCAGGGGAAAGGCGTCGGAAGCGGAATCATCCGCGACATGGCCGCGAGTCTGAAGGCGGTTGGGTATCGGGAAATTCAGCTTGGCGTAGACAAGGGGAATCCGCAGAGCCTCGCGTTTTGGACAAAGAACGGGTTTGAGGTGCTGCGAGAGGACGGCTATATTGTGATGGGGCGGGAGATTTGAGGCGGGGATTTCCTGCAATACGTGTGAATAGGGGGCGGCATGGAAAGAAATTTGGCGATGGCGCGGCGGATTGCGCGGATGGCCGAGAAAGCGGGCGGGCGCGTCTACTTTGTCGGCGGTTTCGTCCGCGACAGCGTGATGGGACGGGAAAGCAAGGATGTGGACATCGAAATCCACGGGATGACGGCGGACGCGGTGCGAAGGATGCTGGGCGAGATCGGACCGTGGAAGGAGATGGGCGCGAGCTTCGGCGTGTTTGCGCTGCGCCGATACACGCTGGACATCGCGCTGCCCCGACGCGGCGGCGGAAAGGGCGAGGACGCGGACATCGACCCCTTTATGGGCGTGGAGGAAGCGGCGAGGCGGCGCGACTTTACGATGAACGCGATGATGCGGGACGCGCTGACTGGAGCGCTGATCGACCGATTCGGCGGGCAGGCGGACATCCAAAATCGGGTGATTCGGCATGTGGACGAGAGAACCTTTCGGCGCGACCCGCTGAGAGCCATCCGGGCGGCACAGTTCGCGGCGCGGCTTGAGTTTGCGATTGCGCCGGAAACGATGGCGCTCTGCCGGACGCTCGACCTTGGCGGGCTGGCGCGGGAGCGCGTGATGGGCGAAATGGAGAAGGCGCTGACGAGAAGCAGGCGGCCATCCCGATGCTTTGAAGCGCTGCGGGAGATGGGACAGCTCGAACCCTGGCTGAAGGAGGTCGCGGCGCTCATCGGCGTGAAGCAGCGGGCGGATTGCCACCCGGAGGGGGATGCATGGACGCACACGATGCTGGTTGTGGACGAGGCGGCCAAGCTCCGGGACGAGGCGAAAAACCCGACGGGGCTGATGCTGGCGGCGCTGCTGCACGACGTGGGCAAGGCGGTGGCCATGCAGGAGAAGGACGGCGTGATTCACGCCTACGGGCACGAAACGGCGGGCGTGCCGCTGGCGGAGGACTTTCTGCGGCGGCTGACGGGGGAAAAGGCGCTTTGCCGCTATGTGCTGAACATGGTGGAGCTGCACATGAAGCCGAATATGTACGCCGCGCAGAACAGCGGACAGAAGGCATGGAACAGGCTGTTTGACCGGAGCGCCTGCCCGGAAGACCTGCTGCTGCTGGCGAAGGCCGACCATCGGGGCAGGATAAACGCCGCGCCCTATGCGGAGACGGAACGGACGATTCGGGCGCGGCTTTCGGCGTATGAGGAAATGATGGCAAGGCCGCACATCACGGGAGCGGATCTCCTTGCGAGGGGAATTCAGCCGGGGGAGGAAATGGGGCGGCTGCTCGAAGAAGCGCACCGGCTCAGGCTGGCCGGGGTGAAGAAGGAGGACGCGCTGCGGCAGATGCGTTTGTGAGACGGGGGATGACTCCTTCCGTCACGCCTTCGGCGCGCCAACCTTCGGCGTTTTCCATCGTCTGAATCCGCCACAGGCGGCGACGATGGAAAACGTCCCTTGAAGAGAAAGAGCATAGGGGTAGCAATAAGGCGCATACGGGGGACGACTCCTTCCGTCACGCCTTCGGCGTGCCAACCTTCGGCGTTTTCCATCGCCTGAATCCGCCACAGGCGGCGACGATGGAAAACGTCCCTCGAAGAGGGAGGTCATGGAAGTAGCAATAAGGCGCGTACGGGGGACGACTCCTTCCGTCACGCCTTCGGCGTGCCAACCTTCGGCGTTTTTCATCGTCTGAATCCGCCACAGGCGGCGACGATGGAAAACGTCCCTCGAAGAGAAAGAGCATAGGGGTAGCAATAAGGCGCATACGGGGGACGACTCCTTCCGTCACGCCTTCGGCGTGCCA
>ENA-OYXV01001437-OYXV01001437.1-human-gut-metagenome-genome-assembly--contig:-NODE-1437-length-13138-cov-8.460368_pt1 | contig 13138 bp, 7 predicted proteins | sample MGYA00244846_ERZ653424 | MGnify/ENA primary metagenome ERZ653424 (study PRJEB26926, sample SAMN06165108) | human gut metagenome | biome: ENVO:00009003; feature: ENVO:2100002; material: ENVO:00002003...
ACGACAAGCCCATTGGCAGAATTAAGTATGCACTAAATTAATTCCGCCAACAGGTATTACTACATTATGTTGTTTTTAATCAATTCTATCTCATCAAAAACATTTTGCCTTTGTAGTGAACAGTTATCGAACTTTCGCTAAGGGTAGAATGGTTTTTTAATAGAGTATGAGGTTTAAGTAATCGACCTTTCGTCTTTCTGCCTGCAAATTTATTGTCTTTATGTTTTGGTTGTATCCATTTTGTACGGAAAACAGTCCTTTTTTTAGTTCAAACGTTTGCACCCTGTTTTTTTATTATTGTGCAATATGGCACTGTTGAATTCGAAAATTATGGCTAATTTTGCAGCGTAACAGAAAACCATGTCAGAAAATTTACCTATAACAATGAAGGATATTGCCCGAGCATTGGGCATTTCCATAGCTACAGTGAGCCGTGCGCTCAACGACAGTCCGCGCATCAGTTCGCTGCAACGCAAGCGTATCCAGGAATATGCCAAAGAGCATAACTTCTATCCAAACGTAATTGGTGAAGCATTGCGCCATAACCGCATCCAGCCTCTTAAGGTGATAGGAGTCATCGTTCCCGAGTTTGTACATTATTATTTTGCGTCAGTGCTGTCTGGCATTGAGGAGAAAGCCCGTTCATGTGGCTATCGTGTGATGGTGGCGCAGAGCAATGAACGATATGATAAGGAAGTCGCTATCTGCGACGACTTCTTTAAAAACAAGGTGTGTGGCATCATTGTGTCGCTAGCCAAGGACACCAAGCAGTACGATCATTTCCGCCGGCTTATGGACAATGGAGTTCCTCTCGTGTTTTACGACCGTATATGTACGGGCGTAAATGGGTCGCGAGTGGTAGTGGACGATTATAATGGAGCTTATTCTGCCGTTTCACATTTGATAGAAACCGGATGTAAGCGCATTGCCTTTTATGGCTCGCCTATGAATCTGGAGTTGTCGAAGAACCGATACAACGGCTATCATGACGCACTTGTAAAGAATGGACTGAAGGTGGATGAATCTCTTATCAGATTATGCGACAATCGTATGCAGGCTGAGGCTATCACTCCCGAGATTCTTTCATTGCCAGCCCATGAGCGTCCCGATGCATTCTTTGCCATCAACGACGATACAGCCATAGGCATACTGTATACAGCCAAGCGCATGGGATTTCGTGTTCCCTTGGATATCAGTGTGTGTGGATTTACCAATGGCAACCGTGCTATAGCTTGCGACCCTATGCTCACCACAGTGGAACAACGTGGTGTGACGGTAGGCGAGGAGGCTGCCAAAATACTTATAGGTCAGGTTGAAGGTACGCTGCCACGTAATGAGGTGGTGATGCGAGTGGTGCGCACACGTCTGGTGGTGAGAGACACGACACGTTGAACTCAGGAGCTTGCTCCTGTCGATAGCAGAACTTAAATATAAATTAAAACCAAATAACAATGATTCAAAAACCTAATCTTTCGTTCTGGAAACTCTGGAATTTGAGTTTCGGATTCTTCGGCGTACAGATAGCTTACGCTCTGCAAAGCGCCAACATATCACGTATTTTTGCCACATTGGGAGCCGACCCCCACAATCTTAGCTATTTCTGGATATTGCCTCCGTTGATGGGCATACTGGTGCAACCGATAATTGGAACTTTGAGCGACAAGACATGGTGTCGTTTCGGTCGTCGCATCCCTTATCTTTTTGTAGGTGCCACTGTGGCGGTGCTTGTTATGTGCCTTTTGCCCAATGCGGGTTCGTTCGGTATGGCTGTTGGCACGGCTATGATATTCGGTCTTGTCTCGCTTATGTTTCTCGACACAAGCATTAATATGGCAATGCAGCCGTTCAAGATGCTCGTTGGCGACATGGTCAACGAGAAGCAGAAGTCGCTCGCTTATTCAATACAGTCGTTCCTCTGCAATTCGGGTTCGCTTGTAGGCTATATGTTCCCATTCTTGTTCACAGCTCTTGGTATAGCCAACGAAGCTCCTAAGGGCGTTATCCCCGACTCGGTTATCTACTCGTTCTATGTAGGTGCTGCCATACTCATTCTTTGTGTCATCTACACCACATTGAAGGTGAAGGAGTGGAATCCTGAAGAATATGCTCAATATAACGAGGCTGATCCCGAGGCTAATGAGAAGAGTGCAGGCTGGATAACACTCTTGAAGAATGCACCGTCGATGTTCTGGAAGGTAGGACTCGTACAGTTCTTCTGTTGGGCAGCCTTCATGTATATGTGGACTTATACCAACGGCACCATTGCCGAAACCGTATGGCACACTACCGACGTAGCTTCCAGCGGCTATCAGGAGGCAGGCAACTGGGTTGGCGTGCTGTTCTTCTGGCAAGCTATCGGTTCAGTGTGTTGGGCTATGGCACTGCCTAAGTTCAAGAACGAGAAGCTGGCATACGCCTTGAGTCTTGTCATCGGCGGCATAGGTTTCGCTATGGTGCCATTCGTGGACGACAGAAATCTGCTCGTACTTCCATTCTTACTCGTAGGTTGCGCTTGGGCTGCAATGCTCGCCATGCCGTTTGCCTTCGTCACCAACGCCCTTGAGGGCTACAGCCATAAGGGAGCCTATCTTGGACTCTTCAACGGCACTATATGCGTACCGCAGATTGTGGCAGCCGTGTGTGGTGGTCACTTGCTGAATCTTGTAGGATCTCATCAGAGCAATATGATGATTGTAGCAGGCGCATTGCTTGTATGTGGTGCAGTGGCTGTAACAGCTATCAGAAGCCCGAAACAGGCGTAGCAAAATGCAAACGTTTGCATGGTTTTATGTGAAGAATGTTCGGTTTTTGCATTATAGTGTACCATAATTTTTCATAATTTCGCATTATGAAAATCAAGGATAAAATTATCGTACCAACAAACCAATAACCAAAATACACAATGACAATACATTTTCATATAGAATACCGTACAGCATTCGGTGAAGAGTTGTCACTCAACATTATCAAGAATAATGAAGTGAAGGCTTATCGCATGACCACCATTGACGGAGTGCAATGGTGGTGCGACTTTAATTATAGTAAAGCAGACCGTGTACTTGCGTATTATTATAAGGTTCAGGTGGGCGATTCAGTTGAGCGTAGCGAATGGCAGACGGTGAAGCATGTGCTCGACCTTACGTGCGATGCAGCTACCGACTACACCGTCTACGACCGCTGGAATGCAATGCCCGATGACTCTTACCTCTACAGCAGTGCTTTCACCGACTGCATCAACCATCTTGAGCCGCAGCCAATGCAGCCTACCGCATACGACCGTACACTTCGCCTTGTGGTGCGTGCACCGCAGTTGCGCGAGGGTCAGCGATTGGCTGTAGTAGGTGCTCAGAAGGCTTTGGGCGAGTGGAAATATGACAAAGCGCTGCCTATGACGCTGCACAACCATTGCGAATGGGCGGTCGATATAGATGCCTCGTTATTGCATGATGATAGTATAGAGTTTAAGTTAGTTGTAGTGAATGGTTCAGGACTGGTGATGATGTGGGAGTGCGGAAACAACCGCACCATCACTCTGCCCCAATTCAAGAACGGTCAGACGGTGGTGTACAGTCTTGATCAGGCGTTCTTCGAGATGTGGAATCGAAGACTGGCTGGCACACTTGTGCCGGTGTTCTCACTCCGTAGCAAGACAAGTGCCGGTATAGGCGACTTTGGCGACTTGCGGATGATGATTGACCTTATGGCAAAGACCGGACAGCGTGTGCTGCAACTCCTGCCCATCAACGACACCACCATCACCCACACATGGACCGACTCTTATCCGTACAGCTGTATCAGTGTCTTCGCCATACATCCGCAGTATGCCGACTTGCGTACGTTGCCGCAGCTGGATGACGAAGAAGTACGCACAGAGATGGAAGCAGAGCGCCAACGACTCAACGCCCTGCCACAGATAGATTATGAGAAAGCGAACGCATTCAAATCAGAATATTTACAGCGAGTCTTTGCTCAAGAAGGTAAAAGGATTATGAAGAGCGCAGAGTATAAGGCGTTCTTCCAGGAAGCACAAAATTGGCTCGTACCATACGCTCAGTATTCATGGCTGAGAGACAAGTATGGTACTGCCGATTTCACACAATGGCAAGACCATAACACATGGAATGAGGACGACCGCGCGATGCTGTCCGATTCTCGTACAAAGGCATATCATGAGGTGGCTTTCTACTATTTCGTACAGTACATACTGTCGTCGCAGATGAAGGAAGCACACGAGTATGCCAAGCAGAAGGGCGTAATACTGAAGGGCGACATCCCTATCGGAGTGAACAGACACAGTTGCGACGTGTGGATGGAACCCAAATACTTCAACCTCAACGGACAGGCTGGAGCACCGCCCGACGATTTCTCCGTGAACGGACAGAACTGGGGATTCCCTACATACAATTGGGACGAGATGCTGAAGGACGGCTGCCAGTGGTGGACACGTCGCTTCCAGAATATGTCGCATTTCTTCGATGCCTATCGCATCGACCACGTACTCGGATTCTTCCGCATCTGGGAGATACCTATCGATTGCGTTCACGGTCTGACCGGACAGTTCGCTCCGTCGCAGGCAATGAGCCGTGAGGAGATAATGCAGTATGGACTGAACTTCCAGGAGGAGCGATTCACCGAGCCGTTTATTACCGATTGGGTGCTTGACCGCGTGTTCCATGAGCGTGCCGACGAGGTGCGTCGCAACTATCTCGAACGCATCGACGACGAGCGCTACCGCATGAAACCCGAAGTAGACACACAACGCAAGATAGAGGCACGTTTCGCAAGCGTAACCCGTCAGGAAGACCTTTGGCTTCGCGACGGATTGTATTCGCTTGTTAGCGATGTGCTCTTCGTGCGCGACCGCAACCGTGCCGACATGTTCCATCCGCGCATTTCAGCCCAGCTCGACTTCATTTACGAATCGCTCTACGACAACGACAAGCAAGCCTTCAACCGCCTTTACAACGATTATTACTATCGTCGCAACAACCAGTTCTGGTATCGTGAGGCAATGAAGAAGCTGCCCAAGCTCGTGCAGGCAACCCGTATGCTCGTGTGTGCCGAAGACCTTGGCATGGTGCCCGATTGCGTGCCATGGGTGATGAACGAACTGAAAATATTCAGCCTTGAGCTGCAGAGCATGCCCAAGACAACAACAACACGTTTCGGACACCTCAGCCAGAACCCTTACCGTTCGGTATGTACGATATCAAGCCATGACATGCCTACGCTGCGACAGTGGTGGGACGAGAACTACGAACGCACGCAAGACTATTACAACTCGATGCTCCATCGTGAAGGACCAGCCCCACATCCGCTGCCAGGATGGCTCGCCAAGGACATCATTGCACGTCATCTCGACTCGCCGTCGATGCTCTGCGTATTGAGCGTTCAGGACTGGCTCGCCATGTACGACCGTCTGCGTCTGCCCGATGCCGATGCCGAGCGCATCAACATACCTGCCAATCCCAAGCACTACTGGCGCTATCGTATGCACCTGAACATTGAGGATCTTATGGCAAACGGTGAGTTTATCGACGACATTAGTACGCTCATCGGTCAGGCTGGCAGGAACTTCGGTTATTCAAGTAGATGAAAATGATGTCTGAAAGCACAGACAAGATTAACCTAAAAACAAATATATAAATGCTGAAGAAATATATGATGCTGGCTGCGCTGTTGCCTATGATGGCAGCAGCCCAGACCGTAAAGTCGCCCAACGGCAATGTGGCGCTTACCTTCTCGCTCTCAGACAAGGGACAGCCTACATACGAGATGTCGTACAAGGGTAAGGCTGTGTGTAAGCCTTCTCATCTCGGATTGGAGCTGGCTAAGGACAAGCACGCATCAAAGGGAATGGACGAGACCGACCTTATGGACGGTTTCACAGAGACAGGCAGCAAGACATCGACCTTCGATGAAACCTGGAAGCCTGTATGGGGCGAGACTTCTACCATCCGCAACAACTACAACGAGATGGAGGTAAACCTTACTCAGAAGTCTTCAAAGCGTAACATCACCATCCGTTTCCGTGTTTACGACTACGGTATGGGACTTCGCTATGAGTTCCCGCAGCAGCAGACGCTCAACTATTTCGTGATAAAGGAGGAGCACACACAGTTTGCTATGGCAGGCAATCATACTGCCTACTGGATTCCGGGCGACTACGACACGCAGGAGTATGAGTACAACATCACTCCGCTTACGGGCATACGTGAAGTGATAGCCAAGAACCGTGAGGCTTACAAGAGCAACTCGTCTACAACAGTATTCTCAGATACCGGTGTGCAGACTTCGCTGCAATTGAAGACCAACGACGGCCTGTACATCAACATACACGAAGCCGCTTGCTTGGATTATCCGACAATGCACCTCAACCTCGACGAAAAGACTTTGACCTTCGAGTCATGGCTTACGCCCGATGCCGTGGGCCGTAAGGGATTCATACAGACACCGTTCAACACGCCTTGGCGAACAGTAATGGTGAGCGATGATGCCCGCGACATGCTCTCGTGCAAGCTTACGCTCAATCTTAACGAGCCTTGCAAGATAGAGGATACTTCGTGGATTCATCCTACAAAGTATTGCGGTGTGTGGTGGAACATGATTGTCGGCACCAAGACATGGAGCTATACCAACGACCTTCCGTCGGTTCGTCTCGGTGTGACCGACTACAGTAAGTGCAAGCCCAACGGCACACATGGTGCAACAAACGATGAGGTGAAGCGTTATATCGACTTCGCTGCAAAGAACGGTTTGCAGCAAGTTCTGGTAGAAGGATGGAACGAAGGATGGGAAGACTGGTTCGGACACCAGAAGCTCGATGTCTTCGACTTCGTGTCGCCTTATCCCGACTTCGACATAAAGATGCTCAACGACTATGCCCATTCTAAGGGCGTTAAGCTGATGATGCACCACGAGACATCTTCTGCAGCACTCAATTACGAGCGCCACTTGGAGGATGCTTTCCGCTTGATGAACAAGTATGGTTATGATGCCGTTAAGACCGGATACGTCGGCGACATCATTCCGCGAGGCGAATATCACTACAGCCAGCTGATGAACAATCACTATCAGCGTGTCATTGAGACTGCCGCAAAGCACCACATCATGGTGAATGCTCACGAGGCAACACGTCCTACGGGCATCTGCCGCACATGGCCTAACCTCGTAGGCAACGAGAGTGCACGCGGTACGGAGTATGAGGCATTCGGCGGAAACGTAGCTTACCATACCGTGATGCTTCCGTTCACCCGTCTGCAGGGTGGTCCGATGGACTACACACCGGGCATCTTCGAGACACGTCTCTCCGAGTGGAGCCAGAACAAGAGCTTCGTTCACACCACACTCTGCGGTCAGCTCTCGCTCTATCTCGTCATGTACAGTCCGCTGCAGATGGCTGCCGACCTGCCCGAACACTACGAGAAGTATGACGACGCATTCCAGTTCATTCGCGACGTGGCTTGCGATTGGGACGACTCGAAGTATCTGGAGGCAGAACCAGCCAAATACATCACCGTAGCACGCAAGGCAAAGGGTACTGACAACTGGTTTGTAGGAGGCAAGACAGGCGAAGAGGCTCGCACCGCTACAGTGCGTCTCGACTTCCTCGATAAGGGCCGCAAGTACGACTGCGCTATCTACCAGGACGCCAAGGATGCCGACTATGAGCATAATCCCAAGGCTTATCAGATTCTGCACAAGACCGTCAAGAAGGGCGATGTGCTGAAGATTAAGGAGGCACGCGGTGGCGGTTTCGCTGTGTCGCTCATTGCTAAATAATAACAATATACTACGCTACTGACATGAACAGAAATTATTTGTTTACGGCATTTTTTGCCGCAATGTTTACATTGAATGCCAATGCTCAGGGGCGCTTTAATGAGATGGAATACGGCAAGACACAAACCGTGTTCCATCTTAATGCGTCTTCTACCCCCAAGCTCCGCATATACAAAAACGGACAGGGAGGCAAACCCGTCAAGACCGTAAAGATGCGGGCTATAGGCAACGACCGTTGGGAAGCCACTGTCAAGGGCAATCTTGCCGGCATGTTCTACACCTTCGACATCGGCAAGGGCGAGTGTCCAGGCACGTTTGCCAAGGCTGTAGGCGTAAACGGCAATCGTGCAGCCATACTGAATATGGCTGACACCAATCCCGAAGGATGGGCTGACGACCGTCGTCCGGCTCTTGCGTCGCCTGCCGACCAGGTTATCTACGAGCTTCACATGCGCGACTTCTCTATCAGTCCCACTTCAGGCATGCAGCACAAGGGCAAGTATCTGGCTCTTACAGAACCTCGCGCCATAGCCTATCTGAAGAGTCTCGGCATCAACGCCATCCATTTCCAGCCTCTATTCGACTATGCTTCTGTAGACGAGACGCAACTGCACCGCCCACAGTTCAACTGGGGCTACGACCCGAAAAACTATAATGTGCCCGAAGGAAGCTACTCGACTGACCCATACACACCGGCAGTGCGCATACGTGAGTTCAAGACAATGGTGCAGGCATTGCACAAGGCTGGCATCCGCGTTATCTTCGACGCCGTTTATAATCATACGTTCGACATCGAAGGCAGCAACTTCCAGCGCACTTATCCCGACTATTACTATCGCAAGACAGCCGACGGACGTTATTCGGACGGTTCAGGTTGTGGCAACGAGACGGCATCGGAGCGTCCGCTGATGCGCGAGTTTATGATTGAGAGCGTGAAGTACTGGATCAACGAATTCCACATTGACGGATTCCGATTCGACCTTATGGGCGTTCATGACATCGAAACGATGAACCAGATACGTGCCGCTGTCGACGCAATAGACCCTTCTATTTATATATATGGTGAGGGATGGAGTGCCGGATCGTGTGCCTATCCGCAGGAGAAGCTTGCCATGAAGGCTTCAACCTACAAGCTTAACGGCATCGGAGCGTTCAGCGATGACATGCGCGATGCTCTTCGCGGTCCGTTCTCCGACGACACCAAGGGAGCTTTTCTTGCCGGAATAAAGGGCGAGGAGGAGAGTCTGAAGTTCGGAATAGTTGGTGGCATAGCCCATAATCAGGTTGACATGACTCGTGTCAACTACGACAAGAAGCCTTGGACCAACGAGCCAACGCAGCAGATAAGCTATGTCAGCTGTCACGACGACATGTGTCTGGTGGACAGATTGAAGGCGAGCGTGCCCGGACTGAAAGACATGACACGCAGCCAAGCCGAACGACAGGCAGAACTGATACGCCTCGACCTGCTTGCACAGACGGCTGTGTTCACGTCGCAGGGCGTGCCCTTCATGCTGGCAGGCGAGGAAATGCTGCGCGACAAGAAAGGCGTGCACAACAGTTTTTCGTCCCCCGACAGCATCAACGAGTTCAACTGGGACAATCTGAAGCAGTATCCTCAGGTGTTTGAGTATTATCGTGGTTTGATACATCTCCGCAATAATCATCCCGCATTCCGTCTTGGCAAGGCAGAAGCCGTGAGAGAGCATCTGGAGTTTATAGCCACCGACGATTGTCTTGTAGCTTTCCGATTGAAGAACCTTGAAGGTATCGACTCGTGGAAAGACATCATCGTGGTGCTCAATGCCAATAAGGAGGCGAAGACAATAGCCATTCCCGAAGGCGAATACACCGTAGCTTGCTGCAACGGGGTGATAAACGAGCAGGGCATCGGACTCTCGTTCAATGCCACAGAGACTACGGTCAATGCGCAGTCGGCATTGATACTGTACAGAAAGTAATAACTAACGTTTTAAAGCTAAACCTAATCATATAATGAAGAAGAAACTTGTATCGTTAATGATGCTTATGAGTGCAATGAGCTTGAACGCTGCGGTGACAGTCGACCGTATCGAACCTACCAACTGGTATGTAGGCATGAAGGATGCCTCGCTGCAACTTATGGTGTACGGCAAGGATGTGCGCAACGCCGATGTGGAGGTAAACTATCCCGGAGTGCGTATCGATTCTATAGCCCGACTCGACTCGCCCAACTATCTGTTGGTATACCTCAACCTTGAAGGTGCAAAGGCTGGCGAGATGACAATGAGTTTCAAGCAGGGCAAACAGACCAAGAAGGTGAAGTATCAATTGAAAGACCGCGCTATGGCGGGCGACAAACGCATTGGCTTCAGCAACGAAGACGTGCTGTATATGCTCATGCCCGACCGCTTTGCCAACGGCAACACTAAGAACGACGCTTTCAAGAACATGCGCGACAAGACCTGCGACCGCACTGCCCCAAGTCTGCGTCACGGTGGTGACCTTGAAGGTATTCGCCAGCACCTCGACTACTTCAACGAGCTTGGAGTAACGGCGCTGTGGTTTACACCGGTTCTTGAGAACGACAGTCCGAGCAATGGCGTGAACTCAACCTATCATGGCTATGCCACTACCGACTACTATCGTGTAGACCCACGTTTCGGTACCAACGACGAGTATAAGCGTCTTGTAGACGAGGCTCACAGCAAAGGTCTGAAGGTGGTTATGGACATGATTTTCAATCATTGCGGTTTCGACCATCCATGGGTAGCCGACATGCCCTCGAAGGACTGGTTTAACGCTCCCGAATGGCTCTCGCCCGAATATCAGACAGCCGAGCATCAGAAGAAACTGGACACTATGGACGGCAACGCCAAGGTCAACGACAAGTATCTGCAGACCAGCTATAAGCTTACGCCTGTGCTCGATCCGTATGCAAGCAAGGTAGATTTGCGTGAAACAGTAGACGGATGGTTCGTGCCTACAATGCCCGACCTCAACCAGCGCAACCCTCACGTGATGAAGTATCTGATTCAGAACAGCGAGTGGTGGATAGAGACAGTCGGCATAGACGGCATCCGTATGGATACATATCCGTATGCCGACCGCGACGGAATGGCACTGTGGATGAAGACACTCGACAAGGAATATCCCAACTTCAACACCGTTGGTGAGACATGGGTGACCGAACCTGCCTATACGGCAGCATGGCAGAAGGACAGCAAACTGTCCGACAAGAACAGCTATCTGAAGACTGTCATGGACTTCGCCTTCTTCGACCGTATCAATCAGGCTAAGCATGAGGAGACCGATGATTGGTGGAACGGAATGAACCGCATATACAATGTGCTGTGCTACGACTACCTTTATCCCAACCCGAAGAGCGTAATGGCTTTCGTGGAGAACCACGACACCGACCGATTCTTAGGAGAAGGCAAGGATACTCTGGCTCTTAAGCAGGCGTTGGCGCTGCTGCTGACCATCAACCGCACTCCGCAGCTATACTACGGAACTGAGGTATTGATGAACGGAACCAAGAGCGTTACTGACGGCAACGTGCGTAAGGACTTTCCTGGAGGTTGGGCTGACGACAAGCAGAACGCCTTCACGGCAGAAGGACGTACCAAGGCGCAGAACGATATGTTCAGCTGGACAAGCCGACTGCTGCATTGGCGTCAGGGCAACGAGGTGATTACAAAGGGCACACAGACCCAGTTCTGCTCACATAAGGGCATTTACGTCGTCGCACGCCAGTATAACGGCAAGAGTGTAATGACCGTTATCAACGGAAAGAACGAGGCTGCCGAACTCGATGTGAAGCGTTATGCCGAGATAATAGGCGATGCCCAAAAGGCTGTTGACGTTACAACCGGTCGCAATGTCGTAATCAGTCATAACGTAAAAATGCGTCCGCGCCAGACCATGGTATTGGAGTTTTGATGTACAATATTTGCATTTCTAACGCTCAATACTGCGAGTTGAACGCACAAGAAGATCTTTAGCTCGAAATTCTCGAGTTTTGAGCGTGCAGAACTTAATTCGTTTATAACCAGAATGTTATAACTATGACGGGGCAAGGTGAGCAAAAAGCGAAACCTTAAAAGGACTCCTTTTTTTTGCAAAAGGACAACTATTGCCCTCCAATAGTACTCCCGTTGCATACCATTTAGGGCTTCTTTGTCTTCCAAAAGGACTACATTTGGAAGGCAAGGAAGCCCTAAATGGTATGTAGAGAGGTCACCTACCCCTCAAAAACTATAAAAAACCGTTTCAGAAATCTCTAGAATCGATTTTTTATTTGTAACACTTTTTTACTGCCTGTACGATATTTGCATTGTCCTTTTTAACGATTCTTATCGTACATAAATATCGCTACTCGTAAGCGTATCTACTAGCATCGCGGATACGCTTACAAAGCTCGCTTAATTTGCAGAAAAGAAGTCCCGTGCAAATTTTATTATCGGTTAGCCTGCTTGTTCTGCTTAATTTTATTTACTTTTGCATCGTGTAATAAACGTTTATAAATACTAACTTTTTCACTATATGATTATCAACAGATCGTTATCCTCCTCTTTATCGAATAAGGAACGTTTCGGCTCTCTCAAGAGCCTTGTCCTTTTCGTGGTTATCGCTATCTTAGCCACAAGTAATACCTATGCCCAAGCCAGCTTCGAGACTATCGACGGCTTACGCTATCTGATAGATTCCGATGCCAAGACCGCAACGCTCACAGCAAACAATGGTGACCAGAAGTATTCTGGCGATATCGTAGTGCCGGAAAAGGTAAAGGCAAGCGATGGAGTGGAATATCCCGTCACAGCATTTGCAGATAATGCATTTAATAATTGCAAAGGATTGAAGAGCATCACAATCCCTTCTTCTGTTACTTCTTTGGGTATGAGTTGCTTTTCGGCTTCTGGCTTAACAAGCATCACAATCCCCTATTCTGTTACTTCTTTGGGTAATGATTGCTTTCGCCTCTTGTTCCAAACTTGAAAAGCCACATTCCAGGGCACTCTCCCCAGAAACACTATAGATTGTGACTTGCAATCTACTTGTTTCTTCTACGTTCCCAAGGCTTACTATCAGAACTATAAGGATGCATTGGGTAGCCAGTATCCTTACATTTATGTCCCATTAAAGGATGAATCAGGCGAAGAGAAGCCTAACGAGCAATGCGCAGTACCTACCATTTCGTATGCTGATGGCAAGCTGACTTTTGCCAGCTCTACTCCTAATGCCGAGTATCACTACACCATTACCGACACTGATATGGCATCGGATGCGTATAGTAAGGACGGCATAGTAAAGCTTTCGGCTGCTTACAACATCTCGGCTTACGCCACAGCCGACGGTTACGAGCCTTCTGACAAGG
>ENA-OYXV01001442-OYXV01001442.1-human-gut-metagenome-genome-assembly--contig:-NODE-1442-length-13097-cov-6.898635_pt1 | contig 13097 bp, 8 predicted proteins | sample MGYA00244846_ERZ653424 | MGnify/ENA primary metagenome ERZ653424 (study PRJEB26926, sample SAMN06165108) | human gut metagenome | biome: ENVO:00009003; feature: ENVO:2100002; material: ENVO:00002003...
GATCGTCGGCAGCGTCAGATGTGTATAAGAGACAGTTATTATATCGTCAAGTGTCAAGAAAAGCGAAAAATGCGCGGCAAAAAATATTCTGTTTTTATTGACACGCTTAAATCCGCAGTTTATAATAAAATTAATTTAGTGCAGTAAAGTCTTGAATCTGCGGTCAAGAATGATTCGGGACTTACCGAAAGGGGAATAACAATGGGTTCGTCAAAGGCAAAGTATATGGGCTTCAAGGAGATTGCGGCATATTCGCTCGGGCTTTTCGGCTTTCAGGCGATAGTCGGACTTCTCAACTCGTATCAGGCGGAATTTGATGCGTCGATACTCGGCGCGGATATCGCGGTAGTCGGTATTCTCGTGCTCGTCGCAAAAATCCTCTCCGCGGTTTTCGATCCGTTCGTCGGCAACATGATCGACCGCTCGAAGAGCAAAAAGGGCAAGTTCAAATCGATGATAGCAAAGTCGATACTTCCCCTGCTCGTCATGACCTCGGCGGTGTTCATAGATGTGCCGTTTAAGACGAACAAGGTCGCCGTCTACATATGGATCTTCGTGACCTACCTGCTCTGGAGCTTTGCGATGACCCTCGGCGACGTGCCCTCGCAGGGCATAGCCTCCGTCCTCACCCCCGACCCGACGGAGCGCACAAATGTCGTCTCAATTTCGAACACCTTCAAGCAGATAGGCTTCTCAGCCTGCGTCGTTATAGTGCCGATAGCCTGCCTTATCATTCCCGGAGGCTCCAAGGTGCTCGTCAAGAGCGGTGAGACGGATCTGCCGATGATAGCAAACGAGTATCTGTTCACAGCCGTCCTCACGGCCGTGCTCGGCTGCGTGCTGTTCATGCTCATCCCGCTCATCAACAAGGAGCGCGTGCCCTACTCGGCGGGCGAAAAGATTTCTTTTAAAGATATGCTGAACGCGCTCAAATCGAACAAGCCGTTCATGCTCGTTATAATCTCATATTTCCTCGGCTTCGGCCGTCAGATGGCTATGGGCATTCAGGTTCAGGCCGCCAACATTCTTCTCGGCTCGCAGAACCTCGTCGCCGTGCTCGGCATCTCGACCGCGATAGGCACGATGATAAGCATGGCCGCCTGCCCGTTCCTCATAAAGAAGCTCGACGAAAAGAAGGTCTTTATCGGCCTGTCGGTCTACGGCTTTATAGCATCCGTGTTCTCGTTCGTGATAGCCCACTTCTGGTTTATAAACCCCGGCAATACGGTGCTCACCGTGCTCTTCTATTTCTCGCTCTTCCTCTTAGGGCTGCAGTTTGCGTCCGTCAACCTCATGCCCATGATAATGACCGCCGACTGCGTTGACTACTACGAGTACGAGACGGGCAAGCGCATGGAGGGTACGGCATATTCGGTGCTCACGCTGACCATAAAGATCTGCCTTGCGCTCGGCATGGCGCTCGGTCTTGTTTTCGTTCAGGTCTCCGGCTACTCCGATACCGTGCGCGAGATAGCCGCGGGCACCGCCGCCGGCTTCTCGACAAAGACCAAGGACACCGTGTTCTTCGCCTATTCCGTCGTCCCCGGAATTCTCTCCCTGCTCTCCGCATTCCCGATATTCAAATACGATATCGTCGGCAAGAAAAAGCAGGAGATATCCGACGCGCTCCAGGCAAGAAGAGCCGCCGCAGAGAAATAAAAAGCAAAAAGCTATCCTCCGTATGAGACATACGGAGGATTTTTTGTTGGTGTTATTTTAGGCTCCCTGTATAAAGGGCGGCTGATAAAAGTTGCGATTATTTTATTCAAACATCGCCTTGAAGGCTTTTATCCACTCGCGTGCTATCAGCGCGTGACCGCTCTCCGTCGGGTGGATGCCATCCCATATCCAGTAGGCGCAGTCGCGTCCCTCTGCGGCGCTGTCGAAAACTTTTTGAAGCGGGATAAAAAATATTCTGTCATCCTTTTCGGCAATGCGGCGGCAGACCTGCGAATATCTGCTCAGCTTCCTGCGGCAAACGTCCTCCTCCGACTTGTATCTGTCCCTTGTCGGCAGGAAAAACGGCTCCATGAGGAACACCTTCAGCTCGGCGTTCGTCTCGAAGGACTGCGAAAGCATATTTTCGAGATTGCTTTCATATTCCTCCGGCTCAATATGATTTTCGCCCTCGAAAAGGAAACAGTCGTTTACTCCGATAAGTATGCTTAAAACATCCGGCTCTATGTCGAGCGCATCCTCGCGCCAGCGGCGGAGCAGTCCGCGCGTCGTGTCGCCGGAAATGCCTCGGTTTACGAATTGAAGTCCGGCATCCGGATATTCCGCGCCGAGCATCCCGCTGACAATAAATGCGTAGCTGTGCCCTATCTGATGGTTGAGATCGTGGCGGCGTTCGGGCTCTTTGTATCTGTTGCCGTCCGTTATGGAATCGCCCTGAAACAGTATCTTCATTTTTTCTCCTCCTCAGTCTATATCCGCAAAAACCGTGTCTGTTATTTCTCCGCGGCAGGTGCCATTGCTAAGGTCAACGAGCCGCGCCTCAAACGCAGGCTCAAGCTCCTGCGGTATTCTCATTTTCACCGTCACCGCGTCCTCGAACGCCGTGTCCTCAACTATGCCGCCCTGCTCCGGGATAAGCGAGGCGAGCCGCCCGTAAAATGTGTAGTCGCAGCGGATTTTCACTATACTGCACTCGGCACGGGTCACCGTGCCCCCCGCGTCAACTGCGAGCTTCGCCGCGTGGGAATAGGCTCTGACAAGCCCTCCGCCGCCCAGAAGTATGCCGCCGAAATATCTTGTGACCACAAGCACGCAGTCGGTAAGTCCCTCCTTTTGAAGGACGTTGAGCGCCGGCATTCCCGCCGTTCCCTGCGGCTCGCCGTCGTCCGAAAAGCGGCAGATGTTGCCCTCTCTGATTATATATGCGGGGACATTGTGCGTCGCATCCCAGTGCTTCGAGCGGATAGAGTCTATAAACGCCGCCGCGTCCTCCTGAGTCGTGACGGGCGATATATAGCCGATGAACCGCGAACGCTTTTCAACAAACTCGGCACTCGCCGCCGCTCTTATGGTTCTGTACTGCATATTGCCGCCTCCCGTGCGTCTTATTCTTCCTCGCCGCCGTCGTTCTTCTCATACGGGAATTCGTAGACAACCTCTAATTTATGCCCGCGCATCCAAAGCGACGGCGTTACGCGCAGAGTGTAGCCGCAGCCGTTGGGGGTTATCCACTCGTGCATCGGAAGCTGCGGAAGTCCGAAATTCGTGAGCAGCGCCATCATAACACCGCCGTGGGTGACTATCGCAGCGCGGTCGGTCTCGGTCTTTATCAGTCCGTCGACTATTTTTATAAAGCCCTCGCACACGCGCCTTGCGAACGTCTCGTTGCTCTCGCCGAACGGCGGCTCGACGCCCTGCTCGCCGGCAAGCCAGCGCGGGAACATAGGATAATCCTTGAGCTCCTCCGCGTCCTTGCCCTCGAACTCGCCGAAATTGCACTCTATGAGCGAGTCTATTGTTATGCACTTGTTGTCGGGATAGAGTATCGCCGCAGTGTCCGTGCAGCGCTTGAGCGGGCTTGATATAACCGCGCCGACAGGCGGATAGACGAGCTCCGAGCGCATATTTTCGAGCTGCTTTCTGCCCTCTTCGCTGAGCTCGACGTCGGTATGGCCGATGTATTTCCCCTCGGTCTCCTCTCTTGTGGCGCCGCTTCTGATGATATATATAATATAGCTTTTCATATTTCCTCCAAAAATACGCCGAGTATTTTGTTGAACTGTATAATTGAAAATCGACGGATATCTGCTATAATGATTATACAGATTGTATAAATAAAAGGGGTATCTATATGGCAACAGGTATAACTGCGCGGCTGTCCGCACTTCGAAAGGAAAAGGGCATAAGCCAGAAGGAAGCCGCAGCGGGGCTGGGCGTCTCGCAGGCTCTGCTCTCCCACTACGAAAACGGAATACGCGAATGCGGGCTTGATTTTCTCTGCCGCGCGGCCGACTACTACAATGTCACCACGGACTACCTTTTGGGTATAAGCGAATCGAAGCGCGGCTTTGAGGGCGCATTCGGCATAAACGACGACATCTACTCCGACGCGGAGCTCAGCACGCTGACAATATTCCGCGTTGCGGGCAAGCTCCGAAAGTTTCTGACCTTCCGCCAGGAGAACAGCGGCACCTCCTCGGACGTCATGCACATGATATATTGCCTGATTATGTACAGAATCATAATCGCAGAGTCCGCCAAGGGCACGCTCCCCTGCGAATGGGTTCCGAACGCCGAAGTGCTCAACGACCGAAATTACCTCAATATCATTGACCGCGTCGCAAACGAGCTGATAACCGCCGGCTCAAACGCGTCGCGTCAGATACCCAATAAGATACCTCTGTCCTTCAAAACCGTAATAGAACAGGCGCAAAGCATTATCAACTCCCGCTGCGAAAAGAGCGGGATAAAGCTCGGCGATATATACACCACCGAGTTCTGATTATATCCTCGCCACTCCGCTGTCTCTCGCAGCCTGCGCCACCGCCTCGGCGACCGTCCTTCCGACACGCTCGTCGAACGCCGCGGGCAGGATGTAATCGGGATTCAGCTCCCCGTCGCTGACGAGAGAGGCTATTGCCTTCGCGGCGGCTATCTTCATCTGCTCGTTTATGTCGCTTGCGCGGACATCGAGCGCACCGCGGAAAATTCCCGGGAACGCGAGGACATTGTTAATCTGATTCGGGAAGTCGCTTCTGCCCGTGCCGACTACCGCAGCGCCCGCAGCCTTGGCAAGGTCGGGCATTATCTCGGGCACGGGGTTCGCCATGGCCATGATTATGGCATTCTCGGCCATGGACTCCGCCATCTCGGAGGTCACTATTCCGGGCGCGGAGACCCCGACAAAAATATCGGCTCCTTTCATCGCGTCGGCTAAAGTGCCGGTGCGGTGATTTTTATTTGTAAATGCGGCTATCTCCGCCTTTGCGGGAGTCAAATCGTCGCCCGCGCAGATTATGCCCTTGCGGTCGCACATGATTATCTCTCCCGCGCCCATGGAGTCAAACAGCTTCGCTATCGCAACGCCCGCGGCGCCCGAGCCACTGAAAACAACAGTGCAGTCCGAGAGCTGCTTTTTAACTATTTTAAGCGCGTTCATAACGGCCGCAAGGCAGACCACCGCCGTGCCGTGCTGATCGTCGTGGAAAATCGGGATATCCGTGCGTTCCTTGAGCTTTCGCTCTATCTCGAAGCAGCGCGGGGCCGCAATGTCCTCGAGATTCACTCCGCCGAACGAGCCGGCGAGCAGAGCGACGGTGTTCACTATTTCGTCAACGTCCTTCGAGCGCACGCAAAGCGGTATCGCGTCAACATCGCCGAACGCCTTGAAGAGCACGCATTTGCCCTCCATAACGGGCATACCCGCCTCGGGGCCAATGTCACCGAGTCCCAGCACCGCAGTGCCGTCCGTGACGACCGCGACGGTATTCCAGCGGCGCGTTAAGTCGTAGCTTTTGCTGACGTCGTCCTTTATCTCAAGGCACGCCGCCGCGACTCCGGGAGTGTAGGCAAGGGACAGCTCGTCCTTGTTGCCGACCCCTGCTCTCGGCTTTATCTCCAGCTTGCCGCGCAGTTTATAGTGAAGCTTCAGTGATTCGCTCAGATAATCCATTTCAGTTTTCCTTTCCTGTTGCTCGGTATTTTTACGGCCGCCGATCAGAAAACCGGTCGGCGGCCAGATAATATCAGTCCTTCGCCCAGTCGCGTGAACGCTCGACTGCGCGTTTCCAGCCCTTGTAGAGCTCGTCACGGTGTGACTTCTCCATCTGAGGGGTGAATATTCTCTCGATTTCGCGGTTCTGCGCTATCTCAGCCCTGTCCTTCCAATAGCCGACGGCAAGACCCGCGAGATATGCTGCGCCCAGAGCCGTCGTCTCAACGGTCTTGGGTCTGTCAACTATCGTGCGAATCATATCCGACTGTATCTGAAGCAGGATATTGCTGACGCTCGCGCCGCCGTCGACGCGCAGCTCCGTAAAGGTTATGCCCGAATCGTCCTCCATTGCTTCGAGAAGATCCGTCATCTGATAGGCTATCGCCTCAAGGACGCTTCGAGCGATATGGGCGCGGTTGACTCCGCGCGTGAGTCCGACTATGCAGCCGCGCGCATACATATCCCAATAGGGCGCGCCGAGTCCCGTGAACGCGGGGACAAAATATATGCCGTTGGCATCGGGCACGCTCTCGGCGAGCTCGTCGCAGCGTTTGGCGTTGTCTATCATATGCAGCTCATCGCGCAGCCACTTGATAACCGAGCCTGCGTTGAACGCAGAGCCCTCTATGGCATATTCGACCTTGTCGCCGATACCCCACGCGACGCCGGTGAGCAGGTTGTTCTTCGACTTGACGCGCTTCTCGCCAGTGTTCATCAGCAGGAAGCAGCCCGTGCCGTAGGTGTTCTTCGCCTGACCGGGCTCAAAGCAGGCCTGACCGAACAGAGCCGCCGGCTGATCGCCTATTGCGCCCGAAATCGGAATACCCTCGAGACCCTCAAGGCCGATTATGCCGCCCGCGACCTTGCCGTAGACCATGCTTGAGGGCTTGACCTCGGGAAGGATGGACATCGGGATATTGAGATATTCGCACATCTTCTCGTCCCAGCAGAGATTATCAACGTCGAAGAGCATGGTTCTCGATGCGTTGGAGTAGTCGGTTATATGCACTCTGCCGCCGGTGAGATTCCATATGAGCCAGGTCTCAACCGTGCCGAAGAGCAGCTGATCCGCCTCGGCGAGCGCGCGTGCGCCCGGGACATTGTCAAGTATCCACTTTATCTTTGTGCCGGAGAAATATGCGTCTATGACAAGACCCGTCTTGTCCTTTATGTACTCCTCCATGCCGTCCGCCTTTATCTGCTCGCAGAGCTCTGCCGTGCGGCGGCACTGCCAGACGATGGCGTTATAGACGGGCTTTCCCGTCTCCCTGTCCCACATGATAGTGGTCTCGCGCTGATTGGTTATGCCAATAGCCGCTATATCCTCGGGCTTCACTCCGCTCGAAGAAAAGACGGAGGTCAGCGCCTGAAACTGGCTGAAAAGTATCTCCATGGGGTCATGTTCAACCCAGCCCGCAGCAGGATAAATCTGATCGAACTCCTTCTGCGCTTTGGCTATAATGTTGCCCTTCTTGTCAAAAACGATAGCTCGCGAGCTGGTCGTTCCCTGGTCGAGTGCAAGGACGTATTTTGCCACTTGTATCCTTCCTTTCAATTTACAGATGTCTGTTCTCTGCCCGAGCGCCCGTTTTTCAAGCGTCACGCCGCTCGGCACATAAATTTTCATTATAAATAATAGCTCTAAACATACAAAAAGTCAATGTTATTGGCGAAACACTTCGGCACTTTAACTAAAAAAGTAAAATATTATCAGTTTGCCCCGCGATAGTTCTTTAGTGTAAATATTAAAAAGCTTTTTTGATATATAATATGCTCCGCAAGCTTAAATTAAAGGAGTGTATTTTACTAATGGGAGACAAGCTTTCAGTCGTCACGGGTGCTACGGGTCACGTCGGCTACGCACTTGTTAAGGAACTCGAGGCACGCGGCGAAAACTTCAGAATACTCATCAGAAAAGACAGCAAAATTTTTGACGGCATCAATTGCGAGCGCGTATTCGGCGACGTCACCGATCCCGCTTCTCTCGAAAAGGCTTTTGAAGGCGCGGACGTCGTCTATCACCTTGCAGGCGTTATCGAGATAAACAAGGGCAACGAGGACATGACCTGGAAGGTCAATGTCGACGGCACAAAGAACGTCGTTGAGGCGTGCAAAAAGTGCGGCGTAAAACGCCTTGTCTACGCTTCCTCCGTTGACGCTTACCCCCCGCTCCCCGATAATCAGGTTATGCGTGAGATTTCTCACTTCAATCCCGAGATTCTTGACGGCACCTATGCAAAGACTAAGGCTACCGCCACAAACTATGTGTTTGAGAATAACGACGACAAGCTTGAGACAGTTGTCTGCTATCCCGGCGCGTGCTGCGGCCCCTATGACTTCAAGGTCTCTTCCGTCGGCGAGATGGTCAGAATGTTCTTTAACGGCAAGTTCCCCGTATCGCTCGCATTCGGCGCATACAACTTCGTTGACGTGCGCGACGTTGCCAAGGGCATGATCGGCGCCGCCGAAAAGGGCAGACCCGGCGAAGGCTATATCCTCACCGACGAGGTCGTCACCGTTGACGAGCTTATACATATGCTCGCAGATATCTGCGGCACAAAGGCTCCCGGCTTCAAGCTTCCTCTCGGCCTTGCAAAGGCGTTTGCTCCTCTCATGGAGGTCTATTACAACGCCGCGAAGAAGACTCCGCTCTTCACCCGCTACTCCATCCGCAAGCTGACCTCCAACTGCAACTTCAGCTGCGATAAGGCCAAGAAAGAGCTCGGCTACGCTCCCATGGGTGCAAAGCAGTCCTTCACCGACATGGTCGCATGGATAAAGGAATACGAGGGCACCGGCAAGAAGAAATAAGCAGGCCGAATAAAAATGCCCCGACGTTAGCGGGGTGTTCATAAGACACAAAAACCGATCTATGGCTCATAGGTCGGTTTTTTTATATTATTGCAGGGTGCATAAAAGCACGCCCTTTATCGGTTCGGTGAAAATGAGATTGGCGGGGGGTGCGTCGAGTCGCCGCACCCTACAAAGACATTGAAAAACAAAACAGTCGAATCAATGCGGGCGAATCCGTGCCGCAAATCCCAATTTGCCAATATCTGATACGGCTTCGATTTATACAGGAAAAGTCCCGACAATACAATGCCTGTCGGGACTTTTTGTTTGCTTTTCCGTTCGGATTATTTGCCGAACAGCTTTTTAAAGAGGTATATTATCGCTCTGAACGGAGCGGTGATGATCTTGAGCAACGTCTTGAAGAATCCATCCTTTTTCTCAACCGTGACCTTGCACTCGGCTTTCACTCCGTCGGCCGATTCGGCGGTTATTATCGCTTCGCCCTTGGCTATCGCGGTGACTGTTCCGTTTTCGTCAACAGTCGCTATCGACGGGTCGGAAGAGCTCCATGTGACGGTGCGGTTAAATGCATCCTCGGGCTTCACTGTTGCGGTGATCGTGAATGTATCGCCGACAAACACGGTTTTTTCGCTCTCGGAGAGCTCGATTGCAGCCACCTTTTTCTCGACCGTGACCTTGCATTCCGCTTTCACTCCGTCGGCCGATTCGGCGGTTATTATCGCTTCGCCCTTGGCTATCGCGGTGACTGTTCCGTTTTCGTCAACAGTCGCTATCGACGGGTCGGAAGAGCTCCATGTGACGGTGCGGTTAAATGCATCCTCGGGCTTCACTGTTGCGGTGATCGTGAATGTATCGCCGACAAACACGGTTTTTTCGCTCTCGGAGAGCTCGATTGCGGACGCCCTGACGAGCTTGGGAATAACTCTTGTTTCCTCTATATTGCAACGCGAGCACGCTCTTCTCTCGAGACCCTCTTTTTCATAGGTTGCTTCCTCGACGACCTCCCATTCGCCCCAGACGTGGTCGCACGGCGGATCGTCAATACAGTGTACGGTTGCACGCGTAAGCGCCTCATTTTTCGTTCCGATAACCACCGCTTTCCACTGCGCACGTGTGCCGAGATAATACACATTCTTTAAGCTGTCGCAGTTTTCGAAAGCAGAATCATCTATTTCAATAACGCTTTTCGGGATAGTTATCTCTCTGAGGTTTGTGCAACACATAAAAGCTGACATATATATTGCCGTAACACTTTCTGATATTGTTACCGACTTAAGATTTTTACTATGTGCAAACGCTTCAGCATATATTATTTCCACACTGTCGGGTATGGTATAGGTGCTGCGCTCCTTGGCTGCGGGATATGTTACCAAGAAGTTTGCTTCGGTGTTAGCAAACAGCACACCGTCGGCACTCCAAAAGATGTTGTTACCCGGCGAAACGACTATATTTGTAAGGGAACAACAGCCGACGATAAATGGTTCGCTTGAGACATCTATAACACTGTCCGGAAATACTATCTCTTTAAGATTTTCGCAATAGGCAAAAGCACATATTTCTTTAACGCCGTAGGGAATAGTATAAGTGCTACGCTCGTTACCAGCGGGATAAGCTACCAATGTACTCATATTTTTGGTAAACAGCACGCCGTCAACACTGACATAGTTTTTATTGTCCGGTGAAACGGTTATTTCTGTAAGGCTTTTGCAGCCGTAAAAGGACTCTTCCCCTATGTAAGTAACGCTGTCAGGTATGGTTATCTCTGCAAGGTTTTCGCAATCGCGAAAAGCATAATCGCCTATTTTTGTCACACCATTTGAAAGCTGCGCCTTCGAGAGTGATGTGCAGTTGTAAAAAGCAGAATTACCTATTTCCGTCACGCCGTCCGGTATGGTTATCTCGGTAAGGCTTTTGCAATCGCGAAAAGCAGAATTGCCTATTTCCGTCACGCTGTCGTGGACGGTATAGGTGCTACGCTTGTTGCCTTTGGGATAGGCTAACAGTGCGCTCATATCCTTGCTGAACAGCACACCGTCAACACTCGAAAAGTTTTTATTGTCCGGTGAAACGGTTATTTCTGCAATGCTTGTGCAGCCCGAGAAGGCAGATCCGTCTATTGATATAACACTGTCGGGTATGGTTATCTCGGTAAGGCTTGTGCAGCCTGAGAAGGTAGATCCTCCTATCTGTGTAACACCGTCGGGGACGGTATATGTGCTGCGCTCGTTACCAGCTGGATAGACTAACAGTGTGCTCATATCCCTGCTGAACAGCACACCGTCAACACTGACATAGTTTTTATTGTCCGGCGAAACGGTTATTTCTGCAATGCTTGTGCAGCCCGAGAAGGCAGATCCGTCTATCGATATAACACTGTCGGGTATGGTTATCTCGGTAAGGCTTGTGCAACCTGAGAATACACCCGAATATATTCCAGTAAGATTCTTCGGCAAATCTACTTTCGAGAGTGATGTGCAGCCGGAGAATGCAGATCCTTCTATCTGTGTAACGCTGTCAGGTATGGTTATCTCTGTAAGGTTTTCGCAATCGCGAAAAGCAGAATAGCCTATTTTTGTCAAACTATTTGAAAGCTTCACTTTTGAGAGTGATGTGCAGTTGTCAAAAGCAGAACTGCCTATTTCCGTAACGCCGTCGGGTATGGTTAGCTCTTTTAGGCTTTTGCAGTACGCAAAGACACTTCCGCCTATTTTTGTCAAGCCATTTGGAAGCTGCACTTTTGAGAGTGATGTGCAGCGGTAAAAAGCAGAATAGCCTATTTCCGTCACGCTGTCGGGGACGATATAAGTGCTGCACTCGTTACCAGCGGGATAGACTAACAATGTGCTCATATCCTTGCTGAACAGCACACCGTCAACACTCGAAAAGTTTTTATTGTCCGATGAAATGGTTATGTCTGTAAGGTTTATGCAACCGCGAAAAGCAGAATTGCCTATTTTTGTCAAACTATTTGGAAGCTTCACTTTTGAGAGTGATGTGCAGTAGTAAAAAGCATCATAGCCTATTTCCGTCACGCTGTCCGGTATGGTTATCTCGGTAAGGTTTTTGCAATCGCTAAAAGCAGAATCGCCTATTTTTGTCAAACCATTGGAAAGCTTCACTTTCGAGAGTGATGTGCAGTAGTCAAAAGCATAATTACCTATTTCCGTCACGCTGTCCGGTATGGTTATCTCGGTAAGGCTTTTGCAATCGCGAAAAGCATAATTGCCTATTTTTGTCACGCTGTCCGGTATGGTTATCTCTGTAAGGTTTATGCAACCGGAGAAAGCAGAATTGCCTATTTTCGTCAACCCATTTGGAAGCTTCACTTTCGAGAGTGATGTGCAGCCGGAGAATGCAGATCCTACTATCTGTGTAACACCGTTGGGGACGGTATAGGTGCTACGATTGTTGCCTGCAGGATAGGCTAACAGTATGCTCATATCCTTGCTGAACAGCACACCGTCAACACTCGAAAAGTTTTTATTGTCCGATGAAATGGTTATGTCTGTAAGGTTTATGCAACCGCGAAAAGCAGAATTGCCTATTTTTGTCAAACTATTTGGAAGCTTCACTTTTGAGAGTGATGTGCAGCAGTCAAAAGCATAATTACCTATTTCAGTAACGCCGTCAGGTATGGTTATCTCTGCAAGGTTTTCGCATCTGCCAAAAGCATAATCGCCTACTTTTGTCAAACCATTTGAAAGCTTCACTTTTGAGAGTGATGTGCAGCAGTAAAAAGCATAATCGCCTATTTCCGTCACGCTGTCCGGTATGGTTATCTCGGTAAGGTTTTCGCAATCGCGAAAAGCAGAATCGCCTATTTTTGTCAAACCATTTGAAAGCTGCACTTTCGAGAGTGATGTGCAGCGGTCAAAAGCAGAATTACCTATTTCCGTCACGCTGTCCGGTATTGTTATCTCGGTAAGGTTTTTGCAGTAGTAAAAAGTATAATCGCCTATTTTTGTCAAACTATTTGGAAGCTTCACTTTTGAGAGTGATGTGCAGCCGGAGAAGGCGTTATTGCCTATTTCCGTAACGCTGTCGGGTATGGTCATCTCGGTAAGGCTTTTGCAATAGCTAAAAGCAAAACTGCCTATTTCCGTCAAACCATTTGAAAGCTTCACTTTCGAGAGTGATGTGCAGCCGGAGAATGCAATTCCTCCTATCTGTGTAACACCGTCGGGGACGGTATATGTGCTGCGCTTGCTACCAGCGGGATAGACTAACAGTGTGCTCATATCCTTGCTGAACAGCACGCCGTCAACGCTCGAATAGTTTTTATTGTCCGGTGAAACGGTTATTTCTGTAAGGCTTTTGCAACCGAGAAAAGCAGAATCGCCTATTTCCGTCACACCGTCCGGTATGGTTATCTCGGTAAGGTTTTTGCAATTGCTAAAAGCCCATTCGCCTATTTCCGTCACGCTGTCCGGCATGGTTATCTCTGTAATGTTTTTGCAACTGGAGAAAGCATAACTACTTATCCATTTAACTTCATATCCTTCTATTGCTTCGGGGATAACAACCTTACCCGACACATTCTTGTCGCAGCGGGTTATTCTTACTCCTGTCTCTTATACACATCTCCGAGCCCACGAGACCGTACTAGATCTCG
>ENA-OYXV01001448-OYXV01001448.1-human-gut-metagenome-genome-assembly--contig:-NODE-1448-length-13038-cov-4.156281_pt1 | contig 13038 bp, 8 predicted proteins | sample MGYA00244846_ERZ653424 | MGnify/ENA primary metagenome ERZ653424 (study PRJEB26926, sample SAMN06165108) | human gut metagenome | biome: ENVO:00009003; feature: ENVO:2100002; material: ENVO:00002003...
GAGATCTAGTACGGTCTCGTGGGCTCGGAGATGTGTATAAGAGACAGGTGATGATATTGCCGTAAAACTCCGGCGAGGTGTCGAGGTTGTGGTTGTAGTAATCCAGCCCGGCATTCGCAAGGCGCTGCGCCTGAGATTCACTCAACGTACCCAGCGTCATACACGCCTCCAGCCCCATCGCTTTTACTCCCTGCACCATTTGTTCCAGGTACGGCATATCGCGTTCGTGGGGATTCTTCCACGCCGCGCCCATACAGAAACGCGTCGATCCCGCCGCTTTTGCTTTGCGCGCCGACTCCAGCACCTGTTCAACTTCCATCAACCGCTCGGCTTCCAGCCCGGTTTTGTAGCGCGAGCTTTGCGGGCAGTATTTGCAATCTTCCGGACAAGCTCCGGTCTTAATCGACAGCAACGTGCTGACCTGCACCTGACGTGGATCGAAATGCTGACGATGCACCTGCTGCGCTTCAAACAGCAGATCCAGCAACGGTTTTTCAAATAATTCTGTGACTTGCGACAATGTCCAGCGTGGGCGGTGAGCCATGGGGCTTCTCCAAAACGTGTTTTTTGTTGTTAATTCGGTGTAGACTCGTAAACCTAAATCTTTTCAATTTGGTTTACAAGTCGATTATGACAACGGACGATCTTGCCTTTGACCAACGCCATATCTGGCACCCATACACATCCATGACCTCCCCGCTGCCGGTTTATCCGGTGGCGAGCGCCGAAGGTTGCGAGCTAATTTTGTCTGACGGCAGACGCCTGGTTGACGGTATGTCGTCCTGGTGGGCGGCGATCCACGGTTACAATCACCCGCAGCTTAATGCGGCGATGAAGTCGCAAATTGATGCCATGTCGCATGTGATGTTTGGCGGTATCACTCATGCGCCAGCCATTGAGCTGTGCCGCAAACTGGTGGCGATGACGCCGCAACCGCTGGAATGCGTTTTTCTCGCGGACTCCGGTTCCGTAGCGGTGGAAGTGGCGATGAAAATGGCGTTGCAGTACTGGCAAGCCAAAGGCGAAGCGCGCCAGCGTTTTCTGACCTTCCGCAATGGTTATCATGGCGATACCTTTGGCGCGATGTCGGTGTGCGATCCGGATAACTCAATGCACAGTCTGTGGAAAGGCTATCTGCCAGAAAACTTGTTTGCTCCCGCCCCGCAAAGCCGCATGGATGGTGAATGGGATGAACGCGATATGGTGGGCTTTGCCCGCCTGATGGCGGCGCATCGTCATGAAATCGCCGCAGTGATCATTGAACCGATTGTCCAGGGCGCAGGTGGGATGCGCATTTACCATCCGGAATGGTTAAAACGAATCCGCAAAATGTGCGATCGTGAAGGTATCTTGCTGATTGCCGACGAGATCGCCACCGGATTTGGTCGTACCGGCAAACTGTTTGCCTGTGAACATGCAGAAATCGCGCCGGACATTTTGTGCCTCGGTAAAGCCTTAACTGGCGGCACGATGACCCTTTCCGCCACGCTCACCACGCGCGAGGTTGCGGAAACCATCAGTAACGGCGAAGCCGGCTGCTTTATGCATGGGCCAACTTTTATGGGCAATCCGCTGGCCTGCGCAGCAGCAAACGCCAGCCTGGCGATTCTTGAATCTGGCGACTGGCAGCATCAGGTGGCGGCTATTGAAGCGCAGCTACGCGAGCAACTTGCCCCCGCCTGTGACGCCGAAATGGTTGCCGATGTGCGCGTACTGGGGGCAATCGGTGTGGTCGAAACCACTCGTCCGGTGAATATGGCAGCGCTGCAAAAATTCTTTGTCGAACAGGGTGTCTGGATCCGGCCTTTTGGCAAACTGATTTACCTGATGCCGCCCTATATTATTCTCCCGCAACAGTTGCAGCGTCTGACCGCAGCGGTTAATCGTGCGGTGCAGGATGAAACATTTTTTTGCCAATAACGGGAAGTCAGCGTGAGGGTTTCTGGCTACACTTTCTGCAAACTAGAAAGGAGGGTTCATGAAACTCATCAGTAATGATCTGCGCGATGGCGATAAGTTGCCGCATCGTCATGTCTTTAACAGCATGGGTTACGATGGCGATAATATTTCACCGCATCTGGCGTGGGATGATGTTCCTGCGGGAACGAAAAGTTTTGTTGTCACCTGCTTTGACCCGGACGCGCCAACCGGCTCCGGCTGGTGGCACTGGGTCGTTGTTAACTTACCCGCTGATACCCGCGTATTACCGCAAGGGTTTGGCTCTGGTCTGGTAGCAATGCCAGACGGCGTTTTGCAGACGCGTACCGACTTTGGTAAAGCCGGATACGGTGGCGCAGCGCCGCCGAAAGGCGAAACCCATCGCTACATTTTTACCGTTCACGCGCTGGATGTAGAACGTATTGATGTCGATGAAGGTGCCAGCGGCGCGATGGTCGGGTTTAACGTCCATTTCCACTCTCTGGCAAGCGCCTCGATTACTGCGATGTTTAGTTAATCACTCTGCCAGATGGCGCTATGCCATCTGGTATCACTTAAAGGTATTAAAAACAACTTTTTGTCTTTTTACCTTCCCGTTTCGCTCAAGTTAGTATAAAAAAGCAGGCTTCAACGGATTCATTTTTCTATTTCATAGCCCGGAGCAACCTGTGAACACATTTTCAGTTTCCCGTCTGGCGCTGGCATTGGCTTTTGGCGTGACGCTGACCGCCTGTAGCTCAACACCGCCCGATCAACGTCCTTCTGATCAAACCGCGCCTGGTACCTCTTCTCGCCCGATTCTGTCGGCAAAAGAAGCGCAGAATTTCGATGCTCAACACTATTTTGCATCCCTGACACCAGGTGCGGCAGCGTGGAATCCTTCCCCGATTACCCTGCCTGCACAACCTGACTTTGTTGTCGGCCCGGCGGGTACTCAAGGTGTAACGCATACCACGATTCAGGCAGCGGTAGATGCGGCAATTATCAAGCGTACCAACAAGCGCCAGTATATTGCCGTGATGCCTGGTGAGTATCAGGGAACGGTATATGTCCCTGCCGCTCCGGGTGGAATTACTCTGTACGGTACAGGTGAAAAACCGATTGATGTGAAGATTGGGCTTTCCCTTGATGGGGGCATGAGCCCTGCCGACTGGCGTCACGACGTCAACCCGCGCGGCAAATATATGCCAGGTAAACCAGCGTGGTATATGTACGATAGCTGCCAGAGCAAACGCAGCGACAGTATCGGTGTTCTCTGCTCTGCGGTCTTCTGGTCACAAAACAATGGCCTGCAACTGCAAAATCTGACCATCGAAAACACGCTGGGCGATAGCGTAGATGCGGGTAACCATCCGGCGGTGGCACTGCGTACTGATGGTGACAAAGTGCAGATCAATAACGTCAACATTCTCGGTCGTCAGAATACCTTCTTTGTCACCAACAGTGGTGTGCAAAACCGTCTGGAAACCAACCGTCAGCCGCGTACTCTGGTGACCAACAGTTACATTGAAGGGGATGTGGATATCGTTTCTGGTCGCGGCGCAGTGGTGTTCGATAATACCGAATTCCGCGTGGTGAACTCTCGTACTCAGCAAGAAGCTTATGTGTTTGCACCGGCAACACTGTCTAACATCTATTACGGTTTCCTCGCCGTAAACAGCCGTTTCAATGCTTCAGGTGATGGCGTGGCGCAACTGGGCCGCTCGCTGGATGTTGATGCTAATACCAACGGTCAGGTGGTGATCCGTGATAGTGCCATCAACGAAGGTTTTAACACGGCGAAACCGTGGGCCGATGCGGTGATTTCCAATCGTCCGTTTGCGGGTAACACCGGCAGCGTTGATGATAACGACGAAGTACAGCGTAATCTGAATGACACTAACTACAACCGCATGTGGGAATACAATAACCGCGGCGTGGGTAGCAAAGTGGTTGCAGAGGCGAAGAAGTAAAAAAGAAAACCCGATAGTCTGAACCATCGGGTTAATGAAACTGGGCGCTATATTTCATAGCGCCTTTTTTTACATCTGACGGTTTTTATTGAAGTTAATCAAACTACCCGCCTTGATAATCTCGCGCTCTTCAGCAGTCAGACTTTCCATATAGAGCGTAATCTCTGTTACTGGCGCATCTTCATGGATCACATAACCCTTAAACGTCGTACCCGGATTATCCAGCGCCGCTTTAATGCCAGGGATGTAAATGTAATCCCCCACTTCAAACGTTGGTGCTTCCGCCATCTGCAGCGGTAACATCCCCCAGTTGATGACGTTAGAACGGTAGCGTTTAGTCGCGTACTCCTCGGCAATATTCGCCAGACCGCCAATCACACGCTGGCAGCTCGCCGCCTGCTCACGCGCAGAACCATCGCCTGGTTTCACCGCATAGACCATGCTGCCAATTTCAGTTTGCAGCGGATCAATATGCTCCTGACCAGCAATCTGCTTAATGCGCGCAAACACCTCTGTCAGCTCGCTGACATTCCCCGCCAGACGCTGATTTTCCAGCTCAGCAGTCGCTTTACTTCTGCCAACATAACCGGGATCGCGGCGAGACAGGGTAAACTCCGCCAGACCAATCGGATTTGAACGATAAGAAGAGGTTTCACCGGAAGGAATCAGTTCGTCGGTGGTGGTCACTTCGTCGAGGATCTTCGAGCACACTTTGAGGACGATATTGTTAGTCAGCGCACCCAATTCCGGCCAGTCTTTAATGTTCGGTCCGTAAATCAGCGGTTGCTGAGTTGCCCCTTTCACAAAGCCCTGATAAACACGGTTTTTATACGGCGTTACATCGAAGGCGTACTCCGGCACGTTGTCCCAGCAATCAAGTTCGCTGGCAGAGGTTAAATAGCCACCGTTTGCCGCAGTCGCAGCGATAGAACGAGCGTCCATCAACGCCACCGCTGACATCTGCCCATTAGCTGGCTTAGAGCCTTCGCGGTTCGGGAAGTTACGCGTGGTGTGGCGAATACTTAAACCGTTGTTGATTGGCGTATCGCCCGCGCCAAAGCATGGGCCGCAGAACGCGGTTCTGATGATTGCGCCTGCGCCAATCAAATCTGCTACCACACCTTTTTTGGCTAAATCCATAAACACCGGCTGTGATGACGGATAAACCGCCAGCGAGAAGGTGTCATTGCCACAGGATTGACCGCGCAGTGCATTCGCCGCCGCGATGACGTTTTCGTAGTTACCGCCAGAACAGCCCGCGATAATCCCCTGCTGCACTTTCAGGCGACCATTTTCCACTTTATCCAGCAGCGAGAGTTTGGCTTTACCGTGCGCCACGCGTTCGGACTCAATTTCAATCTCACGCAGAATGTCGGTCAGGTTCTGGTTCAGCGTGTCGATTTCATATACGTTGCTCGGGTGGAACGGCAGCGCAATCATTGGTTTGATGGCGCTTAAATCAACGCTGATGCAGCCATCGTAGTATGCCATCGGTTGAGGGTTAAGCTGGCAGTAATCCTGGCCGCGACCGTGCAGCGCCAGCCAGTTATGGACTTCTTCATCGGTTTGCCAGACAGAACTTAAACAGGTCGTTTCAGTGGTCATAACGTCAACGCTGTTACGGAAATCGGTAGAGAGCGCAGCAACACCGGGACCTACGAATTCCATCACTTTGTTTTTGACGTAGCCGTTTTTGAACACGGCACCGATGATAGCCAGCGCCACATCCTGTGGCCCCACATACGGCGCAGGTTTTCCGGTCAAATGCACCGCAACAACTCCCGGATAGTCGATATCCCATGTGTCATTAAGCAGCTGTTTTACCAACTCACCGCCACCCTCACCGACTGCCATTGTCCCTAATGCACCGTAACGGGTGTGGCTGTCTGACCCGAGGATCATTTTGCCGCCTCCTGCCATCATCTCACGCATATATTGATGGATGACCGCAATATGCGGAGGCACAAAAATACCGCCATAACGCTGAGCCGCCGATAAACCAAAAACATGGTCATCACCGTTAATGGTGCCGCCGACGGCGCAAAGTGAGTTATGGCAGTTGGTCAGCACATACGGCAGCGGGAAACGTTCCATACCGGACGCTTTAGCGGTCTGTACAATACCAACAAAGGTAATATCGTGAGAGGCTAATGAATCAAACTTAATTTTAAGTTTATCCATATTTCCGGACGTATTATGAGAAGAGAGAATAGACCAGGCAATAGTGCCTTTTTTTGCTTCTTCTTTTTTAATTTCGCCGGTGAAATGTTCTTCGGCAATTATTTCGTTATTACTGGCGAGAAACACGCCTTTTTCAGATAACTTGATCATCAAATGCTCCAGATATCTGCGCACCGAGAAGTGCGCAGAAAGATAATAAATGGATATACTCTAAATAATTAGAGTTGCAGGAAGGCGACTAGCGAGTGAATCCCCAGGCGCTTACATAAGTAAGTGACTGGGGTGAGCGAACGCAGACGCAGCACATGCAACTTGAAGTATGACGAGTATATTTACAGCATGTTCCAGCCGATCAGCATATTCCACCACCACACGCCGAGGGTGATATGCACCAGGAAGGTTAATATCGTCAGTACCGCACCGACCAACCACCAGGATTTAATATCGTTATAACCCACGCCAAAGATGACCGGACCTGCCGCGCCGCCATAGTGAGTAACCATGCCGCCATAGGAGTTGGAGAACAACAGTGCCAGCGCGGTTAACATTAACGGTGCGCCGGAGACGTTCGCCAGCATGGCAAATACCGGTAACATAGCAACGATATAGGCACTACCGGAAGCGAAGAAATAACGAACGATGATGCTGAGGAAAATAATAACGAAGAAAGCAACGTTACCGTGACCATCAAATGCCAGGTTATTTTTAAAGACTTCAGCTAACCATTCGAAGAATTTAACTTTCGATAATAAGGAGCTTAAGCCGATAATACCGCCGTACCAGATTAAGGTATTCCAGCCGCCTTTATTTTTAACCACGTCTTCCCAGGTAACGATACCCAGCAGCAGCATGGTCGCCATAACAACGATTGCCACGGTGGATTCATCAACCCCCAGGGACTTACTAAAAATCCAGCCCAGCAGCGCCAACACAAAGACACCGAGCAGCATTTTTTCGCGGATTTTCATCGGTCCCAGTTCGGCAAGGCCCGCTTTGGCGATGGTTTTATTATCCACCTTCTTAATTTCTGGCGGATACATGGTGTAAATCACCAGCGGGGTGACCAGCAGCATAATGATGCCCGGCAATCCGGCGGCCAGCGCCCATCCACCCCAGCTAATTTGCAGGTGCAGAATGTCGTTGATCATTTTCAGCGCCAGAATGTTCCCCGCCATTGCGGTAAAGAACATATAGCTGGTGGTTTTGGTGACCATGTAAATGGACATCATCAGGTAATGTCCAACACGACGCGGACTTTTTTCCGGTTCTGACCCCAAAGCCACCGCCACGCTGTTGATGATCGGTAACACAATGCCGCCCGCACGCGCGGTGTTAGACGGTGTTGCCGGAGCCAGTACCAGATCGAGGAATACCGTAACGTAACCCAGACCCAGCGTGGTGTTACCGATTTTACCAATCAGCAGATAGGCAATACGTTTACCTAAGCCGGTGGTCACAAATGCGGCGCTTAAGGTAAACGCCGAGAACACCAGCCAGGTGGTACCTGAAGAGTAACCGCTTAATACGGCGGTGGTCTTAAACGCACCGTCGGATAAGTTACCGACCACCACCATTGAGGCAGCAACGGCAATTAACAGTACGACAGGTTCCGGGAAAGGCTTGATAACCAGCCCCACAATGGCCGCCAGGTAAATACCAAAAAGCACCCACGCCAGTTCGCTTAATCCTGCCGGAGCTGGCATAAAGCCAATAATACATGGGATCGCTAATATCAGAATTAGCTTCCATAACGATTTTTTATTCATTTAAAATCCTGTTCTTTCTGTATGACTCATACAGAAGTCCTTTATTGATTGTCCTTATCCTGACAACGAATTTTTTCAGGGAAGAAAAACTTCACCGGAAAATATTTTTCTGGTTGTCCGAATAACAGATGCGCGTAACGTCGTGGCATCCTGACCTTCATTACTTAAATGAACGTCGAGCGCACCACTGGGGTGTTCAATATTGATATTGCCGTATCCTACAGAAGGGACGATTTGTCGGGTGACGGTGCCTTCCAATGCACAACTACTGGAAATGGCAATAGCACCGGTTATCGCCAGCGCGCGATGGCAAGAATGCGGCATAAAATAACGCACATTAATTGCTCCGCCTTTCTGCGCTGGAGAAATAAGCACAGGTTTAGGGATAACCATATTACTGACATCGCCTAAGCCCATTGCTTTACCCGCTTGTAGACGGATAGATTCAATGCGGGCTAATAATGCTTTGTCGGCATCCAGCTCCGCCGGTAATTCATAGCCTGTTTTTCCCAGATATTCAGCAGGAATAATGACAACTGGCATCGCCATATCGATACAAGTCACCGGGACATCGTCAAAATAATCAATCTGATTATCAGTCGGGAAGATTTTTCCGGTTTTGGTTCCGGCGGCATTCAGGAAAGTGAGCGCAACCGGTGCGGCAGTACCCGGTACGCCGTCAATTCTGGCGCTACCCTCGTACTCGACAACACCATTTGGCGTTTGCACATCAGCTTCGATGAACGTACCCGTATTGACGTTGCGGATACGTACGCGGGTTACTGGCGAAGTCGCTGCAATCAAACCATTTTCAATGGCGAATGCCCCAACCCCAGACAACATATTGCCGCAGTTTGGTGTTGTATCGACACGCTGCTCATGGACAATAACCTGAGCAAACAGATAATCGACATCAGCACGCGGATCGTCGGAATGGCTAATAATGGCGACTTTACTGGTCAGCGGATTACCGCCGCCAATACCGTCAATTTCCAGATCGTTACCGGAACCCATAATTGCCATCAATATTTTATCGCGCTGCGTTTGATCTTCGGGTAGATGTTCCGCTAACAGGAACGCGCCCCTCGAGGTTCCACCTCGCATCATCACGCAGGGTATTTTTTTCATAATAATGCCCTCAATTTAAAAACATAACTTATTGCGATATGGTTACATTAAGGGCAAAGCATCTCTAATGACTTTAGCTCAACGATTAATAACATTTTTTCATTAATTTAAGTTGGCTAAATGCAGTTAAAATTTTTAACGGCCAGCCACCCAAAATCGACGCTTCCATTTTCCGGAGTAATAATGAAGCATGAATTATCAAGTATGAAGGCATTTGTCATACTGGCAGAGTCCAGTTCATTTAACAATGCCGCTAAATTACTCAATATTACGCAACCTGCATTAACGCGAAGAATAAAAAAGATGGAGGAAGATTTACATATTCAACTATTTGAGCGTACAACTCGCAGGGTTACGTTAACAAAAGCAGGAAAAAGGTTGCTCCCGGAGGCGCGGGAATTAATAAAGAAATTCGATGAAACGCTTTTTAATATTCGTGATATGAATGCTTATCATCGTGGTATGGTGACATTAGCGTGTATTCCGACCGCAGTATTTTATTTTTTACCGCTGGCAATCGGTAAATTTAATGAGCTTTATCCCAATATTAAAGTGCGGATTCTGGAACAAGGTACGAATAATTGCATGGAATCGGTGCTGTGTAACGAATCAGACTTTGGCATAAACATGAACAACGTCACAAATTCATCCATTGATTTTACCCCACTGGTCAACGAGCCGTTCGTGCTGGCCTGTCGGCGTGACCATCCATTGGCCAAAAAGCAGCTTGTAGAATGGCAGGAGTTAGTGGGTTACAAAATGATTGGCGTACGCTCCTCCAGCGGCAACCGACTGTTGATAGAACAACAGCTGGCCGACAAGCCCTGGAAGCTGGACTGGTTTTACGAAGTGCGTCATCTTTCAACGTCATTAGGACTGGTGGAGGCGGGACTGGGGATTTCGGCGCTTCCTGGTCTGGCAATGCCCCATGCACCCTATTCTTCGATTATTGGTATCCCGCTGGTGGAACCGGTTATACGTCGGACATTGGGGATTATTCGCCGCAAAGATGCCGTGCTTTCTCCGGCAGCTGAACGCTTTTTTGCCTTGCTGATTAATTTGTGGACTGACGATAAAGACAATTTGTGGACCAATATCGTCGAACGCCAGAGACATGCGTTACAGGAGATAGGTTAATACACCGGCGCAGAAGAGACTGCGCCGGGTAAATCAGCGGTTAGTGTGCGTTAACCACCACCCACATTGGTCCCTGCCCGACCGCATAGCGGCCTTTTTCATGCAGTAGCCCCTGCTCGCCAACAATTTCGTATACCGAGATGTGGTGAGATTTTTGCCCGGCGGCAATCAGATACTTGCCGCTGTGATCAACATTGAAGCCGCGCGGCTGGGTTTCCGTTGGCTGGAAGCCTTCTTTACTCAACACGCTGCCATCTTCCGAAACGCTAAAAACGGTAATCAGACTGGCGGTACGGTCGCAGGCGTATAAATGACGACCATCCGGGGTGATATGAATATCAGCCGCCCAACGGGTGTCGGAGAAGTTTTCCGGCATCATATCCAGCGTCTGGACACATTCGATATTGCCATGCGGATCTTTCAGTTCCCAGATATCCACTGAGCTGTTTAACTCATTGACGCAATACGCATATTGTTCGTTTGGATGGAATACCATATGACGCGGGCCGGCCCCTTCAACGGTAGTCACTTCCGCAGGGTCCTGTGCCACCAGATGACCATCATCGCTGACCGTAAACAGACAAATGCGATCCTGCTTTAATGCCGGAACCCACAGCGTACGGTTGTCCGGTGAGATATTGGCGGAATGGCAACCATCCAGCCCCTCGACCACATCGACGACGCCCACTGGCAGGCCATCTTCCAGACGCGTTACGCTCACGTTACCCGCATTGTAAGAACCGACAAAGACAAACTGCCCCTGGTGATCGGTGGAAATATGCGTCGGGCTACCCGGTAGCGCAGACTCTGCAGCAAAGGTCAGCGCGCCATCGTCCGGGGCGATACGATACGCCAGGACGCGAAACTCAGGGCGCACACCAACATAGAGATAACGTTTGTCCGGGCTGACCACCATCGGCTGCACCTGCCCCGGCACATCGACAACCTGTGTCAGCGTCAGTGCGCCTTCATGATTCAGGTTCCAGACGTGAATTTGCTGGCTCTCAGGGCTGGCGATATAAACTGTTTGCTTCATGAATGCTCCTTTGCATTTAGCAACTGACTGTAACAGCTAAAATTAGTCGCTTTTGGCGGTGAATGCTGAATTAAAACGCAGAATTTTGTCCGATAGTGGTATCGGTGTACCATTCGCGCAGAAGAAAATTCTTAACCTTAATCTGGAATACGCCATGACCACACGCGTGATTGCTCTCGACTTAGACGGCACCTTATTGACCCCGAAAAAGACCTTGCTTCCATCATCGATAGAAGCCCTGGCCCGCGCTCGCGAAGCAGGCTATCAATTAATCATCGTCACAGGTCGCCATCACGTCGCTATTCATCCTTTTTATCAGGCGCTGGCGCTGGATACACCTGCTATTTGCTGTAATGGCACCTATTTGTATGATTATCATGCAAAAACAGTGCTGGAAGCGGACCCAATGCCCGTTAATAAAGCCCTGCAACTCATTGAGATGCTGAATGAACACCACATTCACGGTCTGATGTATGTCGATGATGCAATGGTCTATGAGCACCCGACCGGGCATGTCATTCGCACGTCTAACTGGGCGCAAACCCTGCCGCCGGAACAGCGTCCGACTTTCACACAAGTCGCTTCTCTGGCTGAAACGGCGCAACAAGTTAACGCCGTATGGAAGTTCGCCCTGACGCACGATGACCTGCCGCAATTGCAGCATTTTGGTAAGCATGTCGAACATGAACTGGGACTTGAGTGTGAATGGTCCTGGCACGATCAGGTTGATATTGCACGCGGCGGCAACAGCAAAGGTAAACGTTTGGCGAAATGGGTTGAGGCACAAGGTTGGTCGATGGAAAACGTCGTGGCATTCGGCGATAACTTTAATGATATCAGTATGCTGGAAGCCGCTGGTACAGGCGTGGCGATGGGCAACGCCGATGATGCGGTAAAAGCGCGCGCCAACATTGTGATTGGTGATAACACCACCGACAGCATTGCCCGGTTCATTTATAGCCACCTGATTTAATCAGGCGGTTATCGACACACTTTTAATTTGCGCGTACAGCCACAGGCCTGGTTTGATCGCCAGTTCATCCCTGGCCCACGGGCTGATACGCGCCCACAGCGTTTTACCGCCGACTTCCAGCTCCACTTCCACCTGGCCGTTGTCGTCATAACTATTAACAACTTTTGCCCGCAATACGTTACGAATGCTGGTTTGCTGCGGCGGTTGTAAAACCAGAGAAACATCGGAAGCCTGAATGCGGATACGTAGCGCAGCTTGCAGCGGTTCGTCCAGCTTATTGACCCACAAATGCTGATCGCCCAGCGCCAGCGCGGTCATCGCGTAATGCGGATGATGCTCAAGCACCGTCACTTTCAGAATGCTACTTTGTTGCTCTTTCGGCAGCCACGGATTCATCACGCTACTGCCCCACACTTCCTCCAGCGCGCCAAAGGCTTTCACCTGACCGTTTTCCAGTACCATCACTCTGTCTGCCAGATGGAGGATCTCATCCAGCGAATGGCTGACATACAACATCGGAATGTTGATTTCCCGTGTCAGCCGTTGCAGATAAGGCAACAGTTCGCGTTTACGCGGAATATCCAGTGACGCCAGCGGTTCATCCAGCAACAGCAATTCCGGTGCTGTCAGCAAAGCCCGACCAATCGCCACGCGCTGTTTTTCGCCTCCGGACAGGCTGCCTGGTAAACGGTCAAGCAACGGTTCAATGCCTAAAAGCGCCACCAGCTTATCGAACTGATCGACCATACTTTTCGACATGCCGTAGCGCAGATTGCCACGCACTTTGTAATGCGGGAACAGCCGTGCATCCTGAAAAACATAGCCAACGCGACGCTTTTCTGGCGTCAGGCAGATACCTTTTTCGGCATCATTTAGTACCTGTCTCTTATACACATCTGACGCTGCCGACGATCTTACGCGTGTAGA
>ENA-OYXV01001468-OYXV01001468.1-human-gut-metagenome-genome-assembly--contig:-NODE-1468-length-12934-cov-8.147993_pt1 | contig 12934 bp, 6 predicted proteins | sample MGYA00244846_ERZ653424 | MGnify/ENA primary metagenome ERZ653424 (study PRJEB26926, sample SAMN06165108) | human gut metagenome | biome: ENVO:00009003; feature: ENVO:2100002; material: ENVO:00002003...
TCTACACGCGTAAGATCGTCGGCAGCGTCAGATGTGTATAAGAGACAGTATACTAATAAGGTGAAATCTCTCCGAGGTTACATCTCTCTCCTCACCGCTTGCAAGAAAGCAAAGGAAGTGGGCGAGGTAGTAGCCACGATGTGCCAGAACGAGGAGGCGATAGATGCCGACCTTATCGCCAAGAAAGATTTCATCCATCTCCTCCTTCCATTCCTCACGAATGTGAAGACAGGCAAGGGAGTAGATAACCTCCGCCTCTACATCAACAATGCATGGGATGCAAGAAAAAAGGCTATCCGCCAGTCAAATCGATGAAATAGCCCTCAAAAAGTATATTATATTACTTGAGCAAGTATATTATATTACTTTGCCAAGTATATTATATTACTTGGGCAAGTAACTTATATTCCCGAAAACATGAGAGAAATATATATTCATATGATACGTAAGGCACAAGAGTTCATGAATGAGAATCATTATGCAGACATCTCTCGTGTACATTGTTTGCTCCGAAAGATGATGCCTAAGGAATACCATGACCTGATAGACCAGATCAAGGAGTGTCAAGGGCAAGTTCTCAATAGAAGTGCAAAAATTTGAGGGGTTTCAGGCTTTATAATCTATACCTGAAAACACCGAGGGGTTTGGGGGCGAGTAGCCCCCATGTATTGAGCTATGTCAAGAAATTCAATGAGCAATGCAAAAAAATAAAATGGGGAGACCGCTGTCTCCCCAGAAATAATTATATTTGCATTGCTATGTACAAACAAATTATTTCGGAGCAAAGGTACACAATAAATGTGTTACTTCAAAAGAAAATGAGTAAAAAAGATATTGCCAAGGCAATAAATGTAGATTTATCCACCATTTATCGCGAATTAAAGCGAAATAGTGGCAGTCGTAACCATTACAACTGGGAAACAGCAGAAGCCAATGCCCGCCGCAAAAAGCGCAGAACTCCAGGCAATCGTCGCATCTCCCAGGAAGTAAGGGAAGAGGCTCTACGCCTTTTAAAAGAGAAGCAATGGTCCCCGGAACAGATATCTGGCTACCTTGCCAAGGAAGGCAAGCGCATCTCTACGGAGAGTATCTATCGCATAATCAGGAAAGACAAAAAAGAGGGAGGTTCTTTGTATAAAAATTGCCGTCACAGATTGAAACATCGTGCAAGACCTGTAGGTGGCAAACGCATTGTCATACCTAATCGTGTGAGTATCAGCGAAAGACCCAAGGAGGTTGATGGAGTGCGATTTGGTGATTTTGAGATGGATACAATCGTTGGAAAGGGTAATTGTGGAGCAATTGTTACATTGGTTGAAAAGCAAACAAATATGCTGTTTATGAGAAAGTTGAAGCACGGAAAGAATGCTAAGAAATTGGCTGAGACTGTAAAGAAGATACTTATGCCATTCAAGGGAAAAATAAAGTCCATAACAACAGACAATGGGATGGAATTTGCTGCACATGAGATAATCAGCAAATCTCTGGGTGTACCAGTGTACTTTGCTGATCCGTATTCCTCATGGCAAAAGGGTGCTATTGAGAATGCAAACGGACTCGTTAGGCAGTACATTCCTAAGTCTGCTGCGTTTTCAAACTTCAGTCAGCAGAAAATAACAAAGTTTACGGCAAAAATTAATGAGAGACCAAGAAAGAAATTGAATTTCTCAACACCAAAGGAGTGCTTTTACAAAGACATTTCGTAATTTTGCACTTGCTTGTTGAATTCGCGTTATTCGAAAAAGTTTTTTTATTCGAAAAAAAAATGTATCTTTGCCGCAGGTTTTGAAGCTAAATTTCTATTACTAGCATAATAGAGATACCCAAATCCCTTGGGTCCCAATGCTTCAAAACCTTTTTCGTTTTAACAGCGAAAAAGGAATACACCGAAAGAGTGTATCCTTCTTCGCTATATAAATCCTTAATGTTTTGATTTTCGGAATATTACTATAATCACAAAGCTACAGAAGCATCCTTTAAGTCTACTGCCTGTGCCTTGAGGGTTCCCTTTCCTTTTATCACAACGACACATTTTCCGAAAAATGCCTTGCGATGTGAATCGGTGAAACGCTCCAAAGAAGTCTGACATCCATTATCTGTTCCCAGAATCTTTGGCGTTTTCAGGAAACCATGACCACTTGCATCCTGTTCTCCTGAAACAGAGAAGAAAATCTGGTTATCTGCGTTCGGACAGAGATTGCCGTCTTTGTCTACCACATTCACCTCTACAAAGGTAGTCGGATCTGAAGAGCCAAAAGCCTGACAGCCCTGATAAGTCTTCTTCAACACAAGATGATGAGGAGCTCCTGCTGTCTTTATAACCTGCTCTCTAAGAACTTTACCATTCTTTCTGGCTACAACCTTCACTTCTCCCGGTTCAAAGTTTACCCGCCACATCACATGATATTCAGTACTCTTTCTGAAAGCATCGCCTCCGTTCTTTGCACCGTAGACAGTCTTCTTACGGATGCCCTGACTCTTGCCATTGATAAAGAGTTCTACCTCATCGGCATGATTATAATAACACCACATGTCGATGGTCTGTCCCGGCAGCCAGTTCCAATGAGGGAAGAGATGAAGCACATCTTTCTGACTCCACTCACTCTGATACATATAATAGCTGTCTTTTGGAAGACCCGCCAAATCGATAATGCCAAAATAACTGCTACGGGCAGGATAAGCATAAGGAGTAGGTTCACCGATATAATCGAAACCGGTCCAGATAAACTGTCCGCCCACAAAGTCGTTGTGCTTCACCACATCCCAGGTTTCTTCATGGGTACTACTCCATGATGCGTGGAAATTATCATAAGCCGAACACATAAACGATGGATCGGTATAAGGCAACCACCATTCCTTTGGCGCAGTATAAATGCTGTCGCTAGGCATCATATAGTAGCCACGAGTCTGCAAGGCAGAAACACTCTCCGACAGAATAAAAGGCTTGCCAGGGAAATTCTTCGGCACATCCTTCACCCACTGATGGTGATAATTGAAACCTATAACATCAATAGCCCCACTCTTAAAGAGGTGATTCTTCGGGTCGGGCTCATTGCAGCCAGCAGTAACAGGGCGTATGCCCCAAGGATCATACTCCTTCACGATTTTTGCCAGATGCTGGGTAAGAAGCGAATTGACACTCAGTTCATCGCTATGTGACAAGCTAGAAGCATCATGACCGGCATTCAGAATCAGGTTAGCCTGCTCCAGACTGAGCGTATCAGCAGCCGCATCCGACCATTGTTCGAGAACCTCATTACCGATACTCCACATGATGATACTTGGATGATTACGGTCGCGCTTGATGAGATCAGACAGGTCTTTCTTATGCCATTCATCAAAGAAACGGGCATAATCGCCATTCGATTTCTTGCGGCGCCACATGTCGAAACTCTCGTCCATCACGAGGATGCCCATCGAATCGCACATGTTCAGGAGTTCTGGTGCCGGAGGATTATGACTACTTCGGATAGCGTTCACGCCCATATCGCGAAGGATGGTAAGCTTACGGTGCATCGCATCCTCATTAACGGCAGCACCCAGGCAACCGAAATCATGATGCTCACAGACACCATTTATCTTGAGATTCTTGCCATTGAGGAAGAAACCCTTCCTTGCATCAAACTTCACATCGCGGAAACCGGCAGTTGACGTAGTAACATCCACTACCTTCCCATTTACTAACAGCTCGCTCTTGACTGTATAGAGATATCCCTTTCCGATGTCCCAGAGATGCGGATTCTTCACCTTGAGTTTCTGTTCCTGAACACCCTGACTCTTGGCTACGATCTTTCCTGCAGCATCATAGATTGTATTACGGACAGAGAGTTTCATCTTTTTACCGGAAACAGCGAAGTCCACTTTCACCCTGACATCACCCTGTGGAGAAGTTGCCACATACTGTCCCCATTGGGGAATATAAGCAGTTTTCATGGTTTTGGTGAGCCAAACATGGCGGTAAATACCGCAACCGGAATACCAGCGGCTGTTAGGCTGGTCGCTGTTGTCTACCTTCACAGCAATGACATTATCACCCTTCTTATTAATATAAGGTGTAAGATCATACTCGAATGTACTGTATCCATAAGGACGGGTTCCGAGTTTATGACCATTGATATACACGGTAGAATTCATATATACCCCATCAAAAGTGATGGTAAAGCGGTCATACTTTTCCTTTGGATTCACCGAGAAGTGCTTACGGTACCATCCGATGCCGCCCGGCAGTGCACCACCACCGGCTCCCGAAGAACTCGAAGGAGAGAAATCGCCCTCTATCGCCCAATCGTGAGGAAGATTCAAACTTCGCCAATGTCGGTCTGAATAATCAGATTTTGACATTCCGGCACTATCTGCTAAAGTGAAAAGCCAGCCATTATCAAAAGACTGGCGATCACGGGCGCTCAACGACTGAGCGCCCAATAGAAAGATTGCTAAAGCAAATATCTTCTTCATATTACTTCAGTTTTACAGTAACTGCCTTACCAGCATACTTCACCATCTTGCCCTTAGGCGCCTTGGCGAGGCTGATACCCTGCTGGTTGTTATCACTAACAAGTACGATATTGAAGCGACGCTTCTGGAGCATACCGTCGAAAGCACCCTTACGGGCAGCGATAGTAATAGTCTTCTGAGCATCATTATATTTGAAGTTTATCATAGCATACTTACCCTTCTCGTAGTTGTAGTTGGTTCCCTCATCCTCATAGAGTGTATAAGAACCGTCCTTGCCTGCATAGACATAGAGGTCGATAAGCTCAGCCTTCTTCTGATCGCTCCACTCCATCTCTGGACCCACAGGAAGAATAGAACCCTCTGGAACAAAGACTGGAATCTTATCGAAAGGCGCATCGGCTACGATTGTCTGTCCACCGGCATAGTGCTTACCTGTATAGAAATCATACCAGCCCTTCTGCTTAGGAAGATAAACATTGCGGCTGTACTTCTGATACTCGCCTACAGGACAAGCCATGAGAGCAGGACCGAACATCCACTGATCCTTGATGTCGTAAACATTATCATCGCCGTTGAAGTCCATTACCAATCCACGCATCATCGTATAGTCCTTGAAATGAACCATACCCGCCATACTGTAGAGGTAAGGCATCAGACGGTAACGGAGTTTATCGTAAGCCACGATGGTCTTGTAAGCCGGATGATCTGCCGGAGCAATGTTCCATACCTCACGTGTAGGCCACTGGCCATGAGTACGATAAAGAGGTACGAAGCAACCGAACTGGTTCCAACGAGCCTGCAACTCGCGCCATTCCTTCAAGTCAGCATTTTCCTTACCGGTCTTATCGAACTCCTGCTGGGCAGCCACATAACGGTTTTCTACACAGAAACCGCCCTGGTCCATTCCCCAGAAAGGCAGACCTGCCATAGAATAGTTCAAACCGGCTGTCATCTGGGCACGCATATCTTCCCAACGGGTAGCAATGTCACCAGACCAGGTAGCCGTACTGTAGCGCTGTTCACCGGCAAAACCGGAACGGGTCAGGAGGAAGACACGCTGGTTAGGGTTCACACTGCGCTGTCCGTTATAGATAGCATCAGCATTTACGATGCTGTAAGCATTGAAATATTCGGTAGATGTACCGAGGGCAGTAGGACCGGAAAGAGCCTTGCGGTACCACATCGGGGTACAGTCGCGAACGTTTGGTTCTGATGCATCCATCCACCATGCATCGATTCCGAACTTATACTTGGTATAAAGATTCTCGTCCATCTGGCGCCAGAACATCTTGCGGGCACCATCAGAATAGGCATCATAGAATGAACCGCGGAAGCCGAGCCAGTCGTGAATATCATCCTTGATAGCCTGATGATACATCCAACCCCTGTTGTCGAGTTCCTTATAGTTCTTGACTGTATCGTAGAACTTAGGCCATACGGAAATCATGAATCTTCCATTCATGGCATGTATGCTGTCGAGCATAGCCTGTGGGTTTGGATAGCGGGCAGCCTCAAACTCATGACTTCCCCATGAATCCAGCTTCCAGTAGTTCCAGTCCTGAACGATATTGTCTACAGGAATATGCAGGTCGCGGAACTTCTTCATGTTGTCCTCGATGTCCTTGCTGCTCTGATAGCGCTCACGGCTCTGCCAGAAACCGAGGGTCCACTTAGGATAAAGCGAAGCCTTACCGGTAAGCGTACGGTAACCGGAAATCACCTCATCGAGATTCTGACCGGCGATGAAATAATAGTCCATATCCGGCGACATCTCACTCCAGATGCTCAACTGGTTCTTCTCTGCCTCAGAACGAGGAGCTGCTACGCGAAGTCCGCAGTAGGAAACATCACCATCTGGCTGCCACTCGATACGGATTGGAGTCTTTACGCCCTTCTTGATAGGAGTTTCAAACTTATAAGAGTTCGGATTCCAGGCTGTACGCCAGCGCTCAGGCACAACCAGTTTGCCATCGATATAAACCTTCATGTAACCGGCATAATAGAGGATAAACTGATAGAAACTGTTACTTGGAGCCTCCACATAACCCTCGTACACCACCTTGGAGCCATTCAGTGCAAACCCCTTTGGCAGGTTCTGAATGCCGCCCTTGTCGGTCTGGTTGCAAACCTCAGAAGTCTCAGGCATTGCATACTCAAAGTAAATGCTATCTTCGCCTCGAACAATCTTCTGACCATTCTTATCCACATAAGTACCTGTCAGCTGACCTTCCTTACCATCCTTATCATAGAGTTTGAAGGCACGGTTGAGCTGGAGATAATCTTCCGGATTACCCCAACGGCAATAAGAATAAGAATCCCAGAGGATACCGTAGTTTTTATTAGAGATGACGAAAGGCACACTCACCTTGGTATTATACTGGAAGAGGTCTTCGTTCTTACCCTTCATGTTGAGTTCCTCACTCTGATGCTGACCGAGACCATAGAACGCCTCGTTATCAGGAGAGTTGAAGAGCGCACGCCATGACCATCCGTGCTTCTGTGCTTCAGGAACCTTGGCAATGTCTACACCCATTTCACGGTCAGGCACGGTGAACGGCTTGAAAGTCTTTCCACCCTGAGCAACCTCGTTGAGAAGGACATTGTCTTTCAGGTCATAGAAGGTAATCTGACCCGTAGCCTCGTTCATGACAGCACGCATAGCTGCAGTGGTAATGATGAGATTGTCTCCCTGCTCTTCCAGCTTATAATTTGCCTTGCTGTTTTGAGGCACTATTATCAGACTCTGTTTGTTACGGAAACTCTGTTCGGCTGTAGCCTGAACACGGATAATCTTATCGCTCACCACCTGGAGGCGAATCTGACTAGGACCAAAATTCTGGTGTTGCTTCAACTGAACAGTAAGATAATTACCATTCTGGTTGAAACCGGCTGCCTGCATGCCTGTAGCACTCATCAGCAGCACTGCTGAAATCAATAATGTTTTAGTTAGTCTCATTGTTATATGTTTAAAGGAAAGTTTAAAAATCTGCGGCAAAGATACGAGAAAATTCCCGTATCTTTGTGCGCAAATGTTATCTGTATATGTATTAAATGTTAACTAGAAGCGTAAACTATTCTGATTCTGACAGATTCTTACGATATTGAGACGGCGTAACGCCATACGCGTCTTGGAAGTATTTAGTGAAATAACGTGGATTATTGAATCCCACCTTATAGGCTATTTCACTGATGTTCAAGTCGTCCGAGCGGAGCAGATGCTCTGCAAATTTGATACGCTTGGTTCTGAGATACTCAGAAGGTGTAATACCCGTCAGCGAAATCATGCGTTTATATAATTGTACGCGTGAAATGCTAAGATGAGTACTGAGCAATTCTACCGATGTTTCAGGATTGCTCATATGATCGCGGATATAAGCATTCACCTCATCTATAAATTTGCGGTCGGCCTCTGTTATTACATATTCTGTGCTCACATTCTTGCGTTTCTTCAAGAGGTTCAGAATACAGAGATTCAACATATCTATATCGAATGGTTTGGCAATATACTCGTCAGCACCACACTTCAGACTTTCCTTGCGTTGCTCATCTCCCATACGGGCCGAGAGCATGATGAAAGGTATGGCTGTTGTTTCGTCATTGTCCTTACACATCCGGCAGAGTTCATTACCATCCATCACAGGCATCATCACATCGCTCAGGATGATGTCTGGACGACGGTCGATAATCTTGTTCCAGGCATCCTGACCATTGACAGCCTCAACAACCGTATAGTCTGTCAATACTTCGTTCATAAACTCACGGAAGTCCTCACTGTCGTCAACGAGGAGCACTACCGGCTTCTTGATCATCGATTCTCCAGGCTGATGCGCATGTTTACTCATTCCGTAGAGAACGTTCTTACCTGCATCCGGATCCTCATCAGTAGCCTGATGCACCGTGGTTATGATAGGTGCTGCTCGCAGAGATCCGAGATGTGCCGTAGAATTAGAGGTGGTACTGCTCTCTATCGGAAGGTCTACCATAAAGATGGTTCCTCCGCTTGGATTATCAGTAACATCTACTTTACCGCCATGAAGTTCGGCAAACTTCTTTACCAGGTTCAAACCTATTCCGCTACCACCCTGCGGCTGCATTTCAGTGCCATTGACCTGATAGAAACGCTCAAACACATGTTCCTTCTCCTTATCGCTGATGCCCTTGCCTGTATCAGATACTGAGATGCGGAGCATATCCGAATCCTTATCTCCTACACGCTGGCGGAATGCAACACTCAGAGAAACGGTGATAAATCCGCCATCTGGCGTAAACTTGTAAGCATTGCTCAGGAGGTTATTCACTATTTTTCCTACCTTATCAGCATCAAACGACATCTGCAGACTAGGCATCGTAGAATCGAAGGCAAGCGTTACTTTGCTGTTTGCCAAAGTACGGAACGAAGTACAGATATTGTCAACGAAGCTCACGATGTCGATACGCGACAGGGTAAGTTTTTCCTTGTTCTGGTCTATCTTGCGGAAGTCGAGAATCTGGTTTACCAGATTGAGCAAACGGGTAGCATTGCGATGAATCATCTCCAGCTTTCTGCGTTTACTTTCATCTCTTTCTTCTCTAATCATATTGACCAGCGGCGAGATAATCAAGGTGAGCGGAGTACGGAGTTCGTGGCTCACATTGGTAAAGAAGTTGAGTTTGAGTTCATTCAACTCCTTGGTCTTCTTGATACTGTCTTCCTTGCTCTGGAGTTCGAATTTTACACGTTGCTTTTCGAGCATACGTTTACGGTAGAGATAGAAAGCTACACCTATTAATATAATATATACGATAATCGCCCATATAGAGAGATAGAAAGGCGGATGAATATAAATCTTCAACGTGCTCACCTCTTCGCTCACACTACCATCAGCATCCACCACCTTTGCCTCCAGGACATAGCTGCCTGAAGAGAGATTGGTAAAGGTAGCCTCCGGACGCCCCTCAGGAGTCAGCATCCATTTGTCATCAAGTCCCTTCATACGATAGAGGAAACGGCAACGGGCCGGAATACTTACCTGGTCGGAAGCAAACTGTATGGTAAACGCCTTGTCCTTATAACTGAGATCCAGTTCAGGATGAGTATCGAGCGATTTTTCCAGAGGCACTCTTCCCTCAAACTCCTCACCAGCCTTCAGCGGATGATCGAAGAGTACGAAACCGCAGAACAAGACATGTGCATTTTTCTGGGCAGGAAGGATCTTGGCAGGATTGATGATATTAATACCATCCTGTCCACCGATGGCGATGGCTCCATTTCTCATCAGACAGGCAGAACGCTGGTTAAACTGGCGGCTCTGCAAGCCATCGAGCGAATTGAAGCTGATCATCGTAATGTCCCATTTGCCCTGATTGTTCTTGGCCAGCGTAACACGGGTAACGATAAATTCAGAAACCAGCCAGATGTTATGCTGCTTATCTTCGAGCACCATACAGCCTACCGTGCCCTGCGTTCCATTGAGGTCATTGATTGACTCCAACTGTCCTGAAGCCTCATCATACATGGTGACGCCTGCAGGCGAGGCCATCCACAAGATGCCTCGGCTATCCTTCATCATGTAATTCAGAGAAGGACTCGGGAAAGGCTGTCCGTCCTTGGTTGTATTCACATTGGTTACCTTTCGGGTTCCGAAATTAAAGATAGAATAGTTCTGCGAATGACCTATCAGAATTTCATCTTTATTCGGCAGGAAGAGCGAGTTGATAAAATCACTGGTAATACCTGAATTCTGAACATTGTAGGTTGCAAACTTTCCGCTCTCAGGATTATAAATCTGGAAGCCTGAGCCCAAGGTTCCGATAATCAGATGGTGATACGGATCTTCGGCAAGACACCAGACGCTGTTATTGGCAAGTCCGCCAGGAGCTGCCTGAAAACTCTTCCATCTGCCGTTTTTATATTGGGCAAGTCCACCATTGAAGGTACCGAAATACATCGTACCATCACTCATGGTTACGCTGCTGACGATAATATCCGAAGCCAGACCGGTTTCAGCCTGTGAGAATCGCCAGCTCTGTCCGGTAAGCGGACTGTAGCATATAATACCGCTATCATTGGTTCCGCACCAGAGATTACCATTCAGATCCTGTGTGATTGTACACACATCACCAAGCGGAATAGTTGTGAATTTCTGAGCGTCAGGCGAATAATAAGCCACACCGTTCTTGTAACTACCTACCCAGATAGCTCCCTCATCATCCACATAAACCTTCTGCAGGGAATTGTCAATGATACTTCCCTTTGCTTCGGAATGAACATACTGACGGCAGATTTTGCGTTTGAAATCTACAAAGAAGAGACCATTATGGTCGGAAGCCACCCAGAGATTGCCTGCCTTATCGCGGGCAATATCACGCATCAGAATACGGGTTGGGCAAGGAATATCAATGCCCATATTTGTAAGATAAGAACGGGCATCGGTCCATTTTCCGGTTTTAGACTGATACACGTAATTGGCATTACTTACAGAAACCCAGAAACCACCTATACCATCATAGAAAGTATAGGCGCCATTATCACCGGCAACTTTATGGGTGGCAAGGAAGGAATTGTACCAGAGAGCCTTCTGTTTCTGTCCGTTGACACGGCAGATTGTACCATCACCATAGGTAATGAGCGCATCGCCGTCAACCTCGGTTATTTTACTGATATTTCCCTCTTTCAGACAGCCCGGCTGAGCCTTTTTGGTAAATTTAAAAAGATAAGTATTTTTGGTTTTGGCATTATGATAGTAGAGTCCCTGTCCGTAGACAGCTATCCACATGTTCTTATCCTTATCTATCAGGAGTTTATAAGGAGGTCCCTGCACATGGATGTTTTTGAGCCATTCTTCCGGTTTGCGCTCAAACTGCTCTTCATCATATTTATAGATGCAGTAGCCCACAGAGGTATGCACCCAGATATTTCCACCATAGTCTTGCTGAAGTTCATCTACCGAATTGTTAGGCAGCGACTTATCATCAGTGTTGATATAATAGAAAGTTTTCATACGGAAGCCGTCAAAGCGGCACAGTCCCGACTGGGTACCGAACCAGATGTAGCCTCTGGTATCCTTGAGGATGGCACCCACCTGACTGTTCGTAAGTCCATCATGATTGGTGAGGCTGCTGAATTCTACGTTTTCATAGGCAGCCCATGCCCTCTCCGGCTGCATGAGCAGCAAGAGCAGAAACAGCACGATGGCATGTTTTAAGTAGTTTTGTTTTTTTATCATCATAATTGTAGGTTTATATATATTTATCTGAATAGATATTTTATTTCTATAATAGGTTTTATTTCACGTCGTTTTTTTCAGAACTTTCGCGTATTTTCAGTATCATCGGTACCACTTTCTTGTAGATTTTTTCATCTCCATTGATGCTTCTCATGAGTAGATCACAGGCAGTGGTTCCCTGTTCGTGTGCCTTGTCCATGATAGCCGAGAGTTTCGGCGTAACGAAGGCAGCAGTATCACCATCGGTAAAACCGATGATAGCAACATCCTCTGGTATTCGGAGCCCTTTTTTCTTGATAGCATCGAAGGCGGCATAGGTGATAATATCGTTAAAGGCGAGAATGGCATCAGGTCTGTCCTCCTTTTCGAGGAGACGGAGGGTAGCGTTTCGGGCTACATCGAAATCGATTCTGTCGCAAACCACGAGGTCACGGTCGATAGGGATGCGGTTCTCTCTCAGAGCCTCCAGATAACCGTGTTTTCTGCGGCGCACCATATCGAGATGGTTTGGACCGCCGATGAAGGCGATGCGGCGCGAACCGGTATCTATCATATGTTGGGTAGCCTCTTGGGCGGCAATATCACCATTGCCTACTACCTGGGAGAACTTATCTTCTAAGCAACAACGGGCAAAGAACACCAGTGGAACGCCCATCTTATGCAACTGCTCGAAATGAGAATAGTCAACCGTATCCTGTGCCAGGCAGGCGATGATGCCTTCCACATGCATATTCAGGAAGTTTTCTACCGCTCTCTTCTCGTGTTCTGTATTCTCGTGGCTATTGGCGCTGATCACCGAATAACCATTCCTTACGGCATAATCTTCTATACCATCCAGCACGGCAGCATAATAATGAGTTACCAGGTTTGGCACAATCACACCAATCACCCTAGGTGCTTCTTTTCTGAGGCTCTGTGCAAAGGGGTTTGGTCGATAATTGAGCTCCTTGGCAAGGCTTTTCACCTTTTGAGTCATCTCCTCACCCACTTCATGGCTGTTTCGCAGGGCTCTAGATACAGTTGCTATGCTGACGCCAAGTTGATCGGCGAGGTCTTTCAAAGATGTTCTTCGTTGTTTCATTTGTTAGTTTACGCTTTATAGACATACATTTTTGTATCCACAAATTCTGCATATTTTGTCTTTCCGACAGCAAAGTTAGTGAATTCTTTGCAAAGATAACAATTTCTTTCGAAAACGCAAACGTTTACGTTATTATTTTTCTGAAAAAATTTATTTTATCTAATTTCCGCAACACTATAATTTAATATTTTTT
>ENA-OYXV01001471-OYXV01001471.1-human-gut-metagenome-genome-assembly--contig:-NODE-1471-length-12904-cov-6.352012_pt1 | contig 12904 bp, 15 predicted proteins | sample MGYA00244846_ERZ653424 | MGnify/ENA primary metagenome ERZ653424 (study PRJEB26926, sample SAMN06165108) | human gut metagenome | biome: ENVO:00009003; feature: ENVO:2100002; material: ENVO:00002003...
AGATCTAGTACGGTCTCGTGGGCTCGGAGATGTGTATAAGAGACAGATACTACACTTCCCCACTTCAATTTACACACTACTAAATACCTCAAACCAAACCTACCCACATTCACATATACAAATGCATATAAGCGCAATGTATTTATTCTTGTAAAACTTGTATATTTCATTTTTTTGATTTAACTTTGTAAAAAGAAGAAGAACAAACAAGAATTCATCATCATCGCATATGAAAGACAGAATAAAAAGAATCATAGAGTCGCAGCACATGACTCAGCAGGAGTTTGCCGAGAACATAAAAGTTGCCCCTGCTACACTAAGCAGCATCTTCACCGGACGCACAGCCCCATCGCTCAAAATCGTCGACGCAATCAAGAGTCGCTTTCCCGACATCTCCACCGACTGGCTCTTGTTCGGCCGTGGAGCCATGACTGACTATCGCAACTCTGAAGCTGGAGCATCGTTCAACTCCCCTACTCCCCACCCCACCAATTATACGCCAGACTTTGACACTACACCTGAAGCCGCTGCTGACATTAGCACTAACAACACAATCGATTCAAACAATGGCAGCCATACAACAGCAGAGGCACCCAATACTGAAACACCTGAAACTGTACAGCCAGAAAGTCCAAGCAAAACGAAGGGAATACAGCTGGTAAAAAATTGTGACAAACACGAGCGTCATATCGTTGAGATAAGAATATTCTACGATGACCAGACTTGGGAGACATTCGTTCCTAAGAATATGTAAAAACAAGCAAGCTTGTTTTGCATTGTCTTCGGTTTGCACTATCTTTGCAGAAAAATTTATCAACCCAGTACCATTTAGGCTTGCCTATATAATTTATGCTCGCCTATCTGTTCTGTGGAATTTATACCTTATTATAATATAATGAACGTATTTACAAGAATCATTGCCGACACACTATCATTGTCTGAACGTAGTGTCGAAAACACCCTCGAACTTCTCGACGAAAACTGTACCGTGCCATTCATTAGCCGCTACCGTAAGGAGCGCACTGGCAATCTTGACGAGGTGCAGGTTTCTGACATTGCACTTATGCGCGAGAAATTGCAGGATGTGGCAAAGCGCAAGGAAACAATTATTTCTACGATAGAAGACCAGGGCAAGATGACCGACCAGTTGCGCCGGCGCATAGAAAACTGCTGGGTAATGTCAGAACTGGAGGACATCTATTTGCCATACAAACCCAAACGCCGCACCAAGGCCGACATTGCACGCCAGCAAGGACTGGAACCTTTGGCGCAGACTATCCTGTTGCAGCGCGACTCCAATCCATTACGAACGGCAGAGATATTTGTAAAGGGCGACGTCAAGTCGGTGGATGATGCCATTCAGGGTGCCAAGTTTATCATAGCCGAAGCTGTCAACGAGAACGAGGACGTGCGCAAAGCCATCAGAAACGTATTCAAACGCGAGGCTGTGATTTCTTCGAAAGTGGTGAAGACAAAGGCCGAAGAAGACGAAGCACAGAAGTACAGCGACTACTTCGACTTCTCCGAACCCCTTAGACGTTGTTCGTCACACCGTCTGCTTGCCATGCGTCGTGGCGAAAAGGAAGGTTTCCTTCGTATCAGCATTTCTGCCGACGAGGAAGTGTGCAAGGAGAAGATTCGTCGCCAGTATGTATTGGGACGTATCGAGTGTAGCAAACTTGTAGGCGAAGCTGCCGACGATGCCTTCAAGCGTCTCCTTAAGCCATCCATTGAGACCGAGTTTGCCCTCTCAAGCAAGCAAAATGCCGACGAAGAAGCAATAGAAGTGTTTGCTGAAAATCTGCGTCAGCTCCTCCTTGCTGCTCCATTGGGCCAGAAGCGAGTAATGGGCGTCGACCCCGGTTTCCGTACGGGATGCAAAGTAGTTTGTCTTGATGCACAGGGCACATTGCTCCACTTCGAAGCTATCTATCCCCACGCTCCCAAGAACGACAATCAAGGTGCAGCACGACAGGTGCTCAGCATGGTGAAGAAATACGACATTGAAGCGATAGCCGTTGGCAATGGAACTGCCAGTCGCGAGACATCTACATTCCTGAAAGAAATAGGACTCGACTCTAACATCAATGTTTTTGTAGTAAGCGAGGACGGCGCTTCGGTTTATTCTGCATCAGAGGCTGCACGCGAGGAATTCCCCAATGAGGACGTTACCGTACGTGGAGCCGTATCAATTGGCCGCCGACTGATGGATCCGCTTGCAGAGCTGGTAAAGATTGACCCCAAGAGCATTGGTGTAGGTCAGTATCAGCACGACGTCGACCAGAACGAACTAAAGAAGAGCTTGGACATGGTTGTAGAATCTTGCGTGAACACCGTAGGCGTAAACCTCAATACCGCAAGCCGCCACCTGCTGATGTACGTCAGCGGACTCAACGCCACTACAGCCAAGAACATCGTTGAATACCGCGAGAAGAACGGAGCGTTCAAGTCGCGTGCCGAACTGAAGAAGGTGCCACGTCTCGGTCCTGTAGCCTTCGTGCAATGTGCCGGCTTCTTGCGCATCCCAGGAGCCAAGAACCCTCTCGACAATAGTGCCGTCCATCCCGAGAGCTACGACATCGTGAAGACAATGGCAAAGGACAAGGGTTGTACCGTAGCAGAACTGATCGACAACAAGGAACTTCAGAAATCAATACGCCTGAAGGACTATGTTACCGAAACGGTCGGAATGCCGACCCTCACCGACATCATGGCTGAGCTTCAACGTCCAGGACGCGATCCGCGTGCGGCAGTAGAGGTTTTCGAATTCGACCCACGTGTTCATGAGATAGACGACCTTCAGGTGGGAATGCTACTTCCTGGCATCGTGACCAACATTACCAACTTCGGTGCCTTTGTCGACGTTGGCGTTCACCACGACGGACTGGTGCACATCTCACAACTTGCCGACCGCTACGTGAAAGACCCTAACGAAGTGGTGAAACTTCACCAGCACGTTGTAGTGCGAGTAACTGAAGTAGACAGTAAGCGCCAGCGCATTTCGCTCTCGATGAAAGAATAATACAACAATAGAAGGCGTTAACCTTATGTGGTCGAGTTACCTTCGCTCGACCACATAAAAAAAATACACACCAGAAAAACTTTTTTATCTTTTCCACGTAGCAAACCTTACACACCATTAGTCTAAAGAATAAAAAATACCAAACATAAAACATCAATTATGAAAGAAAACGAACAACAATTCACCGACATTGTCCGTTGCAACCGTAGCACTATATACACCGTGTGCTATATGTTCTCAAAGGACAATGACGAGGTTGCCGACATGTTTCAGGAGGTGCTCATAAGACTATGGAACGGAATGGAATCGTTTGACGGACGCAGCAACATCAAAACATGGATTTACCGTGTGGCCCTAAACACCTGCATCACCATCGACAAACGCAAGAAGCGCAACCATAAGACACAGCTGTCTATGGACATAGACTACTTCAACAGTCGTGAAGTAAAATCAGAACAGGCACAGTTTCTGCATCAACGCATAAGCCGCTTGCAACCTCTCGACCGTGCTATCGTGCTGCTATGGCTCGAGGACATCAGCTACGACGAAATAGCAGCTATCATTGGCATTACAGCCAAAAACGTATCGGTGAGACTGGTGCGCATCCGTGAACAACTGAAACGGATGAAGGAGCTATAATTAAATGTTAAATGTTAAGTGTTTAATGTTAAGTGTTTAATGTTAAGTGTTTAATGATTATTCAACCTACAAAATCATTTCATATGGAAAAGAGCAACAATAATAACGAACTCGAAAATATGCGTTCGCAGATGGCATCGTTCAAGAAACAACTTGAGCAACAAGAGATTATCAACGACCGTATTGTGGCTGAGTCGATGAAGAAGCAATTCTCATGGATAAAAAAGATGGTCATAGGCGAAATTATCCTCATCCCTATATTTCTGTATTTAGCCTTTGCCGTTAAGTACAACTTCAACATGTCTTGGTGGAGTTTAGGCACATTCATCATATTGCTACTATGTGATGTTTGGTGCGACTACGACATCAATATGCGAGCTATTAAAAACAGCGACTACAGCCGCGACAATCTTGTCAACACTATGGAAAAATTGCTAAAAATGAAACAACGTCGCACTAAGCAAGCCGCCATAATGATAATAGCCTTAATAGGCTTAATCGTATGGTTCTCAATAGAAATAGGCTTGCACCTCATGTCGATAAATGCCGACACAGGTATGTGGGGTGTATTCTACGGCGGTGTCGTGGGCGGTGTAATAGGAATAGCAGTTTCCTGGTGGATTTACTGCAAGATGCAGAAGACCAATGACGAAATAATAAAGCAGATTGAGGAGGTGAGCAAAGAACAATAACAGAAGAGCAATGGGCAAAACTCGACCTTGTAAAAGAAATCACACAGGAAGTATGGGGTAAAGATTCTTTAAAAACTTTTGCAATACGGGATTTTGTTTGTAACTTAGCGTCATAATCAAAAACACGCTAAGTTACACAACAAACAATCAACTATGAAGATAACAGTATTCTGCTCTGCCAACGAGCATATCGACCCCGACTATTTCCGTATGACGGAAGAATTAGGCAGATGGATGGCCGAGAACCACCACGACCTTATTTTCGGAGGCACCAGTCACGGACTCATGAACTGTATAGCCAAGGCTGTGCACGACGGTGGCGGACGCGTCATCGGCGTAGTGCCGTCGCTTGTAGAGAAAGGCGGACGCATGTCGGAATATCTTGACGTGCACATTCCTACCGACAACCTTGCCGACCGCAAGAGCTTGATGATTGAGCGATGCGACGTAGTAGTGGCTCTGCCTGGCGGTATAGGTTCGCTGGACGAAATATTCTGCGTGGCAGCCTCAAAGTGCATCGGCTACCACTCAAAGAAGGTGATTCTCTACAACATGAAAGGATTCTGGAACTCGCTCGTAGCTCTTATGGACGACCTCAACCAAAAGGGAATGATTCGTGGCGACTGGCACAGCATGATAGAAGTGGCCAACGACTTCGAAGAGCTGAAAGAACTATTAGCTCAGCAACGTTAATAGCACCTGCTCACAGGGATGTAATGCGAGTCCTTAATCTCGCCTATCACAATGATACTGTGCAGACTGCCTATACAATCAATATTGCCAAGAGTGTTGAGCATGAAGTCCTGATAGTCCTTCATGTCATGGGCATAAACTTTTATCAGGAAGTCGTAGTCGCCCGTGGTATTATAGCACTCGGTTATCTGATCGATGGTCTGCACAGTATCCATAAACTGCTGGATGAGTTCGTGAGTGTGCTGTTTCAGCCTTATATTACATAGCACAATCACGCTATGCCCCATCTTGTGATGGTCCACTACAGCCGAATACCTTTTTATATAGCCTTCGCGCTCCAGACGTTTCTGACGTTCGAAGGTTGGCGACGTCGACAGATGCACACGTGCAGCAAGCTCCTTTACCGTCATGTGAGAGTTCTGCTGCAATAGTTTCAATATCTTGATGTCTATCTCGTCAAGAGTTTCTTGATTTGCCATTATGTCGGGTTATTTATTGTTGTTATATTTACTAAGCTCCATTTATTTTGCAGAATAATATTCTGCAAAAAGCTACACACGCAATGCAAAGTTAGGAAATATTTCTGAAATTAAAAGAATATTAGGCTGTAAAAAATCTTCTTCATAACTTTGCGTTCAGAAATCAGTAATAAAACAAAAATAACAATTAAAAAGCACAATGATTATGAGCAATTCAGTAAACAAGCATTTTGATGCCGTAGGCAGCTATCTGCGCCCAGCAGAGTTGAAGAAAGCAAGAGCAAAGTTCGCCAACAACGAAATCACCGCCGATGAGCTGCGCTCGGTAGAAGACCGCCTTATCGAGGACGTGATAAAGAAGCAGAAGGCTCACGGCTTACATTATATAACAGACGGAGAATTCCGCCGTAGCTACTGGCATCTGGACTTTATGTGGGGATTCGGTGGTGTGGAACACATCGAACTCGACCATGGTTTCCAATTCCATGGCGAGGAGACCACTAAAGGTTCGCTGAAACTTACAGGCAAAATCACAGGTGAGAACCATCCGTTCATCAAGGATTTCATGTTTGTTAAGCAATTCGAAGAGGAAGGCATCGAAGCAAAACAAACCATTCCTGCCCCAGCACAATTCCTTGCCGAACTGTTCCGTGGCGACAACACCAAGAACACTCGCGGATTCTACCCCAACACCCAAGACCTCATTCATGACATCGCAGAAGCTTACCGCACCTTCTTCCGTGAAATTCACGCTGCCGGATGCAACACCATACAACTCGACGACTGCACATGGGGAATGATTGTTGACGACGACTTCTGGAAGTCGATGGCAGGCACAGGCTTCACCCTTGAACACGAAGCATTGCAGTATCTCAACGTAAACAATCTTGCCATTGAGGGCAAACCCGAAGGCCTTACCATAAACACTCACGTCTGCCGTGGCAACTACCATTCGTGCTATGCCACAAAGGGAGCCTACGACCCTGTTGCGCCATACCTGTTCGCCAAGGAGAATGTAGACACCTATTATCTTGAATACGACGATGAGCGCTCGGGCAACTTCGAGCCGCTGAGATTTGTTTCAGACAACAAGCGTGTAGTGCTTGGACTCATCACCACAAAGTCACCAGTACTCGAAGACAAAGCCACCATCATTGCCCGTATCCGCGAAGCCGGGAAATACATACCGCTCGAACGCCTTAGCCTCAGTCCGCAATGCGGATTCGCCTCATGCGAGATTGGCAACAAGCTGACAGAAGCAGAACAGTGGGCAAAACTCGACCTTGTAAGAGAAATCACACAGGAAGTATGGGGATAATAAGTTCCCCACGCTATTTCTCAGAACACTTCAGCCACATAGTTGTGCTTCATCCCGTCTTTCCCTCTTTTCAGGAAGAGGATGAGGTGCACGTGGCTGCCCTGAACAATTCCATTCCTAACATCTTCCGGCAACGCTGCCGTTGAAGCAAAACCAGCCTTTATGATATTTCCTTCGGGCGTGTATCTTATTGCCGACTCTATCGAGTAGCGTATGTATCTGTCCTTGACATTGGCATATTCCACTTTCGCCTCATAAATCCCGAAAGCCTTGCGTCCTTCATACTTATCCATAACGCTCACTATGGCAGCCGACTTGAAATGGTCGCCATTCGCTATTATGGGACAAAAGCGCACATAATTGCCAACTGATATTTTTAATGCCGAGCATGCCGACTTCTCCGCTACAAAATGCCGCGACTGCGAGTCGTAGACATGTATGTGGCCGTGGCTTTCGTCAATAAACTCTACAAAACCAACTTCCGCTGAAAACACCTCATCCACACGTTTCGCTGAAACCACTATTTCAGAAACACGCTCATTGCCTTGCTTCGACACCCTCGTCAGCACATCAAACAATCGCCCGCTTATCTCCCACGGACGACACGGAAACTGATGGCTGTCAGCAATAAGTTCCGAGCCATTCGTTGCTACAAGTTTCACGTAGCGACGCTTCCTGCCATTGGTCTCCTTCTCAAACACCTTAGCGGCATACATGCTGACAACACCCTCACACTCGCCCTTGCATTCTTCTGGATGATGAAGCCTATACGATTGCAAAGCACGCTCCACACGCTCCTTCAACGACAGGTATTGCCTGCCATCCTTACCTGTCTGCCGCTGCAAGTCCTGCGCACGCAGACAACTGTCGTAACCCCAAGCCTCAAGAAACTTGGGCAATTTGAAGTCGCCGTAGGTCTCGCTTACCTTCACCGCCATGTCAAGCATACACGAGTCGACAAGCGACATACGCTTAACGTGCAGTTTCATATAGGCGGCAAGCAGAGTGCGAACTGTCACAGACCCCATCGTCTTGTAATTATGCTGAAGATAACGAAAAATTTTCCAGTTGGTATCGTCGGGATGGGTAGCACCGGTGGCGATGCTATCAAGAAGTTTATCCCATGTTACAGATTTATTGGCATTAGGCATAGGAGTTTGGAATTAGGAGTTAGGAGTTAGGAATTAAAATAATTGAGAGTTGAGAATTGAAAATTGAGAGTTATGATTACCAAGCTAAACATGTAATGTAAAAGCATATCATAACTCTCAACTCCTAACTTTCAACTCTCAACTTGAAAGAACTCTCAACTTGAATGAGTTCTCAACCGATTAGCTGAGCTTTGTCTCTGACTCCTCCGATTTCTTCGAAGCAGTCTTGCGTGTTGTGGCACGCTTGCGCTTTGGCTTATCATCGACAGTCTCGGTCTCTACAGTCTTAACGCCAGCCAACTCAGGGTCGATCATGATACGTCCGCAGTACTCGCAAACGATAATCTTCTTGTGCATCTTGATGTCGAGCTGTCGCTGTGGCGGAATCTTATTGAAGCAGCCACCGCAAGCGTCACGCTGTACATACACGATGCCCAGACCGTTGCGGGCATTCTTACGGATGCGCTTGAAGCTTGACAGCAAACGCGGCTCAATCTTAGTCTCCAGATCCTCGGCCTTAGCCTTGAGTGCCTGCTCCTCCTCGCGAGTCTCCTGCATGATTTCGTCGAGCTCGCTCTTCTTCTCGTCGAGCGCCTGCTGGCGGTCGTTGATGAGGTCGTTGGTGCGAATCAGCTCGCGCTTCTTGTCCTCAACCTTAGCGTTTGCCTCCTTGATCTTCTTGTTGCAAAGTTCAATTTCGAGGCTCTGAAACTCAATCTCCTTGGTCAGAGTGTCATACTCGCGGTTGTTACGCACCTCGTCGAGCTGCTTCTTATATCGCTCCACACTCTCCTCAGCTTCCTTAATCTCGCCCTGCTTCTGGGCTACAGCCTGCTGAAAATCATTGATGTCACCCTCAATATGCTCAACACGAGTCTTGAGTCCGGCAATCTCGTCCTCAAGGTCCTGCACCTCAAGAGGAAGTTCGCCACGCAACGCACGCTTCTCGTCGATAGCCGAGAGAGTAGTCTGAAGCTGATAGAGAGTTTGCAATTTGCTCTCTACTGAAATTTCTGATTCCTTTTTTGCCATAGTTATATATATGTTATTTCTGTTTTATGGTGAATTCTTTTAAAAATACATTATCGGATTGGTGCATGTCTCGGCTATGAAGCACTTCACGCCCTGACACTCACGCTCAATAATATCGCGGAAAATCTCGCTCGTAAACTGTTCGCTCTGATAGTGGCCTATCACGGCTATCTGTATCTGCTGCTCGCGACCGAAATACTCATGATAGTGCATCTCGCCCGTAAGGAAAGCGTCGGCACCAGCCTCCACCGCCTCATCCAACAGGAACGAGCCCGAACCGCCACACATAGCCACCTTCTTTATAGGTCGGCGCAACAGCTGGTTGGCCTCGACACACTCCACACAGAATGCCTTCTTGAGCAGTATGATGAAGTCGTCGGCAGCCATAGGTTCCTCAAACTCTCCTATCACTCCCGAACCACACTCCACACCGTCTATCGTATTTGTCGACATGAAGTGCACATTATGCAGCCCCATCTTCTCGGCAATCTTGAAGTTGACGCCGCCCCGTGCATTGTCCATATTCGTGTGCATCGACATAATCACGATGCCGTTGGCAATAGCCTTCATCACGACCTGCTGCACATAGTCCTCGCCCGTCAGTCGGGCAAGCTTACGGAATATCAGCGGATGGTGCGACACAATGAGGTTGCAGCCCTTCTGTATGGCCTCGTCCACAATCTGGCATGTAACGTCCAGACACAATAATGCCCCTGATACTTCCGCCTCTGTCAGTCCTACTTGCAGGCCAGCATTATCCCAGCTTTCCTGCAAGGGCAGAGGCGCGAAACGTTCAAGGGCCTTGGTTACTTCCTTTATTTTCACGCTTTTCAGCCTTTATATATGTAGATAATATATGTAATATGCTGCAAAGTTACAGTTTTTCATGCAGAAACAAAAGGAAGCATGCGCTTTATTAAAATATTTTAACGAGGCATTATTTACACAATGACACGTATGAACATATCCCTACTCATTCACGCAGAAAATATACGGGTGCAGTACGCACTCCTTCTTTCCTCAGTATGCCGGTTTCGGTGAAATGGCGCAACCATTTCAGAGCCATACCCTGACGCAGACCGAAGTCGCGCTCAAGGTCGCGGCGAGTCAGACAGGCATGTGTGTTGAGATAGGCTCGCAATCGGGTCTGAAGCTCCTCCTCGGTATACTGCCGTGAGGTAGTGGTTGAACATGAACGCTCGAAACGAACCTTTGTTTTAACGTGCCTCAGCATTACAGAATTAGGACGAAACTTGATGTTTCGCACCGAAATATTGTCGGCGCGAATCTTGTCCGTGAGTGTATTTTCAGACATACTGAGGTCTACCGACAACTTGAAATAGCCTATATCGGGAAGATAGAAGCGTCGTCCGCTTGCCAGTTCTTGCTTCATGAGTTCGGACAAAGCTTTAAGCGTGGCTGCCACATCACTCTTAGTCAGGGAACAGTTGTCTTGAATCTGAGTCTGCAACTCGTCTGCAGTCATCGGCTCTTGTTCATAAATGCGGACAAAACGACGCTCATCGCCCTTGCCCTGTGCGTTTTTCAGTTTCTGTATTTCGTATTTTATCGCCATTGGTATTATTTGATATTGGTTTGCTGCAAAGTTAATATCCAGCGCAAGCGAAGTCAAGTTTTCCTCATAAAAGATTATGTTTCTCATACGAAAAGCTAACATAATCCGGCTCACTACAATAGGAATGAGCCCTTAACACAAATGTCACGCACCCTCAGAACAAATGAAATGAGGATGCGTGACGTAACATCGTGGAAACTTTTGATCGTTTAATCGTTCTTTTTTCATTTTTCGAGGCCAAAGTGGTGTATTCGCAAATATATTTAATTATTCCCATCATTTCTCTTTGAATTATGACAGTTTTTTGAGATATCTTTGGTAAATTTGTCTACGTAATATCAAATAGCCGAACAAGGGATAGACCTATTAACAGAATCAAGGTTATGCTCGCGGAAAATCAGAAGTGTTGCCTGATATTGAAGCAAAAGACAGAGTTTTGCTTTTAGGCAATACCAGTATTTCATTTCAGTTTTTGTTAAATAAATATAGACAAAGAGAACAATATATATGGCAAATTATGCTGCAGGCCAAAGAATAACGGTCAGAGGTTAGGACTTTCTCATCACTAATATAGAACCTGATGTAAATACGGGTTAAGTTACAGATACACTCCTGCAGTTCGTCAACGGTTTTTTCCAATGAAGAAATCTTACCCTCCAAATTCTTGAGAACCTGGAATATATCTGTAACATTATTGTTCATGACAACAAAATTAGTGATTTATTATCATATATGCAACACTTGTATATGAACCTACTGATACGATGCGGAATGATATGATGTATAAGACGATGGAAAATACGAAGCAGTGAACATGTGTACAGGAAAACTGAAAGTTTTTTTAAATTCACACGCTTCTTTAGCAATACATATTCGCTGAATAGTTACATCAATCCAAAGATACAAATCTTCAAAGAATTATAGAAATCCTATAATACATTTTCTATCAACTAACGTTATAAACTAAGTACCATACCTATTCGGACTTTTTTCGTTGCACCCTTGCAACAATCAATATGCTCAATTCATACAACCCATACATTGGCATCATTACCATAAAACATGTGAATAAATCTGGAGGAGTTATCACTGCAGCAACAATACCAATCAGTACAAATGCATGACGGCGATATTGCTTCATAAAACCTGCCTCCAATATCCCCATCTTAGCTAAGAAGAAAGACAAGACAGGCAGTTGGAATACCAATCCCATCATCAATGTCAAAGTAACAAAGGTAGAAATATACGAATCTAAATTGATTTGATTAACCACACTCGTCGCCACTTGATACGTACCTAGAAAGCGCAAAGAGAATGGAAACAATATAAAATAACTCATTAACACTCCCAATATAAACAATAAGTATATAGCTATTGCTACCGACACGGAGTATCGGCGCTCATTCTCATACAGCGCAGGTGCAATGTAGCGATACAACTCTATCATAATATAAGGAGACACAAGAAGCAATGCCAAATATACAGATGTTGACATATGAACCATAAATTGGCTAGTCAACTCTGTATTTATCAACTGTATTGAGTATGAATCAAAATGAAAATCGATCCCCAATCTTGCAAAACACTCCTCTATTAGGCGATAAGTTATGAAGTGATTATCACTTGGACTCAACAACAAACGGAACGTAACATCCTTTGCACAGAAAATAATGACAGCTAAGCATACCGTAATACCAATGATGCGAAAGAGCATCTTGCGGAATACCTCAAGATGCTCTCCGAACGTCATCAGATTATCATTCTGATTATTTTCCATTATTCTCTACCTGTTCGTTGGAAGATTCTTTCTTATCAGAAGCATTTTGGGATGTTTCAGAAGCAGGAACGCCTTCATCCAAATCCGTTACCTCCTTCATCCCATCCTTGAAACTACGCACACCTTGCCCCAAGCCCTTCATCATCTCTGGGAGTTTCTTACCACCAAAAAGCAAGAGTACCAAAGCCGCTATAAGCAGCAACTCCGATGTACCTATCATTAACACTAAATTCATCATATGCCTAATCTTTTAGAATTATTATGTGACGCAAGTCTTATGCAACCAAATAAATCTCACAAGTATCAAAGTTGATTTCCCAGTTGCCACCTTCAACGCTCTCCCATTGATACTTAGCACCCATTCTGTCCCACCAAGCCTGAAACTTTGTACCAGTCTCACCAAGGTCTTTCACCAACTTCTCATACAACTCAGCATTGTCTGCGGTCAAAATCTTAGCCAACTCATTCAAGCCATTGCGACGCTCAAACAACTTTTGGATTTCATTCTTCTCTTCTGGGGTAACC
>ENA-OYXV01001478-OYXV01001478.1-human-gut-metagenome-genome-assembly--contig:-NODE-1478-length-12854-cov-5.546449_pt1 | contig 12854 bp, 10 predicted proteins | sample MGYA00244846_ERZ653424 | MGnify/ENA primary metagenome ERZ653424 (study PRJEB26926, sample SAMN06165108) | human gut metagenome | biome: ENVO:00009003; feature: ENVO:2100002; material: ENVO:00002003...
AGATCTACACGCGTAAGATCGTCGGCAGCGTCAGATGTGTATAAGAGACAGGCCGCATCGGCGTGAAGCTGACGGACGTGGCGGAGGAAGCGCTGTTCCTGCCCGCTTACGGCGGCATTGTGGTCGAGCTGAAGCCGGGCGCGCCTGTTCCGGCGGGTCTGCGCGAAATCGGCGTGACCACCGAGAGCGCGACGCTTTCCGCCTGCGGCATGACCCTCAGCCTCTCCGAAGCGCACGGCGCATGGAGCGAGCCGCTGGAGAGCGTCTTCCCGACGGAGGCGAAGGCCAAGCACACGACTGCGCCGTTCATCCCTTACGAGACGCGCAGCGCCGCGCGTCCGAAGCTGCAAATCGCCAAGCCGCGCGTGTTCATCCCGTCCTTCCCCGGCACGAACTGCGAGCTGGACAGTGAAAAGGCGTTCCGCCGCGCGGGCGCGGAGACGGATGTGTTCGTCTTCCGCAACCTGACGGCGAAGGGCATCGAGGAATCCGTCGAGGCGCTGGTCAAGGGCATCAACGCCGCGCAGATCGTGATGCTGCCGGGCGGCTTCTCGGCGGGCGACGAGCCGGACGGTTCCGGCAAGTTTATCGCGACCGCGCTGCGCAACCCGCGCATCATGGAGGCGATTATGAACCTGCTGAATCAGCGCGACGGCCTGATGCTGGGCATCTGCAACGGCTTCCAGGCGCTCATCAAGCTCGGCCTTGTGCCGTATGGCGAGATTCGCACGATTCGGGAGGACGACCCGACCCTGACCTACAACACCATCGGCCGCCACGCCGCCACGCATGTGCGGACGGTCGTTTCCTCCGTCAAATCCCCGTGGATGGCGGGCGTGAACGTCGGCGACGTCCATCAGGTCGCGATTTCCCACGGCGAGGGGCGCTTCGTCTGCCGCGAGGCGCAGCTCAAGCAGCTGGTGGCCAACGGCCAGATCGTCACGCAGTATTGCACCATCGACGGCGTGCCCGCGGTGAAGATGCCGGAAAACCCGAACGGCTCGTATTGGGCGGTCGAGGGCATTTGCTCGCCGGATGGCCGCGTGCTGGGCAAGATGGGGCACAGCGAGCGCATCGGCGCGAACGTCGCCCGGAATATCCCCGGCGAAAAGGATCAGAAGATCTTTGAATCCGGTGTGGCGTATTTTGGGTAAAATTTAGAAGATAAAGTCCCACCGATCAGCGAAAAAGCTGGTCGGCGGGACTTTTTGGGCATTTATAGGATCAGATCAGGCGCATACCAATCGCTCAATTTTTTGGATTTGAAATCGTATGCTTTTCCCGTCTGCGCGTCAATCATCATCCATCCGTCATCTTTCCATTTCTTGGCATATTTGACAGACACGCACCACGTCGGAACGGCGATAAATTCCATATACCGGGGATCGTTTGTATTCAGATAATCTGTTGCCGCATCCATATAGATGACATAGCCTAAAACGGCGTAATGGAAGCTTTCGATATTTCCGCTATTCATACTTTCCCGAATGGCATGCTCGATTTTCTCCCACGAGCAGAGCGGCATATCTTGCGCAATGATACCGATTTCTTCCCAAATTCCAAGACCGGAAAGCGACCAGAAATCCGGCGCATAATAGCTGTAAATATACTGGCTTTTTTCGTCCATCACACGTCGCAGATTTCTGGAAGCCGTTGCGCTTTCTTCAAAAGCGGCTCCAATGCCGGAAATGACGGGAATGCCATGGAGCATCGGGAGATAGGAGACAAAATAGCCGCCGACTTCGGATAAAGAACCGCATGGAACGTTTTCCTTAAATCCTTCGGATGAAAAAAACGTCCACGGGCTTTGAAGGGTGACAGACTGCGGCAGTACGTCCGGCTTTGTGCGTTCATCAAGAGATTGGATCGTCAAAGCGCCCTGCCTGATGACCCAATCCATTGAGGCGGACTGTTTGGCGGCAAAAACCTGATCGAGATGAATTTCACTGTTTGGCAGAAAAAGATTTTCGTATGTCTTTTCTGGATATGTTCCGATTTCAGTCTTTCCCGCCAGACCGTATTTTTCATAATCCATCTGAACGACGGATGGATAACCGGATAATTCGCCTTGGTCGGTTTGTTCAATGTCTTTTAAGCGCACTTTCAGTATCGGCAGCGCGTCTGCTTGGGGAATATACAGGTTTGGACGGAATTCATCGCCTGCCGTTGCATCGACTTGCTTTCGCAGCGCGGAAACAGAGAATCCGTCGCCGCCTGCTGTCGCAAGCGAGGGCACAAGCAGCAGGACGCAGAGCCCCAAGATCATTTTCTTCATGTTCTTCTCCTTATCGGTCGGAAGGAAATTTCAATAAGATAATTTCTTCATTTTTGCGTTCCGTTTTTTCAATTTGAGCGGGGGCTGTTCAACCTGCGCCAAGTCCCTGCCGTTCATGCGCACGCTCACTTCCTTTCACTCTATAGACGACAAAAACGCGCCGTTTTTTATCATCATTTTTCAAAACCTTTGGTTTTTTTGCGAAGAAGGCGATATGACTCGATTCCTTTGTATCGTGACTTTGAAATCGAAAGCCTTGCTCTGGCGAGAGTGCAAATCCAATCTTCTTTTTTCGTTGACGCGGCCTTTCTTCCTGCCGTCCGCATGAATGACGGGGCGCTTTCCGTATTTTTGTGTGTTATACTTTTTTCAATCAAACTTTTCCCCGACCTCGAGCGTATATAGGGTGAAGGATTCTTCAAGCAACAAAACGAAAGGGGGAGCGGCGTATGGAATCCAATGCGTTTTCCCGCATCGCAGAGGAAAATATGCAGGGGCTTTATCGGCTCAGCTTCAGCATTTTGCATACGCGCCACGACGCGCAGGATGCGGTTCAGCAGGGTCTGCTCCGTGCATGGGAAAGACGGGAGACGGCGAGACCCGAACAGATTCGCGCATGGCTGACCCGGATTGTCATCAACGAATGTCACAACATCCAGCGCAAGCGCATGCGTGTGGTGCTGATGGGTGAAATGCCGGAAATGGCCGCGCCGGAAGATACATACGAGGCGGAAGCGGAACTGCGAAGCGCCATAGACAGTCTGCCGGAAAAGCTGCGTGTGCCGCTGCTGCTGCGCTATATGGAGCGCTATTCGGAAACGGAAATTGCGCAGACGCTCGGTGTGCCGGTGACGACCGTGAAAAATCGGCTTTTTCGCGCAAGGCGCGCGGTGCGCGCCAAGTTCGACGAGGAGGTGACGTTTGAGTGAAGCGTGTGATCGACGAAAAGACGCTGAAAGCGCTTTATCCGCCGATGGAAACGGCGTTTGAGACGCAGATGCGTCAAACCCTGCGCAGCCTGCCCGTCGAGCGCAGACATCGAGGCGCGCGGCGCAAGCCCGCCGCGGTTTTGGTTGCGGCGGCGGTGCTCGCGCTGCTGGCGGCAACGGCGCTGGCCATTGCGGCACTCAGCGGATTTTTTACAGAAGCAACGGCGCTGCCGTTAAATAGCAGTTATATGGAAAATTGGTCGCTGGGCGAAAAAGAGGCGGTGGCGGCGCTGCTGGTTCAATACGATTTGCCGGAGGATCGCGCGGCGTGGGAAGACGCGCTGCAAGAGAGCAGCGCAAGGCGGCGCGAGGCGGCGCTGGACGCGCTGTTTATCGAGCACTATGCGGTAACCTCCGGCGGAAGACGGAACATATCGCTGCACAGTATCATGCAGCAGGAGCTTGGCGAGCTTGACCCGGAATGGAGCTTGGAACAGAAGGCGGCGTATTCCGCGCTGGAAAGCGAATTTGAACTGGGCGGCGCCGACGAGGACGTGAACCTCCTGCCGGGGGAAGACGACATCCCGCGCGAGGAAGCCGTGCAAATCGCCAAAGACGCGATTCAGGCGGCGTTCGGCTTTACGGATGAGCAGATGGAAAACGCCGCGCTGTGGGAACTGAGTTTTTTGGTGCACCGCTCGGAACTGGGCGTGAAGCCGCCGTATTATTCCGTGTGCCTTGCGATTTGCGACGAGACGAATGTGTGGAAAGCCGAATACGCGGCCATTTCCGGCGCGGGCGAGGTGCTCACGAGCGCGGACGGTTACCTTGCCGTGGAATCTCCGCAGGAAGCGGCGGCGGCGCTTCATACGATTGCGTATTACCAGTCGGATGCGTTCGATCAGGACAGAGCGCGCGAGCTGGCGCGCCATGGGCAGACGATCACGGCGATTGAGCCGCAGATCGTCACATGGGAAAATCAGCGAATTGACGAGCTGCTGACCCTGCAAAACGGAACGGTTTTGGCTGCGGGGCGGGAAATGGCGGAAAACAACCGGGATACGCGCAGGGTGTTCGCCGCCTGCATAAACGAAGATGGAGAGACGATCTGGCGCGCGACCCTCGATGCGCAGGAGAACGAACAGTGCAGCGTTACCGGCGCGATGCAGTTGGAGGACGGCCGGATTCAGTTGATGCTCAACCGAAGCCGCGAGGTGAACCATGAGTTTGAATACGATCTCTATGAACTGGCGACGCTGAGCGCGGACGGGGAACTGCTGGACAGGCGGCGGCTTCCGTCGGCCAGCGCGCTCAGCGGGCTGGATGCGGGCAGTCAGGAGGTTCTTTTCTGCGATCCGGGTCACGGCGGGCTGATCGTCAGCGGCTCGGTCGGAACGAAAAACACGCCGTTTTATGCGCAGGTGGATGATCGCGGCGACGTGGTTTTTCATCTGGATATGCGCGAGACGGTCACGGGTCTGTATGCGACGCGGGACGGCTATGCGCTCGTCGGTTGGGACAAGGCTGAGCAGAGAACGCGGATGGCTTTTTATGACATGCAGGGGCAGAAAATCCGGGAAGCCGAAGCGGATGCGCTGCCCGCGGGCTTCCATGTGACGAGTCTGTATCCGCAGGCGGATGGCACGATGTGGGCGGTGGATGATTCGCTGACAGCGGCGGAGGTACAGAAGCTGCTCCGCCTGGATGAAAACGGGCGCGTCATGGAGGAATATGCCATGAATGAGAACATGGGCGCGTCGGCGTTTCAGGAGGCCTTTATGCGCGTTGGCGGCACGGTTGCCCTGCTCAACCGCCATAAAACGAGCAGAGACGAGCAGACGAGCGCCACCCATTGCGGATTGATGGTTCTTCGAAACGGCAGGATGGAGGAAGTGTATGTGCGCGGCATGGATTGGAGCAACATCGATTTCAGCCGCCCCAAGGCGGCGGCATTTTCTCCAGAGAGCCGCAAGGTGTTCATATTCCAGCTCGGCGGACAGGACTATATCGCCGAAACGGGCGGACTTACCCCGGTTCTGTCTCAATGGGCGATTGTAGAATTGCCGGAATAAGCGAAACCCCTTCCGATCCTGTGGGTCGGAAGGGGTTTTGTCTGCGCGGCGAACGCATCGACGGGCGAAGGAGAGCGCGCGAGGTGGGGCGGGCGCGCAATGCGCGCCCCTACGGTACGGGCACAAAAAAAGAAGGCTCATTCGCCTTCCGGTTTGATATCCGATTGTTTATCGCTCTGCGCCACGACGCGGCAAAGCTCGAGCATCAGCCGCTGGGACGCGGACGAGCAGCCGTTGGCGATTGCGGCGACGCTCTGGCCGAGCGATTCCGAACCGCGGCTCGGGCGCTGGGAAAAATCCTCCCCGATCATGCAGCCGTTGAGCAGGGCGGACAGCGAAACGTCGAGGACGGAAGCAATCTGCGCCAGCATCTCCAGCGAAATCGGGCGTTCGCCCCGCTCCAGACGGCCGAAATGAAGCTGGGAAATTTTCAGGCGGTCGGCGGCTTCCTCCTGCGTGATGTCAAGCGCGGTGCGCGCGGCGCGGATGTTGCGGCCGATGGCCTTGAACGAAACGAGCATGTCGAGTTCCTCCCGGGCAGATTGATGATATAAATATCATATCCCGAAAGGCTCAAAATGAACACGTCCTATTGTGTCAGATCATGTCAGTGTGGATGGAAAGGCGGCGAGATTATTTTGCAAATCGGGATGCGCGGGGCGGGAGGGCGCGTTTTGCGCGTCACAGGCTCAGCAGAATGTGGGCGCTGAACACGCCGTCCTTCGCGGCGATGGAGAACGTGCCGTTGTGGCGCTTGACCGTTGCGGCGACGGAGGCCAGACCGACGCCGTGATCCTTTTTATGCGAGGTGGGCAGGCCGTTTGGGGCGAAGGCGATTTCGCCGACATAGCCGTTTTCCACGGACAGGCCGAGCATCGCGCCGCCGATCATGCCGGAAACCACCCGAACCTCCCGCGCCTCGACGGGCAGGGCGCAGACGGCGCGCAGCGCGTTTTCCAGCAGATTGCCCAGCATCATGCAAAGATCGACCTCGTCGAGCGGCAGGCGCTCGGGCAGATCGAGCCGCCAGGATATCCGCGTGTTCTGGGTCTCGGCGATGCGCTGATAGTGGCCGGCAATCGCGTCCAGCGCGGCGTTGGCGCAGAGCATCGTGTGCGGGGAGGCCAGCCGCCCCTCGTATTCGGCCAGATAGTCGTTCAGCTTGTCGTATTTCTTCGCCTCGCTCAGTCCGGCGATTACGTGCAGATGTTGGCGGAAATCGTGGCGGAGCTGCCGGGTCGCGTCCATGTGCTCGCGCAGCTCGCGGTATCGTGTGTTCTCCATGCTCAAAAGCTGGTTCTGCGCGTGCAGCTCGGCGGCCTCGCTCATCTTTCGGGTGGTGAGGTAGACGAAGTAATAAAACCAGAACAGAAGGCTCAGAAAGCTGATGAGCAGCACGATGCTGATTTCCCGCACGCGCCCGGTCAGCACGACGGCGGGGTATATCGGCGTCATCCAGATGAACAGGCCGGTCAGAAACAGCGGCGCGACGAACAGCGCGCGCCAGATGGCGCTGAAGCTGACGTTGCAGAGCATCCAATGAATTTTCCTGCGAAAGAGCAGCGAAAAAACCAGCAGAACGGCGAACGTGAGGGCCAGACCGATCAGCCCGGAGGGGAGCGTGAACACCGGCTGGTCGTTGTGCAGCTCGAGCGGCGCGCAGAGATAGCAGCTCAGCGTGGCGGAAAAGGAGGCGAGCATCGTGGCGGTGAAAAAGACGAACAGCGCCTTGGACGGCGGCAGTACGACCGATTTCAGATAGAGCAGCAGAAAGAGCAGCAGGGCGGGGAACAGCAGCGCGTTGACGGAAAGCTGAAAGCGGCAGCAGGCCAGCGCGCCGATTCCGACGAACGCCGTGACGCCCAAAGTGCCGAACGCGGCGAGCTTTTTGAGCGGCAGGCGCAGAAAGCCGGAAAGCGGCAGATAGCACAGCAGCGCGAACGGACAGCAGATGGCCAACTTGGCGGCATAGCGGGCGAAAAACATGGCCGTTACCCCCTTTTCATGCGCTTGATCTGGTATTCGGAGAAGCGGTTGACTAAATCGAGCCGGTTGCGCTGGCGCAGGGGGAAGCGCAGGCCGTCGGTCAGCAGGATGCTGTCGCCGTCGAGCTTGAGCGCCTCGTCCATGTTGACGAGCACGCCGCGGTTGCAGGGCAGAAAGCGCTCGTCCCCGCGCAGGGCGGCCTCCAATTCGGCGAAGGTCTGCGAGCTTTTCAGACATGCGCCGGAAACCGTGAAGATGTCCAGCGCGTGCCCGTGGGAGGTGACGGCGACAATCTGCCCGTGCGGCAGGCGGATGGTCTGGCGCGGCAGGTGGATTTCGACGAGCTGCTCGCTCTCCTCCATCAGCCGAATCGCCCCGGAAAGCACGTGATCGAGCCGGGCGGCACTGTAAGGCTTCACCAGATAATCAAACGGGTGAACCGGAAACGCATCGAACGCATATTCCTTCGAAGAGGTCAGGAAGACGATCAGGCAGCGCGCGCTCCGCTTGCGCACCCGCTGCGCAACCTCGATGCCGTTCATGCCCTCCATGCAGATATCCAAAAAAAACGAGCGCGTCGTCCCCCGGCGTAAAGCCGCTCAGAAAAGCTTCCCCGCCGTCAAAACAGGCGATGCTCGCGCCGTCCGGAACGCGAACCAGCAGATCCTGCCGGAGCAGCTCGCGCGTCTGCGCCTGGTCATCGACGATGGCAATGCGTATGTTCATGGCAAACACCCTTCCTCCGCAAGTGACGATAGACTCAGTATACCATAAACGGCCGCGCGCCGTGCGTATATATTTGGGAAAAATGCCTGCTGTTCGTGCAGAAAAAACGTCGTTCGCGCAAAAATGCTTGCATGAATCGCCCTATTGGTCTATACTGAGCGTGACCTAAAAAATGATCGAAAGATCGACGAAAGGATGGTTTTTCCCATGAAAAAGATGCTTGCAATGCTGCTGGCCGTGCTGACCCTGTGCTTCGGCGCCGCCGCGATGGCCGAGAGCGTTCCCGAGGCGGATGCCGCCGCCGAGCAGGCCGCGCTGACCGACCTGACCGCCGAAGGCCAGTTGATTCAGGCTGAGAGCTTCCAGTTCTATATCCCGGCCGACTGGGAGACGGTCGAGCTGGATGACGAGGAGATCGCCGAGGGCTATGTCTTTGCCGCCGCTTCCGCGGACGGTGCGAACAGCCTGATCATCACCTACGCCGCGATGGATGCGGCGATGACCGCCGAAGAGGCGCAGCCGGGTCTGGCCGAGGTCTATCCGACCGCGACCGTGCAGGATCTCAACGGCACTTCCGTCGTCGCGTTCCACGACGCGGAGGAGGATGTGCTGGGCATCGTCGTGATGGATACCGTCGATGCGGGCTACTACATCTTCATGTTCACCCCGGCTTCCGACGAGGCGTTCCTGCCGGTGGCTGACGCGATTGCCGCTTCCTTCACCGCGGCTCAGTAAAAGAGCATCGGTCAAGCGATAAGTGCGATTCCTTAACAAAGCATTTGTAAAAGAGGCTGTCAAGCAAAAACTTGACAGCCTCAGTTTGTTGACATAAGCAAACTTGGCTTGAATAGCAAAATCAAGAAATTCAGCCATTCTTTCATTTGCGGAAAGGGCTATTCTCCCCCCCCCCTTCGGGGGGGAGGAGAATAGCTTTTTGTCTGCAGTCTGAGGCTGTTAAGCAAAAAACTTGACAGCCCTTTCTCTATTCTGCCGAAAAGGCCGCGATGGCCGCGTCCAGCGCCGCAACCGAGCGGATGGCCTGCCGCCGGGTGAGAAGCTGACGGCGCACCTGCGACGGCGCGTGTTCAAATAAGCGCCGCGCGTGGGAATCGCTTTCCAGCAGCGCGTAGAGATTCGGATATACGTTCAAGAAGCGTCACCTCCCGATGCGCCTAGTGTGCGCCGGGCGGGGGACGCTTATTCTCTGCCCGCACTTGACGCTTCTTAGAGGGGAGCGATATAATATAAAACCAGTGAAGCATGGAATGACCAGCAATCAATTTCGAAAGCGGGAGATGCGGGAACACCGGGTTCCTGCCGGGTCGTAGGGCGAAGCCCCAAACGTGACCCTGAACATACCCCAAAAAAGGAGCAGAGATGACACCGATGGATGCGGCGCGCGCGGCGCTCAAAGAGGTTTTTGGCTACGACGATTTTCGCCCCGGACAGGAGGAAGCGGTGGCCGCCGTTCTGCGCGGGCGCGACGTGATGGCCGTCATGCCCACCGGCGCGGGCAAGTCGATCTGCTACCAGATTCCCGCGCTCGTGCTGGAGGGCGTCACGCTCGTTGTCTCGCCGCTCATTTCGCTGATGCGCGATCAGGTGTTCGCGCTGCTGCAAAACGGCGTTCGCGCGGCGTATCTCAACAGCTCCCTGACCCCGCGCCAGTATGCGCTCGCGCTGGAGAACGCGCGGCGCGGCACGTATAAAATCATCTATGTCGCGCCGGAGCGGCTGCTGACCGATTCGTTCCTCAGCTTTGCGAAGGGCACGAAAATCGCGCAGGTCGTCGTCGATGAGGCGCACTGCGTCAGCCAATGGGGGCAGGATTTCCGCCCCGGCTATCTGCAAATCGCGCCGTTTCTGCGCGAGCTGCCCCGGCGGCCGCGCCTGAGCGCCTTCACCGCGACGGCGACGCAGGCCGTCCGCGCGGACATCGTCCGGCTGCTGGAATTGCAGAATCCATACGACATTCTGACGGGGTTCGACCGGCCGAATCTCTTTTTTGAGGTGCGCAGGGCGAAGGACCGCGACGCGGAGCTGCGCCGCTTTCTGGCGGAGCACCGGGGGCAGAGCGGCGTCGTCTACTGCGGCACGCGCAAGGGCGTGGAGGAAGTGACCGCCATGCTGAACGACTGCGGCGTGGACGCGGTGGGTTATCACGCGGGGATGGCCGACGAGCTGCGCGCCAAAGCGCAGGAGGATTTCGTCGCCGACCGCGCGCCGGTGATCGTGGCGACCAATGCGTTCGGCATGGGCATTGACAAATCCAACGTTTCCTTCGTCGTGCACTATAACATGCCCAAGGATTTGGAGAGCTATTATCAGGAGGCGGGGCGCGCGGGGCGCGACGGCGAGGACGCGGTCTGCTGCCTGCTGTATCAGCCGGGGGACGTGCGGCTGAACACCTTTTTGATCGACCACGCGCAGGATATGAGCCAGATGGACGAGCAGACGCGGCAGGTCGTCACCGCGCGCGCCAAGGAGCGCCTTCGGCAGATGACGTTTTACGCCACGGGCGGCGGCTGTCTGCGCGCGAAAATCCTCCAATATTTCGGTGAGAAGGTCGAAAAGCCGTTCTGCGGCAACTGCTCGGGCTGCATGGCGCGCGAGGAGGAGCGCGACGTGAGCCGTCAGGCCGGGCAGATCGTTGCCGCCGTGATCGCGATGAACGGGCGATACGGCAAGGCGACGGTGGCGCGCGTGCTCTGCGGTCAGGCGGACGCGAGGCTGCGCGAGCGCGGGCTGGATAAGCTCTCCGCCTTTGGCAGCATGAAGGCCGAGGGCGAGGCCAACGTGCGCGCAATGATCGACGAGCTGATCGCGGGCGACGTGCTGACGGTGACGGAGGGGGATTATCCGCTGCTCCGGGAGGGCGCTTACGCCCGCGACGTGCTGCGCGGGGATATGCCCATCCGCATGGCGCTGCTGCCGACGGACGCCGCGCCGGAAATCAAGCGCCGCGTGAAGCAAAAGGAATTTGTCAACAAGGCGCTGTACAGCCGCCTGTCCGACCTGCGCAAGCAGATCGCCATGGATCAGAACGTGCCGCCGTTCATCATCTTCACCAACGCCACGCTCAAGGATATGGCGGCCAAAGCGCCGCGCACGCGCGCGCAGATGCTCCGCGTCGCGGGCGTTGGCGAGGGAAAGATGCAGCGTTACGGCGACGCATTCCTGCGGGAAATCGCCGCCTACGAGGAGGATGAAGCGTGAAAAAGGAGAGAGGGCTTGCGCTGGCGGCCTGCGCGGCGCTGGCCGCGCTGATGCTGCTGTTCGCCTCCCAGTGTTCGCCGCTGTACCCGATCAACCTCTGGGATGACGCAAACTGCCTGCTGACGGTCGGGCGGGTGATGCGGCGCGGGGGCGTGCTCTATCGGGATATCTACGAGCAGAAAGGGCCGCTGCTCTATCTGATTCACGCGCTGGCGGCCTGCGTTTCCGATACGAGCTTTTGGGGCGTGTATGTGCTGGAAATCCCGGCGTTGACGGCGGCGCTGTACGCGGCCTACCGCCTTCTGCGGCTGAGGACGGGCGCGGGCTTCGCGCTCGGCGCGGCGGCGGTCTGGGGCGCGCTGACGGTGACCGGCGGCGCGTTTATGCGCGGGGACAGCGCGGAGGAATTCTGTCTGCCGCTGCTGACGGCGGCGCTGGCGCTGGCCTATGCCGAATACGGCAGGCGCGCCAGACCGATGCGCGCAAAGCGGCTGCTGCTCTGCGGCGTGCTGGCCGGGGGTATCGCGACGATCAAATATACGCTGCTCGGCGCGATGGTCGGGCTGTGCGCCGTCGAGGGCGCGCTGGCGCTGAAGGAGGGCGGCGCGCCGCGCGCGCTGAAAAGCGCGGGTGTGTTTCTGGCGGGCATGGCGATTCCGATTCTGCCGTGGGTGATTTATTTCGCGGCGAACGGCGCGCTCCGCGACGCTTACACGGCGTATATCTACAACAACGTCTTCCTGTACGGCGGCGAGGCCGCGTCATGGGGGCAGAGGCTGGGCGAGTTGGCGCGCTATGTTCAAAAAAACGCGCTGTGGGCGGTCCCGGCCGCGCTGGGGCTGGCCGCGCTGGCGGCGGATTGGGGCGAAACTGCCGCCGTCCGGCTCTGCGTCGCGGCGATGGCGGCCGGTCAGTTTGCGGCGGTGTTCTTCGTCGGGCGCGTATGGGCGTACAGCCTGCTGGCGCTGGCGGCGTTCGGCGTGATCGGCTGCATGCAGCTGCGCGGGCAGAAGCTCGAGCAGCTCGCGCAGGGGCGGCTGGCCGCGGCCATGCCGGAGGGCGCGACGCTGCTGCAATACAGCCACCTCGACGACGGGCTGTATCTGGCGGCGCATACGCTCCCGCGGGAAAAATACTTCGTTTTGCTGAACGTGCAGCTCGAGGCCATGCGCGACGCGCTCGACCGCGCCGTGCGCAAGGCCGTCCCGGATTATGTGCTGGTCAGCTGGCGGGAGCTTCCGGCGGAATTTGACCGATACGAGTTGATTGCTTCCGACGTGGGCTATGACGACGACAACCGGCTGAACAAGACGCTGTATCTGTACAGGAGGAAGAGCGAATGAAAAGGGCGTTCCCCGCGCTGCTGGCGCTGCTCTGCGCGACGCTGGCGCTGCTGATTGCGACGAGCAGCTCGCCGCTGTACGCTGCCAATTTTTGGACGGATACGAACATCTATTTCACCATCGGGCGCGGCATGACGCGCGGGCTGATGCCCTATCGCGATCTGTTTGACCACAAGGGGCCGCTGCTGTTCATGCTCTACGCGCTGGGGGCGGCGATTTCGGATACGAGCTTCATCGGCGTGTTCATTCTGGAGACGCTGAGCCTCGCGGCGGCGGTTTACGCGGGCTGGCGGACGGTTTCGCTTTT
>ENA-OYXV01001491-OYXV01001491.1-human-gut-metagenome-genome-assembly--contig:-NODE-1491-length-12804-cov-4.888227_pt1 | contig 12804 bp, 10 predicted proteins | sample MGYA00244846_ERZ653424 | MGnify/ENA primary metagenome ERZ653424 (study PRJEB26926, sample SAMN06165108) | human gut metagenome | biome: ENVO:00009003; feature: ENVO:2100002; material: ENVO:00002003...
GCCCCATATCCTAAAATGCGTAGTTTTTGATTCTTGAAATATTCGGATTGAGCTTGACAGCTTCTTTTTTGCTGAAAAGGCGCGTCAGGATGCTGTGGACATTGACCGCCAAAACGGGTATAATGAAGGCAAAACAAAACGAGGAGAGAAACAATATGGGCAAATATACGGGCGTGATTTTTGACCTCGACGGCGTGATCTGCTTTACGGACAAATATCACTATCAGGCGTGGAAGGCCGTTGCGGACAAGCTCGGCATCTATTTCGACGAGACGATCAATAACCGCCTGCGCGGCGTATCCCGGATGGACAGCCTTGAAATCATTCTGGAGCGCTACGACGGGAAGCTGACCGCGCAGGAGAAGGAAGCACTGGCGGAGGAGAAGAACGCGCTGTATCGCCGCCTGCTGGCGAACATGTCCCCGGCGGATCTCTCTGCCGAGGTGAAGGAGACGCTCGACGCCCTGCGCGGCATGGGGCTGAAGCTGGCGATCGGCTCTTCCAGCAAGAACACGAAATTTATCCTGTCGCGGCTGGGGCTGGGCGACTATTTCGACGCGATTTCCGACGGAACGAACATCACCAGGAGCAAGCCCGACCCGCAGGTTTTCCTGATGGCGGCGGATTTCATCGGCATGAAGCCGGAAAAATGCCTCGTTGTCGAGGATGCGAAGGCCGGGATTCAGGCGGCCGTCGCGGGCGGCTTTGACAGCGCCGGTCTTGGCGAAGCGGCGGCCTGCGGCATGGCGACGTATGCCATGAAGACGTTCGGGGATTTGAAGGGGATTTGCGGGGAGTGACTTCCACCGCATGCGGGAACCCCTTCCGTCACGACTTCGGTGGGAAACTCCTTCCACCGCCTGCGGGAACTCCTTCCACCGCCTGCGGGAACTCCTTCCACCGCCTGCGGGCGGTCCCCCTCCCTCGAGGAGGGAGGTCGGGTTGCGCTTTTTCAAACGTAACACATCCCTCTTTCGCAAAAAAAGACTCTTTTCCGAACGCTCGAAAAAGAGTCTCTCTAAAGCGAAGGGGGATTCGCTCAATACGCGATGACGATGCCGCCGTCGTTGGCGTACATCGAGGAAAGCGCGGAGGTCGGGGTCAGGATGATTTCGCCGATGGCCGGGCACTTCTCGCGGATCATGTCGCGCACCTGACGCGCGCGCTCCGGGCAGTTGCAATAGGAGATCACGAGCCGCTGAGAGGCGGCCGCCAGCCCTTCGGTGTGCTTGCGGCAGGTTTCCACCATCTGCCCCAGCGCGCCCTTGATGCCGCGCGCCTTGCTGATGTTCTTGATGGCGCCGTGGCCGTCGTCGCTCATCAGCAGGCGGATGGAGAGCACGTTGGCCAGCAGGGCGACGGTCCTGCTGATGCGCCCGTTCTTGACAAGGTTATCCAGCGAATCGAGCACGAAGAGCGTGTGCATGGAGCGGATCTTTTCTTCGACGAGCTCGACGATCTGCTCAAAGCTCTTGCCCGCGGCGATGAGATCGTGGATCATCAGCGCGATATAGGTTTCGCCGGCGCTGGCGCTCTCGCTGTCAAAGACGTGCACCTTCTTTTCCGGCATATCCTCCTGCGCGAGCTGGACGCCCAGCGAGGCCGCGTTGTGCGAGCCGGAGAGCTTGGCGGACAGCGTGACGATGAAGCAGTCGCCCTCCGTGGCGCGGATATCCTCGGCATACAGGTCGGGGGACGGGCAGGCGGAGCGGACGGGGTTTTTGCTCGCCTTCATGGCGGCCAGATACGGCGGAATATCGACCGTGCCGTCGTCCACGTAATGTGTATCGTCTATGGTAATGGTCAGCGGCGCGATCTTCGCCTGCGTTTTTTTGAGCAGCTCGGGGGAGAGATCACAACAGCTATCTGCAAGAATGGTCATACAAGAGCCTCCCAATGATTCGATCAGTCAAAATCTGGTTTCCCTATTATTATAAGATTATTTCAGAAGTATGTCAACCACTGTACGGCACAATCTAGTATTGGATTCTACATGGAATCTGCGATGGAAGCCGAAAAGCGTGAAAGGAGAACGCCATGAAGAGCCTTCAAATCGCCGCCATTCACCATATCCCGTGGCTGGAGGATCGCCACACGCTCAGCGACGGGCGCGTCTGCATCCGGCTGACGACCGCCGCGAATGAGTTTGACGCGGTGACGCTGCGCCATGCCTTCCACTATGCCGAGGGCGAACCGTTTGCCCACGCCACCGATATCCCGATGGAGCGCATGTGGCGGGATGAAAACCGCGAGGTCTGGCAGGTGGTGTTTGCGCCGCGCGACCCGCGCATCGTCTATGCGTTTATTCTGCGCGCGGGGGACGTGACGCTGCTGCACGATGCGGACGGCACGCGCGCCGTGCCGGAAAACCCCGCGTGGGTGAGCGGCTTCCACTATGCCCACGCCTATCCGGCGAAGGAGAAGCCGCAGTGGGCGCGCGGGTGCGTCGGCTACCAGATCTTTCCGGATCGCTTCCGCCGCGTCGATGTGCCGGGGGAGGAGGCCGTCGAGCCGTGGGGCAGCAAGCGCGTGGCGAACGAATATCGCTTCGGCGGCAATCTCAAGGGCATTTTGGAGGCCGTGCCGTATCTGGCCGAGCTGGGCGTGGGCGTGGTCTATATGACGCCGATTTTCCTTTCGGATACCTCCCATCGCTACAACACGTTCGACTATTACCAAATTGACCCGCTGCTCGGCTCGCTGGAGGATCTGCGCAATCTGGCCGACGCGCTGCACGCGCGGAACATCCGCATCGTGCTGGACGGCGTGTTCAACCACTGCGGCTTGGGCTTCGCGCCGTTCAGGGACGCGATGGAGAAGGGTAAGGCATCCGAATATTACGACTGGTTCTTCTTCGGGGCGCAATACCCCTGCGGCTACATGACCTTCGGCGAAAAATGGGCGTACATGCCCAAGCTGAACATGCAGAACGAGGCCTGCGCGGCGTATTTCCTCGACGTGGGGCGCTATTGGCTGCGCGAGGCGCACGTGGACGGCTGGCGGCTGGACGTATCGCCGGAGGTCTATCCCGATTTCTGGCGGCAGTTCCGCCGCGCCGTGCTGCAAACGAAACCGGACGCGATTATGATCGCCGAGTGCTGGCACGATTCGCGCGAGTGGTGCACCGTGGGCGACATGTTCGACGGCACGATGCACTACGTTCTCTCCGAGGCGATTTGGAAATTCTTTGCCGAACGCCGCTGGTCGCTGGCGGAGTTTGACGCGGGCGTGAACCGCGCCATGATGCTCTATCCGCAGGAAGTGCAGAATTCCATGTGGAATTTCCTTTCCAGCCACGACACGGCGCGCATGCTGACCCGCTGCGGCGGGCGCGTGAAGGCCATGCGCGCGGCGGTGTTTTTCCAGATGACGCATCCCGGCGTGCCGGTGATCTATTACGGCGACGAGCTGGCCATGCGCGGCGGCCCCGACCCGGACTGCCGGCGGAGCATGACGTGGGACAAGGTGGACGGCAACGCGATGCTGGCCTATTATAAGCGGCTGACGCACATGCGCGGCGAAAGCGAGGTGCTGCGCGAGGGCACGCTCAGAACGTGGGAGGTCGGCGAGGACGGCCTGTATGCCTATCTGCGCCAGACCGAGCAGGAGACGGTGCTGTGCGCGCTCAACACGTCCGAACGGGCGATTCGCCGGATGATTCGCCTGCCGGAGGCGCTGGCGGGCTGCAAGGCCGTCCGCGACCTGATGACCGGCAAAACGCATAACGTGCAGGGCGGCTACGTGACCCTCGCGCTGGGCGCGTGCGAGGGCGCGGTGCTCGGAAGGGCGGAGGCATGAATACGGAGGATGCGTTTACCCCCGAACAGATGACGGCGGTTGTCGGCGCGCTGCACAATGCGTCGATGGAAAAATGGATTGGCGCGGGGCTGATCTGCATCATCGGCGCGGTCGTCATCAAGATCGTCATGCAGGCGCTCAACCGGCTGGTGGCAAAGCTGCCGCTGGATAAGGCGATGCTCGGCTTTCTGACGGCGGCGGCGCGGATTGTGATGGTGATTGTGCTCGCCACGATGGTCGCCGGTCAACTGAACGTGCCGATCACGAGCCTGGTTGCGCTGCTAAGCCTGTTTGCGCTGGCTGTTTCGCTCTCTGTGCAGGATGTGCTGGCGAACGTGGTCAGCGGCATGGTCATTTTGATTGCCAAGCCGTTTGTGGCGGGCAATTTCATCAGCACGCAGAACGCGGAGGGCACGGTGGAGCGCATCGGGCTGATGTACACCCATCTGGTCACGGCGGACAACAAGGCTGTGATGATCCCGAACAAGGAGATTTCGACCGAGCGCATCATCAATTACACGGCCAAGGATTACCGCCGCGTGGATGTGAAGCTCTGCATCGGTTCTGAAATCGACACGGACGCGGTGCTTGACGCGCTGGCGGCGGCCTGCAAGCGCGCGGAGGAAGGGCGCGAGGCGATCAAGCCGCCGTTTGTGGGCATCAGCGCCTATCAGGCGGGCGGCATTGAATACGTCGCGCGCGTCTATGCGCCGACGGAGGCGTATTGGGACGTCTATTATCGGTTTATGCTGCTGATTCGGCAGGAGCTGACGGCGCGAAAGATCGTCGTGCTGTCGGATTCGACCTACATCAAGAACGCAGGCGCATAAAAGCGGGCGATTTTTCGTAAAAAGAACGGACGCGCCACGCGCGTCCCCAGACTGTAGAAAAAGGGCTATTCTCCCCCGAAGGGGGGAGAATAGCCCTTTCCACAAATCTTTCAATGCGCGGAATCAGGCTACTTACAGCAGCGCAATCACCTGAGCAACGCCCGTCGCAAGGGCGACGGAGACGGCCATACCGAAGATGAAGCCCACCATGTCTGCCAGCTCGCGCACGGAAACGGTGCGCGCCTCGCCGATACGGTCTGCGCAGTTCGCAAAGGCAACATTACAATTCAGCATTGAGAAAGACCTCCTTTTTCTGTCTAAACAGGAACAGAAACGTATATCAACAGAAGCGGCTCACGCCTGCTTTGCGGCGCTTTCCTTCTGTCGGCAGAGATGATAGCACAAAAGAGCGGCTGTTGTAAATGGGGGAAAAAGAAGTTTGTCAGTCTCAGACAAAACGAAGAATAACGACTGAAATTAGACAAAACGAAGATTGGAAAAAATCTCCAAAAACAAAAAAACAGCTTATTGCGCATTGAGCAAAAGACAAAGTTGTTCATGCGACATAGGCTGTTCGTATTTTGAGTATGACAGAAAAATGACAATCAGGATGCTCTGCCGATGACCTGCAAAATCTTTTCGGCTGCGCCCCTTGCGCCTGCGCACCTGCGGAAGCCCGCCGAAATTTCGGCGGCTTTTTCGCGACAAGCGGGGGTGAGGCGCACCGCGTCGATGGCCTTGCGGATGGACGCGGCGTCCGGCTTTTCGAGTTTGACTCCTGCGCCGAGCTGAAGCACGCGGGTACACACGCCGCCCTGCTCCGGCGTTTGCGGGAACATGACCAGCGGCACGCCGAAATACAGCGCTTCATTGACGCTGTTCATGCCGCAGTGGGTGAGAAACACATCGGCGACCTGCAGCACGGCGATTTGATCCACCTGCGAATGCGCCTCCACATTTTGGGGGAGCGCGCCCAAATCGGCGGGCGAGACCTGTTCGCCGACGGAGAGGATTACGCGGCAGGGGCTGTCCGCCAGCGCGGCGATGCACTGCCGATAGAAAGACGGCTGATCGTTGACCACCGTTCCCAGCGAGATGTAGACGAGCGGCTGACAGGGCTTTTCCATGCGGGTTTCCGCCGGACGAACGGACGGGCCGACAAAGGCGTAATGATCGGCGGAAAATGTGTCGGAGTACGGCTGGAACTCGGGGGAGGTATAGACGATGGTATCCGTGCTGTCGTCGTTTTGAATGATATCCAGCACGTTCTTGACGGGATAGCCCGCCGCTTGCAGGCGCTTGATCTCCCTGCCGATTTTCGGCATGGAACAGAGCATGCGGAGAAACCGGACGGGGCTTTGCTTCATCATTCCGGCGGAGTATCGGTTGAAAGCGAACGTTGTCGTGGAGGAGACAAATGGAATCCCCAGCTTTTGAGCGATGAGTTTGCCCCAAATCGCCATCGAATCCGCGACGATGCAATCCGGCGCAAGGGCGCGCATGTCGCTGAGAATCGCGCTGTCCAGCGCCAGCGTCGTATCGACGAGCACGCGGGTGGAAAAGGCCAGATCGCTGCCCAGCCGTTTGCCATCCTGCGGCGAGAGGCGCTGCTCAGCGTCATAGCGGTTGCAGGAGACGAACGCTGCGCCCGTGGCTTCGATGGGTTCGCGCATCGCGTCGTAGGAATAATAGACGACATTGTGTCCGCGCGCGACCAACTCGCGGACAACGCCCAGCGTCGGATTGGTGTGGCCATAGGCCGGAATACAGAAAAAGACGATTGTGCTCATGCTGTCACCTTCTTTGAGGAAGATTATAGCAGAAACGGCTGAAACAGGCAATGCGAAAGAAAAGCACAAAAAAATCCGGCCGGGGAAAATCCCGGTCGGATGAATGAAATATCTTAGCTGTTCGCTTCCGCGCGCTTCTTGGCGGCGAGCTTCTTGCGCAGCTCGGTTTCCAGCACACGCTTGCGCATGCGCAGGCTCTTCGGGGTGATTTCCAGCAGCTCGTCGTCGTCGATGAACTCCAGGCATTCCTCGAGCGTCAGTGTGCGCATGGAGGTCAGCTTCATGGCGGTCTCCGCGCCGGCGGCGTTGCGGATGGAGGTCAGGTGCTTCTGGCGGCAGACGTTGACGTCGATATCGCCCTGACGCGCGTTCTGGCCGACGATCATGCCGGTGTAGACGGCGGTGTTCGGGCCGCAGAACAGCGTGCCGCGATCCTGCGCGTAGAACAGGCCGTACATGACCGCTTCGCCCGTCTCGGTGGAGACCAGCGCGCCGACGCTGCGGTGCGGAATATCGCCCTTGTACGGCTCGTAGTGGTCAAACACGGCGCTCATTACGCCCTCGCCGCGGGTATCGGTCATAAACTCGCTGCGGTAGCCGAACAGGCCGCGGCTCGGCACAGTGAACTCGAGGCGCACGCGGTCGGTGCCGGACATGTTATCCATCACGCCGCGGCGGCGGCCGATCTTCTCGATGACGGCGCCCGCGTACTCGCTGGGCACGTCGGCGACCATCCGCTCCATCGGCTCGAGCTTGTTGCCGTTCTCGTCATAGTGGAAGAGCACCTCCGGCTTGGAAACCTGGAACTCGTAGCCCTGACGGCGCATATTCTCGATGAGCACGGAGAGGTGCAGCTCGCCGCGGCCGCTGACGCGGAAGGAATCGGCGGAGTCGGTCTCCTCCACGCGAAGGGAAACGTCGGTCTGCAGCTCGCGCATCAGGCGGGCGCGCAGGTGGCGGGAGGTGACGTAGGTGCCCTCGCGGCCGGCGAACGGGCTGTCGTTGACGGAGAAGGTCATGGCGACGGTCGGCTCGGTGATCTTGACGAAGGGCAGCGGCTCGACGGTATCCGGCGCGCAGATGGTGTCGCCGATCATAATGTCCTCAATGCCCGTGATGGCGACGATCTCGCCCATGCTGGCGCTTTCCACCGGCACGCGCTTGAGCCCCTCGAACGCGAACAGGCTGCTCAGGCGGAAGTTCTCGTGGAGATCGGGGTTGAGGTTGTTGCAGCGGGTCGCCATGCTGTTGAGCTTGAGCGTGCCGCGGGAGATGCGGCCGATGCCGATACGGCCGACGAACTCGTTGTAGTCGATGGTGGAGATGAGCATCTGCACCGGCGCGTCCGGGTCGCCCTTCGGCGCGGGGATGTACTTGAGGATGGTTTCAAACAGCGGGCGCAGGTCTTCGCTCGGCACGTTCGGGTCGAGCGTCGCGGTGCCGGCACGGGCGCTGGCGTAGACGACCGGGGTATCGAGCTGGCTTTCGTCCGCGCCGAGGTCGATCATCAGGTCGAAGGCCTCGTTGTAGACTTCCTCGCAGCGCGCGTCCGGGCGGTCCATCTTGTTGATGACGATGATGACCGGCAGGCCGAGCGCCAGCGCGTGCTGGAGCACGAAGCGGGTCTGCGGCATCGGGCCTTCAAACGAGTCGATGAGCAGCAGAACGCCGTCCACCATCTTGAGCACGCGCTCGACCTCGCCGCCGAAATCGGCGTGACCGGGGGTATCGACGACGTTGATCTTCACGTCCTTGTAGTACATGGAGGTATTCTTCGCCAGAATGGTGATGCCGCGCTCCTTCTCGATGGCGTTATTGTCCATCACGCGGTCGGCAACCTGCTGGTTTTCGCGGAAAACGCCGCCCTGCTTGAGCATCTCGTTGACGAGCGTGGTCTTGCCGTGGTCAACGTGCGCGATGATGGCGATATTGCGGAGGTTTTCACGAATCATTTCCAAATGGAAGCCCTTCTTTCTGTTGATATGTCGGTTTTATGTCAGTGGGGGGGAATGTCAGCCTAAACGGGACGCGGTTTCCGCCAGCTCCAGCCCTTCGTTGTTTTCAAGCGCCCAGCGGATCGACCACTCGTTTTCAAAGAGGATCACGTCGCGCTCGCGCGCGTCCTTGGCCAGAGACGAGGTGCTGGAGAGCTTCAAATCCTCGATGGCCTTCGGCGACTTGGTGATCCAGCGCACGAAGCGGTAGGGGAGCTGCTGGCGGCGGATCTCGGCGTTGTATTCCGTCTTCAGGCGGTGTTCGAGCACCTCGAACTGGAGCACGCCGACCACGCCGACGATGATCTCCTCAAAGCCGATGCCCGGCCGCTTGAAGGTCTGAATCGCGCCTTCCTCGCTGAGCTGCAAAACGCCCTTGACGAACTGCTTGCGCTTGAGGCTGTCGATGCTGCTCACGCGGGCAAAGAACTCCGGCGCGAACATCGGAATGCCGGGGAAGCGGCGCTTTTTGCCCGTGCAGAGCGAGTCGCCCAGCGCGAAGATGCCGGGGTCGAACAGGCCGATGATGTCGCCCGGATAGGCGTTTTCAACGGCCTCGCGCTCGTCCGCCATGAACTGCTGCGGCTGCTTGAGCTGAATCATCTTGCCGCTGCCGCTGTGCCAGACGGTCATGCCCTTGGTGAACACGCCCGAGCAGATGCGCATGAAGGCCAGACGGTCGCGGTGCGCCGGGTTCATGTTGGCCTGAATCTTGAAGATGAAACCGGAGAAATCCGGGTCGTCCGCCGCCACCGGCCCCACGTCGCTCTCGTGCGAGGCGGGCGGGGTGGAGTATTCGAGGAAGCGGGTCAGGAACGGCTCGACGCCGAAGTTGGTGATGGCCGAGCCGAAGAACATCGGCGTCAGCTCGCCTTTGCGCACAAGATCCAGATCGAAGGAATCGCCCGCGATATCCAGCAGCTCGATTTCATCCGTCAGGCGCTTGTAGAGGCGCTCGCCGAGCAGCTCCGGAAGCTGCGGATCGTTTAGCGGCACATCCTGCTTCTCCACGCGCGTCTTGCCGTGGTCGCCGGATTCGTAAAGCTCCACCATCTGGGTATCGCGGTGGTAAACGCCCTTGAAATCGCCATCCGTGCCGATGGGCCAGTTAATCGGGCAGGCGCGAATGCCGAGCACCTGCTCCATCTCCTCCATCAGGGCAAACGGGTCTTTGCCCGCGCGGTCCATCTTGTTGACAAAGGTGAAAATCGGGATGTTTCGCAGGCGGCAGACCTTAAACAGCTTGATGGTCTGCGCCTCGACGCCTTTGGCCGCGTCGATGAGCATCACGGCGCTGTCCGCCGCGACGAGCACGCGGTAGGTGTCTTCCGAGAAATCCTGGTGGCCGGGGGTATCGAGGATGTTGATGTGGTAGCCGTCAAACTCGAACTGCATGGCCGAGGAGGTCACGGAAATGCCGCGCTGTTTCTCGATATCCATCCAGTCGCTGGTGGCGTGTTTGTCGCTCTTGCGGGCTTTGACGGAACCGGCGGTGCGAATCGCGCCCGAATAAAGCAGCAGCTTTTCGGTCAGCGTCGTTTTACCGGCGTCGGGGTGGGAGATAATGGCGAACGTCCGGCGGCGGGCGGTTTCGGCCGCGAGCGAACCGGGCATCGGCGTATCAGGCATGGGTTGATCCTCCTTGGGGGCGATGTAAAGGAGCGAGAAACACGCTCCCGAGCTACTTTCAAACAATCATATAGTATATCATAAAGGATTCGACTTGAAAAGCGAAAAGGTGCAAAAAAAACGGGTGTGAAAATACAATATTCGGCAGAACGGGCGCGCCCCGAACGGGAGAAACAAAAAAACCGCCGGCGAAGCCGCCGACGGGGGAGAGCGCCGAAAGGACGATCAGGCGTGTTTTTCGCGCCGCTCGAACGCATGCATCCAGTCGGCCTTGAAGTAATAGAGCGTGAACACCAGCGTGCTCAGCCCCCATGTGATCGGATACGCCCAGGAGACCGTTTGCAGCACGGGGAAGAACTTCACGGCGACGGTGACGTAGATGACCCGGATGATGCACCAGCAGAGCATCATAACCAGCATCGGCACGGTGGATTTGCCCGCGCCGCGGAAGATGGCGGCCATGCAGTGCGAATAGGCCAGCAGGAAGAAGAACGGCGTCGTCGTGCGCTCATGCATCACGCCGAAGGCGATGGATTCCGCGTCGCCGGTGAACAGGCCGATCAGCTTCGGGGAGAAGATGAAGATCAGCAGCGCGACGGTCTCCGCAATCGTCACCGAGCAGAAAATGCCCACGCGAATCCCCTTCTTCACGCGGTCATACGCCTTCGCGCCGAGGTTTTGGCTGACGAAGGTGGTCAGCGCCATCGTGAAGCAGGTGACGGGCAGAAAGCCGAAGCCCTCGATGCGGCTGTGCGCGCCGCAGCCCGCCATGGCTGCCGCGCCGAACTGGTTGATGTTGCTCTGCACGACGACGTTGCCGATGGAGATGATGCTGTTTTGCAGACCGGCGGGCAGGCCGTTTTGCAGAATTTCGAGGAGCGCACGCCTGTCAAAGCGGATTTTCCGCAGGCTGACGCGGTACGCGCGTTCGCTTCGCATCAGGCGGAGCAGGCACAGCGCCATGCTCACCAACTGGGAAATGGCCGTCGCCGCGGCGGCGGACCACACGCCCATGTGGAACACGCCGACAAAGAGCAGGTCGAGCACGACGTTGACGAGGGAAGAAATAATCAGGTATTGCAGCGGGTGGCGGCTGTCGCCGACGGCCTGCAAAATGCCCATGCAGATGTTATAGAGCACGAAAGCCAGCGATCCGGTAAAATAGGTGCGGAAATAGCTGATGGAATCGGGCAGAACCGTTTCCGGCGTATCCATCAGCCGCAGCATCACCGGGGAGAGCGCGACGCCGACAACCGTCAGCAGCGCGCCCGCGACGAGGCCGAAGGCCAGCAGCGTGTGGATGGTCTTTTGCATGCGGTCGTAATCCTTCGCGCCGAAATAGCGCGCGATGACGACGCCAGCGCCCATCGAGACGCCGTTGACCAGACCGACCATCAGGAAGATCAGGTTACCGGAGGAGCTGACGGCGGCCAGCGCCTCGCTGCCCAGAAAATTGCCGACGATCAGGGAATCCGCCGTGTTATAGAGCTGCTGGAACAGGTTGCCCAGAAGCAGCGGGAGCGCGAAGGAGATCAGCGCCTGCGAGATCGGGCCTTCGGTGAGCGACGTGGGGGTGTGAACAGTTTGAAAACGCATGACAGCAAAATTCCTTTGTGATTGACTTTGAAATAAAATAAACGCCATTCTCATTATACGCCTCGGTTGACAGATTTGCAACCGATCGGGCGGGCAAAAATAAAAAGGGGACGGATGCGGGCGCGGTTTGAGCGCGCACGACGGCCGAAAAAGATGATTTTCGGCGGCGGCTTCCCCTTTCCGCTTGCCTGCGCAGGATGCGTATGATATACTTCCTGTAAACAAAGAAGAACGAAATGGAAGTGTTTGCCGTGCTTGCAAGTGTTCAGAGTATGGGAATGACGGGCATACAGGGCTACCCGGTGACGGTGGAGGCATATTGTGTGGACGGCATGCCGATGTTTGAAATTGTCGGTCTGCCGGATGCGGCGGTGAAGGAGAGCCGGGAACGGGTGCGCGCGGCGATGTCCGCCTGCCATACGCCCTTCCCCGTCGCGCGGCTGACGCTCAACCTCGCTCCGGCGGATGTGCGCAAGGAGGGGCCGGCCTACGACCTGCCCATCGCGCTGGCGATTCTCGCGTCGATGGGGCGGCTGGACGCGGAGACGATGGCGGGCATGGCGGCGGAACGCTTCAAATACCAGGCCAGGCAGGGCGTGAACAATTTTCTCCGCAGCTTTCTGGAACTGCTGTTCCAGTCGGTTTCGCTGGTACTGGACACGCTGAGAACCTTCTTCCTGATCGTATTGAGCATTCTGGGGCCCCTGTCGTTCGCCATATCGGTGTACGACGGCTTCCACAATACGATGATCCAATGGATTTGCCAGTATATCAGCATCTATCTGTGGCTGCCCATATCCGACCTGTTCAGCTCCGTGCTGGCAAGGATTCAGGTACTGATGATCGAAAAGGACATCGCCGCACTGAGCGATCCCGCCTATGTGCCCGACGTGAACAATTCCGCTTACATCATCTTCATGCTGATAGCCATTGTGGGGTATTTCACCATTCCGACAGTATCCACATGGGTGATTCAGGCATCGGGAGCCGGCAACTACGGCAAGCAGGTCAACTCGTGGTCATTGAAGGGCGGACGTGCGGCTGCCGCTGTTTCCGGTGCAGCCGTCGGCCATGTAGCCGGCAAGTTAAGAGGCAGATAACCCAATATAAAATCTTATAAACCTGTCTCTTATACACATCTCCGAGCCCACGAGACCGTACTAGATC
>ENA-OYXV01001492-OYXV01001492.1-human-gut-metagenome-genome-assembly--contig:-NODE-1492-length-12803-cov-5.959602_pt1 | contig 12803 bp, 5 predicted proteins | sample MGYA00244846_ERZ653424 | MGnify/ENA primary metagenome ERZ653424 (study PRJEB26926, sample SAMN06165108) | human gut metagenome | biome: ENVO:00009003; feature: ENVO:2100002; material: ENVO:00002003...
CCGTTGCCGCCGTACCAGCCGCCGCCGCCCCCGCCGCCAGCGCCGGTTTCCAAGCCGCCATCCGCCCAATACCAGTCGCCTTGTCCGCCTTGTCCGAAAGACCCTTTATCGCTTCCGCTTGAACCGGGTCCGGTCTGTGTTCCGCCATAGCCGCCGCCGTACCAGCCGCCGCCCTTGCCGCCCTCGCCGTTGGCCTGCCCTGTGCCGCCTCCGCCGCCCGCGACAAGCAGCACCGCCGCCTTGTTGCCGGACAGGTTTTTCAGCTCGCCCGTCTTCGTGGCGATGTGCGTCGCGCCGCCGCCCCAACCGGCGTTTCCTCTTCCGCCGCCGTTATAGGGATTGTTGCATCCGCCCACACAGATGTAGTAGACCTCGCCCTTCTTGCAGAGCTTGTAGCCCACGCTGTACCCGCCTTTTCCATTGGTGTTGTAGTTGTTTCCATAGTTTCCGCTGCCATGCAGCGCCGAGTTCGACCCGCCCGCGCCCCAAACTTCGAATTTGTAAATGCCGTCATGCGGAATGGTGACGCTCTGCATACCGCCCGTGTAGGCGTAGTCCTGATAGCTTCCCTTGCTCGTCGTAATCGCCATGGTTCACCTCACGTCGTTGTAATGTACAGAATCCCGTTCGAAAGCTGGAACCGGGCGCCGATGGGTCCCGGGTCGCCTTTGTCGCCCGGGTCGCCCTTGTCCCCCTTCACGCCCGGCTGTCCGCGCTCAACGCCCAGCGTCAGCACGAGCTTCCCGTCGATGTCGGCCATCTGCGCCGTGCTTCCGCTGCCGTATTCCCGCGTCTGCGCCTGAATGTTCATGTTCGCCAGCCGCTGCGCCTGCGTGTTCGCCGACATCGCCGCCGTGCTCGCCTCCGTTCCGGCCTTCTGCGCCGCTTCCGCCTGCGTCTTCGCGCCCTCCGCCGCCGCGTTCGCCTCGGAAATCGCCGTGTTCATCTTCGAAAGCGTCAGGTTGATTTCCGTCACCAGCGCGTCCCATGCGTTTCCTTGGCTGGGCGTGACCTGCGTGCTCGGCGCGGGGCGGCTTATGGGCGTGAAACTCCCCTCGTAACAGGTTTTCGCGCGCGTCTCATCCGCCGTCGCGCCGTAGCTCACATAGACGAATACCTTCACCGCGCCGCTTCTTTTCAGATACACGTCCGGGATGTCCGCCATCCAGCAGCCCGTTTCCGCGTCAAAGGACGCGATGCGCGTTTCCGTCTGGCTGTCCCCCGCGTAGCCGTATTGCGCCTGCACCGTCACGACGTCCCCCGCGAGGAAGTCGTCCATTTCGGCCAGCTCGTCCGGGGTCGGCAGCCCGCGCATCCTGAGCCGCTGCCCCGTGTCGTATTGGTAAACCCCGGCAATGGCCGCGTTCTTGTGCGTCCTGGATTCAAAATTGGCCTCGATCATCTGATTTCGCCCGCCTCCTTCTTTCGCCTGACCAGTTCGGTCAGCACCTGCTTTTTCGCCGTTTTCTGCATGTCCCGAACCGCTTCTATCCTTTCTTCGTCGCTCATTCGTTCCCATCTGTTTCCGCTCATCATCGCGCGCAGGCCGATTGTGTCCCTGCCGCTTCCGTTGAACAGCGTGTCCGCGTAGGTGCTGTTCGCCCAGCGCTTTTCCTCGTCCGTCAGGCGGATTTTGAAACCCTCGTACTGGTTAAACCCGACCTTGCCCACCTTGAGTTCCTTGGCCAGCGTCTTGGTGACGCTCACCTCGTACTTGCTCGCGCTGACCATCTCGCCCGGAAGGAAGCCCGTTTCCCCTGTCCGATAGCTCAGGTCGATCAGCGTGTCCAGCGCCGCGTCGTTCTTTTCGCCCAGCGTCGTCCACGGGGTCGCAAAAGCGTTGAGGAAATGCAGCGCCGCGTTTTGGTTCTCCTGTCCCCAGTTGTAATAGCCGTTTTGCAGCGTCGCGTCGCCCGTGATGTCCGTGACCGGCAGCGTCTGCCGCAGAAGCGGCCAGTTCTGAACGATTTGACGGTTGAGGAATTGCTTCACCGCGTTTTGGCTGTACACGTCCCGCACATAGGGGTCTGTCACCTTGGCCAGCGCGCGAATCGCCGAAGGGGTCAGGCGGCTCGCCTGATTCTCCGCGATGTTCTCTGCAATGTTGCTCGCGATGCCTGCCGCGTCGTTGTAGCCGCTGAACAGCGCGCTGAACCCGGAAAGGAACGAGTTGTCAAACAACTGGTTGCCCGTTTCCAGCGCCGAACCGTAGAGCACCGTTCCGATCAGCGCCGGAGCGTTCATGTCGCCGCCCATCTCTTCAAGCGCCCATGCGATCTTCGCGCCGATGTACAGGGGCCCGCTCGAAGGCTGCGCAAAGTCAAGCGGGATTTCCCAGTCGCCCAGCTTGAAATATGTGCTGTAACTCCTGCCCTGCGCCTTGCGGATTACGCCCAATCTCTTGTCTTCCTCGTCCTCGCGTCCGGGCTGAATCGCGCCGAGGCTGGCCAGCAGCGCGCCGACGACGGCCACGCCGGTTCCCGTCAGGCCGCGCCCGAGGTTCATCACAAACTTTCGCTGGTCGAAGTTCGCGCCGCCGTTGCGCTTGCCGTCCCATAGGCCGTATTGGATGATTGCCCGCGCCAGTCCGATGGGGCTGTACTGCATCATGCGGCTTGCGACGTTTGTCGGCGTTTTGAGGAAGGGCATTATGCTCGTAATCATAAGGTCGATCATCGGGCTTTCCCGCCGCGCGCCGTTGATGGCGCTGACGATGTTGTTGTCCTCCTGAAAAACGCGCTCCGTCGCGCGAACCGCCGCTTCCGTCTTCATTTCCTCAAGCGTCATGTCGCGCAGGACTTTGACCTCGCGTCCGTCTACGCGCTGCGTATCGGGGATTTTCGTTCCCAGACGCTTGATGACGGCCAGCTCTTCCGTGTAGCATTGCTCCCAGAACGGACGGTCGCCCACCTGCATGGCAAAATCCACGATGTTCTTGTAGGCTTGCAGCCATTCGTTGTTGAAGGTGCGGTTGTTGTGGTTCAGGTCAAAGCCGCTTCCGTGGCCGGTGTCCGCGTGCGTCACGAAATAGTCCACCATCGTCTGTCCGATCTCGCCGGTAAACGCTTCCCGGCCTGCCGCCCGCTCCGCGCGGTTCGGCGCGTCCGTCGTTCGGTTGCCCGTCCGCTTGGTGATATATTTTCTTTCAATCGCGCCGCCGATCTTCTCGCTCGCCAGCTCCAGCGGGCGAATGAGAACGTTGCTGGAAATGTTCTTGATCCACGTCTTCGTGCCGGATAGCATGTTGGTATATCCGAGGGCATTGACCTTTCCCATCATGCTGTCCTGTACGACGTTGGCCTGCGCGTTGTAGACGCGCTGCAGCGCCGTTTTGCCCTCCGTCGTCACCGGCATGCCCTCAAGGTCTGCGCCCTCGGCATAGAGGAATGTGCTCATCTGCCCCGCGATGTAGTTCAGGTCGGCTTCCGTCACCACCGCAAGCCCCTGTTTCATCGCTTCGAGCTGCTGGCAGAGCGTCAAAAGCCCGTCGCCGCGCACATTGTTGTCCGTTGCCAGAATGGCCGCCAGCATGCGTTCCTTCACGGTCGCATAGCTGTATGTGTCGCCGACCAGCTTTGTCCCGTTAAGGCCGTATTGGTCGATGAGTTCCGTCTTCCAGCTTTCAAGTGGTATGTTCCACGGGTTGTCATATTTCACGTCGGAAGGCAGCTTGTCGATCTGCCGCTGAATCAGCTCCGCCGCCGTATAGACCTTTTCGAGCACCGGCGGCAGCGGTCTTTCAATGAAGCTGCCCTGCACCGCGTCGCCCGCCGCGCCGCTCGCGCCCGTCACAGCCTCCTGCGGCAAAACGGAAGTCCTGCCCTTGTTGAACGGGTTGTCCGGGTCGAACTCGCCCGTCTGGCTGACGTTCTGTCCCCTTTCGGCGCCTTCCTTGCTTCTCTGCTGTCTGTCGCGCCATCCCTTCACCGGCGCTTGGCTGCCGACGGGGATATCGCCGTCCACCAGTCCCTTTTTCGCGTTGGCGTGGTCGGCTTTCTTCGCCGCTTCCACCAGCGCGCCCTCCGCAGTCAGCTTTCCGATGATCTGTCTGGCCTGCAACGCCTGACCGGCATTTGTGCCCTGCTCGTCATAGGCCTTCGCGATCACATAGGCCGTCGTCATCAGCCCTTCGTTCTGCGCCCGGATGCAGGCTACCGCCGCCGCCGCGTGGTCGTCTGCCGTCCATCTGTCCCGCGCCAGCAGGTCGTTCACCACCGCGTCAATGCCGCGCGCGTTGATATCGTCGTTCGCCCGCTGCACCTGCTCCCGGTTGGTCACGGTCTCGTACTGGTCTCCGCGAAGGAATTCCTTCACGCCGTCGGTCAGCACGTCGAGCTCCTGCGCCGTCTGGTTGCCGAATTGGCGCGGGGCGACGGCATATTCTACGTCGTTTGGCATATCATAGGGATTGACACTAGCGTTGCTTTGTGCTACACTGGTGTCAGAAAGAGATGCAGCACGGATATCGTGTGGGGCGCTTTGACGTCCGGCGGTACGCTGCATCTCTTTTTTTGTCATTCCGACAAAATCATAGAGCAGCATCGAACCGTCTTTCTTCGTCCCAACGACCACATCTGCATCATACAGTTGACCGGAAACATCAATTTGAACATTACCGTGAATAAAATCAACAATGTCGTCTTTTCTTTCATGCGTCAGTTCCTGACTGACATGATCTGTCGATGCCTGCAAAATCTCGTCCGCGTTATTTGCCGCGCGCATCTTGTCGGCGTATACGTCTGACTGATTGCGTTTAAGCCACATCGTATCTTTCGAATTGGTGATTTCATTTCGAGATTTGCCGGTGATCTGAATCTGATTGTTCCCGACGGTTACGCCGTTCGGGAATTTTTCTTTCAACGCCTGCTTGACGGTTCTTGCCCAGTCCTTTTGAGGAACGCCCGCAAGAATGTCCTCTTCAACCGAAACGACGGGCTTTCCCTTTTCATCCCGTCTGATGGCATATTCCATCTCCGTCTGTTGTCCGCGCGTGACCTCCCGCTCTACGGGCGCGGTCTTTCCGAACAGCTCGATGGTCGCGTCTTCGCCGCCCATGCCCTTTTTCCACGTTCCGGCTTCAAGAATGGCCTGCCTGAGCGCTTCCCGCGCCCTGACCAGCGCCTTGTAGTTTTCTACCGCCGCGCCGCCTGCCCTTTGGGCTTTGCGTCGGGCTAAAAACTGTGTCAGCTTGTTGTAGACCCGAATCGGGAAGGACTGCTTCGCGCCCAGCAGGTCATACACCAGCGTCTCGCTGCCCGTCCTGCCCCATGCGCCAAGGGAAGCCATCAGCTTTTCCGTCGCCGCGGCGGCCAGCTCCTTGTTCACGTCGCAGGGGAGACCCGCGTCCTCATAGGTCTTGCGGATTTCCGCCGCGTCTCTGTCCATCGCCTCTGTGTCGCCGCGATAGGCCGCTTCCAGCGCCGCCTTTTCATAGGCCGCATAGTTCTTCGTGCTCTCGATGTAGTGCGTCAGCTCGTGCATGACCACCTGTCGCATCTGTTCGCCCGCGCCGATTCGGCTTGAAAGAATCAGCCGCCCGTTCTCTCGGTCGTAGAAGCCGCGAACCTTGTCTGCCAGCGGCATGACGATCAGCTCAAGCCCCGTCTTCTGTTTCAGGCTGCTGGCGAGCTTCTGCGTCACCGGGTCAAGGTTGCCGCGCGAAACGTCCGCGTTCAGATAGTCTTCCGCGCCGACTGCGCCGATACTGGCCTCCATCCCGCCCAGCTTGCCTTTCAGCTCGCCGCTCCTGTCCAGCAGATTCAGAATTTCCGTCTCCGGATGCGCGCTCGCCTCGTCCATCCGTCCGGGGATTTGCGCCGCCAGTTCGCGGAAAAAGCCGCTGTCAAGGTCAACGTCCGCGCTCTTGCGGTTGACGCGGAACTGTGTGCCGTATTGGCGGTTCACCTGCGCGATTGTCCGCAGTCCCGTCGTGTGCAGCACCTCGGCAATCTGCTGTTCGTTCAGCCAGATGCGCTTTTTTCGAATGTCCCTGACCACCGGGGCGATCTCGTCCATCTCGCTCTGTGTCTGCTCCCGCGCGGCGATTTCAGTCTCCGCCTTCCGGCGCGCCTCGTAAGCCTCCGGGTTTTGCAGCGCTTCCCGGCGGTCGTAAAGCGCCATCAGCCGCGCGCCGATCTCGTTCATCCGCGCGTCGAGCTGGCCAAGCGTTTCCTCGTCCATTCCCATGGCTTCCGCTTCCGTATAGCTCTGCGTCGCCGCGTAGAATTCTTCTTCCGCCGCCTGCTGCTGCGCGTCGAGCTGCGCAATCTCGTTGTCAATGGCCTGCATCCGCGCTTCCCGGTCGTCAAGCATGGCTTCCCGCGCCGCCGCGTCCTCCGCGATGACGGCCTTTCTGCCCGCCTGTCTCGCCTCTGCCAGCCGTTGTGCCGCCGCCTGCTGCATTTCGTCCGTTCTGCGCACGGCGACCGCGCCCTGCTCGTTCGCGGTTTTCTGGTTTTCGCCCATGCGCACGCGCGCTTCGGTCATTTCCTTCTGCCGCGTCAGGTCGCCGTTCATCACCGCGTCGCTCGCTTCCGCGAACTGCGCCCGGCTGTTGTCCGCCGCCGTCTGCGCCGCTTCCGCCTGTGCGCGCGCCTCGTCGGCCTGCTGCTTGGCCTTTGCCGCGTGCGCCGCGCTGCCGCGCTCGTCCTTCCCGCTGATGATTTCCTCGGCAACGGCCTTGCTTTCCTTCTGCTGTCGCGCATAGTCGTTGAGCAGCGCGCAGGCCTGCTCGTCGCCCAGCGTCTTTGTCACGTCCAAGATGACGTTCTCCACGTCCGTCCGCTTGCCGTTCATCAGGTCTTGCGCCGCCTTCACGCCGCGCAGCGTGCCCACGCCGCTTCCCGCCGCGCCGGACAGGGAGAACAGCACCGCGCCGATGGCGTTCTCCACCGCGCCGCTGACAACGCCCTCCGCCGCGCCCTTCACGTCAAGGTTCTTGGGGTTCAGCAAGTTCAGCGCCATATTCAGGCCGTCCGTGAACGTGATGTCCTCGCCCGCGTCCACCTTGCGGAAGATTTCGCCCAGCGCGTTGTCCGTCCAGTTTGCCGACAATCCTTCAAAGAATTCGTCTTGAACCACTTCGTCAAATTCGTTTTGGGCAAACGCCTTGCCAAACGCCCGAATCGCCGCAAGGCCTCTGCAAGCGCCCGCCGGGTTGCGGATGATCCGGCTTCTCGCGGCTTCCGTCAGCGCGCTCATGCCCGTCATTCTGCCCAATACGCCCTCGAACGTGCCGAAGTTCGCCGCGCAGTCAAGCCCAGTGTTCACCGCGCCCAGATATCGGGCGGAATCAATGCTGTACCCCTTTTGCAGATACTCGTCAAAGTTGTTCTTGAACCCGACGACGCTGTACCCCGTGTTAAAGCCGAGCAGGCTGTTGCCCGTCGCCAGCGTCGTTCCCGCCGCCGCACCGGCCGAAACCGCGTTGTAGGTCATGCCCTTCACGCGCCCGAACCACTTGAATTCATCCTCCGTCGCGTTCGTGCGCATGAATCCTTCCATCGTCGCGATGTCCCGGCGCACCTCCGCGCTGTTTTTGAGGAAATCCCCCTCAAAATCCATCGGGTCAATGCCGAGCTGGTATACGTCCGCCGCACCGGCCAGCGCCTTTCTCAGCGCCTTTGCGTAATTCTCGTCGAGCGTCCCGCTGGCGAGCGCGCTTTCAATGTCCTTGCGGTACTGCGTCCGGCCGTAAGCGCCGTATTCGTTCTGGTATCGGTTCTGGATGCGCGCCGCGTTGACGAGCACCATACCTTGAGAATAGCCCGTGTACAGGGTGTCCTTGTAGTCCAGATACCATTGTTTAACGCCTGCGTTAATGCCCGCGCCGACCGTGTAGCTCGCGCCCACGCCCTGACCGAAGGGAACGTCCAGCGCCGCCATTTCCTCATCGGTGATCGCCGCGCCCTGCTGACTGATGCGGCTGGCCGCGCGCTCGCAAAGCGCGTTCATGTCCACGCCGCCCGTCTTTGCGTAGTATTCGTCCAGCGTCAGCCCCAGCGCAAGCGCCGTCTGCGTGTCTTCTTCGAGCAGCGCGTCCATCTGCTCCCTGAGCTGCGCCTGATAGTCGCCCGTGTCGATTACGCCCTGCGCGTCGAGGTTCAGCTTCACGCTGCTTGAATCAAACGGGCTGACCGCATTTTTGCTCGCGCCCGGCCTGAAATAGTCGTCCACCGCCGCCAGCCGTCCGACGTAGCCCATGTCCGCGTTCAGCTCGTCCTGCCCTGCCTGCGCGTTTTGGCGCACCAGCGCGAGCTGTTCCTCGCTGGCCGTTCCCTTGAGCGCCGCCGTGCGCGCGTCGCTGAGCGCCTGCGCGCTCGCCTCCTCCTGCGCCCTGCGCATGTCGGCCTTGTCGGTCAGCAGCTCGTCTCTGGCCGCGTAGATGCTTGCCAGCTCGTCCATCGCGTGTTCGTCCGTGGTGAGCAGGCGCTCCATCAGCGGCAGCTCCGCGTCGCCGCCCAGCGTCCCCGTTTGCTCCATTGCCTCGGCCTGCGCCGCCCATACGACCATCTGCGCCATCACGTCGCCCCGCAGCTCGTCCGGGAAGGAATCGCTCTTCATCACGTCGTACAGCGTCTTGACCGTCTGCCCCTGCGCCGCGATGTTCCCGTAGGTCACCGCGTCGGCCATGTCGTTTCCGAGGATAATGCGCTGGCTGTCCGCTTCCGTCAGCGTGCCGATCATTCGCCGCGCGTTCCCGCTCTCTGCCAGCATGCGATCCAGTTCATCCTTGCCCGCGCCCTCGATCTGGTCATACCGTCCCTTGAGCAGCGCGTCCGCCGCCTCGCCGACGGTCTGCGCCTCGTGCATGCGAATTTCCGCGCCTGTTTCGCCATCGGAGCTGACGGAAGGAGTTGTCGCCATCCATTCCGCAAAGCTCATCCCGCCCTGCGCGATGATCCGCTCTTCCGGGGTCATCTGAACGGGGCCTTGCACCTCCGGCGCTTTGCCGCTGTCCTCGGCCTTCTTCTTGCCCGCCGTCGGGAAGCCAGGCGCGGTCGATGCCGTCATCGTTTGGGAAACAATCCGGCTCTGTGCCTTCGCCTGCGCGGGATTTTCGGCCTTTTCCTGTTCCTCCTGCTCGGGCACTTTCCCGGCCAGTCCGCTCCAAAATCCCGGCTTCTTCTCTTTCTTCTGCTCTTCCTCGGTCGCGCGTTTCTCGTCTGCCGCCTCGGCGGATGCGCCTTCTGCGCTGGCGGAAGGCGTTTCCCCGCCCGTGATGCCCGTGTATGCCTTGTTCAGCGCCGCCGTCAGCTGGCTTTTCGCATAGTCGGAGTATGCGCTTTCCTCGATCTCCTGCCGCGCCTTGAGGTAGGCCGCCGCGTCTTCCTTATCGTGCTTTCCGTCGCCGTAGAATCGGCTCGCGTAGTCCTCTGCCGCGTCCCTGTATTCGTCACGGGTCAGGTTCGCACTTTCAAGGAACGTTCCCACGCCGTCCGCGTTTTCGCCGTAGAATCGGCTGCCCTCGGTCTGCGTCAGCGTCTTAAACGCCTTTGCCGCCCGCGCGCGCAGCGTGTCGTCCGCAATGGCGTTGATGCCGCGAATCACCGTCGCCGCGTCCGCCGTATTGGCGTTGATGCTCTGCCCGTCAAAGCCCATCAGGGGCATTTCGGCCAGCTCTGCCATGGCCGTCTTCCCGGCCTTCTGCGTCTCAATCTCCTTGAGCCGCTGCTTTTCGTTTTTCGCCCGCGTGTCGGCGTATACGCCGCCCGTGACCGTCGCATCCGTCATCTCGCGCATCGTGCCAATCGACGGCGCGTATTTCTGGTAGTTCGGGCTTTTCTGCTTCTTCACATGGGCGATGTATTCGTTCAGAAAGCCGTCGCGTTCCGTCTCGTCCGGGATCCGGCTCGCCACGCGCGCCGCGCTCTGGTTGGTCTGCTTGTCCAGATTGACCACAAGCGGCGCGGTCTTCACCTGCTGCTCGCTGGCCGGGCGCAGGCTCTCCTGTGCCGCCTCGTGCGCCCTCGCCGCTTCCTGTTCGGCCTGCCGACGCTTCGCTTCTCTCTCGTCAAACCATCTTGCCATGTGCTTCTCCTTATCTGATCTTGCTCGTGTTGCCCGGACTGTATCGTCCGTTGATCTGCCGCACGTTCACCGCCGCCGTTGTGCCGCTCGTCGTCTTCTTGCCGCCGGAGCTTCCGCCGCTCCCCGACCCGCTCCCCGAACTTCCTGAACCCGTCGTGCTCGTCGTGTGGCTCGCCGTGTCGGTCGTGCCCGTCGTGTCGGTCGTGCCGGTCGTCTGCTGGGTGCCGGTCGTCTGCTGTCCCATCGCGGCGGAAATGGCCGTCAGGTAGTTGCTGTTGTACTCCCGGCGCTGCGTGTCCTTCAGCTCCTGCACCTTCGCCGCCAACTGGCTGGCAAAGTCCGTGTTCAGCCGTCCCTGCGTCTGGCTGTTCTGTTTCGCCGCCTGCGTGATCTGGTCTTGAATCTGCCCGGTCTTGCGCGCGTTCTCGTCCGTCAGCTCCCGTACAGCCTTCGCCAGCGCGTCGCCCTGATTGGCGAGCGTTTGCAGCGTGTAGCTGCTCCTGCCCATTCCCCGGTTCAGTGCCGCCGTCTCCACGTTCGCCTTGCTCTGGCGGTAGGCGCTGTTTTGCTCGTCGATGGCGCGCGTCAGGTTGGCCGCGAGGTTCGCGATCTCCTGCTCCTTGCTCAGCTTCGTCGTTTCAAAATTCTGCCGGCTGGCCTCAATCCCCGCGTTGAGCTGCGGCCGCAGCAGGTTTTCCGCAAACGCCGCAATCTCCTTGTCCGTCATGTTCCCGGCCAGCCCGCCGAGAATCTGGTTCAGCAATTCGCTGTCCAGCAGCTTCTTTGTCGTGCTCTGGCTCTGGCTTTGGCTCTGGCTCTGACTGTGCTCTCTGCTGTTTGTCGTCGAGGATTGAAACGTCTCCGTCGTCGTTCTTTTCGCCATGTTCTCACTTCCCTTCCAGCGCGTCTAACCGCTTTTTGATCTTCTCAATCTCCGCGTCCTTGAGCCTGTCCGCGTTCCAGCTCGCCATACAGAAATCGCGCAGGAACATCGTCAGGTTTCGAACGTATGCCGCAAGCGTCCCGCCCGTCTCCTGCGGAACTCTCGGTTGCTTAAATGCCATGATAAACTCCCTCCGTCAGCTTCGCTGACACCTCCCTCAAAGAGGGAGGTCTTCTTTGCGCCTTTACGCCTCTTTTGTTCATCGCATACCTTCTTTTAACCATCCCCTTGCCTCCCTCCTCGAGGGAGGTGGTCGCCGCAGCGACCGGAAGGAGTTAAACCTCGTCAAGCGAATACTCCGCCTGCACCCCGCCGTAAATCCGCCAGCCAGCCGCCTTCGCGTGGCTTCTGATTTTCAGCTTCATCCGAACGCCGCTCACCTGAATCTTCACCCGGTAGTCCTTCCTCTGCCTTTGCAGCAGAACCACCCGCGTCTTTTCCCTGCGCTCGGTCTTGATCGTCATTTCAACCGGCACGTCGTTCTCGTCCGCGTCCGCGGTAAACCGCAGCACAAAGTCGCGCTTCATGTAGGCCTTGCCCAGATCGAGCCATGGCGTTTCCCACAGGCATTCCATCGGCGCGCCCAGATAGCCGCCGCTCTCCGGGTCGCCGTAGCGCAGCACCTCAAACGGCTCGTCCGCCTGCGTGAAGTACACCGTCCCGCCGACGGAAAAGAAGTCCTTGACGCGCATGCCCTTTCGAACCATGAACGTCCCGCGCTCCGTGTCGTATTCGAGCACCGTGTTGTTTTCGCTCAGAACGTCGCTCTCGCTTTCCTTGATGCACATCGCCAGATAGTAGATGTGGTTGCACACGCAGGCTCTCGCCGCGCTGTCCATCCCCTCCATGCGCATCCGCATCGTTTCATACAGCGCGTCCCGGCTGAGCAGCCGCAGCGTGTTTCCGTCGTACAGGCCGATTCCGTTCTGCGACAGGTACAGCATGCTCGTCCTGTCCGTGCAGATGCTCCGTTCCTCGACGGGGCCATCCGTGCCGTAGGCCTCCGTGATCGTGAAGCTGCTCGGGTCGGTGCCGCGAATTTCGAAGATCGTCTGCTCCTTCACCGCCAGCAGATACCCGCCGAAGGGTTCCAGCGCGATAAACTTGTCGCCGTCCCATGTCGGCTGGTTAATCACGCCGCCGCCCAGCTCCGGCGTTTCAGCAACATTCGTCCAGTTGAACGGGTCGTATGGCCGCGAATAAAAGATGCTGTCCGGGTATCCTTCCGCGCCCGTCCCCCAGATGCGCTCCGCGTGCCGCCCCAGCGTCGCGAACTTCACCTCGGCGTATGCGTCGCCAATCGCCAGCGCCTTCTTTTCCACCCGAAGGTCGCTTCCGTATACCGCGATCATGCCGTCCTTCGCGTTGGAGAGGATCAGGATATCCACCGTCGCCCCGCCCTCCGTCGTCTCGTAGGTGACGGAAGACCACACGTCGCTCTTGTACCCCTCCGAGCGCTTCACCCAGCCCTCCGTGCCCATCGTGTAGGTGTAAATTGCGCCGCCCGCCGCCGCAACGTACACGTCCGCGTCGTCCGGCCTCGTGCGCCGATAGAACCGCGCCAGCGTCTCAATCTGCGCGCCCAGCGCCGGAAACGCGCGGCTCGTGCCGTAGCTCGAAGCCAAAAGCCCGCGCTCCGTGCGGATGTTCTGCGCAAGGTAGGCGTAGTCGGTGTTGATGTTCGTGTCGCCCGCCGCCTGATATACGCCCTTCGGCGTGGGGATTGTGAACCGCCCCTGATAATCGCTGTCTGAAATGCTCACCCTTGCCCCCTCCTTCGTCCCTTCATTCGATATTTCCTGTCTCTTATACACATCTGACGCTGCCGACG
>ENA-OYXV01001493-OYXV01001493.1-human-gut-metagenome-genome-assembly--contig:-NODE-1493-length-12798-cov-5.668367_pt1 | contig 12798 bp, 8 predicted proteins | sample MGYA00244846_ERZ653424 | MGnify/ENA primary metagenome ERZ653424 (study PRJEB26926, sample SAMN06165108) | human gut metagenome | biome: ENVO:00009003; feature: ENVO:2100002; material: ENVO:00002003...
ACGAGATCTAGTACGGTCTCGTGGGCTCGGAGATGTGTATAAGAGACAGCCTGCGCACCTTGCGCGCCAGCAGGCGCTGGAGCAGCTCGGAGAACAGATAGGTCACGACGCACGCGATGACGATGGATTGGATCGTCGGCGCGCCGGGATAAAAACCGCTTTCCGGCTCGCAGGTGTGCATGATGACGTTCGTCAGCGTGATGCCCGGCCAGATGCCCAGCGCCACGCCGAGGAAGGAGATGATGGCGTTTTCGCGCATGATGAGGCGGCGAATCTCCTTCTGGTGGTAGCCCAGCACCTTGAGCGTCGCGTATTCGCGTGTGCGCTCGACGAAGTTCATCAGCCCCATGTTGTAGCAGATGACGAAGGCCAGCGCCAGCGCGATGCAGGTCAGCATCGTGAACACGGCGGAGAGCGAATCGAGCATCTGCATCATGTCGTCGATCAGCTTGGCCGGATAATCCAGGCTGTCCACCTCGTCCATGTCCTCAAGCTGGGCGAGATAGGCGTCGCTCGGGTTTTTGAGCATCAGGCCGGTGGGGATGAATTCGCCCTTGCGCAGGGATTCCCACGTTGTGCGGTTGAGGTAGACGCCCTGCGTGACGTTGTTGTAGACGATCTGGCCGATGGCGATGTCAAACGGGTCGGAGTCGCCGGGCAGATAGACCCGAACGACGTCGCCGACGTGCAGGTTCAGCGTCTTCGTCAGCTTGTAGGTGACGGCCGCCGTGCCGGTTTGAAGCCGGACGAAGGCCTCGTTCTCGCCGAGGTGGATCATCGTCTGGTCGTCTTCCAGCACGGTCATCAGCTCGGTCCGCGTGCCCGCGTCGGTGCGCAGCGAGATGGATTTTTCCATCAGACATTCGGCGGCCTCCGCGTCGGCGCGGCGCTCGTAGCTTTCAGCCTTGTCGGCCTCGCCCGTGAGGTTGGCGATCACGTCGTAATCCAGCGACTTGGTGTAATACTTGACGCTCAGCGACGTGACGGAATCCTGAAGCCCCAGCGAGGTGATAATCAGCATCGTGCAGCACAGCAGGCCGACGAGCATCATAACGGTGCGCAGCTTGTTGCGCATCAGGTTGCGGACGACCATCTTCGTGTTGAAGCTGAACCGCGACCAGAGCCACGTGATCCGCTCCAGCAGGATGCGCTTGCCGCTCTTGGGCGGCTTGGCGCGCAGCAGCGAGGCCGTACATTCCTTCGCCGCGCTCTTGTAGGAGTGCAGCAGGATGAACACGCTCATCACGACGCTCAGCACCGTCATCCCCCACGCGAAAGCGGAGATCGGCGGCGTGAGCCGGTAGGGCATTTCGTTCTGCGCGATCAGCGTATCCCACAGCAGGAAGGGCAGCGTGTTGTGGCCGATGAGCGTGCCCAGCACCGCGCCGACGGCCGACGGGGCGATGGCGTAGGAGAGGTAGTGCATCTTGATCTGATGCGCGGAGAAGCCGAGCGCCTGCAGCGTGCCCATCTGCATGCGCTGGTTGTCGATCATGCGGGAGAGGGTCGTCATGACGATCAGCGCGGCGACGGCGTAGGCCAGCACCGGGAAGATCAGCGTCATGTTTTCAAACATCTGCGCGTCGTTGTTGGCGCGCGCCGTGCTCCTGTGCGCGGTGCGATCTACAACCAGCGCGTCGGGCAGGGCGGCCTCGATCTCGGCCTGTACGGTTTCGCTGTCCGCGCCGTCCGCCATGGTGGCGACGATCTGCGTCAGCGGCAGTTCCGGAATGGCGCAGGCGTTGACGAGGATGAAGCCGTATTTATCCGGGTCGGCGGCCATGCCGTCGGTCACGACGATGTATTCCGGGCTGACGACGACGCCGCGGATGGTGAACGAATACGGCTTGCCGCGGAGCTTGACGGTCAGCCGGTCGCCCAGCGAAAGCCCCTTCGACTGCGCGAAGCGCTCCTCGACGAGGCAGCCGCGCGGATCGTTGGCCTCAAGCAGCGCGCCCTCGCGCAGCAGCGGCTTGTTGATGGTCATTTCGCCGTCGTAAACCGTGACGGAAACGGAAACGTCGCCGGGGAGCGTCGTGTCCAGATCCACCGAGGCGCGCGCGCAGACCGCCTCCACATCCGGCAGCGCCGCGAGCTTCTCCATGGAAGCGCGGTCGGCGGTGGGGAGCGTGATCCAGAAATCGGCGAGGTTGTTTTCCTCGTAATAGGTGTTGAGCGTCGTGCGGATCATGCGCGCCATGCCGTCCAGCGCGGAAAACGCGAACGTGCCGAGCGCGCACAGCGCGATGATGGAAAGAAACTGCATCGCCGCCCGCGACATGTCGCGGCAGAGCTTCTTTCGGAGCATGTTCTTCGGCTTTACCATGCGATATCCTCCACGCGGGCGGGATGCTCGCATGTTTCAATCGACTCGATGCCGCCGTTCTTCACGCGGATGACGCGGTTGCCCAGCGGGGCGATCATCGCGTTGTGCGTGATGATGACGACGGTGGCGTTGTGCGTGCGGCAGACGTCCGTGAGGAGCGAGAGCACCTGCACGCCGGTCTTGGAATCCAGCGCGCCGGTCGGCTCGTCGCACAGCAGCAGCGCCGGGTTCTTGCACAGCGCGCGGGCGATGGACACGCGCTGCTGTTCGCCGCCGGAAAGCTGGGCGGGGAAGTTGTTCATGCGCTGGCTGAGGCCGACCTGCTCCATGACGGTCTTGGGGTCGAGCGCATCCTTGCAGACCTGCCGCGCCAGCTCGACGTTTTCAAGCGCCGTCAGGTTGGGCATCAGGTTGTAAAACTGGAAGACGAAGCCGACGTCCGTTCGCCGGTAATCCGTCAGCTGGGGACTGCGAAGGCCGGTGATCTGCTTGCCGCCGACGGTAATGGTGCCGCTGGTGGCCTTGTCCATGCCGCCCAGCAGGTTCAAAATGGTGGTTTTGCCCGCGCCGGAAGGGCCGAGCACCACGCAGAATTCACCCTTTTCGATGGTGAAATTCACGTCGTCCACGGCCTTCACGACGGTGTCGCCCGTCTGATAATATTTGCAGACGTGCTCAAAACTGATATAGCCCACGGAAAACCTCCTTTGCATCCCCAAACGGGGAGTAAAAACAAATGTTTGCTTTTGTTTTTATGCTGCCCGAAGAAAAACGCCGGGTGAAAGGCGGCGCACGGCAGAACCGTAAAAACAAAATCCGATATTTGTTTTTATTATATGCAAAGAAAGAAGCGCTGTCAAGCCAAAGCCGCAAAAAAACGACTGACTCGCGCGCTTTTCAATCCGTTGAATTTGGAAAAGCCGGCATGGCCTGAAAAATCACGGAGAGGCCATCGGCTTTTGGCCGCCGCGCGGCTTGAGCACATCGGCGAAGGGGTCGTCGCCCGTCTCCTCGTCGATCAGGCCGTCGGCCTTGAGCATGTCGCGCATCACGTCCATTTCGCTTTCCAGATCAATGAAGCGGTATTCGTCCAGCGCCTCGGCCTGCTTGCGGAAGGCCTTGTCGATCTCGCCGACGGCCTGCGAAATCCGCGCGCGAACCTCGCGCGCCTTGGGCGAGCCCGCATCGTTTTCGAGCTTGGCGCGCGCTTCGAGCAGGCGCAGCGTCGTCGGCAGGTAATAGCGCAGGAAGGTGCGGAGCTGGGAGAGAAGCTGCGGGCGCTGCTCCAGAACGGAGAGAATCTGGCCGCAGCTGTTTTCGATGGAATCAATCTGCGCGGAAAGCGCCGGGTCGGGGATCAGGTCGTTGGCGTGGCGGATGCGGCGCATGGCGGCGCGCCCCTCACGGATGATCTCGCTCGCCTCGTCGGTTTCGGCGTCCGCCGTCTCCTTTGGCGGCTGCGCGTCGCGGCATGCGCGGGAGGCGGAGGCTTCCGTCCTCTGCCATGCGTCCTCAACGTCGCGGTCGTCAGTCACGGTGCAATCCGCGTCGGCATAGCCGCCTTCGCGCCGCTCGGAGTCCGTGCTCCACTCGTCGTATTCGGCGTCCTCGTCGTCCGCAGCCTTTTGCAGCGCGTGGAACGCGACGTAGACGACAACCGGGCCGACCGGCCCGCCGATGGCCAGAGACATGGCGTACCACGCCCAGCGGGGCAGATAATCCAGCTTGCGAAGCAGGCGCTTTGCGTTTTTCATCTTCATATTCCTCCGGGAAAAAACCTGTAACCGTCCGTTTTCAGATGCATACCATTATAGCATCCTCCGGGGCGGTTGTCATCCCAAAGCGCGAAAAAACCCGCCCTTCCCGGCGCGGCGGGGAGGACGGGCAGACTGAGACGGGTTATTCCGCGTTCTTTTTTCCGAAGGAGAACCACTTTTTCTTTTCGCCGCTCTTGGCTGCGGGGCGCGCGGTCGGCGGCTCCTGTGTCTTGGTCGGCACGGGGCGCGCGACGGTCTTGCGGATATCGTTCGCGACGAAGCGGATATCGCTCATCACGCCGTCCAGCACGCCGGTCTTGAAAAAGTTCACGCCGGTGATCCACACGATCGGGGCGACGACCAGACCCGTCACGCCCGCGATGCGCATGCCCGCGTACATCGAGAACAGCATTTGCAGCGAGGAGAAGCCCGTCGCGCCGCCGAGAATACGCGGCTCAAAGATGCGGCGGATGATGTACAGAATGCCGTAGAGCAGCAGCAGCTTCCAGCCCATGTCAAACAGGCCGATGGCCATGCAGATCAGCCCCCAGGGCACGAGCACCGTGCCCGCGCCGAAGAAGGGGATAAAATCCAGAAACGCGAGCACCAGCGCGATGGGCAGCGGATAGGGAACGCCGATGATGAAGAACGCGGCGAGGATGATACCCATATCCAGCAGCGCAAAGATCAGCTGGGAGCGGAAGAAGCCGAACACCGCCGCGCGGAAGCTGTGCCCCATCAGGCGCACGGAATTCTTGCCGCGAACGCCGAGATAGCCGTAGATGTTTTCGCGCAGGTTCGGGAAATCCGCCGTGATGATGCAGCTGGCGAGCACCAGCACCGTCAGGAAGATGACGAAATTGGGCACTTCGAGCGCAACGTTGCGGGAGATGCTCATCACATAGCCGAGCGCGCCGGAGAGCAGGGTTTTGAGCCATTCCCACGCGCTGTTGAGCAGGGAGAAGATCTCGTCGCCCACGCTGGCGTATTCGGCGGGGAGGCGGCTCAGCACCTCCTGCAGCCAGGTGATCAGCTCGTTGTACAGCCCCTGCAAATCGGCGATGAAGCCGGGCACGCTGCGCGCCAGATCGACGGCCTGCGAAATCAGCTGCCCCGCGAAGAACAGGCACAGGCCGAACAGCAGCGCGTAAAACACCAGCACGAGGATGTAGGAAAACAGGCGGCGGGTCAGCCGCAGGTGGCGCTGAAGCCACGCGATGACCGGGTTGAACATCCACGCCATGATAAACGCGAGGATGAACGGCATCAGAATACCGACGACCGGGCCGCCGAGCAGCGCGAGCGCGACGACGCCGACGATGCTGACGCCGACTTCGGCAATCAGGCGCATATAGGTGCGGCGGCGTTCGCTCATCGGCTCCGGGGTGCGAAATTCACTCATCAGGCAATCAATCCTTTCTAAGGGGGAAGCGTTGGGGGGAGCGTCACTCGGCTTTCGGCGCGGGCAGGCCGAGCGACTCGTGCAGCAGGCGGACATTTTCCTCCAGATTGAGGATCACGCTGCTGTCGCCGTAGCGCCAATATCCTTCGTAGGGCACGGCGCAGCGGACGACCTTCGCCCCGCGCATCCACAGCGCGTCAAAGACGAGCTTCACCTGTTCTCCGCCGCTCAGGGAGGAGCGCCACGCATGGTTCATGTTTCTGACGACGGAGACGACGTTCGCCGCGGTCATTTTTCTCGTTTGCCGCACCAGCGCGGAGAAGAGCTTGGTCTGCCGGTCGCCGCGGCCGATGTCGTTATCCAGCTTGCGGCAGCGCGCGTAGCAGAGCGATTGCGCGCCGTTGAGGCGGCAGAGGCCTTCGGCGAGCGGGTAATCGGGATATTCGCCCTCGCGGCCGTTGATATAGCGCGCCTCGGCGTCGGTCAGTTCGAGCTGAACGCCGCCCATCGCGTCGATGATGGTGATGACGGAGGAGAAGTTGACGCGGAACCAGCCGTCGATTTTCAGGTCAAAAACACGTTCCAGCGTATCGACCAGCGCGTCCTCGTCCTGCATGCGGACGATGGTGTTGAGCTTGACGTTTTTGTTATGTTCGTTGGGCACGACAATATCCCGCGCGAAGGTGACGGCGTGGATTTTGCCGGAATCAAAGCCGACCTGAACGAGCATCATCACGTCGCTGCGGCCGTTGTCGTTGAGCGAGCCGTAATTGTCGATGCCCGTGATGAGGTAGGTCTTCGTGCCGTGCGGGTGAAAAATCAGCACGAACGCGAGCAGCGCGGCCGCGATGACCAGCAGGACGCGCGCCGCCTTGTGCGCGGCGAAAAACGATTTGACTTTTGAAACGCTCTGCATAAACTCCTGCTCTCCTGATGGATATGAAAAAAGAATGTGCATGAAAAATCCATCCCACAACATAACATAAACGGGGATGAAAATCAAGTAAACGGACGAGGAAAACGAGAAATTGAGCGGATCAGTCGATTTTTATTGCGATAAGACAGATTTTCGTGTATAATAAAAATGTTATGGATTTTTGCGCGTCGCCGAATACCGGCCTCGCTCAAGATAGATGTGCTTCGTCGGGATGACCTCCGTCGGCACGGCAATGCAATCAAATCCCAAAAGGCGCTTGCATCAAAGCGTCTGTTTGAAGCTGCGCGGGCAACGCCCACGCGGGAAAAGAAAGGAAATTTTTGTGGCAGAAAACGAAAACAAAGACTTGAACAAGCCGAATCAGAATCAAAGCGGAAATTCCAATTCCCAGAGCGGCCAGAACGGAAGCCGCGCGCCGCGCCGCCGTTCGGCGCCGCGCAGAAACGCCAAGCCGGCCGCCGAGGGCGAGACGCAGGCGGCGAACGCCGCGCCGCGCACGCCGCGCGCGAAGGCGCAGACCGCCGAACAGACGGCGGACAAGCCGCAGGCCGCTCAGCCGCCGCGCGCGCCGAGGGCGAATAACCGCATCCGTGCCGCTAAGCCGCAGGCGGCCGCCGCGGCCGGTAACGCAGGCAGCGCGAACACGGCCGCGCCGCAGCAGGCCGCCAAGCCCGCGCAGCCGCGCCGCAATCCGCCGCGCCAGCGCGTAAGCAACAATGCACAGGCGGAGCGCCCGAAGACGGGCATGCGCCGCCGCATCGTCGCGCCGGTCACGCTGGAGGAGAAGCCCTGCATCTCCCAGACGCTGCAATGGGTCGGCAAAAAGCCGCCGACGATGCGCTCCCGCGCCAGCGAACACCCCAGCCGCGCGACCCTGCGCATGATCCCGCTGGGCGGCATGTGCGAAATTGGCAAGAACATGACGGCCTACGAATACGGCAACGACATCATCATCGTCGATTGCGGCCAGATCTTCCCGGATGAAACCATGCCGGGCGTGGACGCGGTGATTCCGGATTTCACCTACGTGCTCCAAAACCGAGACCGTGTGCGCGGCATCTTCATCACCCACGGCCACGAGGATCACATCGGCGGCCTGCCCTACCTGCTGCGCGAATTCCGCGCGCCGGTCTACGGCGGCCGCATGACCATCGAGCTGCTCAAGTATAAGCTGGATGACCGCGTGCCGGGGCTGACCAAGAGCTGCGAGCTGCACGTCGTCGAGGCGGGCGAAACCATTCGCTCGGGCTGCTTCGCCGTGGAGTTCATCCATGTGAACCACTCCATCGCGGATGCGTTCATGTTCGCCATCCGCACGCCGATCGGCATCATCATGCACTCCGGCGACTTCAAGATCGACTATACCCCGATCAACGGCGCAATCATGGATCTCCAGCGCATCGCGCAGATCGGCCGCGAGGGCGTGCTGCTCTTCGTCTGCGAATCCACGAACATCGAGGTGCCGGGCTTCTCCAAGAGCGAGCGCCACGTCGGCGAATCCATGGCCGATATGTTCAAGGACGCGAAGGGGCGCATCTTCGTGGCGACATTCTCCTCGAACGTCTCCCGTTTGCAGCAGATCTTCACTGCCGCTGAGCGCCATGGCCGCAAGGTCGCGCTGGTCGGCCGCAGCATGCTCAACGTGTTCAACGCGGCCAACAATCTGGGCTACATCCAGAAAAAGCCGGATACGCTGATCGAGATCTCTCAGGTGGACAACTACCCGCCGGAGCAGGTCGTGATCATCTCCACCGGCTCTCAGGGCGAGCCGATGAGCGCGCTGACCCGCATCGCGTTCTCCAACCACCGCGAAATCGAGATTCAGCCGGGCGATACCGTCATCATCTCCGCGACCCCGATTCCGGGCAACGAGAAGCCGATTTACAAGGTCATCAACGAGCTTTACCGCCGCGGCGCGAAGGTGTATTATTCCGCGCTGGCGGATGTGCATGTCTCCGGCCACGCCTCTCAGGAGGAGATCAAGCTGGTGCACGCGCTCGTCCGCCCGAAGTTCTTCATCCCGGCGCACGGCGAAACCCGCATGCTCTATCAGCACGCGGAGCTGGCGCACAAGCTGGGCGTGCCGTTTGAAAACATCTTCATTCTGGCCAACGGCGATATCTTTGAGATTTCCAAGGGCTCGGCGCGCGTGACCGGCTTCACCAACGGCGACGCGGTGCTCATCGACGGCGCTTCCGTCGGAGAGGTGGATAACAGCGTGCTCCGCGAGCGCAAGCTGCTCTCCGACGACGGAGTGGTGGCGATTTCGCTGGCCGTCAACCGGAAGACCGGCGCGATGATGGCGCAGCCCGTGGTCAGCGCGATGGGCTTCCTCTACGACAGCGAGCATGTCAAGATCGAGGCGGCCTGCCGCCAGCACGCGGCCAACGCGGTCGCTCGCATCGCGGCCAGCGGCAAGAAGGTGCAGGAGGCGGTTTCCTCCGGCCAGCTTCAGGGTCAGCTCCGCTCCTTCCTCTATGAGCGCACCAAGCGCCGCCCGGTCGTGATGATTAACCTGATCGAGGTCGATTCCTGACGGCGGCTTCAAAAACTGTGATTGAATAAACACAGGGACTGTCAAGCTTCAACCGAACATTTCAAGAAACAAATATCTAAGCATTTTTGGATATGGGGCTTTGCCCCATCGCCCCACCAAAGGGCTTTCCGGTCGCCCTTTGGAAACCTTCGGGTCCAAATACTTAGTTTTTCTTGAAATATCGGTGTTGTTAGCTTGATAGTCCCTTTTGATATGACTTCAAAGGCCGCCGGAACGGCGTGTGGATAACTTGTGGACGACACTGTGGATAATGTGGGAAAACCTGTGGAAAGCCTGTGCATAAACCGCGTGCGGACGGCCTCCCAAAAGAAGAAAGGCCCGGACGTTATCCATCGCAAGGGCGCGGAACACGTTCGGGCTTTTCGGGGAAAACATCAGATGATTCGGCGGGTTTTGTGGATAAGCCTGTCGATAACAGGGGGATAACTGTGGAAAAGGTGTGGATAAGCGGCCAAATCGAGCCGCCTAAAAGATTCAGTCGGCGCGTTTGGGGGCGAACATCGCACCTGCGCAGAGCAGAACCATCATAAACTGGAAGAAGTAGCGCGCCCGTGTTTCCCAGATGCACAGGAACAGAAACGCGCCCAGCAGCGTCAGAAACAGCGGCGCGGCGCTCGTGTCGCGCCTGTGCACCGCCTGCGCGCAGGCCATGCAGGCCAGCAGCATCTGCGCCAGAAACAGCGCCGTCGCCAGATGCGTGTACGCCCGGTTCCAGCGCCCCTGAGCGAACACGACCTGCTTGAGGGCGTTGTTCGGCTCGTGCTCGTCGGCTTCGAAGATTTCGTTCAGCTCGAACGTGCCCCGGCCGAAGGTGGAGAGGTTTTTCCGGCTCAGGGAGCTGAGCAGCATATCCGGGTGATGCGCCAGCGTATAGGCGCGGTCGATGAATTTCTGCCGGAGCGCCGCGTCGCGCGCCCGCGGGCTGTCAAACGAGGTGGTGAAAATCAGCCAGCCGCCGTCGCCGTATTGGCCGTAGCCCTCGTCGCTCTGCACCGGCAGACCCATCAAGACGAAATGCAGCACGGGCAGCTTGTTGTTTCGGATGTTCTCCGCGCCGAGGTGCTTTTCATTTTCGGCCTGTATCGCCGCGCCGCCGAGGACGAAGCACAGCGCCAGCGGCACCGCCAGAATCGCCGTCAGCTTCACACGCTTTTCAAACAGCGCCGCAATCAGGCAGGCAATCGCCGCGATCACCGTGGTGAAGCGGAGCTGCGCGCCGAAAAATGCGCTCAGCGCGAACAGCAGGGCGTAACCCGCCCGCGCCCGCAGGCTTTCCGCGTCCCGCGCCTTGAAATAGGCGAGGAGGATCATCGGCGAAAACGCGAGGGAGAACACGTCGGTGTACAGCTCAGAGGTGCAGTAGAGAAACGGCAGGCAGGTGGCAAACAGCAGCAACGCCCGCGCCTGCGCCTGCGCGCCGCCCAAACGCCTGCAAAGTCGCGCGGCGCAGAGCAGGCCGGCCGTGAACAGCAGGCTGCAAACCAGCGCCGCGCAGAGAAGCTGATCCGCGCCCAGCAGATCGGCCGCGCGGAAGATAGCGCAGAAGAGATAGATGACGCCCATGTTGTGCGGGTTGCGGCCGAGGTAGATCAGCGAACGCTCGGAGAGGCCGGGCTGATTCGCGTCCAGCAGGCGGCGCGCCGCCGAGACGCACTGCTCCAGATCCGTCATTGGGGTGAAGCGGAGCGCAAAGGCCGAAATCATCTGCGCGGCGAAATAGAACGCGGCGAAGCCGAGCAGCACCGCGCGTTCGTGCCGCTCAAAGCAGGCCGCTTTTGCGGCGTGGCGAAGCAGGAGCAGCAGCGCGAGGCACAGTGGCGTCAGAATCGCCAGCGCCAGACGGTTTCGCTCATAGAGCGGCCACGGGGAAAGCGCCACGTTGCCCACGGTGAACAGATAGCACGGGATCATCAGCCCCATGCCAATCAAAAGAAGCGCGCGGAGAACGCCGCGCTTCGCGCGGGGCGGCGGGGTTTGAACGCCTTGCATTTACATCCCCTCCTCTGTCTGGAGCGCGCCGTGCGCCGCGAGCAGCAGCAGCACCGCGACAAAGCCGAAGAGATACCGGCCGCGCGCCTCCCAGAGCATCAGGAACAGCGCCGCGCCGAAGAACGCGACATACAGCGTCATGTATCGCAGGCTGTCGGCCTTTGCGCCCGAGGCGGGGTCGGAGCGGCGGATATCCCGAACGCAGGCGAGCAGCGCCAGCGTCAACTGGGCGAGCCAGACGCCCGTGCAGAGCGTCATGTGCAGGCGGTATCGGCTCCGCCCTTCCAGCACGAAGGAGGAGACGACGTTTTCCCGAACGGGGCCGTCGTCCAGCATTTCGGTCATGCCGTATGTGCCGTCGCCCATGAACGCGCTGTCCTTGCGCAGCGCCGCGGAAATCAGCCGGTTGGGGTAGCGCAGGGTATAGATCTTGTCCTTCATGCGCGAGTAGATGGAGGCCATGACCTCCTCGTGCGTCGCGCCCTCCTCCATCATGCCCCATGTGATGGCGTAATCGCCCGAAAACCCGCCGTAGGGGTTGTTGCCGGAGGGGATGGACATCATAACCCAGTGAATTGCGGGCGTGTGGTGCTGCGCGACCATCTCCGGGTCGAGCACCTCGTTTTTCATATAATGCTGAACCGCCGCCGTGCCGCCCCCGACAATCGCCGCGCAGAGCGCCGTGCAGAGCATCGCGCGCCCCGGCTTCATCTCCAGCAGCCAGACGATCACGGCCGCCATCAGCGCGATGAGCACCGTCATTTTGATCTGGCAGCCGATCAGCACCACCGCGCCGCAGGCGGCGGACAGCGCGAGCTGCGCCCCCCGGCTTTGCGCATCCTTGATGCGAAGCGCCAGATCCAGCGCCACCATGATGAACGGCACGGAGAACGTATCCGTATACAGCACGGCGGCGGCGACGTACATCGGCAGGCAGCAGGCCAGCATCAGCAGCGTCATCAGTTCGCCCTTCGCGCCGGAGAGGCGACGGGCGATGCGCAGCGTCGCGCGCGTGCTGAAGACATACAGCACCGCCTGCACCAGCACCAGCGGGTAGAACGTCTGCGTCACGCCGAGGGCAAAGATCAGCTTGTAAAAAGCGGTCAGCATCAGCGTGAAGCCCCACTGGTTGGAAAAGCGGCTCAGATAGAGGTAAAAATACGGGTAGTTATCAAAATTGCCGTCCGTGGCCAGCATCTGCGAGCTCTTGTAGAGCATGAAATTGTCGCCGCTGGGCGTGTATTCCAGCAGATAGCCCATCAGCAGGTGAACGGCGAACAGCAGCAGGGTGAACGCCGGGGCGAGTATCCGCACGGCGCGTTCCGCCCTGTCCGCGTTCATCCGGCTGACGGCGCGCCCGGCCAGCATCAGCAGCGCCAGCGCCGCCGCGTAGGTCAGCCACAGGCCGATCAGGCCGTAGCCGTAGTTTTCCCGCGCGTAGGGGAAAACCAGCACGTTGACCAGGCTGATCCCCGCCGCGAAAGCGAAAAAGCCCAAACCGCTTCTCAGGAGTTTGGTTCGCAAGGCAATCCCTCCTTCAGCCGGAGAAGCTGGTACTGTCCGGCGGCGTCCACAAATTCGTAATTCGTTTCAAAAATGGCCGCGACGCGCGCGTCGTAGGGCGGGTTAAAGGCGCGGTTGTAATAGATCACCAGCCAGCGCGGCGGGTCGGTTTCAAACGTCTGAACGATTTCATCCATCACCGCGGGGTCGGCCTGCGCCAGCACCTCCTGAAGGAAGTAAAAGCGCATGCACGGCAGCGCCTCGGCCGCGACATACCAGCGAGGCTCGACGCGATAGGCCATGAAGCGGTCGCGCTCGTCCTGCGGC
>ENA-OYXV01001499-OYXV01001499.1-human-gut-metagenome-genome-assembly--contig:-NODE-1499-length-12774-cov-5.760673_pt1 | contig 12774 bp, 13 predicted proteins | sample MGYA00244846_ERZ653424 | MGnify/ENA primary metagenome ERZ653424 (study PRJEB26926, sample SAMN06165108) | human gut metagenome | biome: ENVO:00009003; feature: ENVO:2100002; material: ENVO:00002003...
TGGCGGAAAAGACATCGCCAGACGCGCCGCCGAATTGTGCGGTGGTGCCTTTATAGAATCAAAAACGTGCCGCCCTGTACGCACAGCAGCAGCGTGACGAAAAGCAGTCCCGCCGCTTTTTTGCGGATGCGGCGCGCGGCATCATTGACCGTGTTGCGCTTGATACCAAGCGTGTCCGCTGTATCCGCCGCGGAATTATCCTCCTCGTAATACTGGTGATAGACGGACTTCTCCAGCGGGGTCAGGCGCGCTTGCAGTTCCTCCAGCAGCTCGTTCATCTCGCTCTTTCGCAGCCACTGGATGAGTTCGTCCTGTTGTTTCTCGATGAGGATTTCCGGTTCCAGCGGGAGCGATATACCCAGCCGCCTGCGTTCGATGCGGGAGCGACGCGCCAGTGTGATGCACTCCAGCTTGCAGGCGTTGACGAACCACCCGTAGAGATTCTTGTGATTCGCCAGCTGCTCCTTCTTCTCCAGCGCCCGCAGTACCACTCGCTGAACAATATCTTCCGCATCCACACCATGAATCATTTGGTAATTGAGCAGAATGCGGCATAATCGCACGAGATCCTCCAGCATCTTGTTGTATACGTCGGTAATCTCACTTTCACTCATCCATTTCACCCTCACAACTTTCTGTATGATGGTGTCCGTTTCGCACTTGCGCGTATGCGCTCCGGGCAGTGCCTATAGGCATTTCTATTGTAAGACGAGATTGCCAATATGTCAATGCTTACGCGGAAATATGGTGTGTTTTTCCCTGCAAGTGAATGCCTTTTTCCCATAGGCAGAATAAAACGCGTCAATGTTTAGACACAGATAATATCTGCACACTGTTTACCGTCGAAAATGAAAATCATAGAATAATAGCGACATACCGTTGACAAGAACGTTCTTTCGCGTTATAATAGACACAGTAAATCACATCTGGAGGTCACGTAAATGACAATGTGGAATTTCGGTGCTTCAGCCGTGCAGAATGATTCAGGAGGGAGTCAGCATTGAAATATCGCAAGCAATATATCAACGTAGATGTTGTGTTTGATGCTTCCGGGCGGATGCGGCCGCAGGTCATCCACTGGGTGGACGGACGGCAGTACGAAATTTCGCGTGTAAAAGCGATTGTGCCCGCGGCAGCGCGCAAATCCGGCGGGCAGGGTGACCGATACACGGTGATGCTGGCAGGTCAGGAGCGCTACTTGTTTTTTGAGCGTCCGACAGACGAACGCACTGCCATCGTCGGGCGCTGGTTTGTAGAAGCGACGGAGGGAAATTGAAATGGACAGAATCATTCGCCGAGAACCTGCTGATTGGCGGCACAGCGTGGCATTCACCGGGCATCGTCCGCAAAAACTGCCGTTTGGTTTTGATGAAACCGACCCACGCTGCGTGGATTTCAAGCGGCGGCTGTGCAATTCTATCGAAATGATGATTCTGGAAGGGTACACGCACTTTATTTCCGGCGGGGCGCTGGGCATGGATATGTACGCGGCGGAGGCGGTGCTGACGCTGCGCGAGCAGTACCCGGAAATCACGCTGGAGATTGCCATTCCGCACGACGGACAGACTGCAAAGTGGCCGCAGTCCCTGCGCGACCGGGCGGAGCGCATCCGCGAGGAAGCGGATGTCATCACATGGATTGCGCACGAGTATACCAAGCGCTGCCTATTCGATCGGAACTACTACATGGTGTCGCATTGCAGCGTGCTGCTGGCATGTTTTGACGGTCAGCCCGGCGGCACGGCGCAGACCATCGAGACGGCACATCGGCTGGGGCGGCTGATTACGGTTGTGCGGCCGGTTCGCCGGAAAGTCGCGTAACACTACTTGCTATCCGCCTGCGCCTTTTCCGTTCCAGCGTCAGTTGCTCCATTTAAGGCGGCATCGCACAACTCGGCGGCGCATCTTGGCGCATTCTTATTGGAAAATAGGATAGAGGAGAAATGAATTATGCAATGGGGCTTGAACGTTCATCAGCAGCCGCGGCAGCTGGACAAACGGTTTTCAGACCTGAAACTGTGCCAGCGCGAACAGATTGCGAAGTGGCTGCGCGAGGAGACAAACGATTACTACACGCGCCATCAGCGCTATCCCGTCGGGCGGGAGGCAGAGGACGTGGTGGACAATGCGTATGTGCAGATTGTGAAAGCAGGAATTTGGATTCCGTATGGCGAAGTATACCAGTATTATCTCAGCCGCAAAGCGCGAATGCTGAAGCATCCGCTGCAAGGCTGAACGAGGAGGCTTTGCACATGTGCGGGCGTTTTTTCCTTGCTGATAGTGACAATTCTGGCGAACTTCGCAGCATCATCGATCAGCTGAATCGGCGCGGCGCCACCGTCAAGACGGGCGAGATTTTCCCGACGGATACCGTGCCTGTGCTGGCGAATAATCGGAATCGGCGCGTCGTGCCCTTTCCCATGCAATGGGGATACACGCTGCCGGACGGCCGCCTGCTCATCAATGCTCGGAGCGAAACGGCAGGAGAGAAGCCGCTCTTTCAGGACGCGATGCGCCAGCACCGCTGCCTGATTCCAGCAACGAACTATTTTGAGTGGGAAAAGCGCGGCAGGGAGAAAATCAAGTACGCCATCCGACAGGCGGATGCAGGTTTGCTATACATGGCGGGGCTGTACCGTGTGGAGAACGGGCGCGCAGTGTTCACCATTCTAACGCGTGAGCCCGCCGAACAGATTCGCTTCATCCACGACCGGATGCCTGTCATTCTGACAAGCAATGCAAAGCAGGATTGGCTGAATCTGGACTGCGATGCAGCGCAAACTTTGGCGCAGGCGTGTGAAAATGTAGCGTTTTGCGCAGTGAATGTTTCGTGCTGAGCATTGCCGCATAATGACGCAGATTCCGGTCAGGCTGCTGGCGGCAGATTCATGCTCTCCGCTATGGAAGAAGTTGTGCTGTCCGAAGAGACGATTCCGATGATGCCGTTTGTCAAGGCGGGAAAATAACGCATTTTGCACTTGTCACCAGCACTTCGGTATGGTATAATAAAATAGTTGCTATATGCTTGCAGAATGGGGAAATGTCCCTGTCAGCCACCCCACTGCAGCTTTTGATGGAGGAATTACGATGTACGATGTGCTCATTATTGGCGCTGGCCCCGGAGGAATTTTTACCGCTTATGAATTGATGGAACGCCGACCTGACCTGAAAGTCGCCGTTTTTGAAACGGGGCACCCGCTCAACCGCCGGAAGTGTCCGATTGACGGCGAGAAAGTGAAATCCTGCATCCACTGCAAGTGCTGCTCCATCATGAGCGGCTTTGGCGGCGCGGGCGCATTCTCCGACGGCAAGTACAACATCACCAACGATTTCGGCGGCACGCTCTACGAGTACATCGGTAAAAAGGCTGCCACGGAACTCATGGAATATGTTGATACCATCAATCTGCGCTACGGCGGCGAGGGTACGAAGCTCTATTCGACCGCCGGCACAAGCCTGAAAAAGACGTGTATGCAGCACGGTCTGCACCTACTGGACGCTTCCGTTCGCCACCTCGGAACGGACATTAACTATATTGTGCTCGAGCACCTTTACGACTATCTGAAGGAACAGGTGGAGTTTCATTTTGACTGCCCCATCGACACGGTAGAAAAGACGGACAACGGCTATCGCATTTACAGCGGCGACAAATTCTTTGAAGGGCGCAAGTGCGTTATTTCCGCCGGACGCAGCGGCAGCAAGTGGATGGAAAAAGTCTGCAAAGACCTTCACATCAAGACAAATTCCAACCGCGTCGATATTGGCGTCCGCGTGGAACTGCCCGCCGAGATTTTCTCGCACCTGACCGACGAACTGTATGAAAGCAAAATCGTCTACCGCACCGAAAAGTATGAAGACGCGGTACGCACCTTCTGCATGAACCCCAGGGGCGTTGTTGTCAACGAAAACACGAATGGGATTGTAACTGTGAACGGTCACAGCTACGAGGATCCCGCAAAGCAGACGAACAACACGAATTTCGCGCTGTTGGTCGCCAAGCATTTCTCTGAGCCGTTCAAGGATTCCAACGGCTACGGCGAGAGCATTGCCCGCTTGAGCAACATGCTGGGCGGCGGCGTTATCGTCCAGCGTTTTGGCGACCTCATCCGCGGCAAGCGCAGCACCGAAAAGCGCATCAAGGAGTCGTTCACCGTGCCGACGCTGAACGCCGCCGCGGGCGACCTGAGCCTCGTGCTGCCCAAGCGCATTCTGGACGGCATCATTGAGATGATTTACGCGCTGGATAAAGTCGCCCCCGGCACTGCCAACGACGACACGTTGCTCTACGGCGTGGAAGTGAAGTTCTACAACATGGAGGTCGAGGTGGACAGCAACCTCATGACCTGCCACGACGGGCTTTACATCATCGGCGACGGCAGCGGCATCACGCACTCTCTGTCCCACGCGTCCGCAAGTGGGGTGCATGTGGCGAGGCAGATTAGCAAGCAATAAGCAGGAAAACCTATTAAAGAATTTTGTCAATAGTATGAAAAGAGGATTTGCGTTTCAACAGGCGCAAATCCTCTTTTATATGCTGGCAGTCAAACGATTATTGGCGTTCCTTTTTTCCGTTCTTTTCGTTGATTCGCTCATAGCAATTCATCCGCAAAAAGCGATGCAAACACATTTCTGGAAAACAAACTGCTTGCAATCGAATTGCTGTCCTTTTTCTGGCGTTCCGCATAATTGTAGTTATCTATCAGTTGATTCCTTAGCTTTTGATGCTGCCGAATCAGCTGCTTAGCATCTTTGGCTGAAAATGCTCGTGCCATGTTCTTTCTTCCTCCGATGTACCTTTGTCGAACTGCGCGCATGTATTTTCACGATTGCACTTCGTTATTGTAGCACAATCCATCGAAAAGCGGAATAAAGATTCTATAAGCATCATAAGCTAACCGCGGCGAGTGCCTTTCTTCAGCACCCGCCGCGGTTCTTCTATTTGTTTACCTTTCTTCTCTAAAGTATGGCAGCCCCAAATGCTGCGGCGGCTGGTCCTCCCGCTTCTTGCGCAGGCTGGAGATGCACAGCACCACGATGGTCACGATGTAGGGGAGCATTTTGTACAGTTCCTTCACCGCCGGGTTCGAGCCGGTCGGGATGTACATGTGCAGGATGTAGAGTCCACCGAAGAGAATCGATGCGAACACGCCAACATTCGAGCGCCAGATGGTGAAGATGACCAGCGCAATCGCCAGCCAGCCGCGGTCGCCGAACGCGTTGTTTGACCACACGCCGCTTGCGTAGTCCATGACGTAGTACAGTCCGCCAAGCCCGGCAATCATGCTGCCGATGCACGTTGCCATGTACTTGTACTTCGTCACGTTGATGCTCGCGGCGTCGGCGGTGTTCGGATTTTCGCCGACCGCACGCAGATGCAGACCTGTGCGGGTGTGCTTCATGAACCAAGCGACAAAGAAGCCAATGGCAATCGCGAGGTATACCATGAAGCCATAGGACAAGAAGTCCTGATAGAACCAGCCTTCACTCTCGGCGAACAGTGGGCGATGGAAGAAGTAGCTTGTGCCGGAGAGGGCAATAGACGGAACTTCACTGCCTGACAGTTTGATCAGTGAGCCGCCAAAGAAGTTGCCGACGCCCACACCGAAGGTCGTCATGGCCAAGCCCGTCACGTTCTGATTCGCACGGAGCGTAACGGTCAGCAGGCAGTAGAGCAGTCCCATCAGCAGCGAACCGAGCAGGCAGCAGACAATCGGAATCAGAATTGCCGGAAGCGCGCTGATGTCCGCCTTGCTGGGCAGGGAGTTTTCGTAGAAAAACGAGCCGATAACACCGCAGATGCCGCCGACATACATGATGCCAGGGATGCCGAGGTTCAAATTTCCGGATTTTTCCGTCAGTATTTCACCCGTGCTGCCGTAAAGCAGCGGAACGCCCTGCACCACCGCGCGGGGAATGAATGAAATGATATCAAACACGCAGCTTCTCCTCCTTCCCAGTACGCTTGCAGAAGTTAATCTTGTAGTTGATAAAGAACTCACAGCCGATGATGAAGAACAGAATCACACCCGTGATAATGTCCGCAAAAGACTGATTCAGCCCGAACTTCGAGGATACCTCGCCAGCCCCGCGGTCAAGGAAAACGAGCAGGAAGCTGGTAAAAATCATAATGAACGGGTTAAATTTCGCCAGCCATGACACCATGACCGCCGTGAAGCCGCGCCCGTCTACAAGCGTCGTCGTCAGCGTGTGGTCGCTGCCCGCGGTCAGCAGGAAGCCCGCCAAGCCGCAGAGAGCGCCGGAAATCAGCATCGTGCGGATGATGACCCACTCCACCTTGATCCCTACATACCGGGCGGTGCGCTGGCTTTCGCCGACGACGGAAATCTCGTACCCGTGCTTGGTGTAATATAGGTAGAGGAACATCAGCAGCACCAGCACGCCGACCACGATGATGTTGAGCAGATACTGCTGGTCAGCAACCTTCGGCAGCCAGCCAATCTGCGAGCGCTGGTTGATGATGCCGATTTTGCCCGACCCCTTCGGCGACTCCCAGAAGATGCAGAAGTACGCGACCAGCTGCGTCGCGACATAGTTCATCATCAGCGTGAACAGCGTCTCGTTCGTATTCCACTTTGCCTTGAAGAGCGCCGGGATGCCGCCCCAAATCGCGCCAGCGAGCATACTGGTCAGCAGCATCACGAGGATCAGCGCCCAGTTTGGCAGCACGTCGCGCAGGAGAATCATGCAACTGGCAGAGGCAAGGCAGCCCATCAGCGTCTGACCTTCGCCGCCGATGTTCCAGAAGCGCATCTTAAACGCGGGGGTAACGGCGAGGGAAATGCACAGCAGCATCGCTACGTCGCGGAAAGTCACCCACGTCTTGCGCGGCGTGCCGAACGTGCCTTTGATGATGGTGCTGTAAATGGCGAGCGGGTCGTCATCCGTCAGCAGCAAGCAGATAATGGCGCTTGCGCCCAGTGCCAGCGCAATGGCAATCACGCGAATCAGCAGCGCCTTCTGCCACGAAATGTCTGTTCGCTTGGAAATGTGGAAGAGCGGCTCCCGTTTGGCTTCACTCATGCTCGTTACCTCCCACGCGGGTCATCATCATGCCGATTTCGCGCTTGTCTGCGCCACGGCCGGGCACGATGCCGCTGACTTTGCCGCCGCACAGCACCAGAATGCGGTCGCACAGCTCCACCAGCACGTCCAAATCCTCACCGACGTAAACAACCGCCACGTTCTGCTTCTTTTGGTTATTAATCAGGTTGTAAATCGTGTAGGAGGAATGAATGTCCAGCCCACGCACCGCGTACGCCGTCAGCAGCACTTTCGGCGCGGAGGTGATTTCGCGCCCGACCAGCACTTTCTGCACGTTGCCGCCCGACAGACGGCGAATCGGCGTACTCAGGCTCGGCGTCGCGACTTCCAGCTCCTTGACCACGTTTTCCGCGATTCGGCGCGGGCTCTTGCGGTCGGTGAAGAACGAGTGCCCTTTGCGGAACGTGCGCAGCATCATGTTGTCGGATAAGTCCATGTTGCCGACCAAGCCCATGCCCAGCCGATCCTCCGGCACGAAGGAGAGCGAAACGCCCATGTTCTGGATGGTCAGCGGGTCTTTGCCAATCAGTTCCACATGCGTGCCGTCGTCCTCGATGTAGCTGATGCTGCCAGAATCGACAGGCTGAAGCCCGGCAATCGCTTCCAGCAGTTCTTTCTGACCCGAACCCGCGATGCCCGCGATGCCCAGAATTTCGCCCGAATTGGCGGTAAAGCTGACGTGGTCGAGCTTCGTCGTGCCTTCCTCGTTGCGCACAATCAAGTCTTTGACTTCGATGCGCGGGCGGGGATTGACCGGCTCGGTGCGCTCAATGTTGAGCTTTACCGGATGCCCGACCATCATGTTCGTCAATTCCTCGGCATTCGTGTCGCGGGTCATCACGTCGCCGACGTACTGCCCCTTGCGCAGCACCGCCACGCGGTCGGACAGCGACTCCACCTCGTGCATCTTGTGGGTGATGATGACAATCGCCTTGCCGGCGTTGCGCATGTTGCGCAGGATGGCGAAGAGCTTGTCCGTCTCCTGCGGGGTCAGCACGGCGGTCGGCTCATCCAGAATCAGGATATCAGCGCCGCGATACAGCACCTTGATGATTTCAATCGTCTGCTTCTGCGAAACGGACATATCGTAAATCTTCTGGTTCGGGTCGATATCGAAGCCGTACTGGTCGCAGATTTTCCGAATTTTGCGGATGGCGGACTTCATATCCAGCTTTTCATCCAGACCGAGGATGATGTTCTCCGCCGCCGTGAACACATCCACCAACTTAAAGTGCTGGTGAATCATGCCGATGCCCAGATGGAACGACTCCTTCGGGGAAGAGATGGACACGGGCTTGCCGTTGATGTAGATTGCGCCCTCGTCGGGGTAGTAAATTCCGGAGAGCATGTTCATCAGTGTAGTTTTGCCGCTTCCATTCTCGCCCAGCAGCGCAAGAATTTCGCCGCGGTAAATATCCAGACACACCTTATCATTGGCCAGCACAGGGCCAAAGCGCTTGGTCACATTGCGAACGCTGACGGCTGCGGTTCTCTGTTCCAACCGGCTCACTCCTTTATGATTGCAAATCGTAAATGACGCGAATGAATAGGAAACACTGCAAATGGGAATGCAGCGGGTTTGCCTGCACTTTCATTTGCAGTGTCAACAAGAAATTCGACCGCCCCGACCCCATGCAAAAGATCGGGGCAGTCGAAAATGGAATTACATGCCTTCGGGCAGCGTGATGCCGTCGATGTTCAGGTCGAAGTAGGGAGCGGCGCGGAAGAAGGATTCCTTGAATTCGCCGTCGATGACCACTTCGGTGTCACCCACGAAGTCGCCCATGTCGTCCACGTCCGCCAGATAGGAGGTCAGTGCCGCGCCGTTCACGGTGAAGGTCGCAGTGTCGAACACCTTGATGGTGCCAGCCGCCAGCGCAGCCTTCACTTCTTCCAGCTTCTCAGCCGTGCCAGCCGCCGCGGCCTGCTCGTTGATGGCAGACAACTCGACAGAGCCGGTCGCAATCGTACCAGTCCAGTCAAGCGCGATATCTTCGCCGTTCATCATGCAGTTCAGGATGTACTCGAAGTAGGGTTCCCAGTTGATGCGGGAGGAAACGATGAAGGTGTTCGGGCAAGCCGCCACCGTGGAGCCGTTGTAGGAGACGTTCGGCACACCCGCCACTTCGCAGGCAGTCGGAGCGCCCATGGAGTCAGCGTGCTGGGAAATAAGGACGCAGCCCTTCTGAATCAGCATCTGCGCGCCTTCCTTTTCCATCGCCTCGTCGTACCAAGAGTAGGTGAAGGTCACTTCCATCGTCGCGGAGGGGCAGACAGAGCGCGCGCCGAGGAAGAAGGAGGTGTAGCCGGACTTCACTTCCGCGTAGGGGTAAGCGCCGACATAGCCAATCTTCGCCTGATCTGCCGTAATCGTGCCGGCTTCGATCATTTCGTTCAGCTTCATGCCAGCCGCAACGCCCGCCAGATAGCGGCCTTCATAGATGGTCGCGAAAGCGTTGTGGTAGTTGGGCAGGTTCTCGGTGTGCGCCTTCGTGCCAGTCGCATGGCAGAACTCGACTTCCGGGAACTCCAGCGCAGCCTGAATCATGTAGGATTCATGACCGAAAGAGTCCGCAAAAATGATGTCGCAGCCTGCGTCCGCCAACTCAGCAGCTGCGTCGTAGCATTCCTGACCTTCGGGGATGTTGGTCTTGGTTTCGTAGGCGATGCCCAGCTTCTCGCAGGCAGCCTTCGCCGCAGTGATGAAGTTCAGGTCGTAGGTGGAGTTTTCGTCGTGCAGGAAGATGAAGCCGATCTTCAGGTCATCCTTCGCGACGGGCGCGCGCTCAGCCAGTGCAGCAGTCGTCAGGCAGCACAGGCACATCACCAGCGCAAGCAGCAGAGATGCAAACTTTTTCATGGTCAAGTCCTCCTCCATTCGATGGGTGAAAACGGTGTAACCATTCGCTAAAAAGCGAACGTTTTCCGGGAAACATGACCCATTGTACACAAATTCGGCACAAAAATCAAGCCTTTTTCAGAAAAAATCCGACTTTTTTGCGAACAATTTAGGTGAATGTTCGGAAATAGGCGGATTGGCAGGGGAACGTCACGTTTTTGACAAGCATCCGCGTTTTCCGCATACTGTTCCAACGTAAGCACACCGTCAGCATTGCGGCTGATTCCATGTGCCGACAGAACATGATAGGCAAGGGGAATTTCATAAGAATAACAATGCGCTCTGCCAAGGATGTTCCGGCAGGGAGTTTCAAATTTCGCGGCAATCTTGCAAAAACGCCCTTGACATTGTACTGTCCCTGATTATAATAGTTGCATGTACAACGATGCACATACAACCATTAGCGTCACGGAGGTGCACATATGGATATCACCGAGCGGAAAATCACAAAAATCGCGCGGGAAACAGAGAAACTCGTCCTGCTGTCCCTGCGGGAAGAGGGCGTCGGCACAGCAGAAATTGATCTGATTCACGCGCTGCGGCACCATCCCGGCTGCACACAGGCGGCGCTGGCGGAACTGCGCACGCAGACAAGGCAGCCATCGCGCGGCGGACAAAAAATCTGGAAGCGAAAGGCTTCTTGGTACGTCAGGACGACCCGAACGACCGCCGCAGTCAGCTGCTGTATCCCACGGAAAAGGCGGAAGCCATGAAAGCCTCCAAAGCAGAGATCGAAGCATCCTTCTACGAGTACCTGACTTCTGTGCTGACGGACGATGAAGCCAAAACCTTCGCAGCGCTGCTGAACAAGCTGTACGCAGCATCGAAAACCGAAAGCCGCGCAGGATTCCCGCATTTTATTCAGGCGCAGAGGAAATAAAGACGATGCAAGACAAGCAGAATTTCTGCCCGAACAAAGTCAGCTCCTATTTCCGTGCCGAATGGCTGTCGCTGACATTCGTCACGCTGTCCGGGCTGTTCTACAACGTGGGTCTTCTGGCGACGCCGTGGTTCGAAGGGCGGCTTGCCCAGTGCCTGACCGACATTCTGGGCGGCTATCAAACCGCGGACGCGATGGCGATGTTGGTGCTGGCGTATCTGGTCATCACGCTGGTGGTTCAGGGCGCGCGTTTCATCAAGCGATTCTACGTTCGGCGCTTCGCCAACAACATCAACCGACGTATGAAGGGCATTCTGTACGCCAATCTGGTACGCGAAAGCCGCACGTCGCTGGAGAAAGAAGGCGCTGGTGAGCTGATGACGAAAGCCATTTCCGACGTGGACGACTGTGTGGAAGGAATGCGCAAATTCACCACCGAAGTGTTTGACACCGGCGTGGTGATGATCAGCTACGCAGTCATGCTGCTGATTTACGACTGGCATCTGGCGCTGCTGAGTTTGCTGTTCACGCCCATTTCGTACTTCTGCGCAGCAAAGATGAAGAAGCCCGTTCAGCGCGCAGGAGCGGCGTACAAGAAAGCGGCGAGCGCGCTCAGCAGTGCGACGCTCGACCGCGCGGAAAACGCCGTCACCTACCGAATCTACGGCTGCGAGGAAGCACGCGCGGAACGCTACGAGGGTGCGCTGAAGAATTACGAAAAGGCTGCTGTGCGTTCCAACGTGTGGCAGTCCGCTCTGCCGCCGCTGTATCTGGCTGCATCAGGAGCTGGGGTGCTGTTCATCCTGTGGTTCGGCGCGAAGAACGTACTCGGCACAGGCTGGCGCGCATGGGACATCGGCGCCTTCACCACCTTCTTGTCCTGCTTCACGCGGCTGACGGTGAAGTCCTCCAAGGCGGCAAAGCTGTTTAACTCCGTGCAGAAAGCGGAAGTGTCGTGGAAGCGCATCAAGCCGCTGATGAAGTCGCCGGAAGCGCTGGACGACCTCCGCATCCCGCAATCCGCCGACGTAACGCTCGACAATCTGTCCTTCACCTACGGGGACGCGCCGATTTTCTCCGGCCTTTCGCTGACGGCGCATCCCGGCGACATCATCGGCGTGACTGGCCCTGTCGCCTGCGGCAAATCCACCTTCGGGCGCGTATTTCTCTGCGAAATGCCCTATGGCGGCTCGGTTCGCTTCGGCGGCAAGGAACTTTCGAGCTTCTCGCCGCGGGAAATCTCCGGTATGGTCGGTTATTTGGGGCATGACCCGGAACTGAGCATGGACACGATTCAAAACAACGTGCTTTGCGGCAGCAGTCAGGACGTTCTGCCGCAGCTGACCGCCGTCGCCCTGACGGACGAAGTGCGGGCGATGGAAAATGGCGCAGACACGGTCGTCGGCAGCAGCGGCATACGGCTTTCCGGCGGTCAGGGTACGGACGAGCCAATCACCGAGGCGGAGTGCATGTACCGGGAGCTGGTGAATCTGGGCATTGACCCCCAGCGCCTCTGGATGGAGGAGGATGCTACCTCCACATGGGAAAATCTGAACTTTTCTCTTGACCTCATCGAGGAAAAAACCGGTGAGCGTCCTCAGAAGCTGGGGGTGCTGTCCAGCGAGTACCACCTGTACCGCGCCAGCCGGTTTGCAAAAGCGTGCGGCGTGGAATTCGTGGGAATTCCCGCAAAAACATCCCGTTTATCCCAGAAGATCAACCATTTCATGCGGGAAGTGGCTGGTGTCTGGCACTATATTTTACTGGGAGGAAACTATGATTAACGAAAAATATGCGGACTACGCCTGGGAGCAGACCGCCGCGCTGCTGGCCATCGACTCTCCCTCCGGCTTTACCCGCCGGGCGGCCGAATGGGTGAAGGATGCCTTTGAAGCGTTGGGCTTTCCGGCGAAGATCACCACCAAGGGCGGCGT
>ENA-OYXV01001512-OYXV01001512.1-human-gut-metagenome-genome-assembly--contig:-NODE-1512-length-12687-cov-3.132600_pt1 | contig 12687 bp, 8 predicted proteins | sample MGYA00244846_ERZ653424 | MGnify/ENA primary metagenome ERZ653424 (study PRJEB26926, sample SAMN06165108) | human gut metagenome | biome: ENVO:00009003; feature: ENVO:2100002; material: ENVO:00002003...
GGCCAACCTCTATTACACCCTGGCCATGCTCGACGAGCAGTTGCGCATTGCCAAGGAGACCAGCGAAACATGGAAGAAGAACCTGGACATGACTAAGATGCTGTTCGATGCAGGTCAAGCCAACCAGGCTTCAGTAGCAAGCACCGAGGCCAACTACTGGGCTATCAGTGCCAACGTGCTGGAGCTGGAGGACAACATCAAGCAGGTGGAGAACGCCCTGAGCGCCCTCTGCGGTGAGACTCCAGCACACATCGAGCGCGGCACACTGGCCACATTCCGCACTCCCAGCGTATGCACCACAGGCATGCCTATCGGCCTGTTGAGCCGCCGACCCGATGTGAAGCAGGCTGAGCTCGCACTGGCAAGCGCTTTCTACAACAAGAACATTGCCAAGGCAGCCTTCTACCCCGCCCTCAACATCTCTGCCAGCGGCCAGTATGCCAACAGTCTGGGAAGCATGGTAGTGAACCCCGGTGGCATCATCATGGCAGCTGTAGCAAGCCTGACACAGCCTATCTTCCAGAACGGAAAACTGCGCGCTGCCTATAAGAACAGCAAGGCTGAGCTTGAGATTGCCACTCTGGGCTTCCAGCAAACACTTCTCGATGCCGGTTCGGAGGTGAACAACGCCATGGCTGCCATACACACCGCACAGGAGAAGAAGGTTTACCTGGCCAACCAGGTGCAGAGCCTGCAGCGGGCTGTGGATGCAACACAGAAGTTGTGGGACCTCTCAAGTATCAACTATCTGCAGATCCTGACCGCTCAGAGCAGCCTGCTCAGCGCACAGCTCTCGCAAGTGGCCAACGACTATAGCGTTATCTCCAACACCATCAACCTCTACCAGGCACTGGGCGGAGGCGCTGACGTGGAGAAATAAACATCATTCTCATTCAATCGCGAGAGGAGGACGTACCCCAGTCAATGGGGTGGCGCCCTCCTCTTTTCGTATTGAGATGCAACTGTCAAAACAGCACAAGTAGATCAGGAACAGAGAATTTTGAATGAGCAAACACGCTGGGTAATAGATGCCGAGCAGTTCACCCGCCATGCAAACTGCGGTGCAATGGCACTCGTAGTGCCCTGCGGTTCTTCGGACAAACTTCCGTCGCTCATCACACAGCACTTTTTGCAGCTCGCCCGACAAACTTAGGGGAAGCAGAGAGATGGGGACAGACAGGAAGCGCATCGTCACTACCCCATCCTACAAGAACCGTCGGCTGGGCTTTATAAAGAGGCACCACAGCAAGTGTACGACCATCTTTCGCCAAGCCGACAAGGCTGACCTTTATATCGATTGCTGCTGATTATCCAACAAATACCAGTTTGCGCACAAGGAGAAGAAGGCTTCTGATGCACTTCCAGTCGGCCTTCATGATGGAGAAGACGTTCTTCGTCACCGTCCAACCCTAGGCTGGACGGTGAATGAAGCATGGATACTTTGGCATCGAAGTATATATTCAACGACCGTCCAGCCTAGGGTTGGACGGTGGAGCATACAGCTTAGCCGCCCTTGGAGGCGGAAAGAAATCTCGAAACAATACTGCTTCGTTGCCCAGAAGAGTACGCTGACTGGGCCATATGCAATGAAGTGTTTTACGGCAGAGAGTATATTGTATTGCAAAGCAAATATCCATTGTCCACCTAAATCAACAGGCAGCCTTGAACACTTCACTCGCGTAATACAATTGCTCCAAAATGCTTCTTGCGAAAAAACAAACGGGGAAAGATGTCAGCACATAGCCAAACATTTTGTAACTTTGTGTGGACGTAGAACACAAACAGACTAAGACGGACAATGAGCAACCACATTGACAGAAGAAGTTTCCTCAGGCGCGCCACAGGAGCCGGCGTGCTGATAGCCGTGTCGCAACTGCCTGCCATGGCCGAGGACAAACCGGAAGTATTCCCCAAGCGCGGCGGTTTTGAGCGTCTCTCACTGGCCTATGCCACCGTGGAAATCGGGCTGGAGAAGCCTTTCAGCGTGCTGCACATCTCCGACACGCACTTTACGGCAGCCTATCCACACGAGAGCGAGCAGAAGCAGAAGCTGCGCGAGGTGCGCACGCAGTGCTTCGGCGGACGCCAGGAGGAGGCCATGCGCGACTCGCTGGCGTGGGCACGCGACCATGTAGATTACGTTCTGCACACGGGCGACCTCATTGACTGGCAGAGCGAAGCCAACCTGGACCTGGTGCGCAAGTATCTGGGCGACGGCATCACAGGCTGCATGGGCAACCATGAATTCTCGCCCGACATGTGGCTGAGCGAGCCTAAACAGGAGAATACCGAGGCGTACAAGGACCGTTCGAGGGCGATGCTGCAGAAGACCTTCCCCTTTGACATCTCATTCAATGCGCAACAGATCAACGGAGTCAACTTCATCTGTCTGGACAACGTATATGGTACAGTGACCCCGCAACAGGTGAAGCTCTTCCGACGCGAAGTGAAGCGCGGGCTCCCCATCGTGCTTTGCATGCACGTGCCATTCCACACCGACCAGATATGGAGGGCCTGCAAGCGCTTCTGGAACAAGACTCTGGCATCGAGCATAGACGACAAGGTGTACAAGCCCACGGGCGACTATCTGGCGCAGAAGGAGGACAAGACCACACGCGAATTCATCTCCTACCTCAAGCAGGAACCGCTGCTCAAGGCCATCCTGGCGGGTCACCTGCACATCACGGTAGAGGAGCAGTTCTCACCCACGGCACGACAGTATGTGGTGGCAGGCAACTTCCTGCTGCACGGCAGAGAAGTGCTGTTTGTGTAATAGCGCTATACATTATATATTATAAGGGCAGTATGCCGGGCTTTACACAACTTTGCACGCCATTGGAAGCAAGGTTGCCCCTCATGCAGCCCCCCGCTTGCCCAGCTCTGCAAGTGACATAGGACCACAACGGCCAACTGCTCAAGCAGTATCGCTGACGGGCATCCATCCCAAGGACTTACTGCCTATGCATCAGTCCGCATCAGGCTGCCCTTCGCCCTGCAATTCCCTGCGGAACCGCCCGGGCGTCATTCCTGTCTCTGAGATAAACGCGCGTCGGAAAGCCGACAGGCTGTTGAACCCGCTCATTCGTGCCACTGCCTCGGCCGTATTATTCGGCTGGGCAAGCAGTTGCTGGGCATAAAGCACACGATAGCGGTTGACGTACTCGAAGAAGGAAACGTTGAGCTGCTTGTTGATATAAGCGCTCAGATAGGTGCGGTTAGTGCCCAGCCTCTCGGCCAGAAGGTTGATGGTAAGGCGGGGATTGAGGTAGATACGTTCGTCGTCAAAGGCTTTGTGGAGCGCTTCAGCGAAGTGGAACTCCTGCGGGGCGCCCTCTTCGTCCATCACCGGGCAGTCCTCTTCGGGCTCCGCAATGCCCGGCACCACCACTTCGTGCTTTCTCATGCACCAGGCGATGGAGGCAAAGATAAGGCTGCAACTGAAGTTATAGAACGCTGTTGCCCACTTGCCTCCGTTATAGCTCGCCAGTGTCCACACCACATAGAGCACCATGAAGGATACCAGGATGCGGAACACCCACCCCACCTCGATGCCCTCGGTATAGGAGCTCCACTGGCGTATGCTGCGGTTGTAGCGATACAGACCATAGCCACTCCACAGCATGCCCACCAGCCCATAGCACGCCTGCCCCACCAGCGCTATTATATATAATGTATGGTTGAGCGTGACGGCATAGAGCACGCACAACAGCAGCGAGGCTGCCACTTGCAGCCAGAAGGCACGGCGCGTGATGCTGCCGGGATGCCCGAGCTCGTATAGCAGGCACACGCACATGGGGATGCAGGTGGCCTGATAGAGGTTGGTAATGGGTGTGAGCTGTGCTCCCAGGAAGTTCCTCACGTAGAAGAGCACGAAGAGCACCATGTTCATCAACGCCAGCCAGCCGAAGAGACAAGTGGCCACAGAGTGCACCCCCGACCTTCGACGCACCATATAAAGCAAGGCGCACGAGGCCAGCAGCGAAGCGAAAAAGCAGCCGGCAGAGAAGTCTGCCAGCGCAGCGATGGTATTCCGTTCCATTCCGAAGTCTTGACTATCCAATTGCGAGCAACACAGAAGCAATCCTGCCCCACTCGCGAAACAATCTTCAAAATTAAGGAAAATATTCCATTCTGCCCGTCACAAAAGAGCAAAAACGCCAAGCCATCGGGCAAAAAGGAAACGTTTCACGGCTTGGAGCGGAATGCACAGCGGCATTAGGCAACCCTGCAAAAAGCGTCCCCTGCCTATGTAGAGACTGCTGTGCAGCCCGCCCTTCGGCGCAGCCCGCCACGCTGCTGTGTTTTCGGGCGGATGAGGCAGTGCGGTGCATCGGTCATCGCAGCGTGCTGCATCGGCTATCGCAGCGCACTGCGTAGGCCATCGCAGCGTGCTACATTTTGCACGAGTCCCCCATGCCATTTTCTCCTTGTAGCCCTTTTCGGGGAAATCCAACCCGCCAGCCAGTCCCCGTCTGCATGCTTCTTCTATAGTTTCATTCCTATCTTTTTATCTAATAGACATTACACATACAGCAGGACACTTTGCTTGGAATAAATCCGCACGATACCTCATTGCCCCCCAAGAAAGCGTTCAGAAAGATTATGCACCATACTGTTTTCCAACCGCAAACGCCATCACATGGCATATTCGGACAGTTGTCCGATACAGACAGGCGTGCAATATTGATGCAAACAAAATGTTGTACAATGTATGAAAATGCTGGTTTTGAGGGAATGCTACTACTATAGGGAAAACTTTATAGCGCATTTTACGTTTCTTTGAAAGATTTAACATATCTTTGCGTACATGATTGGAAGATGGACTGCTTGCCACCAATGACGACACACAAATACTGAACAGCAAAGCGCAAAGCCCCCTCTGACAAACATTACAGCGAATAACGAAACAAACATAAACATACTATGATGCTATTATCTACAAACTCTAACCAGACAAAGAGCGAGAGCAAGGCAGGCAATGCATGCCGCCGCCACACATCATGTTACGGCCTCAGGGGGAAATCCCTGCTGCGCGGACTGCTGCTCGCATCGGGTCTGCTCATGCTGGGCAGCTGCATCGACAGTTCGTATGACCTGGGTGACGTGGATGCCACCATAGGCCTGGGAGTGAACGGACTCAAGGTCAAGTTGGGCAACACAGAGAAGATCTACCTCAAAGACATCATCGACACCGACGGCAACACCAAGCTTGACGGGAACGACCAATTCTACATCACCGAGCAGGGCAGCACAGACCTCAGCTACACGGTGCAGAAAGTGAACTCCACCATAGACCGCCTGGCCAGGGTGAAGACCAAGTTCCGCGTGCTGCGCTGGAGCGATGATCTGCTGAACCAGCTGGGTGCACCAAGCGGCACACAAGTGACCGTGCCCGCCAACTATACCCTGCACGGCAGTGCAGAGGGCGAGAACAAGAGCGACTTCACCACAGATGACATAGGCAAGGAGGTGGTCAGAATCACACGCGTATATCCCCGCAACTTCGGAGCAAGCCTCACGGTAAGGATGAAGAGCAGCGCCAACGTGAACTTCAGACTGGACAAGCTGCAGAAGTTTGCAGTCACCCTGCCCCAATACGTACACCTTCGCGAGATACCCGCAGGCTGGAGACTGGAGGGCAGCACGCTCATCCACGACACCAACATCACCATCGGTGCCGACAGCAAACAGATATGCACCATCAACATCGACTATATCGACCTGAAGGAGGAGGGCACTCCCAAGAACGGCACCATCACGCTGCCCCAGGAGATGACACGCGTGGCCATGAGCGGCACAGCCTACTTCTGCAGCAAGAGCACGTTCACGATGCAGCAGGACGACTACGCCGACATAGAGCTGGACATCAACTTCCCCAACGACGGCAAGATTGTGGTGGATAGCATCAAAGGCATCTTCAACCCCGACATCAACCCGAACGTCAACCCCATTGAAATCGCTGACAACCTGCCTGATTTCCTCAAGGATGACGCCACGAAGATTAAAGTATCGAACCCCACACTGAAGTTCAATGTGGACATGAGAACGCTGCCCCTCGAACGTGAGCGTGGGTGCCACACTCACCTCAGTGAAGAGCGGCAAGGGCGGATGGAGCCAGAGCGTGACCTTGCCACAGGTTACGATGAACGGCGGACGCGCCAACACCGCCTATTACCACAAGCAGGGAAGCAAGCCCTACGACCCCGAAAGCGAAGTGACAGCAGGTGCCATCGTGAGCCGCGTAGAGGACCTGGGCAACCTGATAGAGCGTCTGCCCGACCAGATAGAGGTAGATATGAAGAACGGCAAAGTGTCGCTGGCACAGCAGGAGACCACCATGACTCTGGGCAAGACCTACAGGGCCAGGGCCGACTACAGCGTGTTCGTCCCCCTGGAGATGGAAGAGGGCTTTACCATTATATATAGGGACTCCACCAACAGCATGGGGGATGACCTGAAGGACTACACCGCCGAGGGCATCCAACTGAAGACCATGGCCGAGAACACCATTCCCCTCGACCTCACGCTCAGCGTCAAGGCATTGGACCAGAACGGCAAGCCCATACCCGGTGTCACCTTCACATCGGCCAAGGCCAAGGCCGGCCAGGGTGAAGGAAAGGCTCCCGTGAAATCGGAGATGACGGTGGTGGCCACCTTGCAGAATCCCAAGGACCTGCAGGAGATAGACCATTTCCTGTTTGAAGTCAAGGCTGAGAGCGCACAGGGAAGCGCATCGCAGCCCCTGGCATCGCAGCAGTACATCCGTCTGACCGACATCAAACTGATGCTCAAGGGCAAAGTGACGGTTGACCTCAACTGATGCGCAAGGCATGTGAGCACATTCCCACACAATGAGAAAACAGACAGAAATGAAACATCACCACATAGAAAGACTCATGAGACACAAGATAACAGTCATGGCCACGCTGCTGGCCGCATCGCTGGGCACCACCGCACAGGAACTGCGAACCACCTACTTCATGCAGACGTCGGACCTGCGGCATGAGATGAACCCCGCTCTGCTCGACCACAGTTACGTCTCCTTCCCCCTCCTGGGCAACATGAACATCGGCACGACAGGCAATTTCGGGGCCAAGACATTCATCTTCGACATGGAACCCACTTGGGAGAACTACGGAGTGAATGGCCGCACCAAGACCACCTTCATGCACCCCGACGTGGATGCCGGCAAGTTCCTCGACGGCCTGAAGAACAACAACCGCATGGGCGTAAACCTCAAGTATCAGGTGTTCGGCTTTGCGTTCAAGGCCTTCGGAGGCTTCAACTCGGTGGATCTGAACCTTCGCTCGACCACCAACATAAGCATGCCCAAGTCGCTCTTCGAGTTTATGAAGGAGACAGGAAGCAAGACCGACTACCGGATATCCAAGCTGGGAGCACGCACAGAGAACTTTGCGGAACTCGGACTGGGCCACTCACACAAGGTGAATGAGCAGTGGACAGTGGGCGGCAAACTGAAGTTGCTCTTCGGCCTCGGCTATGCAAACTTCAACACCGACCGCATTGACCTGCATCTCGATGACGACTACTGGCGCGTGAGCGGCAAGATAACAGCCGAGGTGGCAGCGATGGGCATTGACATGAAGGAGAGCGACAAAGTGGACCCGGAGAACCCTGACCGCCACCGCGTAGATGGTATCGACGACAACATCAGCGGGCTGGGAGGCTTCGGCGCCGCCATTGACCTGGGCGTCACATGGAAGCCCATCGAGCACCTCACCGTGAGCGCGGCTCTGACCGACCTGGGTGGCATCAGTTGGAAAAAGGCCCATCAGATGACTTCCACGGGCGAGTGGAACTTTGACGGCTTCGATAAGGACATCTACGCAGGCGGAAGCAAGGAGAACGGAACCGACCTGGGCGACCAGCTGGACGACCTGGGCGATGACCTCGGAGACCTCTTCTCGCTCTATTACGACGGTTCGAAGAACAAAGGTCACGCACTCTCTGCCAACCTCCACCTGGGTGTCGAGTACGCTCTGCCCTCATACGACAAGCTGCGCTTCGGCTTCCTCTATACAAGCCGCATGGCTGGCCAGTTCGCTTGGCACCAGGGCATGCTCTCGGTCAATGTGCGTCCCGTCAAGGCCATCGAGGTTTCTCTCAACGGCGCAGCCTCCTCCACAGGCGTCACGGGCGGCATGGTGCTCGACCTGCACGCCAAGAGGTTCAACTTCTTTGTGGGCACCGATTGCTTCCTGAGCAAGATGGGCAAGTACGGAGTGCCCCTCAAGAAAGCCAACAACAGCGTTTCCTTCGGATTTGGCTTCCCTCTGTCCAACGTCTGAGAAGCGCAAGCAAGGAGCCGGACAGGCAAGCGCGACAATTAGAGAAGACAATTGAAAAAAACTCAGCAAAACTTTGGTAAAGACAAAACAAAAGGGTAACTTTGCCATGAGTTTTACATTTATATGGTATTTCTAAGGTAAAAGGAGTGGGGAGGCAGCTTTATGCGGTCTCCCCTTTTTCACACTGCCCCGCATGCCGCACGCAGCTGCGCATACGACCGCAGCACGCTGAGACACCTGCCACAGGCGCATGCCCAAGGCGAGCCGGCACGCCCAGAAAGACCACAAGGCATACAGCATGAGAAAAGCAGAACTATACCGCAGGGTGACAGAGTACTTCCAGCAGGCCATGCCACACGTGCAGACAGAGCTTCACTACCAGGATCCCTTCAGCCTGCTCGTGGCTGTCATACTCAGCGCACAGTGCACCGACAAGCGGGTCAACACCGTGACACCCGACCTGCTGCACGATTACCCCAACGCCGAAGCCATGTCACTTGCCACGCCCGAAGTCATCTACGAATACATCAAGAGCGTATCCTACCCCAACAACAAGGCACGACACCTGGTGGGGATGGCCACCATGCTCCAGCGCGAATACGGCGGCGAGGTGCCCTCCACCATGGAGCAGCTCACCCGCCTGCCCGGTGTGGGACGCAAGACAGCCAACGTCATGCTCAGCGTCATCTTCCATCAGGCGGCCATGGCAGTAGATACACACGTCTTCAGAGTGAGCCACCGCATCGGACTCGTGCCGCCGTCGTGCACCACCCCACTCAGTGTGGAGCGGATGCTGACGCGCCACTTCGCCCCCGAAGTGCTTCATGACGCCCACCACTGGCTCATTCTGCACGGCCGATATGTGTGCACCGCACAGAAGCCCAAGTGCCAGCTTTGCGGCCTGCATGATATTTGCCAAGGAAAATTAGTTTGATTTGCGAAAAAAAGCATAACTTTGCAGGAGCAAGACAACAGAGATAAACAAACTGTTAACATACAACGATTATGACTATCAACGACTACAAATTCGCCGGCAAAAAGGCAATCGTCCGCGTGGACTTCAATGTGCCCCTGGACGAGAACGGTCACATCACTGACGACACACGTATCCGTGGCGCACTGCCCACGCTGAAGAAAATCATCGCCGACGGCGGTGCATGCATCATCATGAGCCATATGGGCAAGCCCAAGGGCAAGGTTAACCCCAAGCTCTCACTGGGTCAGATCCGCGAGGCCGTAGAGGTGGCACTGGGTGCTCCTGTAGCATTCGCTCCCGACTGCGCCAACGCCGACGAGGCTGTGAAGACTCTCCCCATGGGCCAGGCACTGCTGCTCGAGAACCTGCGCTTCTATCCTGAGGAGGAAGGCAAGCCCGCAGGCATCGACAAGGCAGACCCCGCATACGACGCTGCCAAGAAGGAAATGAAGGGCCGTCAGAAGGACTTCGCCAAGAAGCTCGCCTCATATGCTGACTGCTATGTGATGGATGCCTTTGGCACCGCACACCGCAAGCACGCCTCTACAGCCGTGATTGCCGACTACTTCGATGCCGACAACAAGATGCTCGGATACCTGATGGAGAAGGAAGTGAAGGCAGTAGATAACGTGCTGAGCGACATCAAGCGTCCCTTCGTAGCCATCATGGGCGGCTCTAAGGTATCGTCAAAGATCGGCATCATACAGAATCTGTTGGGCAAGGTAGATAAGCTCATCCTGTGTGGCGGCATGACATACACCTTCTCCAAGGCTCATGGCGGCGAGATCGGACAGTCTATCGTGGAGCTGGACAAGCTGGATGTGGCACTGGACGTAGAGAAGACCGCCAAGGAGAACGGTGTGGAGCTCGTGCTGGGTGTTGACTCTGTGTGCTGCACCGATTACGACTTCGCCAACTTCTGCGTGAAGGAGGGTGCTCAGGTAGAGACCTTCCCCTCAAACGCCATACCCGCCAACTTTGAGGGTCTCGATGCAGGTCCACAGAGTCGCGAGAGGTTTGCAAAGGCCATCGAAGGCGCCAAGACCATCCTGTGGAATGGTCCTGCCGGCTGCTTCGAGTGCGATGAGTTCACAGCAGGAAGCAAGGCTATCGGCGAGGCTGTGGCCAAGGCAACAGCCGAGGGTGCCTTCTCACTCATCGGCGGTGGTGACTCTGTAGCATGCTGCACCAAGTTCGGTCTGACCGACAAGGTGTCTTACATCTCCACTGGAGGCGGTGCTCTGCTCGAGGCTATCGAGGGCAAGGTGCTTCCCGGAGTGGCTGCCATCAAGGGCGAATGAGACTGCTAAGTGCATTTTTACTGACATCAATACTGGCTATGGCCTCCTGTAACAAGAAACAGGAGGCCTTGCCGTATGTAGGCAACGCCGATAGCGCCGACAGCACAGCACTCAATGTGGCCGTGCTGCCCACGCTCAGTTGCCTGCCGGTCTATTATGCCCAGCGCATGGGAATGTTTGAGCAGGCTGGAATGAGCGTGCATCTGTGGAGATACCGGGCACAGATGGATGTGGATACCAGCGTGCTGCGCGGACATGTGAACCTGGCTGTAAGCGACCCCTTCCGCGCCATCAGACTGCAGAGCGACAGCCTGCACATCTCTGCACTCATGGCCATGGACGAACCGCTGTCGCTCCTGGCGCTGAAAGGCAAGCGCGTGAAGCAGATGCAGCAGATGAAAGAGAAGACCGTGGCAGTGTGCCGGCTCTCGTGCACCGACTACTGGTGCCAGCGTATGGTAACCGAGAACAAACTCGAACTCAGCCAGATCTTCCGTCCACAGATCAACGATATCTTCCTGCGCACAGACATGCTCAACAACGGGATGATTGATGCTGCCATGCTCCCCGAGCCTTATGCCACATGGGCAGCACTGGAGGGACACAAGCGCATCAGCCGCTCGAAACCCAACAGCATATGCAATGCTCTGTGGATTACAGCCTTCCGCGAAGAGAACAACAACCCACACGAGGCACAGGCCAAGACCTTTGCGCGTGTATATAGGGAAGCCATCGAGCGCATGGCAAGCGGTGCACAGGCCGACACCCTGCGCGCCATCCTGACAAGCGAATACGGACTGCCGCCCCTGCTGACCGACACCATCCAGCTCCCCCCGATGCCCAAACCACGTGCTGTCAACGAACAGGAGATGGACTCGGTGGCCGCTTGGCTGCGTGAGCAAAACCGCCTCCCCAAGGAATACTCTACACAGAAATTTCTTACACGACAAATCAAATGAGCCGTCCCATCAATATCTCCACCCTGAAGCAAATCACCGACTCGGTGTACGAAGAGCTCTATGCCAAACACATCAGCGAGGCGCACGACAAGCTGAGCGTGCTGGTGCAATACAGCCAGGACAGTCAGATCAGAGCCGACTTCGAGGAGCTGAGGGTCAACTACTGCGCCATGCTCAACTTTCTGACAGGTGGTGGCAGCGATGACAACCGCGCGACCATACAGGCACGAATGCTCCAGCGAAGCTGGGAGATGCTCACCCGAGTACGTCGGGACGTGCGTATGCGTACCGGTTCAGACACCTACAGCAAGACAGCAACCAAGCTGGCACAGGACGGCAACGACGCCCGCTCGCTCATGCAGCAATGGACCAGCACACTCCCCTCCGAGGAGCGGTTTACTCTGCAGGACACTATCTTCGACTACCTGTGGACGTCGCCCCTGTGGAGCAATACCGAAACAGCGCTTTGGCATAAATTCATCCAGCGGCAGGACTACATGGTGCAGCAGCACCTGCTGGGCGCTCTGATGCTGGCCGTATGGGAGTTCCCCGACCTGGAGAAGCTATCTGTCATCACCCTCATGACTAAGAGCGAGAACAAGCGCACACGCCTGACAGCCATCACGGCATTGGTCTTCATCAACCAGCAATACGGGCACGAGCTGGAAGAACTGGCGGGCTACAGCCCCGGCACATTGTGCACCACCCTGCGCCCCACGGTCATGGCGGTGCAGAAGGAGTTCGTCCTCATGCTGGCTTCCAAGGTGAGTTTCGAGCATGAACAGGACATAATCAACAATCTTCCAAAGGACGATACAGCTACTGCCATCAGGGAGGCCATGAATATCAAGCTCGATTTCGTGAAACGCAGACTGGCTTCGGGCCTGGACCCCAACTTCTCACGCATGAGCACGCTGCACAGCTGCAGGTTTCTGAGCATCTGCTCCCATTGGTTCTTGCCCTTCGATACCTCACACCCCCTGGTGCAGTCGATTATCATGGGTAACGATGGCAAAGAGAACAAGGCACTGAACAAAATGGCAGAGGTAATCACCGACTGCGACATCGACAAGTATGCCATGTGTGAGATGACTGTCTCTTATACACATCTCCGAGCCCACGAGACCGTACTAGATCTCGTA
>ENA-OYXV01001534-OYXV01001534.1-human-gut-metagenome-genome-assembly--contig:-NODE-1534-length-12528-cov-5.426201_pt1 | contig 12528 bp, 14 predicted proteins | sample MGYA00244846_ERZ653424 | MGnify/ENA primary metagenome ERZ653424 (study PRJEB26926, sample SAMN06165108) | human gut metagenome | biome: ENVO:00009003; feature: ENVO:2100002; material: ENVO:00002003...
GAGTACATCGGGTAGAGAGAAAGTCCGGGCGTATTTCCATTCGTTTCATCATATACGCCACTTCCTCCGGTGTGGCATCGAACATCTCGCCGTCGCCATAGAGGAATGATTCCGCATGAACCGATACTTCGGTGTCTTCATCTAATTCTTCGAGAAATCTGTCAAATGCTGTCCATCCTTCAAGGTCTTCAAAACCTTTCGGGATGCCACCGACAAAGAAGTTAGCTTCTTTGTCAGCGGCAGTTACAGAGACTAATGAAAATCTGATAGCCATCTGTTCACCTCCAGTATTCCTTCGGCTTTACAGCCTTCATAAACGCTTCAAGCTCGGCGACAGACGATACCTTCGGGTATTTGCCCAACACGTGGTCGATGTCCTTCTTGTAGGCTTCATCGGCTCGACAGTCGAGGATGGAGATGACACCCGTATCGTTCTCGCTACGTATGAGTCTTCCCACTCCCTGACGAAGTTTGATGAGCATTTCGGGAAGTGCGTACTTGCGGATGAATTCACGCATACTTTCACTTTCTTCCTTTTTCTGCTCCATTTCTGCCGATCTGCGCGGGAACGGGAGACGAACGATAATGACAGAAGAGAGCGTGTCACCGATGCAATCCACTCCTTCCCACATAGAACCGGATGCGAATATAACGCCGTTCTTGCTTTTCTTGAAGTCGGCAATAGCACTCTTGTTGGAACGCGTCATACAGATGACGTCGTACTTCGTGAGTTTATCCTTTGTCAGTTCATACACGGCACTGAGTACCTTATACGACGTGAAGAGGATGGCGGTGTGACCATTCGTGGCATTCACGATTTCGACTACCTTGTCGGCAACAGCTTCGATGTAGTTCGGATCGTCCTTGTCGGGCATCGGCATTCCCTTGGGGATATACAAGCGCGTGTGATTCTTGTAATCAAAGGGAGATTCCGTGCGGGAGAACTGAAGCAGGTGCCTGCCGATGCGGTCGATACCATTTTCGTGGCAGAAGAAGTCGAAATTTGTGCCATCGCTCATCGTACCGGATGTCAGCACATGGCTCGTGTACTTATCCCATAAGGTCTTGCGGAGCAACTCACCAACGTTCTTTTCGGTGCCGCACAATACGAGCTTGGAGGCATCGTTGGTTTCAAGCCAAACGTGCTTGTTGTTATCTCTTTGGAACGACAAAAGAGTCTTTTTCAATGCCTTGCCGATATCGGGCTGACCGGACGGGATCTTACTTCTGTGTGTCTCGATGTATCCGATGGATTCTGCGATGTCCAGCATATACTGCTTGTCCGTATCGCTCAGTTCGATCTGGGTGTTATTGTCTTCATCTCTGTCGTCGGGGCTTAAATAGGACGCAAGGTTTTCAAACAGTTTCGTGTTCAGATCGTAGATCGTACGGAGTGCTTCCTTATACGGTCTGATCTCATCCTGATCCTTGCAAAGTGTCTTGACGAACTGCAGGTAGCGAAGAATGTCATCTTCCTTGATCGTGACACCGAATGCTTCTGTAGCACATTCCTTCAGCTTATGAGCTTCATCCACGATGGTGAAATCGCTGAAGCGAAGGATGAAGCCGTCTTCTTCCTCTGTTTTCTTTGCAGAGGCAAGATAGAGATTGTGGTTGGTGACCTGGAAGTCTATGTCCGGGCTTGTTGTGGCGTATCTGATGTAAGAGCGATATCTACATTCATTCGCATGAGGGCAACCTTTGCAGTTGCCTTTAACGCAGATCTTTGACTTTGCCGAAGCAGAAAGCGGATATCTGTCAAGGTCGAAGCAATTCTTTTCAAGATTCAGTCTTTCAAAAAGATCAATGGTGTGTTGATACTTTTCGGGGTGCTGCTTGAGCTTCTCCACGAAGTCCGCAAATCGTCTTCTGCAGAAATAATGTTCTTTGCCTTTGCGAAGGACTACATTCAGCGGGCGATTAATGATGTGGTATTCCATCAGCATCCTGGAGAGTCCAGGAATTACGACATCGACCAGTGCCTTTTGCAGTTCGATGCTTGAGGTAGTGATGGTGACGGGATTCATTCTTCCATCGTAGAGAAGATTGTTGTTATACTTTGCTACAATGGCCGCTATGAGATAGGCAAGGGACTTTCCCGTACCAACCTCCGCTTCTGCGACAGTAACGAGCTTTTCTGTGAGACCGATATAAATTTTCTTGGACAGCCTGATCTGTTCCTCTCTGACAGTAAAGCCGAAATGCGGAAGCACCACACGGAAGATGGAGTCGATCACTTCAAGCGGATCGGCCGCAAGCGGGCTATATGTACGTCTGTCGCCGGTGTAGCGGATAGATGTAAAGATTTTCGGGATCATATCTATGAATGCTTCCTTGCTGATCGGCTGTCCGGGACGACGGGTGCAAAGTTCCGATCCGTATCCGGTCGTCATATCGAGGACAACGTAGTGAATGGCGTTTGCCACGTTTGCGTGATAGATGATGAATCTGTTTTCAAAGGTGAAGTCGTAAATGGCTCCGGGATATGCTTTATGGCAGTCCAGATATGACCGCAGGGTATCTTCGTGATTGTAAGTAATTTCAAACATTGTTTTTCTCCTTCATAAATGGATTGGCAACAGAATGGTACGCAGGAGAGTTGCCCCTCCTGCGCAGTAGTTCTGCTGTCAATCAAGATTTTTTAATTGATAGTAGATATGTGTGCCGTATTATTTCTGTCCCCGGCAGAATTTCGGCAAAGCAAAAAAGCCCTGTCGGAATTCGGGGAGATGCGGAGTACCTTGCAGCATAGCTTCTCGCAACTTACTTTGCGAGAACAAGGGTCACATATGATGTAACAGGCATCAGTTCCAGCCTGAAACATCGTATCCCGTCCACTCTACGGGCTGTGTTTGCACAGGAGTATCATTATTCACCGCGGTCTTTGTCATGGCTTGCTGCGCTATGCTGTGTACAGCGCAGTCCGGCACATAGTTTATCGCTCGCCCGAACCGATGCGACTCTTTATCAGTCGCATCGGTTCGATGTCATGGCGCCTATGTCCGGCAGCTTACCCTCACGGGCAAGACCGGGAGTTCCCTCGGCATCTCAGTATTCAATTTTCAAAGGGCACAAGAGTTTTTTTACCTCTCACTTGCCTATGGACATTTTTTGAAGCAAACGCAACCATCAGGCAAAATATTTTTTTGCTTTTTCCTGTATTTGCCCGACCACCTTGTCTACTGCTTGTCTTGAGACACCAATACGCTTTGCACACATCGTCGGTGTCATTCCTTCTTTGATGCAGAATCCATACACTTTGCGTTGATGGTCTGTCAGTGTTTTGATGAATCCGTCCTCCAAAATTTGAGTCGTAACGTCATCTTCAAGATCATAGGGATCAGCGAGCCATTCTTCACTTGTCCCATCATCAGTGATTTGATCGGTAGACAAGATGCCACCGGCATCCATTCTTTTTTGCATATCTCTGCGCATTTTCTTTTCTTGAGCAAGCAAGACACGCATGACTTCGATGCTGATCTCGCTTTCTTCTCCGGTCTCCTTTACCCGCGCAAAATATCTTTTTGTACCGTTTTCTTCTATTGCCCACAAATCGTAATCGAATTCTTTTATTGTTCTCATATTCGTAATCTCCTTTGAATTTTTGAATTTTTGTTTTCCGATTAAAATCAAAAATTCGGAGATTACGGATATCGTGCGATGGCACTCTGCCAGGTGCTTAGGTATGTCATTGCCTTGTAAAGACAAGAAAAAAGCCGGACGCTGAATTTCAGAGGATATAGTTATCCCATGAAATTCAACGCCCGGCCATTTGGAGACATGTTGGGGCAATTGCTATGAATTGCTTACAGACCCGTTGCACGGAGCTCTTGAATGAGTTCAGCTATTCAATTGTCGTAATCCTTTCTCTAATATGTTAGCTTGTAGAACGGTTCTTGTGATCGGTAGTTTAGCCATGCGGTAATGCACACTTTTTCGCAGAGAGAGATTAAGAACAACCTCTTTCCCGCATTTCGGGCATTTCACTTTTATGTTTCCGCTTGTCGGGGTGATTTTATCTAATATGCGCCATTCGCAGTTAGGGCATCTTACGATGATACCCGTTGATGTTTGTTTTTCCATTCGTTTTCCTCCATTGCAAAAAAGTCATCGGGGTGATCGAGATAATCATAGTTGAGCAATCCCAAGTATTTGAGGCGTATTGCCAACGCTCTTTTAGAACAGCCAAGGAATTGTGCCATAATGCAGAATCGTTGATACACAGCCGGGCATAACCACGGATGTAACATATGGATCTTTTCTCCCAGCCCAGCCATTTGCAAGGCAAAGGTAACCATATCAGCAGGAAGCAAGATGGCGGACGCGAGAGCATCGGCTTGCCATTCGCCCCAATCACGGATCTGTGGATGCTCTCTGACTGCTTTCAGGTAATGTACGGTTTGTCGGCAGGAACCATTGCGGTATTCATACGGATACAACATCTTCAGGATCTGATGGCTTGCTTCGTGAGCCACCGTAAAGTTGTATCTGCCGATTAAGTCTTTTTGATCCTTGAGGGAGCTATCAATTAAAATGGTCTTGCCGTCCAAATAATAATACGAACTTTCTCCGTCTTCACCGAAGACTTCGATGCCGTATTCCGAAAAAGAAGTAAGGCCGAGTATAGAGCCATTTTTAGATAGCCGCTGATGATCTACCGTAAGTCCAAGCAGGTCTGTACACAGACGCTTAATATCAACTCGCAGTGAATCCTCATACTGTGAATTGGGAAGAGCGATATATGCCTTTTCTACACGTATCGCTATGTTTTCAATGTCTTTGCGCGATAAAATGATCAAAACGATTAACTCCTTACCTCGGCTTCAACAAACCACTTGCCGTCTTCCAGAAAGAAATAACGTTCTTTTCCTTCTACCATGACGGTATACCTGAGTCCGCAACCGCCAACCTTTAACGATGCGGCGCGCTCGATCTTTCTGACCTTGTCGATCTCGTACTTGTTTCCGTCAGTCCAGCGGAAATATAGCGGTCGGATGACTCCATCCGGGCGCATATCTGCTGTGACGTTGACAAAAACCTTTTTGTAATTCTTTTCAATCATGTGTTCTTCTCCTTACACGGGAATTCCCGTTGGCATAATTACTTTGTGTTCATAATCCGGCATTTTGGGATTATCAAGCAAACAGGCGTTTCGGATAATATGCTTCCCATAGCGGGAGCGCAAGTCCTCCACACATCGATCCAGAGCTTCTGCTTTGGCAAGCCTCTCTGCATCTACGAAGAGATTGAGCTGAGAGGGCGTGTCAAGCGAAACCAAATTGATGGCACGTACCGTAACGGAGCGGATCGGTGCCGGCCAATTGTAGTTCCTGCAGAATAGGGAGAAGGCCTCCTTTGCGATGTACGATGGGCTTTGTGTGGCTAACGGGATGCCACATTGCCACTGCTTATTGAAAAGTTTATTATCACGGATTGCTATTGCAATGCCCGATGCTTTCTTATGATAGACTGTCAGACGATGCCCGATCTCTTGCGAGAGTTCGAGGATCACCTTCCACACTTCCGCATCATCTTCAAGATCCTGAAGTGTTGTTATACCATGCCCACAGGATTTATCCAGGGCTTCGGTATCTCTTGTAACAACGGCAGAGGTATCAAGTCCATTTGCAAAACGCCAGATATCTACGCCGCACTTACCAAACTTGTTTTGGCAGTATTCAAGTGGCCACCTTGCCAAATCTCCTATAGTTCTGATACCAATAGAAGAGAGCTTCTTTTCGGTAGCACGACCAACGCCAAGCATATCCGATGCCGGGAGATGCCATATCTGCTCCCTGAAGGTCTCCTTCGGGATTACCGTAATGGCATCCGGTTTTTTCATATCGCTGCCGAGTTTGGCGAATATTTTATTAAAGGATACCCCGATAGAGACGGTAAGACCAAGTTCTTTGGTTACTGTCCTCCGGATTTCCTCTGCCATATGCTCTCCGCTTCCAAGAGCTCTAATAGAGCCTGTCACATCGAGCCAGCACTCATCCATCCCGAAAGGTTCTACAAGGTCAGTGTATCTGCCGTAGATCTCTTTGGCAAGGAGAGAGTATTTCATATATTGATCATAGTGCGGAGGAACAATAACAAGGTCTTTGCATTTCTGCTTTGCTTGCCATATTGCTTCGCCTGTACTTACGCCAAACGCTTTGGCTTTATAGTTCTTTGCCAAGACGATACCATGGCGTTCTTCCACGTCCCCGCAGACTGCTACCGGGTACTTCTTCAGTTCGGGAGCGTTCATGCATTCAACCGAGGCGTAGAAATTATTCATATCTACATGGAGGATGGTTCTTTCCATAGACCTTTGCATTCACCTCCCAATTCGGCAAGCCTTTCGCTCAATTTATACCTGAATTTCGGTAGTGAGTATATTATACACTAATCTCATTAGATTGTCAATAGGAAAATCTAATTTTATTAGAAAAAGTTTTATCAACTCTATTGACATTTCAGAAGAAAACTGCTATAATATGTGTAGCTCTTATAATGGAGGCAAAATAACATGGGCGCTTTTAATGAAAATCTCCGCCAAGCGAGAACCGATGCAGGTCTTACGCAGGAGGAGCTTGCCGAACGTATCGGTGTCAATTCCGGCAAGGTAATATATACTTGGGAAAGAGGCAATGGCCGTCCCGATTGTGATAAAATAGTAAAACTCTGTGCTGCATTAAAGATCAGTTCTGATATGCTTCTTGGCGTGTCTGCCGATCGATTTGAAGTTTCGCAGAACGAAATAGCGAAAATTAAAAAATACCGTATGCTTGACGCACACGGCAAAAGGACTGTAGATATTGTACTTGACTCCGAAGTGGAACGAATGGAGTCCTTGCTCTCTCCCAAGAAGAACTACGCTCGTTTGTTAAAACTACCGCGATTCTTGGAACCTGTATCTGCCGGTACCGGTTCATTCCTGGATACCGCTACTCCTGAAGAGATCCTCGTGAAAGATACCCCCGAAGCAGAGGAAGCCGATTATGTCGTTACGGTAACAGGTGATAGTATGGAACCGGAGTTCCATGATGGTGATCATGTTCTTGTTCGCAAACAAGATATGGTGGATGTCGGAGATATCGGCATTTTCGTGATCAATGGTGATGCTTATATCAAACAGCTTGGAAAAGGCAAATTAATATCCCTTAATTCAAAATATAAGCCCATTCCTCTACGTAATGATGACAGCATTTTCTGCTGTGGTCGAGTTATTGGAGTGGCAGAACAATAAAAGTATAGCAATAAAAACGGCGCAGGTGACCAAGAAAGTCATCTGCGCTGTTGTTTTAGCATTCCTTGTGATTTATGATAAAGTCTTCGTTCCCATTGCGGAGTTTCTCATAATCGACCTTGACTACGACTCTACCATTCCGCACGTTGCAATGATGAAATGCCATACAGGCGGCGAAGCCAACGTAGCGAGGGTATGAGATGGTTTTGTCATTCCGCAGACACACCCACATATGATCGTGAGACGTGATTTTCTTATCAATGGTGAAGCCTTCCGACGTCGCATCGATCAGAAATTGGGTTGCTACTTCTTCCGTATTCAGAAAGATGTCGACAAAGCAAGCCGGTGAAAGAAGAGAGGAGAGAGTGGTTGTTGTACGCATAGTTTTGCGCTCCTTATGAAATATATTCCACAAAGAGGCATAAGAAAAGCACCCATCGTCTCGACAGGTGCTGAATTTACTTATCACCCATCAATCAAGCTTTGGCACCTTACCATATTCGGCAGGTTGTCGGCGGTCATCGGGCTTGTCCCTCGCGCACTCTTTATGGTGTGTATATTATAGCATGTTTCTTGCAGGATGTCAATAGAAGTGGCTCAATTCATTAAGGCGTCCCACATTTCGATTTGGTCAATCCATTCCAAATCATCTTTTGCGTTGTTCTTTCCTGTATTATCCAACACAAATGTGGCAATCCCACTTGCGATCTGAAAACGTTTGATGTTTTTCGGTGTTGCAACGCAAGAGACTTCTTTCATTTTGTAAAGTGGGTAGGGAGCGTCCTTCTTAACATAATCGACTACTCGTGTAACCGCCGCTAGTTAAAGCTTTTTAGACATCTAAATCTAGGTACTAAAACAATTCATCCAGTAAAATATAATATTTTATTTTCTCCCAATCAGGCTTGATCCCCAGTAAGTCAAAAAATAGCTCGACATACTGTTCTTCCCCGATATCCTCCCTGATCGACCGGACGCAGAAGGCAATGTCATACCACTTGTCCGCCCTGCCGCTTCTCCCAAGATCAATAAAGCCACTTACTTTGCCATCTTTCACAAAGATGTTGCTGTCTCCCAGGTCGCCGTGGGAAAAGACAAGTTCCTCTTCGGGCTTTTCCGTCTTTAAAAAATCATACAGCTCGCGCGGATCTTTAAATGGAGTGTCTTCTTCCCAGTTTTCGCAATCCACATCGGCCAGATCGTTATTCAGTAAGTAATCCAATTCGGCTAAGCGGCTGTCTAAGCTATTCGTATAGGGACAATCCGATATGTCGATGGAGTGAAAGAGCCTGATGCACTCCGCATACAGCTCGATAATCTTTTCAGGGCTTTGTTCATCTTCATACTCTTCCGAGCAAAGGACGCCATCGGCCTCACTCATGAGCAGATTGCTCCAGCCATCATGCCGTTCAAAGTGCAGGACCTTTGGAACAGGCAGCTTTCCTTCCAGCCATAGCATCATGTCCTTTTCCCGTTCCACATCATAGGTGGTCCCTTTATACCGGCTGTCCGTCATTTTTAAATATAGGTTTTCATTTTCTCCCACCAGCTTATATACCTTAGCAGGAGACATTCCTTCCGTATCTTTTACGCAGCGGTATTTTTCGATCAGTTTTTTCAATTCCGGTGATATTCTCATTTTAGCCATTTATTATTTCCTTCCTCTTTTCTACAGTATTTAAAGATACCCCAAGAAGCTAATTATAACAAGACGAACTCCAATTCACTGTTCCTTGCATTCTAAAACCTTAAATACCAGAAAACAGCTTTTTCAAAGTTGTTTTCAAAGTTGGCGTATAACATAGTATCGACGGAGCCGATTTTGAAACCACAATTATGATAGAATTTACAAGCTATAAGGTTATTGTCCTGGGTTTCAAGCATTAGTCCATGCAAGTTTTTATGCTTTGCCCATTCTATAGATATATTGATAAGCGCGCTGCCTATGCCTTGCCCCCTGAAATCCTTACATACGGCGATATCTTCTATATAAGCGTACCGGTTCCAATTTTTTCGCAGTTTAACTTTTCCGACGCATTTATCGTCTTGGTAGTAAAGATATATTATCTTATCAGTATTGTCAATATATTCAAGGCAATCTGCCTCCTCATCCTCTTCATCCTCTTCGTCTTGGTAGCTTTTTAAATATGGCGCTTCATAGAGTAATTCTGTAAAGGTCCAATTCTCGTTTTCATACCTCGGTATAATCTTACCTATCACCTCAAATGGTTCGCTGGGTTTATCGATATCTTTCAGGTGCCCTGCTTTCATTTCTGTAATCACTGTTCCCGCCTCTCTTCTATATCAGCGGCATATGTGCTATCCAGGCAGCCGGTTTTACCAGTGTATTTTTTATACATGTCCCTGGTATATTTTGTTATATTCCTATCATACTCCGGATAGGCATAATGAAGCCTTTCCGCCACCTCACCGGATACCGCCCTGAACAATTGATGGCATAGAAATAATGCTTCCCATATGTTTTCATAGGAATCCATCCGGTAGGTGGACAAAAGTTTCTCCCACAAATCCTCGGATATATACCTTTCAATAAACTTATAGTTCTTGCCTACACTTAATTTAAAGCCTGTTTCGATGCCGACCTTCCATGATATCATTCTCAGCAGCTCATGGCGAACAATCTGATTAAAATGATCAATAGCAAATAAAATTTCCTTACGGCACAATCCTTTAATAACATAAGGTGTTACATTCCAAAATTCATTGCAGCAATCATCATACCTTGTAGTCTGAAGATGTGGGGACAATTACAAGCAGTCCAGGCTTGAATCTATCGTGATCCTTTTTCTTAAGACGATATGCGTATTCCTTTTTACTGTCTGGAAACACGACGAATACATAACGAACTACGGCATTGGGAAAAAGCATAATAATCACTCCTTCAAAGGCTCACCTTGCAAGGATGTCCTTTAATGCTTCGACAATTTTTGTTATTTCTTCTTTCGTATTGCTTCTTCCAAGGGATATTCTAATAGTTCCTGGTGCATAATTATCGGGAACATGAATTGCGTTAAGCACATGCGAAATCTGTGTTTGCATGCTGTCGCAAGCGGATCCTGTGGAAATAATTATTCCTTTTAAGTCCATACGATGTAAGATGGCTTCTCCATCACGTCCTCTAAATGAAAGACTGATATTACCAGGCAGATGATTGTTAGGATCCCCATTTCTGATATAGTCAACACCATCGAGCCCTTGAATCAATTGATTTTCAAGCTTCGCTATATAGCGTTGGTTCTCCTGCATATGCTCACAATTTTTCATAAGTGCAACAGCCATCGCTACTATTGAAGCCACATTTTCTGTTCCTGATCTCAATCCGAACTCTTGAGAACCACCATTATGATAAGCCTTTATAGGTGTTCCTTTTTTTATATACAGAAAACCTATTCCTTTGGGACCGTTAAACTTGTGGGCTGAAGCTGATAGCAAATCGACGCCGGTTGCTTTCACATCAATTGGAATATGACCAACCGCCTGAACAGCATCTGTATGGAATAGAGCACCATATTGGTGGGCGATTTCGCACAATTCCTGTACCGGCTGAATGGTTCCCACCTCGTTATTACTAAACATTACCGAAACAAGTCGTGTGCCTGTTGTAATATAGTTAGTCAGGGTTTCAGGAAGAACGCGTCCATATTTATTTGCCGGAAGATATGCCACAGGAGTTCCCGACAGTTCCATACTACGACAAGCATTAAGTACAGCATGATGTTCAATTTCAGAGGTGATGATGGTTTTGCGATCAACAGTCATCCCGTCAACGCATTTGATTGCCCAGTTATCACTTTCCGTTCCGCCTGATGTAAAAATGATTTCTTCGGGTGTTGCGCCTATACACTTAGCAATTATTTCACGTGCCTCTTTTATTGCTTTTTTGGGGGAACGAGAAAAAGAATACGGCTGCGAAGCATTTCCATACGATTCAAGCAGGTACGGCCTCATTGCTTCATATGCATCAATGTCCAGTTTTGTTGTCGCCGCATTATCGGCGTAGATGTATTGCTTCATAGTAGCCTCTTACTTAAACAAAGTGCAACCTTCATTTTTGAATTCTTCAATTTTGGCAATTAACTCGTCTTCCTCAACTTCAAAATATTCAGCGAGGCAAGACAGGCAATAAAAACTTTCCGTTTTTTTGTCGATAAGTTTTTTGGTCAGTCCGACTTCATCCTTGCTCAAAGGAGATTTGCCACAGACAAAACATTTTTTACTATCCATAGTTATTCAACAATTTCCTCTCGAACATCAAAAACAGGCAGGTCTTTCCCAGCATACTCAGAGTCTAAAAGACCAAGCTGATACTTGATGGTATCACGCATTCTGACTGCACGCGTTAAGCAATATCTGCGGAAATCACGTGCAGTTATATCACTTGCTTTTTGTACATTCGGGAAGAGCAGTTTCAGATACGCAGTAGCTATACGTTTTACAGCTTCAGTATCTCGTGTGTCAGCGCCATCAGGAACAATTACTAATTCATCGACAATGGCTCTATATGTCATGTCATTACGAAGTTCATGCATAATTGAGCAGAAATATTCCGAGTTTAATGCCCATCCGCATACCTTCAAGTCGTCGTTCATACGTGGGATATTCCAACCCTTGATAAAGCCATGGAATCTTTCAATCAATGCTGATTCGTGGAATACTTCGGGCAGTTCAGTAAACATATTACTAAAGCCGTCGTGATCCATTATTTCTTTGCTAATATTACCACATAAGATCATTCCGGCATCGGCAATGCCTTTATAATCTCCGACCGTGAAATTGCCTTGTTCGAGATAACCTTTAAGAGCTGCTCGCATTTCGTCGGTATCCGTAAATGAAATTGTCTGCACTTCATCCAAAGTTACAAAATCGCTTCCGGTTATAAGTCCCTCTCGGCGCTTGCTTTGATCGTAAAATAGTTTGGCACGACTCATAACTCCACCGCTGGACAACCATCCAAAACGGCTGATATTACCGAAAAGATATGACTTTCCGGTTCCTTTAGGCGCAAGTTCTATGAGGTTTAGTCTTTTTTCGACAAAAGGAAGCAACCGAGTTAGCATAGTGAGTTTTTCCTCATCTGTGGAGTATCCTTTCGCGTTGTAGTCCACAGCTCCCAACACTATATCTATCCATTCGGAAACAGTAAACTCATTACGAGTATCTTTATATTCATCCAAATCGATTTTATAAGGGCAGAAATTTTTAAACGAGACCAGTTTAATCTTGCCCTGTCTCTTATACACATCTCCGAGCCCACGAGACCGTACTAGATCTCG
>ENA-OYXV01001535-OYXV01001535.1-human-gut-metagenome-genome-assembly--contig:-NODE-1535-length-12521-cov-4.777876_pt1 | contig 12521 bp, 9 predicted proteins | sample MGYA00244846_ERZ653424 | MGnify/ENA primary metagenome ERZ653424 (study PRJEB26926, sample SAMN06165108) | human gut metagenome | biome: ENVO:00009003; feature: ENVO:2100002; material: ENVO:00002003...
CGTAAGATCGTCGGCAGCGTCAGATGTGTATAAGAGACAGGTGGGACGAGAAGGCGGCAGATCTGGCCGGTCGTTTCATCAAGAACTTCGAGAAGTTCACCGGCAACGCCGAAGGCAAGAAACTCGTAGCTGCAGGTCCGCACCTCAAATAAGACGACGAGCCGACAAGCTATTTTCACAAAGAGAACGGTCCGGGGCTAACGCCCGGACCGTTCTCTTTGTCGCTCGACCGCACGATCACTCCTTCGGCAACCTATATTCGGACAGCCCTGCCCTACAAGCGGTATCGTGGAACACTATTTGCAACACCTTCTTATAATCAATCCATTATATTATGAAAAAAGTAATCCACAGAGCCGGCACACGAGGTCATTCCGACCACGGTTGGCTCGACAGCTACCATACGTTCAGTTTTGCTGACTACCACGATCCCGAGCGCATCCATTTCGGCGCATTGCGCGTACTCAACGACGATACCGTAGCCGGAGGAGAGGGTTTCGGCGCACATCCCCACGACAACATGGAGATCGTTTCCATCCCGCTCGAGGGCGAACTACGACATCAGGACAGCATGGGGCATACTTCGGTGCTGCGCACCGGGGAAATCCAAGTGATGACGGCCGGAACGGGAATCATTCACAGCGAATTCAACAACAGCCCCAACCGTCCTGTCAAATTCCTCCAGATATGGATCTTCCCGGATCGACACGGGCTGCCGACCCGCTACGAGGAGATCACGCTCGCTCCGGCACGCACCAATGAGCTGCGCACGCTCGTGGCTCCCGAAGGCAATGGTTCCGAGCATACGGCCTGGATTCATCAGTCGGCCTGGTTCCACACCCTCGACCTAGAGAGAAATACCTATGAATACGCTATGCGCCGGCAAGGAAACGGTCTTTACGTCTTCGTCCTCGAAGGCGACGTAACGGTCGAGAACGAAAAGCTGGCCCCCCGGGACGGCATGGGTATTTGGGAGCAGAACGACATCACCCTCCATACGGACGGGAAAGCCAGCCTGCTTCTGATCGAGGTGCCGATGCGGTAATTTCCCCAACCTTTCCCAAGAAAAAGAGCGGCACTTAACGTGCCGCTCTTTTTTAATCCATCGCCCATTCGGATCAGAAAAACTTGACTTCCCGACCTTCGATAGCCGTAAGCAGATTGTTGGCCGCCGACGAAGCTCCGATACGAAACAATTCGGGCGTAAGCCACTCCTTGCCCAAAATCTCCTCGACGATCGTATAATACAAAGCGGCATCTTCGGCACTCCGGACACCGCCGGCCGGCTTGAAGCCCACCTTACGTCCCGTTTTCCGATAGTAATCCCGGATCGCCTGGCACATCACCACCGCCGCTTCGGGCGTGGCGGACACATCGATCTTGCCGGTCGAAGTCTTGACGAAATCGGCCCCGGCGAACATCGAAAGCAACGATGCCTTGCGGATCAGATCGGGAGTTTTCAAAGCTCCGGACTCGATAATGACCTTTAACACGACCTCGGGACTCGTCTCGGTACGAATCACCTCGACCTCGTTAGCGACCTCGTCGTAATGCCCCTCCAACATCTTACCCACGTTCAAGACGATATCGATCTCGTCGGCTCCGTTCTCGACAGCCATGGCTACTTCGAGAACCTTCACCTCGAGAAACGTCTGCGAAGAAGGAAATCCGCCCGCAACGCTCGTGATACGCATATCCGTACCATCGACCACCACACCGACCGTTTCGACGAACGGCGGATAGATGCAGATCGACGCCACGTTGGGAAGATGGGGAAACTGTTGGTAAAACTTGACGGCTTTGCCGGCAAATTCCGTAACCGACTCCACGGAGTCCGTACACGACAGCGTGGTTAAATCCACCGCCGAATAACAGAGCTTGTAAACTTCCGGAGTATGGTTTCGTACCGCAGCTTTACGGATACGATCCACTTCCTCGGCCACCTGAGCCTCGCTCATTGCCGGCGCATATTCTTTCAAATGATTCGCGTATTCCATAACTTTCCTATTATTTACACAGACGGTTCGCCTTCAAAGCGCAAAACAAAAAGTCAATATCGAACCGTCCCCACATACATAAAATCCATAACAAGCCTCGTGCAAAACGCAACCTTCCATCGGTAAAAACACGACCGTTACCCGTTGTAAAATATCATTTCAACCCAGAAAGGCCCGTTTTCCAAACGATCAAAAGTGCTGCAAAGACAAACAAATAGAGCCGACACCGATTCGCTTTCGACAAAAATATAAAAAATTTAGATCTTTTTCATATTTCTTCCAATATACCGCAAATTTCGTGCGCATCCGATCCTACCCGGACGATCCGCGTCTGAAAATGGCCATCCCATCTTCAGGAACTCCCCGTTTCGGACTCCGAAATCCGACGACCATCGCTTTAAGTCGCAAGCCGTGTTTACGAACCGCCCCTTCCGAGAATCCTGTTCGAGAGGAGGCAATCGAACTTTCCCAAACCGGAAAAGACGACCATCGCTCATGCAAGATCGAGCGATCTATCATCGCAAAATCCGATTATGTATCACAATTACCGATCCGATGCCGACCGACCTTCCTCAAAACCACCCAAAGGGAAAGGCGCAAGGTAGGGGCAAGCATTGAATAACGGCCCGCAAAGCTGTAAGCCGCCGCCGAAACCGACAAAAAAACGATCTTGATACACGAAAGTATAAACTCCAAAAAAATGCAATTATATACTTTTTGGGAGCGTAGTTTTCCAAATCCCCTTCCCGGTAAAAGGATTCAGGGATGGTCAGCATTACAGACGCAGCCACGGACTGCGAACAAGCGTCCCCGGGTTCGATGCTTCAACCGTCGGACAAGGGGTACATGGAAAGACAAAAAATATCCGCACCGTTTCCGGTGCGGATATTTTTCATCGAATCCGAACGGATTAGAACTTCAGACCCTCTTCGAAGAGTTTCTTGAAGTGGATATCCTTCATGGCTTTCTTCGCCATCTTCTCATCCTTCTTCACGGCGCTCTTCAACTGTGCCTCTGCCGTTCTCATATCGCCCTCTTCCGAAGCGATCACGGCACGCAGGTAATCGGCCTCTGCGCTCATATCCTTAGCGATAGCACGCTTTGCAGCCGCATAGTCCTTGTTCATCGTGTTAGCGATAGCGGCATTCATACCGTCGAGCTGCTTGGCAGCGTCGTTGTAGTTGCCCTGTGCTGCATTGACCAGGCTCTTCGCCTTTGCATCAGCGCCCTTGGCATATTTCTGAGCCTCTGCCATATTGCCGTTCGCCAGGTTGGCAAGAGCCAGGTTGGTGTTCAGCGCCTCGGAAGCCTCGCCCAACTGAGCGGCCTTCTGGAAGCATTTCAAAGCATCAGCCGTGCGGCCTTCCTCCGTAAGAACGATACCCAGGTTGTTGTAAGCGCGGGCGTCGTTATACTTCTCGGCAGCATAAGCCAATACGATGTTCTTGGTAGCGTTGTCCTGTGCGATCGACTCCGCAACGAAGAGCAGCTCGTTCAGGTTGAGCTGATCCAGCTTGCCAGCCTCGACAAGCGCCATCATCTCGGCGTCGGTCTTGCCCTCCAGATCGATGGTGTTCACGATCACCGAACGACGGAGCTGCGGCAGAATGTCTTTCTTCAGCTCGTTGAATACGGAAGACATGTTCTTGATCTCATCCTCGCGCTGCGTCGAAGAGGAGTACATGCTCAAAACCTGGAGAATCAGATCCTTGTCTTTGATGTTCGACTTCGAAACCAGCTCCTTGAAACCTTCCCAGTCCTCACCGTAAGCGGCAACGTCGATATCCAGACCCGAATTTTTCAGCAGTTTCGCAAGAACTTTGTCGCCCGATTCGCTACGCTCCTTCGACAGCGTGTCGTTGAACTTCACGGGACCGTCGGGAGAAGCATAACCCTTCACGGCAACATGCTGGGTAGCACGGTCGTTTTTCAGGTTCTCATCCACATTCGCCTGGAATGCCTCCAGATCGGCGTCTTTCAGCGCTTTCTTGGTTACGTTAGCCTTGTTGATCGCATAGAGGATCTCGGTCTTGTCCACGCTGGTAGTCACGCGTTTGTAGTCGCTCGGCAGAGCTGCCATCGCATCGGCGTAAGCCAGATCCTGCTGCAGGGTATTCACACCCTCGGCAACGACCAGACCGCACTCGCGTACGATTGCGGGGTTAGCCTCGAGCTCCTTGGCCTTCACGACCTTGCCCGTATTGGCATTAACCAGCGTAAACTCGTCGCTACCCGGACATTTAGCCTCGACACGCAACTGGAGTTCGGAAATCTGCATACGCTCATCGTAAGGGAACTCGACATGCATGGTGAACACACCGCCCGTCTTCTTATCAACGACCGTATAGTTCTCTTTCACTTTCGAACCCTGGAAGAATTTCGGAGTACCGGCAACTTCTCCGCCCTCGAATACCATCACCGGAGTAACCTTCACGATAGCTTTGGGGTTGAAGTACTTCACGGGGAACTGTGCCGTAATGTCGGCGGCAACCACACCGTTATTCAGTACCAGCACTTCAGGTGCACACGTCAGCGATACATCATCGCTGTTCTTTGCCATCTTCTTGAAGCAATTACAGCTCGAAAACGTCAAAGCAACGACCACGAGCAGCAAGCTCAATTTCATCAGCTTTTTCATAAACTAATCTTTTAAAAATTAAATGTTAAATCCTTTCTTTTTCTATTTATGCCTGTTTTATCTGCCCCACAAAAGCTACGGAGTAATGCAAATATAAAAATTATCTACAAATATTGTACAATATTCCGGCCAAAATTTCCGAACAAAACCGAAATTATATCCGTAGCAGCGATCCGGACCCGCAGAGTTCTACTCCTTGTGCTCAGGACGGCGGCGCGGGCGATCGCCGCGCTCGCGGGGACGGCGCTCCGGCTCCGTCCAGCCTTCGGGCTGCGGAATCAGCACGCGGTGCGACAGCTTGAGCTTGTTGGTCTTGGGATCGATGCCGATGACTTTCACCTCGATCATATCCCCCTCTTTCAGGCCGGTCTCCTCCATCGTTTCGAAACGCTTGTAGTCGATCTCCGAGATGTGCAGCAGGGCGTCCTTGCCCGGCATGATCTCGACGAACGCACCGAACGGCATGATCGAACGAACCTTGCCGTTATATACATCGCCGACCTCGGGCTGCGCCACGATGCTCTTGATGCGGGACAGGGCTGCATCCATCGCCTCCTTGTCCAGACCGAAGATATCCACGACGCCCTTGTTGTCGGTTTCGGTGATGGTAATGGTCGTACCCGTCGTCTTCTGAATATCCTGGATCACCTTGCCGCCGGGACCGATCACGGCACCGATCATATCCTGCGGGATGGTGATCTGTACGATACGCGGCACGAACGGACGGTAATCCGCACGCGGCTCAGCGATACACTCCGTCAGCTTACCCAGAATGTGCATACGGCCCACGCGAGCCTGTTCCAGCGCCTTGGCCAGCACCTCGTACGAAAGGCCATCGACCTTGATATCCATCTGGGTAGCCGTGATACCGTCCTTGGTACCCGTCACCTTGAAGTCCATGTCGCCCAGGTGGTCCTCATCGCCCAGGATGTCGGAAAGCACCGCCCAACGACCGGTAGCGGAATCCGAAATCAGACCCATGGCGATACCCGAAACGGGTTTCTTGAGTTTCACGCCGGCATCCATCAGCGCCAGCGTACCGGCACAAACCGTCGCCATCGACGACGAGCCGTTCGACTCGAGAATATCCGACACCACACGCACGGCATAAGGATTTTCCTCTCCGACGGGAACCATCGGCTTCAGTGCGCGCCATGCCAGATGGCCATGACCGATCTCGCGGCGGCTCAGGCCGCGGGCGGCTTTGGCCTCGCCCGTCGAGAAAGGCGGGAAATTATAGTGCAGCACGAATTGCTCGGTACCCTGTACCAGCACTTCGTCCTTGACCTTCTCATCCATCTTCGTACCGAGGGTCACCGTAGTCAGCGACTGCGTTTCACCGCGCGTGAAGATCGCCGAACCGTGAGCGGCGGGCAGGTAGCCCACCTCGCACCAGATGGGGCGGATTTCGTCCGTGCGGCGGCCGTCCAAGCGCTTGCCCTCGTCGAGGATCATGTTGCGCATGGCCTTCTTCTGTACGTCGTCGTGGAAATATTTGTGAATCAGCGGTGCCTTCTCGACCAGCTCCTCTTCCGAAAAACGGGTGGCGAACTCGGCCTCCAGCGCATTGAAGGCATCTTCGCGCTCATGCTTCATCGTACCGCTGGTGGCGATGGCGTAAGCCTTGTCGTAAAGCTCCCGAATGATGGTCTGACGCAGCTCTTCATCATTCACCTCGTGGCAATAGGTCCGTTTCACGTCCTTGCCCAGCTCCTTCGAAAGTTCGATCTGTACGGCACAGTGTTTCTTAATCTCTTCGTGCGCGAACTTGATAGCTCCGAGCATCACCTCCTCGGACACCTCCTTCATCTCGCCCTCGACCATCAGAATATTGTCGATGGTACCGCCGACCATGATGTCCAGATCGGCGTCCTGCATCTGCGAGAAGGCCGGGTTGATGACGTACTGACCGCCGATACGGGCCACACGCACCTCCGAAATCGGACCGCCGAACGGGATGTCCGAAACAGCCAGTGCAGCCGATGCGGCCAGTCCGGCCAGAGCATCGGGCTGAATATCTTTGTCCGCCGAAATCAGGTTTACGGTCACATATACCTCGGCGTGATAGTCCGACGGAAACAGGGGACGCAGCGCACGGTCGATCAGACGGGCTACGAGGATCTCGCTGTCGTTAGCCTTGCCCTCACGCTTCATGAAGCCGCCGGGATAGCGACCGCAAGCGGCATATTTCTCCTTATACTCCACCTGGAGCGGCATAAAATCAGTGTCGGGTTTCGCGTCCTTGGCGGCTACCACCGTTCCCAGGAGCATCGTATCTCCCATCTTCACCACGACGGAGCCGTCGGCCTGCTTGGCCAGTTTGCCCGTTTCGATCATGATTTCGCGGCCGTCTGCCAGCGTGATCGTCTTCCGGACTGCATTGTACAACTTCTTTTCTTCCATAGATATTTTTACGTCAAAATGTATGTTCCAAATTACAAATGGGGCTGCCAAAAGAAACTTTGGCCAACCCCATTTTTCTGCCTCCGGGACTATTTACGGAGATTGAGCGTCTTGATGATTGCTCGGTAGCGCTCGATATCGACCTCTTTCAAATACTCCAGCAACTGGCGGCGCTTGCCGACCAGACGCAGCAACGCACGCTGTGTACCGAAGTCGTGTTTGTTGCTACGAAGGTGTTCCGTAAGGTGGTTGATACGGAACGAGAACAGCGCGATCTGGCTCTCGGGAGAACCCGTGTCGGTGTTGGACTTTCCGTACTTACCGAAAAGCTCCTGCTTTTTTTCAGCTGATAAATAACCCATTTTCAAAAGTTTATTTAGTTCCACTCTACGACGCATTCCCCTTACCGTGAATAACGCCAGAGCGTGGCGCAAAGGTACGAACTTAATTCACAATAACCAACTTAAACGAATACAATTTTTTAGCTGAAGAGCCCTCTTTTTTTGCAAACCGGAGCGAAAAACACTATTTTTGCCAAAAAAGAAGACACATAGAACATGAAAAAGATCGCCCTGCTGCTCTACACCGTTATCGTTCTGGTCCTTGCAGCGAGCTGCGACCGCCGCGCAGAGTACCTTACGGCAAGCGGCGCGATGCTGGGTACGACTTTCCAGGCAACGGGCGACATCACGGACTGCACCGCACAGGAACTCTACCGGGCCATTATGCAAATCGACGCCGAAGCCAAGGCTTCGATGTCGATTTTCGACTCCACCTCCCTGCTGAGCCGCATCAACCGGGGAGAGACCGACTCGCTCGACGAACATATCATCTACAACCTCCGTCTGGCCGAACGGTTCAGCCGCTTGAGCGAAGGTCACTACGACGTGACGGTCAAGCCGCTGGTCGATGCCTGGGGATTCGCCGGGCACGAGGCGGAACGCACCCCGAACCTCGATTCGCTCCTGCAATTCGTAGGTTACCGGCGCGTCCATATCCGGGACGGCAGGCTCGTGAAGGACGATCCCCGCGTACAGCTCGATTTCAACTCGATCGCCAAGGGCTATACGGTCGATCTGGTCGCGGCCCTCATGGAGCGCTGCGGCGCGAAGAACTATCTGGTGGAGATCGGCGGCGAATGCCGCTGCCAGGGTGTCAGCAGCAAAGGCATTCCCTGGCGGATCGGCATAGAAACTCCCTTCGACGGCAATATGTCCGACGGCGCCTATCTCACCGGACGTATCCGCATGAGCGAAGGAGGCCTGGCCACTTCGGGCAACTACCGCCGCTTCTACCGCGACGCCGCAGGCAATAAGATATCCCACACGATCGACCCGACAACGGGCCGCAGCGTCACGTCACGATTGCTTTCCGCCACCGTGGTCGCGGACAACTGCGCCGAAGCCGACGCCATGGCGACCATGTATTTGAGCCTGGGCGCGGACAAGGCCATCACCCTCTCCCGGGAAATTCCCGACGCGAAGGTCTATTTCATCCTCGACGACGGAAAAGACGGCTACGAAATTTACTGCTCGCCGGCGATGCAAGAAATGATGATTCCAGAATAATCCCATTGCGTACGAATGAAACAAGTTCTATTTCTCTATAACCCCCAGTCGGGAAAAGGAAAAATCGAAAAAGATTCCCAAGCCATCGGCGAAATGTTCCGGCAGGCCGGCTACTCGATCGTAGACGGCCCGATCGATTTCAGCCGCAACCCTTTCAATGGACACGAAACGGTCGATCTGGTGGTCGTGGCGGGCGGCGACGGCACGGTCAATTACGTGGTCAATCGGATGAAGGAGAAGCACCTCGACCTGCTGCTGGGCATCATCCCGGCAGGTACGGCCAACGACTTCGCCGGAGCGCTCGGCATGGAGAAAAACCCGGTCAAGGCGGCGGCGCAGCTCCTCGGCGGCACGGAAGAGCGGGTCGATTGCGGACGCGTGAACGACCACTATTTCGTTAATATCTTCAGTTTCGGCATCTTCACCACCACGTCCCAGCGCACGCCGGACAAACGCAAGCACCAGATCGGCAAGCTGGCCTACCTGATCGAGGGCGTGAAGGAGTTCCGCTCGGTACACGGCATTCCGCTGCAAATTCTCGCCGACGGCAAAGCCTTCGACCTCGAATCGCTCATGGCCTTGATATTCAACGGAGAAACGGCCGGAGGATTCCACCTTGCCCCCCGCTCGAGCATTAAGGACGGTATGTTCGACTGTCTGTTGCTGCAAAGGCGCAACATGCTCTTCTCGGTCGTATCGATGCTCCGTCACCTGCTGGGCGGTCGGCCCTCGCAGGTAAAACATTTCCGAGCCCGCACGCTCGACATCACCTCGCCGATCAACGAACCTACCGACGTGGACGGACAGAAGGGGGCCGATTTCCCGCTGCACATCGAATGTCTGCACAACGAGCTCCGCGTCGTCTGCCCGCTGTCGGAGGCACCCCGCCGGGGCCGGTTCGCCTATTTCAAGAATCTGATCAGCAAACTGGCATGGTGGCGGACGAGATAACCCTGCAAAAAGTTTCGATCTCCCGCATCAAGCAGGAGATGCGGGACGTTTATTACCTGTCGGACGACCTGGTGATCGCTTCGTTCGACATCCACCGCGATACGCTGGGTAACTACCCCGCCCTGATTGACGGCTTCTCGGCGATCATCATGGCCAGCGGTTCGGCCGTCGTAGCGATCGATACGGAAGAGTACGAAGTCGTGCCCGACACGATCGTCTTCTTCAGCCCCGACCGCGTGATCCGCACGGTAGCCAGCACCAGCGATGCGGCGGCCTATTTCGTCGCCTGTTCCAAATCGTTCATCAACGAGATCCAGATAGACCTTTCGGCCTCGCTGCCCGTCTATATGCGTTTCGGCAAACAGCCCTGCCTGCGGGTGACACCCCAGGACACGCACGAGATCCGACAGGTGTTCCAACTCATCAAGACGATTCTTGCCAGCGACAAGGAACATTACAGACAGGAGATCATCCGCTGCCTGTTCACCGCAGTCTTCTACATCATCACCGAGCTGAACATGCGCGAGCAGAAAAACACGGTCAAGCTGGGGCGCGGCGAGGTGATCTTCGAAGAGTTCATGGAATTAGTCCGGCAATACAGCAAACAGGAGAGGAACGTCCGGTTCTATGCCCGCCGCCTCAACATCACCCCCAAATACCTTTCGACCGTTTCCAAGGACGTGAGCGGCAAAACCGCCGCCCGGTGGATCGACGAAGCGGTGATCCTCGAGGCAAAAAGCCTGCTGCGCTATTCGGGCATGAGCATCCAGGAGATCGCCTATCACCTCAACTTCTCGACCCAGTCGTTCTTCGGCAAATATTTCAAACAGCACACGGGCTACAGCCCGTCGCGGTTCAAGCGCAAGGGCAGCTGACGGACCGAGGCATCCCGGAATAAAAAAGGGACGTGTCAAATCGAGAAATTCGGCGCATCCCTTTTCAGGTATGTAAAAACAGGTAAAATACAAGGCATCGAGGTTCACGGCGAAGAGTGTGTACCGACGCACATGATCGAGCCATGACACCGATAATAACGAAGCAGTTTGCCTGTTATGACGCACCGCCTTTTTCGACCGAAAGGTTATCGCACCCCGGCTTTCTCCCGATCGGAACCCTTTTTCCTCGGCGACGGTTTGGTCTTGCGGACCGGCGGCTTCCGGTCGAACGCCTTCTCCACTTCGATCTCGAAATCCGAAAGCACGTTCATATAGTTGATAAAGGCATCGTAGGACGATTCGTAAGGATTGAAATAGGCATGTACGTCCCCGTCCGACAACCACTTGGTCGCCATATAATAGAAATGATCCGAAGCCTGCATGAAGTTCCACACGTGGTCGAAATCGGGATCCTTCAACCGGCTGATCTTATCCCTCAGGGCATACAGTTTTCCGAAAGCCTCGTTCTGCAACTCGTTGCCCAGCCACGCCGTCACGTCGCGCTCCTCGTCCGCCCACGACATCACGTGCGGACAGTGGAGTACGGCGACGGGCTGGTATTTCGCAGCGGCTTCGCTCACCGTAGCGAACTCCAACCCCTCCCGCTTCAGAACAGCCGGAACGAGCGCCTTCATAAAGTCGAAAATACCCGTATCGGCACGCTGGTGCTCGCCGAAGGTTTCGTAATCCATGAAGAGATTGACCACATCCCCCTCCAGCTCGTCCGAAGCGAGCCACCCCGTGTATTTTTCCGCCGTGAGAGGCCATTGGTCCCACCCTCGGTTGGAGAAACGGAACGCGATGTCGTCCGAGAGCTTGTAATTGCGCAGCAACAGCCTCAAGCGCTGGTCGAGCGCATTGGCATAAACATAGCCGGGCGACTTCCATCCCAGTACGTGTCGGGCTCCCTCGGCCAACATGGTCTTGAAACCCATCTCGGCCACATCGGAGCCGATCCGGTCGGAATAGATCAGTTCGGTATTGCGAAAGGCGGTCGGCGCAACGCCGAACTCCTTTTTCATCAGTTCGGTATGGAGCGCAACCTGCTGCATGAAATCCTCCTTCGACGAAAGCGAAGCCAGCGAATGGGAGTAAGTTTCGGCCAGGAACTCCACGCAGCCCGTCCGGGCCAGGCGGCGGAACGAATCGAGCACCTCGGGCGCATACGCCCGCATCTGTTCGACGGCCAGCCCCGTCAGCGAAAAGGTACAGCGGAAACGCCCCTCGCTCTGCCGGATCAGATTGAACAGCAAGGCATTCATCGGCAGATAGCACTCACGCGCGACCTTCTGCATGATCGAGCGATTGGTCAGGTCGTCCAGGTAGTTTGGTCACGGCCCATATCGAAGAAACGGTAACGCTTCAGCCGCCAGGGCTGGTGTACCTGAAAATAGAAACAAATCGTTTTCATACTCCGCAAATATTTTAATTGTTCGCCTCCGCGACGACAGTTTCGTAAACCGTCTTGATCTTCGCTGCGGCATTGGTCCATTTGAGTCCGGTCACCTCTTCCAGCCCTTTCGAAGCGAACATCCTACCCAGAGCCGGATAAGTAAGAAGCCCGTAAATGGCATCGGCCAGAGCATCCACGTCCCAGTAATTCACTTTAATGGCGTAATCCAGCACCTCCGCCACACCGCTTTGCCGCGAGATAATCACGGGAACGCCCGAACGCATGGCCTCGAGCGGCGAAATACCGAACGGCTCCGACACCGAAGGCATGACATAGACATCCGACAGACGGAACATCCGCTGCACCTCCCCGCCCTTGAGGAACCCCGTGAAATGGAAGCGGTCGGCGATCCCCAACTGGGCCACGCGCCGCACCACATGGTTCATCAGATCGCCCGAGCCGGCCATGACGAAACGCACGTCCGGAACCCGCTGCAGCACCTTGGCCGCAGCCTCGACGAAATAATCGGGACCTTTCTGGTAGGTGATGCGTCCCAGAAAGGTGACGACCTTATCCTTGACGGCCCGCTCCGGCACAGCATCCTCCGACTCGCCGAAACGCACGGCGTTATGCACT
>ENA-OYXV01001543-OYXV01001543.1-human-gut-metagenome-genome-assembly--contig:-NODE-1543-length-12446-cov-9.352917_pt1 | contig 12446 bp, 13 predicted proteins | sample MGYA00244846_ERZ653424 | MGnify/ENA primary metagenome ERZ653424 (study PRJEB26926, sample SAMN06165108) | human gut metagenome | biome: ENVO:00009003; feature: ENVO:2100002; material: ENVO:00002003...
GTTGGTCTGAACCAATGCTGCTCATTGACAATTTCTGTAACCGCAGCGAGGTCGCTGCCGAGTGTACCAATCTTGATCTTGAAGGCTATCTGTCACTTGTCAACAAGGCGCGTACTACCGTTGATTATAATGAGCGCACGAAGGTTATAACCGAGATTCAGAAGAAGCTTTTCGACTACTGCACCATAATGCCTCTCTATCAACCGCTTGGATATCGTTGCTGGAGAAGCGAGATCAAGGGAATCAAGTACACGATGACTGGCGGATTCTGGCTTAACGATGTTGGCTATCAAGGATAGAGTTCTACAGAAAGCTCTCGCTGATCCTGATTCCACATCGCTTCTATCGCGTGATGCATGTGCCGATGCCTATAGCGGCTGCAGTCGATATGGCGGCTAAGAAAAAGGGCGGAGTTCATCAGAACTGAACTTAAATAAGCCCATCAGAAAAAAACAGTCGATGGGCTGGCTATGCGGCGACAATCGTGGCAGTCATACAAAGCTACCGCTATGTAGCTGTCTATCGACAGATTTATACTTTTTATTAAGAAGGTACGTTTCATTCATTGCTCTTAACATGAATGAAGCGCACCTTCTGATACGGACTCTATTTGCACGTAATAAAGATAAATCGACAGTGGTAAAAACTTTATCATTTTATACGGAGCGTTGTCTATTTTGCCCTCTTATTCTCCACAAGCAGAAAAAAACAATGGGGGCGGGAATGGCCCAGTATAATCTAAAGGAAAGGTTACCCATCAACAGATAGAGAAATATCCTGTTTTTTGTAAACAAAGGATGCTGTCAAAAGCTGGTAGTTTTTTCGTGAATTGATGGGATACCACAAGCAACAGCTTTCCTTCGATGGAGAGCAGCAAATCCCCGATCATGCCCTCAGTGGCGTTATCGAGATTTGCCAGCGGCTCATCCAGAATCAATATGTCCGTATCCCGCAGCAACGCACGAGCTAAACAGATGCGCTTCTTTTCCCCGCCGGAGAGGTTTGCACCATTATCTTCAATCGTGACATCAAGGGCGGCTTGTCACCTCCCATTGCCTGCCGTCATGCCAACGGATAAGAAGCGGGCGGATCACGCCGTCCGTATCCACCTCTGCGTTGACGGACACATATTTTTTCTGCATTGGCAGCACCTCCGTCAAACGGATTTGATCACATGAGTGGCTACGCCCTGCACCCGAAGTTTCGACACGTAGATATCATTCATCTTTTTATTCTCCAGGTGGAGATAGTATTTTGCTGAGCATGGTCGTATAAGAGCCGCTTCAATGTGTTTTTGCCTTCATCGGTAAGTGCAACCACGATATCACCAAGCTGTTCAATGTCGTTGCGGAGCGTGCGCGGGTCGGCGGTGATACCGTGTTCCTTCAAATGGGCGGATATGTCGGCAAGCGAAATCGGATGTGCTTCGTCCGTGGTCTCCCAGAGATATTTGAATATGAGGAGTGTTCGGCTTGTCAGCATACGCTCATCCCATTCTTTCAAGTACATTATGAGCGATTCCTTCATAGTGTTGCAAATCTTTTATGGTAAGGACTGCATTAGCTTTTCACATTTTTCTATTGTGCCAACAAGATTGCTGATAATCTGTTTAGCATCGGTTTGTTTTGTTTCTTTTTCAAGAATATATAATTCTTCCAATAACTTATAGGGCATTGAAGAAAGCTGCTTATACATTAAGCGATATATCCCTATGTCTTTGCTCTTTTTGTTTTCAGCAATTTGGCATTTTTGGAGTATTGCATATATTCTTGGCTGATTATTGGAAAACTCCTGTAACACTTTAAAAATCTTGGAAACCGCGGGGTCCTTAAGCTGGATTTCAGCACCTTCAAAAATACCAATACTTTGACCTTCGTTTTCCTCCCAGCGCTTAGTGATAGCTGTTCCAGGATAAAGTGTTAAACTTGAAAAAACAACAGGGGGATAATAGCCCCAAAGACCCGTTTGCTTAAGAAATTGTATGTTGTCACCTATGTCATCAAGGTCAGTATAGTGATCAAAGAAAATGTAATCAACAGCATATTCAATATTCGATTCTTCAAGAATACGTAAAGCTAATTGATTATTTGACAAAGTTGTTTTCTTATTATACCGATCCAATACTCTTTGGCTTCCGTTTTCTATTCCCAATTCAATAGTTGCAACTCCAAGAGATGCCATGTTCTTTATATAAGCTGCCCCTCGAATTACCTGATCACTTCTAGTAGCAAAAGAGAATTTAATATCGGGCCATTTTGAATGTGCTTCGAAAATAATAGTGTATGCTCGTTTGGCATCCACGAAAAAATTATCATCGATAAAATGTAAAAAGAAACGCTCGCCATATAGCTCAACAATATTCTCGATTTCAAGTAGAACATTTTCAATAGTTCTAAAACGCCAGGAATGGTTAAAGAAAGCTGAGACGGAACAAAAGCTGCAATTGTGGCTGCACCCTCTGCTAGTTATCATTGTAACATCTTTTCCATACTCAGAATAAGCAGTAGTTTCCGGCTGTCTGATAGCACTTCTTTTCGGGAAATTTATCTCGTTAAGATTAGTAATCAACCCACGGGGGTTCTTTCTTACTGTGTTATTATCATCGTAGTAGCATAATCCTTCAATAGTCGAAAGCCGACTTTTATCAGCTAAAAGAATACAATCGGCAAGTTTGGGAAGTGAGAACTCGCCTTCACCTTCAAGCACATAATCAAACAATCCCTGAATTTTTTCTAAGATTATATCTCCGCCTACGATGGTTGCATGAACACCTCCAAGAACCACTGGTATCCATGGGAAGTGTTCTTTTATATTTCTAACTATTGTGCAACAATGCCTAAAAGAATCGGTCACACTGCTAATACCGATGAGTGATATTTTTGAAAATTCGATTTTCGATGAAAAACTATCACAAAAATCGGGCAAATCTCCTATGCTTGGGCTGATAACCTCGCAATTGTGGCCAGCATGCTCTAATGCGCTTACTAAATAGCCTATTCCCAGCGGCGGGAGCGAACGTTGGCTCCCGTCAGCTAGATAACTAGGCCAAGGTGCCTCGATCAGTAGAATGTTCATTTTTGCTCCTTATAATATGATTTCGAATGTTTTCCTTATAATTCTCTATAAGCGCAGAGCATGACTTCCTGTGTTGAATAACATTCCTATTAATCCACCTACAGTCAGACAAACAAAGCGGGAAATACGAGCAGTTCTTACATTTATCATTACTATTCGTTTCTTTATACGAATACCAAGAATAGTATTCACTTGACGGTAATGACTGAGAGATTCTTCCAACTATATAATCTGTCTTGCCAATTCCGATTGGACAAGCATACAGTTCTCCATCTGGTCCAATTGAAAAATCGTACACTTTTACTCCTGAACAGCAATGCAAAACCGGATTTTGTCCCCCCCACTTCACTCTATCGTTTGTTGCTTCAGTAATTGCTTTTTCTATCTCTTTTACATTTTTAAGTTGCACTGTGTACTTATTTTTAGAATCAAATTGTTTTACAGGAACTAAGGAAAGATGCACTTGGTCAAGCAACCCCTCCGATTTTAAATATTCAATAAGCGGGAAAATGTATGAAACATTATCATCATCAACATTCATGCGAATGATTATATCAATATCCTTTTTGACTGCGTAGAAGATATTCTCCATAATCTTATCAAAGGTTGGCTTGCCGTCATTTTTTACTCGGCGCTTATTGTGTATCTCTGCGCTTCCGTCTACTGTTATTACAATTGAATTAACACCGCAATTTGCTAATGAATCACATACCGTGCTTGTCAAATAATAGCCATTGGTTACAACGATAGACGAAACGCGCTTCTCTTCAAACACGGGGTTTAGTTTTTCGCTAATCTGGCATATTTTCCCCCAATTTAAAAGTGGTTCACCACCAACCCAAGAAAGCGATATATTGTCCGCGTTCTTTGCGACACCAATAATAAAATCTGCCACTCGATCTGCAATTACTGAATTCATCATGGTCTTCGTGTGGGGGGCGTAGCAATATGGGCAAGCAAAGTCGCAGGTCAAAGTTGGTGCAATAAAGAAACTCTGTTCTGCGGCAGAGTAAGCTCCTTTATTATATGCTACCCGTGCCATGGCATACTCATCAAGATCTGACGGCACCATCATATGTATTCTAATCAATGATGGCAAATCTGATTTTGATAATTTCGTAAACGAACGACGGGTTAAGCAGGAACCAAAAAGTGTGTTGTATATATAACACTCCCCGCCTATGCAAATCCTGATATTATAGATAGATTCCTTAAATCTCATTGTAAAATAGCCTCCAATTACATGCGCATAAAAAACCATTTTGGACAAGAAAATTGTTTCTCTCCTTGGGTGCCATTGCAAATATCTCATTATAATAGTTTGAACAGTAGTTAATTAACAACGATATATTATCACTGCTTTCATCCGAATCCCAATAGAACGAAATGATGTTCACAGGATCCTTTAATATACATAGGATAGAAGCTATCTTTTCATCCTCCATAACAACATATTTATCTGTATTATAATCTAACCAAGAGATATATTTTTCAATATCGCTTGTTGGCAAAGAAGCACCATTAATGATATCTTTTGCACACGCTAGTGTGGGGATGCATTCGCAATGCTTCGTAAACGGTATATTAGAACCGCAATTATTGCCTCCCCTTCTATAGACGCCCCCATCAAAAAACGGCATATTTGAAAACTGCTGTAAAGATGGACAAAACATAGTCGTGCTTCCAGCAGTCATTGATTCTATATTCGCAACTATCTCTTCACCAAAAGACAGGAGAACAGCTATATTTTTTTCTTCATTATTATCTTGTGTTCTATATAGCACCCCGACATAAGTGCCATTTTCTATTATGCTATATATGTTATGGGGAACCCCCATAAAGCTTGTGAAATTCAAATCGCGTAAAACTGGAACAAGAGAAGCAACGTTGGATCCCCCGAAAGCATAAAGCTCTTTTTCATCAATTTCTTTTAATGATACCATTTTAATATCTCCCTTCAGTTACCTTAAGTAATTTGTAAATCGTGCTTCTAATTGATTGCGAAATAAGACCCCCATCAGATAGCTCTCGATCTTCTCGTTTCTTTTTAAAAGCAAACACATGGCTTAATACACCTATAAGTCGGAGCATAGCGGCATAAAGCCGATAATGATCTGTATATTTTATTGCTTGCCCTTCATTTTTATAGGCCACAACTTTTCCAATGATTGATTCCCCCGGAATTTTATTGAGCTTATTCCAAAGGGAACAATTATCGCCTCTTTCAAAAAGATAGTTACCTTTTCGAAAAATAAACCTGTGACACACAACCTCTTCATTCCAAAAAAAGGTAATAATATCGCCGGTTGACAGTTCGCTTGCTGAACAGCACATTACATATACAGTGCACAAGTTGTTAATCTGTGGCTCCATGCTACGGCCAACACTGTGCAATTCGATTATGGTATGATTGTTCTTATATTTCTTATAAAGGATCGCATTTATTGGCATGGTATCTTACTCCACAATATTCTTTCAAACCACTCTTTTCGGCATGCGCATAGGTAGTCAGTTGTGTTTAATTCATCATTTTGAGCGAGCGAAAGAACCATACATCCACCACCGCAAAAATGCTTCCACTCGCATTCTTTACATTCATCAATTAGTTCTATGCGTTGCCTTGAGTTCTGAATGAACTCTTTTGTACGTTCTGAATTCAAGGCGTCGCTAAGCGTACCGGTTTTTATATTACCAATAATCATTTTATTTACAGCAGCAATCTCGCATGGATAAATACTGCCATCATATCCAATATGTATACTTCCAGCAAGCGGACACTTATCCCACATATATCCAACTGTGGATGTGTCTAGTGTTTCGGGGAGGTTACCGGCAATATCAAAATTCTTTGATGCATCAAAAACAACTGATTGAAATTCCAATAGTTCCTTAGTAGTCATCATTAGTTCGTTTGAGTTGGTTTCACCTCGCCCTTGGGGAGTGAACGTGCAAACATGTACTGATTGCACTCCTTGGGCCTTCACAAAATCAAGAAAACTATTAAAATCTCTAAAGTTACTGGCAGTTGGTGTAAAGGATACTCGAACATTTGCCCCATGTTTTACTAATATTTCAATTGATTTCACAATTCGAGCAAAACTACCCTTTCCCCGTATCTGATCATTAACCTCAGCGGTAGCTCCTTCTAAACTAATTTGGACTGTTACACCTAATGCGGATAATTCTTCAGCAATACTGTCGTCGATTAAAGTTCCGTTGGTAAGCAAGGAGCACCTATACCCTTTTGCAACAACTTCCCGAACCATTGGTAGGCAATCATCTCTAAGTAATGGTTCACCACCACTAAAACCAATCTCTGCAGGTGGTTCAATTTGATAAATAGCATTTAGGATATCGTCCTTCGTCAGAAGATTATCAGAAGTATTCAATCCAGCGCTTACATAACAATGCTTGCAATGTAAATTACATTGCGATGTGAGCTCTATATAAGCTCCACCAATGCGGATCGTTCTATTTGGTTGAACAAACGCAGGCGCATCACCTTGAAACAGGATATGTGCTAAAGCAAGCTTTTCAAGAAAATAATCAAGATCGTCTATAGATAAATCACCCTCTAGTTGATGTAAAAGTTGCATTGAATTAAAGCGTTTATTGTGCATCGGCAGTTTAGAAATAATTTCATAGCCTGCGGAGTTTACAATTATCCATGCAGGGGGCGTCCTGCTCACAACTAAATAGCGAGCTCCTTTTTGATGAAAAAACAGTTTATCGGCAATGTAGTAATCCTTCCTAATCGTCATATAATCACTCCTAACTCATATAATCTTCAACTAAAACAATTCCGTTTGCCGCGAGGGCATCCCAAAAATCGGTATTAGAACGATAGAGCTCATCCTTTTCTGTTTCAGTCATTTGCGGCAACATAGATATCATACAGTGAGCGTCTGAATTGACGAGACAGTATCTCTCGGAATGCTTTGATTGAAGAATATAATTATCCCCCAACTTTTCAAAGAATACGTCTTCCAAAAGAACAATTGTCTTCATTGACTTTCTTCCTCCTTCATCATTTGATCGGCGAAAAGTTGTTTGAATTTGTTTGAATCCTCTAAAAGCATCGTTGGATTCCCTTGACTAACTATACATCCGTTGTCAACTACATAGCAGTATTCCGTCCTTAATATTGAGGACAATCTATGAGAAATAAGTACAACAATGTGATTGGCAGAGAGTGCCGAGAGCTTATCTAAAATGCTTTTTTCTGTACTAGAATCTATAGCAGAAGTTGCCTCGTCAATTATTAATACATCAGGGTTATGATAAAGCATCCTGCCAATAGCTATCCTTTGCTTTTGCCCAGTTGAGAGACCATGCTCGCCTTGGCTTGAAAGATTGTCACTATTTCTTAAATCGTCCAAACTTAGAACAGAAAAAACATCATCTAAGGAGCCTTGTTTTAATGTATCCTCGTCAGAAAATAGAGTGATATTGTCAATAATGCTACCAGTAAAAATGTACGCATCGCTAAATGCACTCATAATTTGGAGATTCCCTATTAAACTGGCAGGAATAATATCTGTTCCATTCAGCTCTATTGTACCTGCTTCGGGCTCATAGAGCCCACTAATTAACTTCCCAATCGTACTTTTTCCGCTCCCTGTTTTTCCGACAATGCTATAAAAAGTCCCTGTTTTTAACGAAAAGGAAACATCCCGAATTCCCCGTCCACTGTTTTCGTAGCTATAGGAAACTCTATCGAATGTGATTTCAGAGATTTTTTCCAAGCATGCCTTTGGAGTTCTGCTACTTGTACCATAGGTTTCAAACAGTTGATCAATCCTATTGTAAGAGACTGATGCAATTTGGATTTGATTTTTATAAACGGCAAATTGGCTCACTGGGTTTATAGCCCACTGAATATACCACATGAAGGCGATTAGACTGCCTATTGTCAACTGACCCGTTGAGACTCTGTATCCTCCTAACCCCAATGTTATTACTGTTGCAATAGGCCACAGTATGTCTAGAAGGCTTGATAGGGCAGATTGTAGCCAACCGTTGCGATATTGTCGATTGCACAATTCTTCATTTAAGCCATCAAACACACATCTAATTCGATCAACAAGTCCAAGCGTTAGAACTTCACGCGCACCAGAAAAGAAACCATTAATTACCTCAGCAACATTGCTTTCTACTGTCCTCTTTTTTACTTCGTTATTTTTGGTTTTTCGGGATACTACATTACCAAAGAACCACATAACGACACCAAGCGGAACACACGTCAAATACAAGACATAATCAAGTTTAATTAAATAAACCGTAGCCCAAATGAATATAAATAAGTTTTGGGCCATATATTGAATAGGTGAGAGGATAGCAGACCCTAATGAGTTGACATCATCGATTGAAGTATAAATGTTCTCGGCAGCACTCTTATCCTCAGCAACAGCATACGAGGATAATGTTATTCTATCAAATATAGCCTTCCTAATACGCCTGCTATACTTCGAGGATAATGAGGATGACATGCGACCTGATAATGCAGAAAACAATGCCCCGATCAGTCTGCATCCATACCAATAAATCAATAACAAAAGAATCGTGACAAAATTAATCGATTGTGTCAACCCATCCAGTATTCGCTGCATAAAAAGAACAGGATAGATTTCAAAAAAAGATGCCAATAAAAGAAAGACAAAAAGCATGAAAAGTGCAAATTTGTTTTTCGAAACAAATTCTGTTGTTATATTTCGAAGCAGTTTCACATAAATCCTCCTGTTACAATATATTTGCCTCGGGAAAGTGGTAGCCAGCTACGAGCCGAGACATCTCATTGCCTAAGCTGTCAAAATAGGAAGGTAATGGTCTGACACAATCCTCTAAGGGCTTCGTGCCCGTAACTAAGTCAGCCATCCTCCTATTCGCATCGTGCGATTTGTGCAGGTAGAGCCGCGTGTTCGTGTCACCAAACAGATAGAATTGGCAATGGGTAAAGATGGCTCAGTCCATTGCAATTCTTTCAGGAGTGATGAACATGAACGCAGCAGGTATTGATGTTTCCAGCCGAAAGAGCACTGTGGCCGCGCTCCGTCCCTTTGGCGAGGTTGTGAAGTTGCCCTTCGATGTGCGCCACAACACCGGGGATCTAGCAACACCGGCAGAGCAGCTCAAATATCGATGGCGAAACCCGGGTGGTGTCATGGAGCACACCGGACGCTACTATGAGAGCATCGCCAAGGTTCTCCCCAAAGCCGGGCTTTACGTTTCGGCGGTCAACCCTCTGCTCATCAAGGAGTACGGCAACAACTCTCTTCGCAAGGTCAAGACCGATAAGGCAGATGCAATGAAGATCGCCAAATACGGGCTTGACAATTGGACGGAATTGCGGGACTATACTCCCATGGACACGATTCGATACGATTTGAAAACCCTGAACCGGCAGTTCCAGTTGGTCTCCAAGCAGAAAACCGCTACCGCAAACAATCTCATTGCACTTCAGGAGCAGTCTTTCCCCGGCATTCGCAAACTCTTTGACAGCCCTGTGCGCAGCAACGGTACACAGAAGTGGGTGGATTTACCCATGACTTCGGGCATGCCGATTGCGTCCGCAGCGGCAGTCAGAACGCTTTTACCGAGCGTTACCGCAAGTGGTTGTCAAAATCCGTTATTGTGCTGGTGCAGAAGACATCCGTCACAAAAACGCTTGTTCAGGAAGCCGCCAACCAGCTCACGGCAATCTCACACAGCATGGAAACCTACCGCAGCGAGATGAACAAACCGGCTTCCCGGCTCCCAGAATACCCTGCTGTCATGGAAATGTACGACATCGGGGAATCCCTCGAGCTGCAGCGCATGGCAGAGATCGGCGATGTCCGCCGCTTTGAGCGGAAGCAGTCGCTTGTTGCCTTTGCAGGCATTGACCCCGCGCCGAGCGAATCGGGCGATTACTGCTCTCGCAGCAATAGGACTATGTTTACATGCCAGCTGCGGGAAACAAGTTTCTACGCCGTTACTACGGCAAGGTGATGGCCTACTTCTCTACTCTGGAGGAGCTGCCGCCGGTAGATATGGATTCCACTGGCCTGCATCTCGCGGAGTAACTATCTGCAATCTGACCTCTCAGGTCGGCGCATTTGCGGCGGCCCTTTGGTGCAACACTTTTTCTCTGCCTGTTGCCTGCAAATTTTCCTTCTGTCAAGTCCGCTTTGGGGCTTGACTTTTTATTTGCAGTCTTTGATAGCAAAATCATATGCCTAAAAGGCAATTGTTGTTTGTTATTTTACCATCATCTCTTTAAAAAGTAAAGTGTGGTCCCACTGAGTTTCTGTATATTTCCGCATTTTCAGAGGCAGACGGCTTTCCAAATTGTTCACATCTTAACAATAGTGTTTTTTCCTCTGTTAAATAACTGTCATAGAATCATTGGTATGGCTAAATCTTTGAGACGACAAAAAGCGGATACTTAAGAATGCTTAACATAGATCATAAGAATTAGTTGACTTCCTGCAATGACTGGTATATAATTTAAAATAAGAAAGATCAGCAAGACGTGCCACAGATAGAAGGAGCGAAGGAAGCAGGAGTGCGGATCACTCAGCACTGGGAAATAAAGGGTATAAGAAGCAGACCCAGTGGAAAACCGAGTGAAAAAAGCCGTATGAGAGCACACTTTAAGAGCCTCGCCTGAATGATTTGGATGCGCGGTAGGAGTGAAAGCCGGACAAAACGGCGGCTAAAGCAACAACCAAGGCAGAGATATGAGCCAGTGTGTTGAGGTTCGCCACGCTTGCGCCGCTCCGCACCCACAACCGCTCCTGCCCTGTGGATTTGAAACAGGAATCGTAGCGCTGACACTCTGTCTGCAGAGCATAGGTTCGATTAAAATGGAGACAACTGCGGTCCATGGAGAGTCTGTCGTCATCGGTAACGGTCTTGTATTTCGTGCAACCCCGGTTTTTCTTCCCGTTGTTCCAATTCTTGTGACTGCAGAGACACGCGCCTGTTTGGGATTGACGGAATGGGCAGCAGTATTTCTGGCGGTATGCCCGTTGTCGGTTGTCTTTCCATCCTTGTGCATGGCAAGTCCAGCCTCGCAGATCGGATTACCGGCAGAAAGTACCTTTGAATCTTTCGTACCACGCGGATTGAGGGGGATAAACGTCTCGCCAGCATAGACCGTTTTTACAGTATTGTAGAAGCTTTCACATAGTAGTCCTTGTCGGCAAGGAAGGTGCATTCTTTCAAAGAAATCGTCTGATTTGCGGCCGCAAGGATCTCGGCGGCGATGGAGGAATCCGCGATATTGCCCGGTGTGGTCAGCTCATAGAGTGGCAGGCCGGAGATGCAGTCCACCAGCACATGGCTCTTGTAGCCCCAATAGAACTCATATCGGCGTTCATTGTGCTGGTTGGAGACCGAGTGGATGCCGTGGGCGCAGTCCGGGTCGCTCTTGGAGTGGTTTTCCTTGGAATACTTGCTTTTTGCAAAGGATTTCGGGTTGTTCTGCTTGGTGTTCGCCATGACAGGCGTGGAATCCAGTCCAATGAAGGACGCGTCCACCACACCCAGCTCATACAGCTGCCGCACCAAGTCGGCCATGATCATCTGCAACGCACCGTTGTTTAGCTGCCGCAGGAAGTGGTCATACGTCCAATAGGCCGGCAGCGGCTCCATGATATTGAAACCACAGTAGTGAGCAATGAGCCGGTTGTTGTCCAGATAATCCACCAAATCTGTGATCTGCGCGAAATGTTCGCATTTCATGACGAGAAGCGCGCACAGCATGGCTTCCTTAGGGAAGTTGCGCCGCCCGGTTGCCGCACGGGGCAGCATGAAGTCCAGGCAACTGAAAAGCCTGTCATAGAAATTTGCAGCTCGTTGGGATGTAAACAGTGTGACATCCTGAATGATTTCCTATCGGTAGATAGCGACCAGCCCCTTTCCGGTTGGTGTGTTGCGCAAATTCATTTTACCAGAATGGAGCGCCGCTTTCTATATCATATGTGTGATTCCCGGTTTCGGCCATGATCGGGAACTATTGATATTACTCAGCTTCTTGAGTTTTGCTCATGGCTAATCTAAAACAATACTAAGGAGGTGATTATCTATGAAAGAGTCCACATTTGTAGTAAAAAAACCAGAGAAAAAAGAAGATACTTTCAAAAAGCTGGTGCCAGAGATTCTTCTTGCAGGTGAGAAGAGCGATTTGCTTGGTCTCACGGAGCCTGCGCATATGTGTTCTAATTGTTGGAACAACAAAGCCACTGTAAAAACTTAACTTAATACGAGCTGTTGTGCAAAGCAGAACTGTGCGGTACTGCGTTGGCAAGCAAGGTCTTTTGGAGCCAAAAGACACCAGGCGGAGACTCTGACGAGTCCCCGCCTTTTGCTTGATGGGGCGTTCCCCATAC
>ENA-OYXV01001556-OYXV01001556.1-human-gut-metagenome-genome-assembly--contig:-NODE-1556-length-12379-cov-9.678270_pt1 | contig 12379 bp, 8 predicted proteins | sample MGYA00244846_ERZ653424 | MGnify/ENA primary metagenome ERZ653424 (study PRJEB26926, sample SAMN06165108) | human gut metagenome | biome: ENVO:00009003; feature: ENVO:2100002; material: ENVO:00002003...
TTCCTATTCACCTTCCTTTGCAGCAGGACTCCTGCAGATGCGATACATCTATTCCATGCCGGTAGAGCGAATCATCAAATACTTTGCCGACAATGGGTTTACGTTAAGGAAAGCCACGGCAAACAAACTGATTGCCAGAAGTGCCGATGTACTGGAAAACTTCTATAAGGCTATCTGCCAAGTAGTGTTGCAGCAGGATTATGTCTCGGCAGACGAGACATACCATAAAGTGCTGTTAGCCAAGATAAAGCCTACGGACAAGGGTTCGAAGAAAGGCTACTTCTGGGCTGTAAGTGCGCCTAAACTGGGACTTGTCTTCTTCGTATATGAGGATGGATCACGCTCTGAGCAGGTCATACTTAACATATTCTCTGATTATAAAGGTACCATACAGAGTGATGCATATGCTCCTTACCGGAAACTGGAGTCGGATGCTTATCCTGACATTATGAGAATCGCCTGCCTGCAGCATGTCAAGAGAGATTTCATCGACTGCGGCAAGGAAGACAAGGATGCTCAGGAGGTCGTAGATATCCTCAACAGATTTTATCGAGAAGACAAAAAACATAAGGTTGGGGTAAATGGATGGACCGTTGAAGACCATCTAGCCTATCGGCAGTCATATGCACCGGACATTTTGCAGGATTTATTGGAGAAACTGGAGGAAATATCTTCCAGGAAAGATTTGCTGCCCAAGTCTACCTTGGCGCAGGCGGTCGGCTATGCCCTTAATGAATATAATGCCATTTGTGACATCTTCAAAAGAGGTGATACGGCTCTCGATAACAACTACATTGAGAGAATCCAGAGGTACATATCACTATCAAGAAGAAACTCAATGTTCTTTGGTTCGCACGAAGGAGCAAGCCGGGCGGCTATCCTATATTCTATCGCAATCTCATGCAGGCTGAATGGCATTAATCTGTTTGAATACATATGCGACGTAATAGAAAAGACTGTAGAATGGCAACCCAATACCCCATTAGAAAAATATAGAGACTTACTTCCTGACCGATGGAAAAAGCAGCAACAGCATTTGTTTAATCAGCTGTTACTGCTTTTTTTTGAATTATGCAAGGTATAAACGCGGAGCCGCTTACATTTATACTTGTTGTTGAATACAAATAGAATGCTCAATCGCTTTAAGGCTGTCTGTAACAAAGCTGTATCACAGGCAAGCATAAACCAAACAGAGTTGGGAAAAACTGTTGTTCAGATTCCTGATATAAATGCTCAGAAACAAATATGTGAGTTGTACCAAGCATTATATGACAAATTAGAGTCTGAGAAATACGCAAATTCACTTTTCCAAAAGCAAAAGCAGTATCTGCTTCGCCAACTGTTTATATGAACATCTGGCGAAGCAAGTATTGCTTCTGTTTATTGTAAAGGTCACTCAATGCAAGTTGGGTTGATAGTTTCCTTTCAAATGACATCATTAAGTCCGCTATATGATTTTGTTTGCTATTATTGGGTATTGGTATTTTCAAATCTGCAAGAGTAGACAATACAATATATGGGGTATTACTTGAACTTTTTTCTATTGCAATTCTTTGGGGAAGCAAGACTTTTAATGCCCATTTCACATATTGGATATTCACAGAAAAATGATCTAAAACATAAGTTCTTTGATAGGCATTAAACTTGCCCTTATAGTAATTTATATATCCCAAGTTGGCACCATTTCCTGATATCAATAGGGCTTCAGTATCAAAAGCATAACTGTCAATATTAAACGGCCGTTCTGCACATGTAAAGAATAGATATTGTCCATTTTCAACTTGTGCATTAGCGTCAAGTTTTCCAGTTGTTATTTTGCAAATATCGCCCAGTCTTACATATTCCCAGCCATTGATAAGTTCTCTGATACAATGTTGTGCAATTCCCTTGATTAGGGACTCTAACTTTTCAATTAGCTTGCTTTGGGTAGCGATACGCTCATCCAGCAAAGAGATAAATTGTATAAGTTTATCTTGCTCGTCTTGACTCGGATAAGCAATATGAAATTTTTCTAATATATCATAACTTAGGTTTTGCTGCTTTGTTCCTTGGGCATATTTTATGCCTATAATATTGCCATGTTTCTTATACCAAGAATACAAAAACTCGTTTTTTACATCTCCTTTTTGAGTAAAAGCCATGCAAGCTTGACTTATTGTTGATTCTTTGCATGTAATAGAACCTGTACCACGAACCCCATCTGCTTCTAAGCCATAAATAGCAATTACAAAAGTTCCTGGATGCAGCAACTTTAGATTATTTGCAGTCGCTGCATCTTCTGATATTTTCTCTTTTGTATCTGAAATGTAGTGCTCTTTTAATTCCCCACTAGTAATCCAATTCACATTGCCATCAAAGTGCTCTTTATTCAATCGACTTGGAGTATTACCAGAGTATAAATCAAATTGCTCACCTATCGTACTAACACACCATTCCCCATAAAATTTTGGAAATCTCAAATGGGGTACATTCAGTTTATTTTGTTCTTTATATGTTGCCATCGTTATTTTAAATCCTTAATTGTTTGTTATACTTTACTCTACTGGTATTTACTCTTCTTTTGGGTCGATGTCAAACGGAAGCAATGGTGTATCATCATCATTGCCATTATTGAATCGGTCGAAATCTGAGATATATGAACGGTCTTGAATAACCTTAAACTTCTCATACTCAGAATAAGCCTTATCTCTTGCTTCCTCTTGGGAAACCTTGCCTGCACTACTCTTTGCATCATAATCCATAGTTGCAAGGAATTGTTGTAAGCGTTGCTTCCAATCATCCATCGTTGTGATAATATGACGCCGTGCACGAGATTCGGCAAGATCAAGAAAACTTGTTGTTATCGTATTGAGCTGAGACAGTTCATCTTCTGAAAGATAATTCTTGGCAACAATCGTATCAGACTTTTGCACTCTGCCATTAGGTGCTTTTTTCCATGTGGTCAAGCCCATATGTGGCATTTCTGCATCGGCACGTTCATAAACAATCTCTGCTGCCGTATGATTGGTAACTGCCAAGTGCATCATATTCTGTACCATCTTATAAAAGAGTTTGGTACTCTCAGCTTTTGCATCATAGTCAGCACTACACTCAGCGTAAATGTCAGTTATCTTTTGATAGTATCTACGCTCTGATGTGCGAATTTCACGAATGCGTTCCAGCAAATCATCAAAGTAATCCTTGCCAAAGTGCTTACCTTGTTTTAAACGCTCATCATCTAACACATATCCCTTAATAACAAATTCCTTCAATACAGAGGTTGCCCATATACGGAACTGAGTTGCTTGATAGCTGTTAACTCGATACCCCACAGCTATGATAACATCAAGGTTGTAGAACAACGGAGCACGCTCTACATCACGCTCACCTTCAAGTTGAACTTGTTGAATTTTTCTACAAGTTGCCTCTCTTTGCAATTCTCTCGACTCATAAATCTGAGAAATATGATAGGCTATAGTTGCCCTATCAACTCCAAACAAAGAAGCCATTCTTTTCTGTGACATCCAAAAGGTCTCACTGTTGAATATCACTTCAATGCGAGTCTCACCTTGCGCAGTCTTATATAGTAAGATATTGGATTCCAACGAGTTCTGCACAATCTCTGTCGTAGATACAGACTGCGAGAAATATTCTCTTGCTTGCTTCACCAATGGCTTTCTTGTATCTGCATTCTCTGCTATTATCATACAAGCCATTCGTGAAAGATGGAACGTTTCTACCTTACGAAACGCACCATTGCCCACTTTGAACATATCAACCGCATGGTTGAAATGTTCATCTATAGTCATGCCTTTACTACCAGCAACATTGATGGCTTTATCTATCACATTTTGGAATTTCCAATATGCTGAATATCCCATGACATTGCAAAGGTCACGAGAATTCCAATATTCTTTGCCGTTATCATCCACCTTCCGAATTTCATCGAATGTAGGACGCATATCTGGTACATTATTCTCTTCCATATATTTTATTCGTTAGATGGTTCCAAAATGAAAATGAGTTCAGACTCTGCAACATCGCACTTGTCGAACAAGTAGCGGAGACAGGCTATCTTACCCTTATTACCCATAGATGTCCAAAGATACTTATCAGTACCTATTTGCGTGCAATAGTTCAAATCAGCTTGTTTAGCAGTCCAAAGATATGCACCTCCATCATAGAGGGAATCGATAATATCAGGATAACGCTCAGACAATAATAATACAATTTTTATAAGCATATCTTTCCATATCGTTTCGTTATACTCATGTCCAAACACACGGAATCCTCTAAGTATTCTATTTGTTGGAGAGAAAGATTCTTCGTCCAAAGATACTTCTTCAACAGGTTTTGGCAATGGCTTGAAATCTGTTTTTGGCAGAGGATACAAGCGCAAGAAAGCTTCACATATCTCTTTACTACGCTTTTGTAATTCTTCTTCCGTCCATTTTTGACAGTCAGTAACGCTTCTTGTTAAACGATATTTTGAATCCTTATAACCAGGATATACAATGTTATCTACCGTTCGACCATCACGTTTGATTTCAAAAGCCTTATTACTTAGTTCACTATTTATACCTGTCAATGTCAGATTGGCAAACGTATGCAAATATCTTTCTTGAATTTTCTCAAAATTATCACCAAGCATTTCACGCCACTCTGCATTTAAGGTTTGTGGCATAATGTGCTCAATCGTTGCATCCTTACTCTTCATGTCGGATGCCACATCATTATATTCACCATGCACAGAGTTTTCAAGTCTTTCAAAAAGAAAAATTTGGAAAGGTTTGAGCATATGATAAGCATCACGATTCTCTATAGCTTCGACAAACTGTGTATCTCTTGGCAACTGATAGTTTCCATCACGGCGCAAAATATGATAAGTCAAAATATCAGAGTAAGTAAAGCTATATTCCATTCCTGCTTTTTCATACTCTTCCATACTTTTTAGCACATCTTTATGCAAAGCGCAGAAAACCTGAGTTAAGGCATTTCCTGGCATATTGCATACAATACGTCGAGCCATATAATTCTCGACTAAGCCTATAGCCTTGAAGATTTCATCTTCTGTAAGGTGCTTTTCATCAGCATATTTCAAAAACTGAATAAAGAACACATTAGCCACATCAGTCTCTATATTGCAAATATGACGCATTTTGTCAGACAGTTTCTTTGAGTTGAGTTTACCCTCTGTAACTTGCTGATAATATTGAGCATAAACAAGCATCTCTGCAAGTTCTTCCTTACGGTCATGCCCTAACATGTACTTCTTCCATGCACTATATAAGTTAGACAATCTCACAGGGCGTTGGAGTTGTTGCTTGATAGTTAAGTAGTCACGAAGAAACATTGTTGGTTCGTTCTCCGTAGCTATCTCTATCTTTTGCCAATATGTTTTGAAATAATATTGCTGTTCTTCTGCTGTAATAGACATCAATAAATAGTTTCTAATCTCATCAGCACCTGTCAAATCCAAGCCTGTAGAATTAAGACTTTCAAAAATAAGTTGAGGTTGGTCATTACCATCCAATTCTATTGATATAATTTGCAAACGTTCAATAGCATTCAATAAAGCATCAAACGAAAGCTGATGAGGTTCTTTGGTCAAACGCTCATAGAAATATTGATAATTACGGGTCATCTTAGAATCTTTCACATAATTATCTACATCATGCTCAAAGATTCTATCGTAAGCCTCCATATCATTTTCAATGGGTAAAAGTTTGATTTTTCTTTCTGTACCACTAAACTTTGCCATCAAGAATTCCTCTTTCGCCTCTTCTATACTTCCTTTATCACCTTCAAGTTTACCATCTTCTACGGCATGAATGCCTGCCAATAACAGCAACGAAACTGTTGTAAGGCGTTGCTGTCCATCAATGACAAGTCGATTGATGCCATAGCCATCTGCTGGAGATGTAACTATAGAACCAAAGAAATGAGTCGGTCTGCCAGAATGAACCAAATCCACCAAGTCGTTGAACAACTGATTGCAGTTCTCGGTTAACCAACTATAATTACGCTGATATACAGGAATGATAAATTGCACTCTACCTCCTGCTATAACTCTACTTAACAATAATGCATCGCCCTTCATATCAATATTCTTTTAATATTCTACTCTACCAGCCCCAACTCTTTCAGATATACATCAATCTGCTTGTCGAGGTCAGCACGCTTAGCTTCCAAATCCTTGATTTCCTTCATGACCGCATGAATGTCGATAGGCTCTTCTTCCTCGAACGTATCTACATAACGAGGAATGTTAAGGTTATAGTCATTGTCGGCAACCTCTTGTAAAGTTGCCAAATGACTATACTTCTCGATTTCCTTGCGCTCACGATAGGTATCAACTATCTTCTTAATGTGCTCTGGGCGAAGCTTATTTTGTGTCTTTATCTTTTCAAACTCCTTGCTGGCATCTATGAAGAGTATATTATCATCATCCTTGCGGCACTTCTTTACCACAATGATACAAGTTGGGATACTTGTACCATAGAAAATGTTGGCAGGCAAACCGATGATGGCGTCAATATAGTTCTTCTTCTCAATGAGGAAACGGCGAATCTTACCTTCTGATGCACCACGGAAAAGAACACCATGAGGAGCAACACATGCCATCGTTCCACCTTCATTAAGATGATGGATCATGTGAAGTATGAATGCATAGTCAGCCTTAGACTTTGGAGCCAAGACACCAGCCTTGCTAAATCTATCATCATTATTAAATTTCTCCGCTGCACTCCAGGCTGCAGAGAATGGCGGATTAGCTACTACCGCATCAAACTGTTCCTCAGGGAAAGCATCATCTTCAAGAGTATCTCCATTCTCTATGTCAAAGTCACTAAACTTAACTCCATGAAGCAACATGTTCATTCGGGCAAGGTTGAATGTCGTAGGGTTCTTCTCTTGACCATAAATCAAATCAGCCTTACCATTGCGAGCAGTACGGAGAAGCAATGAACCTGAACCACAAGTTGGGTCATATACATTTTTCAAGCGTGTTTTGCCTGTAGTAACTATATCTGCAAGAATCTGACTTACTTCCTGTGGGGTATAGAATTCTCCAGCCTTTTTGCCAGCTCCTGCGGCAAACTGACCTATCATATACTCATAGGCATCGCCGAGAATATCAATATCAGAAGCCTCGTTTAAGCCGAAGTCGATACCATCAAGAGCAATCAATACTTCACTAATCAAATTGTTCTTATCCTCTGCGGTCTTTCCCAATTTAGGAGAAGCGAGGTCTATATCAGAGAACAAACCACCAAAATCCTCTTCACTATCGTGTCCAATGGTACTGTCCTCTATTTTCTTCAATGAACGCTCCAGCTGTGGAAGGATGTTCTCCTTGCGATTGATAGCCTCTATTACAGAAGAATACAGGTATTCTGGCTCGATAAAATAACCGAGTTCATTCATGCAAAACTTCTTCAACTCCTCCTTCAGTTCTTCCTCATTACTTGCCCAGGCTTCCTTAAAGTTACTTCCATCCTCTTCAAGTTCAGCATCAATACACATTTCTATCTTTTCAGACAAGTACTTATAAAAGATAAAGCCCAAAGTGAAATACATGAAATCACTGGCAGACATATTGCCACGCAAAGTATTGGCTACTGTCCAAAGTTGCGTACGCAATTTTTGTTGTAATTCTTCACTCATATTTTTCCTTTTTATTTTATTCCCAACTGAATGTTTCGATAATTTTACGCAATTTTAAAATCAATGACTCTTTAAGATGAATACGCTGCAAGAAACGCAGTCCCTTTTTCTCCTTGATAGCCTTCTGCAAAATTTCAGGCTTTTCCCGATGTAAATAATCATACTCCTGCACATATTTGATAAGTGCATCTTGACTTACTCCCACTTCCGTAGCCAATGAAGTAACCGCATGGGCTCGTGCCTGAGTAACATAGGTTGTCAGACGACTCTCCAAATCCATCTTGCCATCAGCTTTCGACTTTACAAATCCAGCTTGGTCATTATCAACATTGTCACGGATGAAGTGGTCGATAAGTTTAGCCTTATTGCGCATAGCAGGGTCTTTTATCATCGTGTCGATGATATTCTGTCGTTTCACCTGATAATCATCGCTTGCAGGATTGAGGTCTTCTATCAATTCCAGTATATATGCGACATTAATAACATCACTATGCAACAACTCCAGACAGAAATCAATATCGTCGATATCTGCTGTTGGGTCTTCATGCGCCATACCTTCATCTTCTTTGCCTTTGTCTTCGTTCTTGTCATCCTCATCATCTTGTATGAATCCCATCGTCATATCAAGATATTTAGAGCGGTAATCATTGTATTCCTGCTCTGTCATTACCAAGGATGAATCATCGGCATTCCACTCTTCGTACACCTGAATCTCAGAATGTTTTCTGATAATATCACGGAAAGCGAGGATAAAATTACGCTTATCGTACTCACTCTGAAGTTTGTCAATGGAAGCCATGTCCGGATAACGCGCTTTAAAGTTCTGACATAACTCATCCAAATCTTTCTTTACATCTGCAAATGGTTTGCGAAGTACGAATCCCAGCGCCTCAGGAGCGTCAGTATTGCTGAACAACTTGATAGCTCTATCTACATTGTCCTTCAAATTACGGAAGCAGACAACTTTTCCGAATCGCTTTTTCTCATTGAGAACACGATTCGTACGACTGAAAGCCTGCAATAAACCATGATATTCAAGGTTCTTGTCAACATACAGCGTATTTAGTTTCTTTGCATCAAAGCCAGTAAGAAACATACCAACGACAAGCAGCAAGTCCAACGGTTCCATGTCAGCACGTTTCTTCTTCATGCGAAGATTGATGTCATCATAATATGCACTGAAATTGTCTGTTGTAAAAGCAGTTCCGTACATATTATTATAATCATCCATGATGGTTTGCAGCTTGTCACTCGTAACCGTGTCGTCAACAAAACCATTGTTCATGCCAGTGTTATCATCATCTTGGCTTTCGTTTGCAGCGTATGTGAACACAGCACCTATCCTTATCTTAGGATGTAATGACTTGAAGATGTCATAGTACTTCAAAAGCATAGGCACAGACTGGACGGCAAACAAAGCATTGAAATCACCATCGTATGTTGACTTGTTGAAGTTGTTGAGGATGAATTGAGCAATCTCCTTCATTCGCTGTTCTTCCATCAAGTCAACATCGCCTTGACCTTGATAATACTCCACAAGGAAACCGAGTACATTCTCATCAGCAATAGCATCCTTTATCAAATAACGATGAAGACACTCGCCAAAGACCTCTGCCGTGGTATGCTCGCCCTTGGCATTCTCTGAGAATATTGGAGTACCAGTAAAGCCAAATATCTGTAAGTTCTTGAAGAAACCAACAATATTCTTATGGCAATCACCAAAATGACTGCGGTGGCATTCATCGAATATCATCACTACTTTCTGGTTCTTGACATCTTGCAAATGCTTGTTGTAAGCATCACGAGTAACTGCACAGTTTAACTTTTGGATGGTGGTAATGATTATCTTTGACTTTCCACTCAATCGCTTTATTAGCTCATAGGTGTTATCTGTACCATCTACTGCCCCAGGTTCAAAAGCCTCATACTCTGATTGTGTTTGCGTATCAAGATCGTGACGGTCAACGACAAACATCACCTTATCTATACCATCAATCTCAGAAACAAGTTGAGCCGCTTTGAATGAAGTTAAAGTCTTACCGGCACCAGTAGTATGCCATATATAACCATTCTTGTTAGAGTTCTGCACCCTATCCAGAATTTTCTCTACGGCATAATACTGATATGGACGTAATACCATCAAGCATTTGTCTCCCTCATGCAGAACGATATACTTGCTTATCATCTTGCCCAAGGTACATTTGTCGAAGAAGAATAATGCAAACTTGGAGAGATCATTAAATGGCACATTCTCAGCATCTGTCCAATTGAAAGTGAACTTGTAGCCACTGTTAGGATTGTTGGCAAAATAACGAGTGTTCACACCATTTGAAATCACAAACAACTGTATGTAGTCAAACAAGCCATGAAACGAAGTCTTGTGGTAGCGCTGTATCTGATTGTAAGCTTGCTTTAACTCCACGCCACGTTTCTTTAGCTCTATTTGAACCAAAGGCAAACCATTGATAAGTATGGTAACATCATAGCGACACTTCTTTCTACCTTCCACTGTAATCTGGTTGGAAACCTGGAACTCATTCTGACACCACTGCTGGCGATTGAGAAATTCAACCCACACACGTTCGCCTGTTTCCAATTCTAATGGAAACAGGTCTCGCAGTTTCTTGGCTTTCTCAAAACGAGTACCGCCCTCTAAGTGAATTTTTATCTTTTCAAATTCACTATCCGTAAAACTTGTACGTCCATGACGGGCAAGTTCTTTCTTATTATGCTTTTCGAGTTGAGTCTTGAAGTTCTGGTCAAGATTTGTTTCTTCTTCAATCTTGACATATTCATAACTCATATCTTGAAGTGTCTTTATCAGTCCCTGTTCCAGGGCTGCTTCACTTTGTGTCACCATATCCGTTTCGTTTATTATTGTCGTTATAATACAATATCTAATAGCAAAAATACAAAAAAAAAGCCGAAAATCATCCCTAATCATTTACATTAAGGATGATTTTTAAAGTTATTTATGCAAAAAGAAACGAATATGTCAGAATATATTGATTTTTCCAGTTTTTGCCGATTTAATCACTTACTATAAGTCTTTCATGCATACATTTAATAAAACATCAGATTATCGGTTGGCATAATGGTAGCTTTGTTATAGCTTTATCTTTATTTTTCTAAATTAGGACATAGCCATGCATAAACTATGGCGTTTATGCAGCATTGTCACTTTAAAACATTATCTTTGCGTCAATTAACATTATACTATATTGAGATGAGAAAAGAAGTTGTCTTGTCTACATTCTATAGTGACGGTGAGAGTATCTTTAAAGATGTGACAGATAATTATAAGAAGACTTATCCTCACATTAAAAAGGTCGAGCTACAAGCCATTTGCGCAATAGAGGAATTGGAGCCGGACAAATAATTGATAGAAGTAAGTTACATTTATATCTGAATAAATTGCAACATTGTGGCATTAACCTCTACATTCAAAATGAACAGCTTATATTATTGGACGAAGAAGGACATCCGTCCCTCTTTGCCCCGATAATGATAGCCACACTTTCGACCTGTGCGCAATTGGAACGTGATAATATCTCATTCCGATTACAGTCAGGAAGGAAGCGGTTTATATCTTTGTCGCAATAAAAATAAAAAGAAGTATGAAAAAGATAGTTTTTATTCTACTCATTTTTTGTAGTTTTCTTGTTGTATGGGGATGCAATAAGAATAAAACGAAATGTGTTCTACAGAAAGAAGCAACTTCTGATTCTTCTATGAGAAGTAATGACGACACTCTAAGCCTTATGATAGAACATGAGGTTGACGATGTTGATTATGGCGTGATTATAAAACGTGGCGACAAGACCATTCATCGCTTCGGATACAAATATCCTGAAGATGATGATCTTGTACCAAATGAAGAACGTATTGATAGTTGTCTGTTGACTGACTTGAATTTTGACGGTATAAAAGAAGATGTGCTGTTTTATTTGGGTAGCTTTGGTGCTTCTGGCACTAAACATTTTGATGCATATGTTTGGAATCCTAATACTGAGCATTATGACAAAATTGAAGAATTCAAAGATATTCCAAACCCCAAAATCAGCGACAAATACAAATGTATTCTTTCAAGAGTGTATGTTTCTTCCGCAGAGAACGAATATGCAAAATATGTATGCACCAATGGACATCTCATTAAGGTTGCCGAATTGAGACAATATTGGAAAGGGAACATTTATCCAGAGCGAGACAGGGCTGTTTATGAAGAGCATTTTGTTAAAGCTAATGTTTGGAAGAGAAACTTGAAACTAAATCAAATTAGCGATTTCTGGAAACCGGTCGTACCGTTTTGATTATATCCAATTGGAGTTGGTGGGGTCATATAAAAATAAAAGGAATTATGGGCAAATATCGCTTTCCATAATTCCTTTCTAATATTTTTTCTTTTTAATGAATTGTAGATATTACCTTTTTCCTATTATTAAAAATATATATGCGTCCGTTCTCTATGCTTGTTACCTTTTTTCCAGACAAATCATATATCTGTTCTCCCTTTTGTGGGCTTATTGTAATGTTATCGACTCCTGTTGTCGGGAAATCATCCGTTTAAGGGGTAAATACGGTGCAACGAGTTAACCGATTAAAAATACACAATCATAGCAATAAAACTATTGATTTTACGTTCTTTTCAAAAAGGGTTTGTGCAATAGTGGCTTAAAGGCTAAAAGCACTACCTTTGAATGCTGTTAAATATGGTAATGTTCAAAGTCACAATTTG
>ENA-OYXV01001581-OYXV01001581.1-human-gut-metagenome-genome-assembly--contig:-NODE-1581-length-12231-cov-4.776363_pt1 | contig 12231 bp, 7 predicted proteins | sample MGYA00244846_ERZ653424 | MGnify/ENA primary metagenome ERZ653424 (study PRJEB26926, sample SAMN06165108) | human gut metagenome | biome: ENVO:00009003; feature: ENVO:2100002; material: ENVO:00002003...
GCGTAAGATCGTCGGCAGCGTCAGATGTGTATAAGAGACAGATCCCCAACAGCGTAACAAGCATCGGAGACGGGGCTTTCTGGGGTTGCACCGGCCTCACAAGTATAACCATCCCCAACAGCGTAACAAGCATCGAAGACTGTGCTTTCGCTGGTTGCCGTAGCCTCACAAGCATAACCATCCCCAACAGCGTAACAAGCATCGGAGACGAGGCTTTCAAATATTGCAGCGACCTCACAAGCATAACGATCCCCAACAGCGTAACAAGCATCGGATTCCTGGCTTTCTACGTTTGCACCGGCCTCACAAGTATAGCCATCCCCAACAGCGTAACAAGCATCGGAGACGGGGCTTTCGAAGATTGCACCGGCCTCACAAGCATAACTATCCCCAACAGCGTAATAAGCATCGGAGGCTATGCTTTCTGGGGTTGCACCGGCCTCAAAGACGTCTACTACACCGGCTCAAAAGATGAGTGGAAAGCTATAAGTATTGGCGGACACAACGACCGTCTGCTCAACGCCACTATCCACTATAGCAATAACAGTTCTTCGCAGCTTTTACTCAGTAAAAATGAAATATACAGCTTCAGAAACAGCGATAAAGATTTTGGAAAAAAGTGTAAATACGGCATGATAGATTCGCATATTAAAAAATTATCAAAATATGTTGATAAAATTTATTCAGGATCTGTGTGGAGTGTTGCATATGGCGCAATTATAAATTGCAATATAGCATTGGCAAGAAAGGAGGCCTGGGGTGGTTCCTGTCACGGCATGGCGGTTACAACTGTACTTGATAAGGTCGGTAAAATTAATTTTAATGAAAACTTCGGTAAAAACGCAAGGACAATGAGCGAGGTGCAAAAGCCCAAGAACAACAAAACCGTGATGAGTGCAATAAATTATTATCAATTGGCGCAGGAAATCCCGGCAATAGAACGCGGAAAGTTTTATAACATGAAGAGCTCCGAAGCGGCAAAGGGATTAAAGGAGCTTGTGCAAGCGGCTAAAAATAATAAATTAACGTTGTTTAGCTATAGATTCCGTTCGGGGAAAAAAACTTACGGACATACAATTGTTGTTATCGGGTATGAAGAAATGTCGAACGGAAATCACAGATTGGTTGTGTATGATAACCGCTATTCGTCTGCCTACAGTTATATTGATATAAACAGCAAGTACACATCGTGCACCGTAAACGGAGAAGAAAAAGCTCTTAGCTTTAATTTTATAACAAATTTTGATACCTATGATCAGATAGATATTGACGGAGCCAATAATGTGTACAGAGCACCCGCAAAAATCGACAGCGAGGTTCAATCAACGGAAGAATTGCCTTCGCGCATCAAGATTGACGCTGTCGGTGAGGTGACGGTGAAAAACGCAGAAGGCGAAGAGCTTGTTGTTAAGGACGGAGAAACCGAAGGAACAATGCAAGTAAAGAATGTGTCTTTCGTTTGCAATTCCGACAGTGAGGGAAATCCGGCCGCGGCGACAATCGTAATTGATGTTGAAAACAGTAAATCGTTTACTTTTACTTCTACCGATAACAACATGAATGTTGCTGTGTGCAGCCCCGGAATCTTTGCAGATGTGAATTCTGTAAATGCGGACAGCGTTAAAATCGAAGAAAATGAAGGAATATTCGTTTCCGGAGATAATATGGATGTTGAGGCTGCTCTGTCTGCCAAAAACAATTATTGCGATATGGTCGGTATAAGCGGCTCGGCGGAAAAAGATATGTCGATGACTTATAGCGACGATGATATAAATATTGACGGAGTTAAAGGCGACTGCACTGTTGATGTTTACAGTGATACAGTGAATTTTGATACCGTTGCTTTTGAGTCTGCGTATGACAGCATTACTGTGTCCGATAACGGAAGCGGAAAAGTCGGTTTGATGGATGTAAAGGCATCATCGAAAAATGACGGTGTATACGATATCAATTTGGCCGAAAGCACACCCGACAGAGAAGTGACATTAACTCTAAATGATAAAAATGATGTTTTGCATGTCGGAGACAGCTATGCGCAGGAATATTCCGCAACGGCGGACTGGAAGATTTATAATATAAGCTGGACTTCATCGGATGATACGGTTGCGGAAGTTGATGAAGATGGCGTAATAGGTGCTGTAGGTTGCGGTAAGGCGGAGATAACGGCAACTGCGTATGATGAAGAAGGTAATGTGTTGAGTTCGGACACTATTGAAATAACTGTTGTCGGCGAATCCAACGCTGCCACCGGCATAACTCTCGCGGCTCCCACTTCTCCCATCCCCGTCGGCGGCTCGTATCAGCTCGTTGCCGCTGCGCAGCCCGACGGCGCGTCGCTGCCCGATCTCGTGTGGGCATCCTCCGATCCGTCCGTCGCTTCGGTTGACGAAAACGGACTTGTCAAGGCTCTCTCCGTCGGCACCGCGACAATAAGCGTCACGGATACAGCATCGAACCTCTCAGCCGAGGTTGAGATAGACACGGTTCAGGTCATTGACTTCGGCGACGGCGGTACTACCATAAAGGTCGGAGAAAAGCTGATATACACTCCTGTGATACAGGAAGACTATGTAGATTATCATTATAGATGGAGCAGCTCGGACCCGAGCGTCGTTACTGTCGAGCCTAACGAAGGCGAGCTGACCGGTATTAAAGAGGGTACCGCGACAATAACGATGACTCTCGTTGACGATGACGGCAATATCATAGCCTCATCCGATTTCACCGTAACGGTTGAGAAAAAGGACGGCTTCTTCAAGATTCTTTTCAGGATTATCACCGCTCCCTTCCGCGCGATAATCAACCTCTTCAAGAAGCTTTTCGGTAAATAAGCTTTTATTTCGCAATGCGCGGGATAGCGGTCATTTGACCGTTTCTTGAATAAAAACACAAGGAGATTTTGTTTGAAGTTTATCACAAAATCATCGGAGAGTGTGCGCTGACCGGGAGGTCGGCAAATAAAAAACACACTCTGCCGTCCTCCCGCAGCTCAATCTTCGGGAGGAAAAATGAATCGCGAAAACAAACGCAAACAGTACGAAAAAGGTTATTACAAGACCCACGCCTGCAGCGAAGCTTTTGTTTGCAGGGTGTGCGGACGCACGGCAGTGCCGCAGGGCGCGGGCAGCGAGCACAGAAATCACTGCCCGAATTGCCTCTCGAGCCTGCACGTCGACATCGAGCCGGGCGACAGATCCGCGGACTGCGGGGGCATTATGGACCCCATAGCGGTCTGGGTGAGGAAAAACGGCGAGTGGGCGATAGTCCACCGCTGCCGCAGATGCGGTGCGATGTCCTCAAACCGCATCGCCGCGGACGATAACCCGATGAAGCTGATGAGCATGGCATTAAAGCCGCTGTGCTTCCCGCCGTTCCCGATAGAGCGCATAAGAGAGCTGACGGCGCTCATGGGCGGAGACGGGACGCTCGAATAACCCGAAAGAAAATAACGGAGCAGGTTTTTGCCTGCTCCGTTATTTTTTATGCATATCAAAAACGGTGCAGCCCGAGTGAGCTGCACCGTCGTGCTTATTGATTTGTCGGAGACAATCAGTCGTTGTTTCCGTTATTCTTGCTTGCGCGTCTTTCGATAAGCTCGTTGAGTATTCTTGTGTGCTCCTTATCGGTGAGCGAATACTTGAGAGTGGGGATAGCGGAGAGAAGCATACCGATTGCGGGCGGAATGGAAATAAGCAGGAACATCGCCATAGCATATTTTCCGTCGTTTGCCTCGTAGAAATGATACTTTCCTGCCGCCAGGTCGAGGTTAAGAGTCTCGATGTATTCGGCGGTGTAGTGAACAGCCGAATAAATGAAGCCGGAGATGAGCGAGGAAACGCCCATTGCAAGCTTGGTGATGAAGGACTGGCCGGAGAAGAACACGCCGTCGGTGCGAACGCCGTTCTTGTACTCCTCGTAGTCAACGCAGTCTGCTATCATTATCGACTGGAGAATGTTTATCGAGCCCATTGCCCATGAAGCCGCGAACATCATAACAGCCATCAAAACGACATAAACCATGTTCTGCATAAGGTTGCCGCCGGCTATTTTATAGACGACAAAGATCATTGCGTAGGGGACTGCACCGGCGATTGAATAGAAATTGTAGAGCTGCTTTTTGCCGAACTTTTTGCTCATCTTGGGAGTGGCGGCAGTACCGATGAGCATACCGCCGAGAAGGCCGATAGCCATGACGAGAAGTTGAACGATTTTTATAATCTGAAGCTGGCCGTCAACAACAAGATTGGCAAGGTTGTTGTCGAAGAAGTAGTACATAACGAGCGACAGGCCGACGATCGAGAGAAGCATGATGGGGCTTCTGAGAATGCCCGAGATGAGGAGTCTTCTGAACGGATCGTTGGAGATCGCAATTTTGAAGTTCTCCTTCATGGTGTACTTCTTTTCGGACTGCTGAACTCTCTCTTTGACAGAGAAGCCGGAAAACTGGAAGAGAACAGTTGCGAATATCGTAAGGATAACGGCGATTATGATATAGGACATCTTGTCCGCATGAATAAGGTCAAGGCCTTTCTTCTCCTGGAACATGGGGGAGAGTGCCTTTCCGGCGAAGGTGATAAGCATACCGATAGCGCCGACGTTGGCGACGATACGGGCGAGCGAGAGAGCCTTTGCTCTGTCGTTCTCATCGTCGGTCATAAGCGAGGTTACACCCCAGAGCGGGATATCGCCGACGGTGTAGCACATACCCCAGAGAATATAGGAGATTGCCGCCCAGGCGATGATAAGAGCGTGCGCTGTGGACGAGGTGTAGTCGGTGTACGTCTTGTTGCAGAATGTGAGAATGGTAATGATTCCTATCGGGATCGGGACGAACATGAGGTAGGGCTTGCACTTACCCCATTTTGTTCTGGTGTGGTCAACTATCGAACCCATCATCGGGTCATTGATAGCATCCCAAACGCGGGCGACGAAGAATATTACCGAGATGGCCATCGCCGGCAAAAAAATAATCGACTGCCAGTAGTACTGGAGTCCGCCTGCGATGATGTTGTAGATGATGTTCTGTCCTGCGAGACCTACTAAGTAACCTGTTAGCTCTTTGCCGGTGTAGGTGTTGTGCTTAATAGCTCCGCTCGGCGCCTTGTTTTTTCCTTTGCTCATTTCTACCTTCCTTTTGTGTGGTTTTTCGATACGGTTTTTATGTGCGAATTCGTGTGTAAAATTTTACACATAATTTTAAAGGATTATACCATATGTAAAAAGGTTTTTCAAGTACACGGATATATTTGAGCAGGTTTCACAAAAGGGACGGCGGCAATTTGGTCAAAATACCGACACGTGTTGTTCGGTGTTCCCGAGACGAAACTTTAAGGACAAAAAACGTCTCCGCGCAGCCCGGCTGCGAAAAGTTTGTTCCGCAAAGAAAAATACCCCGTCCGAAAGAACGGGGTATTGGTGCCGGTGACCGGGGTCGAACCGGTACGGTGTCGCCACCACCGGATTTTGAGTCCGGCACGTCTGCCAATTCCATCACACCGGCGGGTATTCTGAACGCAAGTATTATACACGATATCATTCCGAAAATCAAGATAATTTTCCGCGCCGGCGATTTATTTCAACACTCCGCCCGTAAATTGACCTTTTTGTGCAAACTATGGCAAAAACAGAGAGCTTTTTGTTGAAATTAACGGTTGAGTATAATATAATAAACTCGGTATACTATATCGGAAATTTTGCGCTTCGGCGCACGGACGGAGGTGAGGCGGATGCACAAGGGCAGACTCGGTGTCGCTGTGCTCCTGCTTTTTGCCGCCGTTTTTTGCTTTTCTGGCTGTAATATAAAGTCGGACGAAAAGACTGTGTTTGTCCGCGATACGGACCCCGCCTATATTGACCTGCTCCGCGACATCGCGCCCGACTGCACCGTCCGCGACGGCAAAGGTCTCTCATCTCTGCTCTCGTCCGTTGACGGAGAGGATAAGGCGTTCGCCCTCTTTGACGTTCAGGCACGCGCCTCGAAAGACGCGGGGACGGGCGGAATTTGGTACGAGCATTTTGCCACCGCCGCCGTTATCGCCGTTGACCGCTCGCGCTTTGACGAGGAGATAAAAGGCTGGCGCGATCTCGAAAATATATCCTGTCCCGTGGGCTTTACGTCCCGGTATGAGCGGATGCTTTTTGCCGCCGTGTCCTACGGGCTTGAGAAGAATTATATGTCCGGCGAGGCGGTCGGCCTGCTGCATAAGCTCAACAAAAGCGGAAGGCTGAGCTACGGCAAAATCGACGCCCCCGTCAATATCTGCTGGGATTACCAGGCTGCGCTTATGAAGCGCGAGGGAAAAAATATCGAAATAATAATCCCCTCCGAGGGCACTTTGCTCTACGGAGTCGGCGTTTTGTCGGGCTATGAGATGAAGTTTTCGCAGAATGCCGGGGATGCAATCGCCGCGGCGGGCTTCCGCGCCGACAAAGCTCAGGGCGAAAACTATCCGTCTCTGTCCGAATACGGGCGCGCCGAAAGGGTAGGCGATGCCGTAGAATTTGCGAGGCAGACGGAGAATTTTATCAGCGTTTTCAAACGCGGAGTGTTCAGAAGCCGTCTGTATTCCTCCGCGGAATCGTTTGAGCATAAGCTCTTGGGCGCGGCTGTCATAATGACGGCGATAATCTGGATGGGCTTTGCCCTGCGCAGAGTCCAGCGCAAGGATATCCGAATGCTTGTCCGCGCGCTCGGCGGCATGGTTATAGCCTGGATGCTCGTCTGTATTTTGAAATATCAGACGGACGGGAACCCCGTTATGGGGCGCTATCTCTGGTATGCCTATTATGTTTTTATGATGGGTCTTCCGCTTCTTATGCTTATCCTGTCTCTGATGACCGATTCCTCCGGGAATGTTCGGCAGCGCAAGATATTTGTCTGCTCGGGCTTTGCCGTCTATGCGGTTTTGCTTTTGACGGTGTTCACAAACGACCTGCACGGCTGGGTTTTTAAGTTTGAAGATATAAAAACCTTCAGCGGAGGCTATACATATAACTTCGGCTATTATCTTATTTTTGCCTTTATCGTCGCGGCGGTGATTTTGTCAACCGCGATTTTGGTGCGAAAGGCCATGCGCGGCTTCAACCGTTCGAGGCTCGTTCTGCCGATACTCAGCGAGGTTCTTCTTTTCGTTTACTGCGCGGCATATGCCGCAGGCGTTCCCGTGGCGCGCGACAGCGATATAACAACCGTCTCGTGCATCTTTGCGCTCGCGTTTGCGGAGCTTGCGATGAGAACGGGACTTGTGCCCGTCAATCAAAAATATGCTGTGCTCTTTTCCAATTCACCCCTGAGAATGCAGATAATCGACTCCGAGGGCAATGCCGAGCTCAGCTCTGCCGGTGCTCGGCCGATATCGCGCGAGGATTGGGAAAAGCTCCGCGACGATATAAAGCATCCTCTTCTTCTGCACGGCGACACCCTGCTCTACGCCGACGGCATACCGGGCGGCATGATAGTTTGGCAGGAGAGTATCGCCGAGATACTCAATATGCAGCAGGAGATACGCGAAAACGTCTTGAAGCTGACCTCCGCAAACAAGCTCCTTGTCACGGAGCGCGAGAGCAAGTACAGGCTCGCCGCGGCGGAGGAAAACGTGCGCCTCATGGAGCTTTTAAACGCCGAGATGGAACGCCACCTCGAGCGCATGAACGATATGATAGACGGGCTTGAACGCTCGAACAACAAGCAGCGGGACATCGCCCGGATAACTCTGCTGATGTGCTACATAAAGCGCAGATGCAGCCTGTTCTTCAAGGAGCAGGAGGGCGGGGATATGCCTGCGGAGGAGCTGGCCGTCTATATCGACGAGCTTTCCGAGTTCGCGTCCTACGCCGATATCAGAATAAGCACCGTCTGCACCGCAAAAGGCTCGCTGTCTCCGCGCTGCGGCAGCGTGATGTACGATTTCTTCTATTCCGTGCTCGATTCGTGCGCGGGTGAAGAAAATACGCTGCTCGAGCGTCTTGCCGATACAGACGGCATGACGGAGATGAAGCTGCTCCCCTCGTCCTTTGACGGCGGCGAGGAATTTATGAGCGACGAACTGAAAAAGGCGGTCGAGGGTGTCGGCGGCACAGTGTCAGTAAAGGACCTCGATGAGACTGCGGGCATCAGCCTGCGCGTGCCGAAGGGAGGGAAAGCGCCTTGATGTTTTTATACTCTCTCACGGAGCCCGCCAGAGTGCTCATATGTATGATATCCGTTTTCTGCGTCGGCTTTCAGACGGCTGCGTTCGTCTATACGGTGGTGCGCAGTACGTTCAGGGACAGAAAACGCACGGCCGCATATATTTCTCAGACAGCGGTCACGGCTCAAAGCTTGGTTATGCTCATTATCGTCGCGCGCGCTCAGCTGAACGCTTGGATGTTCCTGCCCGCGGGCAGCGAATATGAGGTGATGAGATACGGCGTGTTTGCGGCGGTTGCCGCGTCGTGCATAGCCGTAGCCTGTGTCAGCCGAGTCTATGATGTCCTGCTCTGTGCGGTCGTCTCGTCCGTCTCCCTGCCGTATATAGACCTCCTGCCGTACAAAGCGGCGGCGGTCATCTTCTGCGCGGCGGAGTTTCTGCTGATTGCCCGCGCGGTGCTGCTTATGCGCGTGTGCCGCAGGGATATAAAAAACGAGCTGTCGCGCGATTCCGTCAAGCTCGCGCTCGATGAGCTCCATTCGGGTCTGCTTTTCTGCGAGCCGGACGGAAATATACTGCTTGTAAACGGGCGTATGCAGAGGCTCATGCAGGTGCTCTGCGGCGAGGTTTACAGGGACGGAAAGAAGTTCTACGAACGCCTGCTCTCGGGCGATGTCTCGGACAGCTGCAGCTCCAATGTTATCGACGGAAAGACCGTGTTTATCCTGCCCGACGGCAAGGTCTGGTTCTTCACAAGATGCGATATATATATTAAAAACAGACGCTATGTTCAGCTTTCGGCGGCGGATGTTACCGAGCAGTGGATGCTCACGAATGAGCTCAACGCACAGCGCGCCATGCTTCAGAGCAGAGGTCTCGAGCTCAAGGAGATGATATCCGAGGTTCGTTTTCTCTGCCGCGAGGAGGAGATGCTGAGAATCCGCAGCCGCTTCCACGATATTTTGGGTCAGCGCCTCGCCCTGCTTTTCCGCAGCCTGCGCGAGGGCGAGGAGCCCGATGAGGAGCTTATTCGCAGATTCGCCTATGACCTGCCGGAGGAGCTCAGCGGCAGGGAGGCCGTGACTACCGCCGCCGACAGATTGGAGACTCTCTGCCGACTCATGCAGGAGATAGGCGTGACGCTTATTATAGACGGAAACCTGCCCGCAAAGGAGAGCCTTGCGTGGCTCGGTATGGATATAATAACCGAGGCGGTGACAAACTCCGTGCGCCACGGACTCGCGTCGGAGGTATACATATCTCTCGGACAGAGCGGCGGCAATTTCTCCATGAGGATAACCGACAACGGTATTCCGCCTAAGTCCGAGCCCGTCGAGGGCGGCGGACTCAGCTCGATACGAAGAAAAGTCGGGCTGTTTGACGGCAGCGTGAGAGTTGAAACGAAGCCCCGATTTGTCCTTTCAGTCTTTATTCCCGGAGGTGAAACCCTGTGACAAAAGTGCTGGTTGTCGATGACCACGAATCAATGCGCGAATCCCTTGAGCGCCTGTTTAATGAGAGCGGGGATTTCTGCGTTGTCGGCGGGATTTCCTGCGCCGACCATGCAGTGAGAATGTGCGGCGAGCTCTCGCCCGATATAGTCTTTATGGACGTCTGCACCGAGGGCGGCGCGTCGGGACTTCGCGCAACAAAAGAGGTGCGCGACGCCTTCCCGGATATAAAAGTGATAGTTATGACCGCCTTTGACGAGATATCCTATGCCCCGCGCGCAAAGGAGGCGGGCGCCCACGCATTCATATACAAGAGCCGCAGCCTCTCCGAGTTCGAGCAGACCGCGCGCGACGTTATGTCGGGCGGCGGATGCTTCCCCGAGCCGAAGACCATCCCCATGCCGCAGGGTGAAGCGCCGCTGACGGAGCGCGAAATGGAGATACTGCGCCTGATGTGCAAGCATATGACCAACAAAGAGATTGCCGCCGAGCTCTATATCAGCGAGGACACGGTGAAGTACCACAAGAAGAATATGCTCGCAAAAACAGGCTTCGCAAGGTCGGTCGACCTCGCTTTCTACATGATATCAAACGGGTGGATAAATCCGCTCTATTGACAATACTACCCGTTTCGGGTAGTGCGTATTCTTTTTTGTTTTGTTATAATCAAATCGGCGAAATATTTCGGTGAGTGTGCAATAAAATGAAACATCTGAAAAAGCTTACGCTCCTTCATTCAAACGATATGCACGGCGACTTTATGGCCAAGGAGGTCGATGACAGGCTTATCGGCGGGGTCTCCATGCTCTCGGGTTATGTCGGCAAGGTGCGCCGCGAGGAGCGAAATGTAGTCTATTCAATCTCCGGCGATATGTTCCGCGGCTCGCTCATAGACAGCGAGTACAAGGGACTGTCGACCGTTGAAATAATGAATATTTTAGCGCCCGATGTCGTGACCCTCGGCAACCACGAGGTGGATTACGGCATAGCGCATCTTTTATTTATAGAGCGCTGCGCAAAGTTTCCGATAATCAATGCGAATATATATCTGAAAAATAACGGCACGCGCCTTTTCAAATCCCACGAGATTCTCGAGATTGACGGCATGAAGGTGCTGTTTATCGGACTTCTTACCGAGCAGGTGCTCTCGCAAACAAAGCAGGATAAGCTCATCGGCTCGTTCCTCGATGTCTATGAGGCGGCGGCAGAGGTCGGAAAGATATGCAACAGCTATCAGTCCGTCGATATAGACTTTACTGTTCTCCTGACCCATATCGGCTTTGAGGCGGACAAGGAGCTTGCCGCGAATCTCGACCCGCGCTGGGGAGTCGATATTATAATCGGCGGCCACAGCCACACAATGCTCAGCGAGCCCGCGGTAGTCGCCGGGATACCGATAGTTCAGGCGGCGAACGGCACCTCTCAGATAGGCCGCTTTGATATCACGGTCGATACCGACGGCAATTGCATAGACAGCTACACCTGGCAGCTCGTTCCGATAAACGAGGACAACTGCGAGCGTGACCTTCAGTTAGAGCGGGTCATAGAAAAATATAAGAATCAGACGGATGTGAAATACAGTCGGGTAGTCACCCGCTTCAAAGAGGAATATTTTCATCGCAAACGCAACGAGGAGACGCAGATAGGGCGCATATTCAGCGATATTTTCAAGGATGCGCTCGGTCTGGATATAATGCTGCTCGGCTCGGGCAGTATCAGAAACGAGCAGTTAGGCCCCATAGTCCAGCTCCAGGATTTGGCGGAGATATTCCCGTATAAAAATGAAATAGAGCGCATATATCTGACCGGAGAACAGCTGCGCTCGGTGCTCATGTATATTCTGCGCGACGAGGCGCTCGACGGAAAAACGGAGTTCTACCAGCTCTCGCACGGACTCAGGGTCGTCTATTCCCGCTCGGAGAAGAGACTGCTCAATGTTGAGCTCAACGGAAAAGAGATCGAGCCAGAGCAGCTCGTCAGCGTAGGACTCCAGGAATACGATATGATGAATATGGACAAATTCTTCGGCATAACGCGAGCCGAAGCGGAAAAAAACGGGAAGACAAAGACCGTCGCCACCTCATGCTTCGATGTGCTTGAGGAAAATTTGAGCGATATGGAGCTTGTTTCCGACCCTTCCGACCGCAGGCTTTTTGTTGTGCGGTAAAATTGCATATCCGAGCCTTTTCGCATTCTTCAATCAAAACTACTCCGCGGGGGTAGTGTGCTCGGACATTTTTTTTGATATTATATATGTGCAGTATTTGGGATGTATTTGAAGAAAGGGGAGACAAACCGTGAGAAAACGCGATTTCGGGGGCTTTATGCTCTGCTTTTTGATGAACCTCGTATTCAACCTCGGCTGGTCGGTGCCCGCGTGGATATTGCTTGCCGCCCATTTCATCCTTAAAATTTCCATATGGTGGTTCGCTTCGCTGCTCATAATATGGTTTTTTATCATATTGCTGCGCACTCTGCTCATCAGCTGGGCGGGTGACTGCGCGAGCGTGCGGGATGAGCCGAAAAAGAATCTGAATCCCTGTTCTGCCTCGTCGTCGAGCTTCGGCAGGGCGGACAAAAAAGAAGAAACCCGTGAAAAGGAGGCTTGACCCCTGTCTCTTATACACATCTGACGCTGCCGACGATCTTAC
>ENA-OYXV01001588-OYXV01001588.1-human-gut-metagenome-genome-assembly--contig:-NODE-1588-length-12142-cov-7.262017_pt1 | contig 12142 bp, 8 predicted proteins | sample MGYA00244846_ERZ653424 | MGnify/ENA primary metagenome ERZ653424 (study PRJEB26926, sample SAMN06165108) | human gut metagenome | biome: ENVO:00009003; feature: ENVO:2100002; material: ENVO:00002003...
AGGCGATTGATACCATCACTCTGTTGCAGATGGAAATCGAAGAGCTGAAAGAAAAAAACAACTCACTGTCGCAGGAAGTTCAAAATGCCCAGCATCAGCGCGAAGAGCTGGAGCGTGAGAACAACCATCTGAAAGAACAGCAGAACGGCTGGCAGGAACGTCTGCAGGCCCTGCTGGGTCGCATGGAAGAGGTCTGATTACGCTTCATCTTTCGCGTAATTTCTTTACTGTGTAGGCCAACAGGTAACGCAGAAAAAAGGCACCTTGCGGTGCCTTTTCTATCATTCAATATCCAACGGATCTTCAGAAAGAATAATCCCGGTATTGTCGGCATAAAGATGGTCGCCGGAGAAGAAGGTGACACCGCCAAAATTGACGCGGACATCGCTTTCGCCAATGCCTTCGCCAGCAGCACCAACCGGAATTGCCGCCATCGCCTGGATGCCGATATCCAACTCTTCCAGGTCATCTACCTGACGCACCGCGCCGTAAATGACCAGACCTTCCCATTCATTTTGTACTGCCAGACGCGCCAGTTCAGCATCGACCAGTGCGCGACGAACAGAACCACCGCCATCGACGACAAGAACACGACCACGGCCATTCTGTTCGAGCAGATCGTACAGCAACCCGTTGTCCTCGAAACATTTTACCGTGATTATTTGTCCGCCAAACGACGCCCGTCCGCCAAAGTTGGAGAACAGCGGTTCCACGACGTTAACATCTTCTTGATAGATGTCACAAAGCTCGGAAGTATCGTATTTCATAGGCTTAACATTCAGTTGCTGCGAGAATTTTCAGTATATCGCGCTATGTAGGCTGTTGGCAAAATCATCAATTGTTAATTGATATTTGTCAGTTATGCTGCCCACTGGCTTAGGAATATCCCTAAAACAAACAGCAGGTTAGTCAGTAACGCTCCCTTGACAGTGCGTTCCAGCATCGGTCGCATCGCCACCGGGTCCATTTCCCGCATCACATAACGGGCTTGCTTCACCAGCAACGGTGCCGCCAGCAGAAACAGCCAGCCCCACAGGCTATGCAGCGAAAAGAGATTAAACAGCGCCAGGCACACCAGAGAGCCCATCAGCAGGCAGGCATGATAACGACGCGCGTTCACTTCACCTAAGCGCACCACCAGCGTGTTTTTGCCATTTTCGCGGTCGCTATTGATATCACGCAGGTTATTAATGTTCAGTACTGCCGTTGCCAGCAGGCCGCATGCGGTCGCCGGAAGGATCAGTGCCGGAATCAATGTATGAGCCTGTAAATACCAGCTGCCCATGACGCTCAACCAGCCAAAGAAAACCAGTACGGAAATATCACCCAGACCGATATAACCATAAGGACGATTGCCCACGGTGTAGGTGATAGCGGCAATGATCGACAACCCGCCAAGAATCAGGAAGCCGACAAAATCGGCCAGCGTATGGCACGCCACTGCAACCAGTGCCAGCCCGGAGAGACAGATGAGCACGACGGTAATAATGAGCGCCCGTTTCATCTCTTGCTGGGTAATGACCCCTTTTTGCATGCCGCGTAGCGGTCCGATACGGTCAGGTTTATCGCTGCCTTTTACCGCATCGCCGTAATCATTGGCGAGGTTAGAAAGGATCTGTAATAGCCCGGCGGTAATCAGTGCCAGCAGGGCGACCAGCGGATCGAAGTGACCTTGCCACCATGCCAGCGCCGTCCCGACGATAATTGCAGCAAAGGCGAGGGGGAGGGTTTTAGGTCGTAAACTTTCCAGCCACGCCTGAGTTCGGCTAATTTGTTGTTCAGTCATAATACGCGCCAATAAAAATGGGGCCTTTCAGCCCCATCAAACAATGATGAAAATGATTGAACGCGATTATAGGATAAAACGGCTCAGATCTTCATCTGCCACCAACGCATCCAGATGTTTGCTCACATAATCTGCGTCAATAGTGATGGTTTGACCGCTTAAATCGCTGGCGTCGTAGGAAATCTCTTCCATTAAACGCTCCAGAACGGTATGTAAACGACGAGCACCGATGTTTTCGGTAGATTCGTTCACCTGCCATGCTGCTTCCGCGATGCGCTTAATACCGGAGTCGGTAAACTCGATATTTACGCCTTCAGTCGCCATCAGTGCTTTGTACTGCACGGTAATAGAGGCATTCGGCTCGGTCAGAATACGCTCGAAGTCGCTGGTGGTCAGTGCCTGCAGCTCAACGCGGATTGGCAGACGACCTTGCAGTTCCGGGATCAGGTCAGACGGTTTCGCAATCTGGAACGCGCCAGAAGCGATAAACAGAATGTGGTCAGTTTTGACCATCCCGTGTTTGGTGGAAACGGTGCAACCTTCTACCAGCGGCAGCAGGTCACGCTGAACACCTTCACGAGAAACATCCGGACCGGAAGACTCGCCGCGCTTACAGATTTTGTCGATTTCGTCGATAAACACGATCCCGTGCTGCTCAACAGCGTCGATAGCGTCTTGCTTCAGCTCTTCCGGATTCACCAGTTTCGCCGCTTCTTCTTCAATCAGCAGCTTCATGGCGTCTTTGATTTTCAGCTTACGTGCTTTTTGCTTCTGGCCGCCCAGGTTCTGGAACATGGACTGCAGCTGGCTGGTCATCTCTTCCATTCCCGGAGGAGCCATAATTTCAACGCCCATCGGTGCTGCGGCAAGATCGATCTCGATTTCTTTGTCATCAAGCTGGCCTTCACGCAGTTTCTTGCGGAATGCCTGACGAGCAGCGGACGGTTCCTGCTGCTGTTCGGTCTGTCCCCAGTTGTTTTTAGCAGGTGGGATCAGCACGTCGAGAATACGTTCTTCTGCCAGTTCTTCAGCGCGATAACGGTTTTTCTCGATAGCCTGGACGCGTACCATTTTCACGGCGGCATCGGTCAGATCGCGAATAATAGAATCCACCTCCTTACCGACATAGCCCACTTCGGTGAATTTGGTCGCTTCAACTTTGATGAACGGCGCATTCGCCAGCTTAGCCAGACGACGGGCGATTTCAGTTTTACCGACACCGGTCGGGCCGATCATCAGGATATTTTTCGGGGTCACTTCATGGCGCAGCTCTTCGTTGAGCTGCATGCGACGCCAGCGGTTACGCAGAGCAATCGCCACAGAACGCTTGGCGTTGTCCTGGCCGATGATGTGCTTATCCAGTTCGCTGACGATTTCGCGTGGGGTCATTTCAGACATGGGAGATCCTTACGCTTTGTAGCTTAATTCTTCGATGGTGTGGAAATGGTTGGTATAGATGCAAATGTCGCCTGCAATATCCAACGCCTTTTCAGCAATTTCACGGGCGCTAAGTTCAGTGTTTTCTAACAGCGCGCGCGCCGCAGCTTGGGCGTAAGGGCCGCCGGAGCCGATAGCAATAAGATCGTTTTCTGGCTGCACCACGTCACCGTTACCGGTGATGATAAGCGATGCAGTTTCATCCGCGACTGCCAGCAGTGCTTCAAGTTTGCGCAGCATGCGATCGGTACGCCAGTCTTTTGCCAGCTCAACGGCGGCTTTGACCAGATGGCCCTGATGCATTTCCAGTTTGCGTTCAAACAGTTCGAACAGCGTAAAAGCATCCGCAGTACCGCCCGCAAAGCCCGCGATGACTTTGTCGTTGTACAGACGGCGGACCTTTTTCACGTTGCCTTTCATTACGGTATTGCCCAACGTGGCCTGACCATCACCAGCGATGACCACATGGCCGTTACGGCGTACGCTTACTATAGTTGTCACGAGCTGACCCCTTGGTTACGAATACAGAGTACAAACCCCGTACAAAAGTACGGGGCATAATGCAATTATAGATGGGGGGGATTTTGAGGGTTTCAACCCCCGGCGGCGAGCCGAATGCAGTTTGTATGACCCGCCATCTTCAAGCGATTGAGGGTGCTGTCTGCGTTCTCTTTGCCTTTCACCGGGCCAATGACCACACGATTCCAGCCATTGTTGGTGGTGATTTTCGAGTCAAAGCCTTCAAACGCCAGCTGAGCACGTACAGTCTCTGCCTGTTCCGCGCCTCTGAACGAACCGCACTGCACCATCCAGCGGCGTTCGTCTTTTTTCTCCGCCGTCGGTTTTGGCGCGTCAGCGGCACGAGCAACTGGCGCAGCTTGCTGCGGCTTCGACTGCGCAGTCGTGTGTGCAGGAGTTTGCAGCAGATCCTGGTACGGCTGCTGAGTAGAAGCCGGTTTAGACTGGCGCGGTTGCGCCTGTACCGGTGCGGCTTGCGACGTACGCGTCTGCTGCTGCCAGCTTTGTTCAGTCGTACGCGACTGCTGAGCCAGGCGTTGCTGCTCCGCTAATTGCTGCGCCTGACGCTGGCGCTGTAGCGTTTGCTGACGCTGTTCCGGCGTCTGCTCATTCCACGGAACTTCAACCAGCTGCGTTGGCTGCTGGCGCATATCAGCCTGCATTTGCTCAAGGAGCTGGCGTTGCTCTGGTGTTAGTTGCTCCGGCGTTTTCACTTCACCACCGGCAGAAGGTTCTGTAGGCGCACGCACACCTGGCTGGCGACTTTCCAGCTCTTTAATGTAGCGCCAGCGTTCTTCTGGTTTTGGTGGTAGTCCGTTTCCGGTCACTTTCTGGCTTTGCAGCGTCTCGGACTCTTCTTTCTTGTGATGCGTAATGAAGTACAGACCACCGATAAAGGTCACAAGAACGGCGGCAGCAATAGCGACCATAGCGGGAGAAACCGCAGGCAGATTTCGTTGCTTTTTCCGTGAGGTGCTCTTTTTTCGCCGCGAAGGTGCCGGTTGGCTGCGGCGTACATAATCTCGTTGTGCCACTATCGTTTCGCTGTATTTATTCGTTCGTCAGCCCGCCATGTTACTTAAGCGGCGGGCCTTTGACCAGTCACGGCAGTCTTAAAGGTTTACTTTAAGGTAACGCGCGTGTTGATCCCCGGATGATAAGTTCGCAGTCCATTAAACGAGAGCCACTGCCAACGTGTTGCCCCTGCATTTGATCAAGCAATAACAGCATAGCTTCCCGACCGATTTCGTAACGCGGCTGCGCGATGGTTGTCAGCGGCGGATCACAAAATTGCGTCAGGTCGATGTTATCAAAACCGATTATGGAAAGGTCTTCCGGGACTTTCAGCCCCTGGCGTTTTGCCTGAGAAAGTGCGCCGAGCGCCATCACATCGCTATGGCAGAAGACAGCAGTAGGCGGTTGTGGAAGATCAAGCAGCTGTTGCATTGCTTTGCTTCCGGCTTCGAAGGTGAAGTCGCCACGGGCGATGTATTGCGGATCAACCATAATGCCGCAGCGACGCAGCGCCTGAACGTAGCCTTGCAGGCGGTAGTGACACAGCGGCATCTCTTCGGGACCGGCTATACAGCCAATCCGTTTATGCCCTTGCTCATATAAATAATTTACTGCATCAAATGCGGCGGTCAGATTGTCGATATGAACGGTAGGCAGCTCCAGTTCCGGTGCAAATTCGTTCGCCATCACCATCGGCGGCAGATTACGCTGTTCCTCAATGCTGGCATCAAACGGCAGCCTTGAACCCAGCAACAACATGCCATCAATTTGCTTGGTGATGATCAAATCGATAAAGGTTTTTTCCTGCTGATTTTGATGCGCACAGTCGCCAATCAGCACCAGATATCCGTGATTTGCCGCCGTAACTTCGATACCGCGAATAATTTCGCTAAAGAAGGGATCGCAGATATCCGGGACAATCACCAGAATGGTGCGGGATTCATTACGCTTGACGTTGCGCCCCATAGGCTGCGGTAAATAACCCACTTCCCGGGCCGCTTTTTCAACCCGATTACGGGTGGCCTGGGAGACTTTATCGGGATTCATTAATGCTCGGGAGACAGTCGCTGTAGAGACTTTTGCCTTGAGGGCAACGTCTTTCATGGTCGCGGCAGTTTCCTGCTTCTTCGCTTTCACACTCACTCCTCGCCTGGCACGTCAGGCGTACTACATCCATGTTTACTTCACATCGGCAACATTTTTAGCAGATAGCGCGTGAAAACGGTTACAGAATTTTCATGAAAAGTGTGATGAATATTGAATTTTTCGATCCGCCTCGCATCGTGAGCGGTTTAGCCCTCGATGGGATCGACATCCAGCACCCATTTCACCTTACGGGAATCCGGTATTGTATTAATAAGTGCCAGCGTACCATTGATGATGTGCTGTAAGCGCACGCGGGAAGGGTGCTGCAACAAAATTTGCCAGCGCCAGCGACCGCCACGTTTAGGTGCCAGCGCCGGAACCGGACCGAGAACCCACAGTTTGTCGTCTGCCAGCGGGCTGGAGAGGATCAGATTACGCAGTTGTTGCAGGAACAGCGGCGCATGCTGATTGTTATGATCTTCCGCACGCACAATCACATGGCTGGTCCACGGCGGCAGCTGCATCATCCGTCGCTCAGCCAGCGCCTGTTCGGCAAAGGCGTCGTAGCCTTTATAGAGCAACGTTTGCAACAGAGGATGTTCCGGATGGTGCGTTTGCAGCACCACTTCGCCCTGTTTACCCGCACGCCCGGCACGACCGGCGACCTGGGTGTAAAGCTGGGCGAAACGCTCTGCCGAGCGAAAATCGGCAGAAAACAGCGCGCCGTCCACATCCAGTAACGCTACCAGCGTCACATCCGGAAAGTGGTGACCTTTCGCCAGCATTTGCGTGCCAATCAAGATCCTCGCGCCGCCGCGATGCACTTCCGCCAGTTGCTGTTCCAGCGCCCCTTTGCGGCTGGTGGTATCGCGGTCGATACGAGAAATGGGCACGCCGGGGAACAGCGGCGCGAGCGTCTGTTCAAGCTGTTCGGTGCCCAGCCCCACGGGTACCAGGTGTGTGGAACCGCAGGAAGGGCACTGGCGCGGCACCGGGCGTTGGCTGTCACAGTGGTGACAGCGCAAATGCTGTTGCGCCTGATGCAGCGTGTAGTAGTGATCGCAACGTGGACATTCGGCAATCCAGCCGCAGTCGTGGCACAGCAAGGCAGGCGCAAAGCCACGGCGGTTAAGAAAGAGGATAACCTGGTTGTCGGCCTGTAAATGCTGGCGCATACGGGTGATTAACGCCGGAGCCAGCCCCGCCTGCACCTTCTGACCTTTTAAATCCAGCACGTGTTGAATTGCCGGACGCGCATTCCCCGCCCGACGCGTCAGGCGCAGCAGGCGGTATTTTTTCTGCTGGACGTTGCATAACGTTTCCAGTGCGGGTGTTGCGGAGCCAAGAATAATCGGGATTTGCTCACTGTGCGCACGATAAACCGCCAGGTCGCGGGCATGATAGCGCCAGCCTTCCTGCTGCTTGTAGGAACTGTCGTGCTCTTCATCAATGACAATCACGCCGAGATTTTTAAACGGCGTAAACAGCGCGGAGCGGGTGCCGATCACAATCGCCGCCTCACCATTTTTCGCTTTCAGCCACGCCGAAAGACGCTCGCTGTCGTTCAGGCCGGAATGCAGAACTTCCACGGGGGCATTAAAACGTTCACGAAAACGGGCGATAGTTTGCGGTGTCAGGCCGATTTCCGGCACCATCACCAGCGCCTGTTTGCCCTGAGCGAGCACGTTTTCCAGTACACTGAGATAAACCTCCGTTTTACCGGAACCGGTAACGCCCGCCAGCAGCCAGGCAGAAAAAGTATCTGCCGCGCTATGAATTGCGCCAACGGCGGTGGCCTGTTCGGTATTCAATCGCAACCGCTCACCAGAAACGGCATAGTTCGTTCGCCAGTCGCTAAACTCTGGTGTTTCACTTGCTAAATCACACAGACCTTTTTTGCGCAGCGCCTGCAACGCGGCATCATTAAATTCAAGTTCCGCGACCTGATCACGCCAGATTTTGCCTTGCCGTAACGCTGCCAGCGCCTGTTGTTGCTTGGGCGAACGTTTCAGGCTGTTCAGATCCACCGCCTGACCTTGTTCAGTGGCAAACCAGTACCACATCGGCGCGTTCGCCGCAGGCCGCCCCTGGCGTAGTAAAATCGGCAAGGCATGAAACAGCACATCGCCAATCGGATGATGATAGTAATCCGCCGCCCATAGCAGTAATCGCCAGACGGAGTGAGTAAACACCGGCTCAACGTCCAGCACTTCAACTACCGCTTTCAGCTCGTTGAGCGGCAGCTCGCTGACATCGCTAACTGACACCACAACCCCGATGCGCTCCTGCTGTTTGCCAAACGGCACGCGCACGCGACACCCGGCTTTGACCGTCATGCCTTCTGGCAGCAGATAGTCAAAGGTACGGGGAAGCGGAACGGGCAAGGCAACGTGGGCAACGGGCATAGCATCATCCTGACTTGAAATTCGGTGGGTTAGTATACACATTGCCGTAGAAGAGTGCGGATCAGTTTGCATACGCTGGTTAATTTCTGTATGATTTCGCGCCTTCGTACGAAATGATCGTATTGAAGCTATACTTTTAACATCGCGTGGTGTCTGGCGTTAGGGCTGGAAGAGCGACGCGGCCTTAAACCGAGGTTTTCCCATGAAAAAAGATATTCACCCGAAATACGAAGAAATTACTGCTAGCTGCTCTTGCGGTAACGTAATGAAAATCCGCTCCACCGTTGGTCATGACCTGAACCTCGACGTGTGCAGCAAGTGCCACCCGTTCTTCACTGGCAAACAGCGTGATGTTGCTACCGGTGGCCGTGTTGACCGCTTCAACAAGCGTTTCAACATCCCGGGCAGCAAATAAGACCGGATTTCCGAAAAAAGCGCCGCACGGCGCTTTTTTTGTGCCTGTAATTTGCCTTTTATAAATTCTGAAAAATTCCGGGGTGTTAACTCATTATCATTTCCTGTTGTTGACTGGCGCTAGGCTTCTGGTTCTTATTTATTTCAAAAGGATTTTACGATGAGCGGAAAACCGGCGGCGCGTCAGGGCGACATGACGCAGTATGGCGGTAGCATTGTTCAGGGTTCTGCCGGGGTACGTATTGGTGCCCCCACCGGCGTGGCCTGTTCGGTGTGCCCCGGCGGGGTGACGTCCGGCCATCCGGTCAATCCGCTGCTCGGTGCGAAGGTCCTTCCCGGCGAAACCGACCTTGCCCTGCCCGGCCCGCTGCCGTTCATCCTCTCCCGCACCTACAGCAGTTACCGGACAAAAACGCCCGCGCCGGTGGGGAGCCTCGGCCCCGGCTGGAAAATGCCTGCGGATATCCGCCTACAGCTGCGCGATAACACACTGATACTCAGTGATAACGGCGGCAGGAGCCTGTATTTTGAGCACCTGTTTCCCGGTGAGGACGGTTACAGCCGCAGCGAGTCACTCTGGCTGGTGCGTGGCGGTGTCCTGAAACTGGATGAAGGTCACCGGCTGGCCGCACTCTGGCAGGCGCTGCCGGAAGAACTCCGCTTAAGTCCGCATCGTTATCTGGCGACAAACAGTCCGCAGGGGCCGTGGTGGCTGCTCGGCTGGTGTGAGCGGGTGCCGGAAGCGGATGAGGTGCTGCCCGCGCCGCTGCCGCCGTACCGGGTACTGACCGGGCTGGTGGACCGCTTCGGGCGCACACAGACGTTTCACCGTGAGGCTGGCGGTGAATTCAGCGGCGAAATCACCGGCGTGACGGATGGTGCCGGGCGTCACTTCCGGCTGGTACTGACCACGCAGGCGCAGCGGGCAGAAGAGGCCCGGCAGCAGGCCTCTTCCGGCGGGACGGAACCGTCCGCTTTTCCTGATACCCTGCCGGACTACACGGAATATGGCCGGGACAACGGTATCCGTCTGTCTGCCGTGTGGCTGACACACGACCCGGAATACCCGGAGAATTTACCTGCCGCGCCGCTGGTGCGCTATGGCTGGACGCCACGCGGCGAACTGGCGGCGGTGTATGACCGCAGTGGCAAACAGGTGCGCAGCTTTACTTACGATGATAAATACCGGGGCCGGATGGTGGCGCACCGCCGCGCGGGCCGGCCGGAAATCCGTTACCGTTACGACAGCGACGGGCGGGTGACAGAGCAGCTAAACCCGGCAGGCTTAAGCTACACGTATCAGTATGAGAAAGACCGCATCACCATCACCGACAGCCTGGACCGCCGTGAAGTGCTGCACACGCAGGGCGAAGGCGGGCTGAAGCGGGTGGTGAAAAAGGAACACGCGGACGGCAGCGTCGCGCAGAGTCAGTTTGATGCGGTGGGCAGGCTTAAGGCACAGACGGATGCCGCAGGCCGGACAACAGAATACAGCCCGGATGTGGTGACGGGCCTCATCACGCGCATCACCACGCCGGATGGCAGGGCATCGGCGTTTTACTATAACCACCACAGCCAGTTAACGTCAGCCACCGGGACTGACGGGCTGGAAATACGCCGGGAATATGATGAATCCGGCCGTCTGATTCAGGAAACCGCCCCTGACGGCGATATCACCCGCTACCGTTATGATAATCCACACAGTGACTTCCCCTGCGCAACGGAAGATGCCACCGGCAGCCGGAAAACCATGACCGTTTTGGTCAGGTGACGACGGTGCACCGCGAGGAAGGCCTGAGCCAGTACCGCGCATACGACAGCCGTGGACAGTTAATTGCGGTGAAAGACATGCAGGGCCATGAAACGCGGTATGAATACAACGCCGCCGGTGACCTGACCGCCGTCATTGCCCCGGACGGCAGCAGAAACGGGACACAGTACGATGCGTGGGGAAAGGCCATCCGTACCACACAGGGCGGTCTGACGCGCAGTATGGAATACGATGCTGCCGGACGGGTCATCCGCCTGACCAGTGAAAACGGCAGCCACACCACCTTCCGTTACGATGTACTCGACCGGCTGATACAGGAAACCGGCTTTGACGGCCGCACACAGCGTTATCACCACGACCTGACCGGCAAACTTATCCGCAGCGAGGATGAGGGGCTGGTCACCCACTGGCACTATGACGAAGCAGACCGCCTCACTCACCGCACCGTGAAGGGTGAACCTGCAGAGCAGTGGCAGTATGACGAACGCGGCTGGCTGACAGGCATCAGCCATCTCAGCGAAGGCCACCGGGTGACGGTGCATTACGGGTATGATGAGAAAGGCCGCCTGACCGGTGAGCGCCAGACGGTGCATCACCCGCAGACGGAAGCACTGCTCTGGCAGCATGAAACCAGACATGCGTACAACGCGCAGGGACTGGCGAACCGCTGTATACCGGACAGCCTGCCCGCCGTGGAATGGCTGACCTACGGCAGCGGCTGGCTGTCAGGCATGAAACTCGGCGACACACCGCTGGTGGAGTACACCCGCGACCGCCTGCACCGGGAAACGCTGCGCAGCTTCGGCCGTTATGAACTCACCACCGCTTACACCCCTGCCGGGCAGTTACAGAGCCAGCACCTGAACAGCCTGCAGTATGACCGCGATTACACCTGGAACGACAACGGCGAACTCATCCGCATCAGCAGCCCGCGCCAGACCCGGAGTTACAGCTACAGCGACACCGGCAGGCTGACCGGCGTCCACACCACGGCAGCGAACCTGGATATCCGCATCCCGTATGCCACGGACCCGGCGGGCAACCGCCTGCCCGACCCGGAGCTGCACCCGGACAGCCCCCTCAGCGCATGGCCGGATAACCGTATCGCCCGTGACGCGCACTATCTTTACCGGTATGACCGTCACGGCAGGCTGACGGAGAAAACCGACCTCATCCCGGAAGGGGTTATCCGCACGGATGATGAGCGGACTCACCGGTACCATTACGACAGCCGGCACCGGCTGGTGCACTACACGCGGACACAATATGCAGAGCCGCTGGTCGAAAGTCGCTATCTTTACGACCCGCTGGGCCGCAGGGTGGCAAAACGGGTATGGCGGCGTGAACGGGACCTGACGGGCTGGATGTCGCTGTCATGGAAACCGGAAGTGACCTGGTACGGCTGGGACGGCGACCGGCTGACCACAATACAGAACGACAGAACCCGCATCCAGACGGTTTATCAGCCGGGGAGCTTCACGCCACTCATCAGAGTTGAAACTGCCACCGGTGAGCTGGCGAAAACGCAGCGCCGCAGCCTGGCGGATGCCCTTCAGCAGTCCGGCGGCGAAGACGGTGGCAGTGTGGTGTTCCCGCCGGTGCTGGTGCAGATGCTCGACCGGCTGGAAAGTGAAATCCTGGCTGACCGGGTGAGCGAGGAAAGCCGCCGCTGGCTGGCATCGTGCGGCCTGACGGTGGAGCAGATACAAA
>ENA-OYXV01001591-OYXV01001591.1-human-gut-metagenome-genome-assembly--contig:-NODE-1591-length-12138-cov-3.825457_pt1 | contig 12138 bp, 12 predicted proteins | sample MGYA00244846_ERZ653424 | MGnify/ENA primary metagenome ERZ653424 (study PRJEB26926, sample SAMN06165108) | human gut metagenome | biome: ENVO:00009003; feature: ENVO:2100002; material: ENVO:00002003...
TACGAGATCTAGTACGGTCTCGTGGGCTCGGAGATGTGTATAAGAGACAGCGGTCTGGCCCTGGTCACGGGCATGATCTGGGCCCGCCGCTCCTGGGGCGTCTGGTGGACGTGGGATCCCCGCCTGACCACCACGCTGGTCATGTGGTTCATCTATGCGGGCTATCTGGTGCTGCGCGGCCTGGACCTGCCGCCCCAGCGCAAGCGCATGATCTGCGCCGTAGTGGGCGTGGTGGCCTTTCTGGACGTGCCGCTGGTCTTCCTTTCGGCCCGGCTGTGGCGTTCCATCCATCCGGCGGTGTTCGCCTCCAAGGGCGGCGGACTGGAACCTGAGATGAAGCTGACCGCCATCGCCTGTGTGGCGGCCATGGGCCTGTTCTGGGCGGGCCTGGTGTGGCTGCGCACCCGCCAGCTGGGCCTGCGCGACCGGCTGGACAGCCTGCGCCTGCAGGCGGAAGACTGATTTTCGGTCCCCGGTCTGTCCCGTCCGCCGCGTGCGGCGGGATGACGGCCGCGGATGCGCCGCTCCCGGGGAGCGGACAGGCGGAGCCGTGCTCCGTCCGGGCTCGGTGAGCCCTGTTTTCAACGGATACAAGCGGGATCCCCGCTTTCAAGGAGTGCCCTATGGACAGCAATTTCCTGTGGCTGGTGGCGGCCGGTGCCGCCGTCTGGCTGGGTCTGGCCGCGTACCTGGTCTTCATGGGCTGTGCCCAGCGGCGTCTGGATGCCCGTCTGCGCCAGATGGAGATCCTGCATGACTGATAGCCGTCTTTCCTTCACCGCCCGCGCCATCATCCTGCTGCTGGGCCTGAGCCTGCTGGTCATGCTGGGCGTCACCATCAAGGAACGTGTCAGTAATCCGCATCTGGTGACCGAACGTCCCACGGCCCCGCAGGGCATGGGACAGGAACAGAACCTGCTGGCCAGCCTGATGCAGAAGGTGGCCGCCGAGCCCACCAACAAGGATGCCCTGATGCATCTGGCCGAACACCTGATGGCCACCCAGGAATGGGATGCCGCAGCCACCTTTGCCCAGCGCGCCGTGGCTCTGGACGTCAACGATCCCCAGCCCCTCTACATGCTGGGCGTCATCCTGCACAATCAGGGCAAGCCGCAGGAAGCGGCCGCGACCCTGGAAAAGGTGGTGGCCCTGCGGGACGACGCCACGGTGCGTTACAGCCTGGGCGTGCTCTACAGCTACTTCCTGCAGCAGAAGGACAAGGGGCGCGCCCATTGGGAGGCCGGCCTCAAGGATCCGAAGATCTCGCCCGAGATGCGGCAGGCCATCGAAGAAGAGCTGAAAAAATAACCCCTTCCCCATCAAACACCAAAAGGGCGCCCTTGGGCGCCCTTTTTTCATGCCCTGTGGCCGTCAGGAGATGGAGGCTACGTTGAGGCCCCCTCTTCACCGTCACCAGCCTTTGCCCGGCATCCTCTCCTTCCGGCCCGTTTCGGGGCAGGCAACCTGCCTTCTTTATTAAAATTTCCTTTGTGGTTTGAGACCTCTCCCTTCAGGGAGACAGTCAGCACGACCCCTGTCCGTCGGCTGCGGAGGCGGTAGCCGTTGCCCGCACCAGCGGGCTTACGGATATCGACAGCGCTTTCATGGGCTGTCTTGCCGCGTAACACATTGCTGTCTTTATCCGTAGCTTCCTGCGTCGCAACGGCTAAAGCTCAGTCGGCGGATGGGGCGACTGTGGATTGCAACATGACCGCGCAGTGTAGGAAAGAAGCGGGGCGCTGGCAACGGGGCCTCCCCGGGTGTGCCCGCGCGCACAGCGGGGGCCGCAAAACGGGGGAGAGCGCGGGCGGGGCCGTGGTCTTCGTTCTGCAGGCTGGACTTTGCGGAACCTTTGGGATATGCTTTTCTACCAAAAATTAATGGGGGCATCACCCCCGTGGAGGACATCATGGCTCACAAGAAAATTGAGCGTAAAAAGGAACTGGATCGCCGCCGTCATCGTCGCGCTGAACGTCTGAAGCAGCGCGTGCGTGAAGCCAAGGCCGCCAAGGCCTAGTTTCCGCGGACAGTTCATTGCCGGTTCCCTGCGGGGAGCCGCGAATTTCAGCACAACGGCCGATGGCCCCGGACAAAAAAGGGGCTGTCGTGGCCGTTCTTGGCGTTATAGCTATGCCCATCTACGAATATCAGTGTCCCAACTGTCAGAAAGTCTTTGAAGAATGGACCCATGTGACCGACATGCAGGCCCAGGAGCCCTGCCCTGATTGCGGCACCCCCTCGCCGCGGGTCATGTCGCACACGTCTTTCGTGCTCAAGGGCGGCGGCTGGTATGTCAGCGATTACGGCTACCGCAAGGGCATCAAGGACGAGAACAGCACGTCCACCCCTTCTTCTTCCGCCTCCTCGTCGACGAGTTCCACTTCTTCCGGCAGCACTGCCAGCAGCACTTCCGGAGGCTCGGGTTCTTCCACCTCCTCTTCGTCGCCCCCTTCCGCGTGAGGTACCTATGATTGAGCGCTACACCCGGCCCGCCATGGGCCGCATCTGGACCCTGGAGAACCGTTACCGCGCCTGGCTGGCTGTGGAAGTGGCCGTGTGCGAGGCCTGGGCCGAACTGGGCCGCGTGCCCGCCGAGGCCGTGAAGACCATCCGGGAAAAGGCCGACATCGACGTGGACCGCATCCTCGAGATCGAGCAGACCACCCGTCACGACGTCATCGCCTTCCTCACTTCGCTGGAAGAAAAGGTGGGCCCCGACGCCCGCTACATCCATCTGGGCTGTACGTCTTCCGACATCGTGGACACCGCCAACGGCTATCTGTTCATGCAGGCCGGCAAGCTCATCGTGGAAGACATCGAAAAGGTGCTGGCTTCTCTGGAAGCCCTGGCCCGCAAGCACAAGGGCGTGCTCTGCATGGGCCGCACCCACGGCATCCATGCCGAACCCACCAGCTTCGGCCTCAAGATGACCGGCTTCCACGCCGAGTTCCAGCGCCATCTGGAGCGCGTCAAGGCCGGTATCGAGAGCGTGCGCGTGGGCAAGATCTCCGGCGCCGTGGGCACCTACGCCTTCCTTTCTCCCGAACTGGAGGAAAAGGCCCTGACCCGTCTGGGCCTGGCCGTGGACCCGCACTCCACCCAGATCGTGCAGCGTGACCGCTATGCCCATTTCTTCACCTCCCTGGCCATCCTGGCCGGCGGCATCGAACGCCTGTGCGTGGAGCTGCGCCATCTGCAGCGCACCGAGGTGCTGGAAGTGGAAGAAGGCTTCGCCAAGGGCCAGAAGGGCTCCTCGGCCATGCCGCACAAGAAGAACCCCATCTCCGCCGAGAACATGGCCGGCCTTGCCCGCCTGATCCGCAGCAATGCCGTGGCTTCCATGGAGAACCAGGCCCTGTGGCACGAGCGCGACATCAGCCATTCGTCCGTGGAGCGCGTCATCATGCCCGACTCCACCATCCTGGCCGACTACGTGCTCAACCGCCTGTGCCGCCTGCTGGACGGCCTGGTGGTCAAGCCCGAGCGCATGAAGGAGAACATGGAGCGTTCCTACGGCCTGTACTTCTCCCAGCGCGTGCTCACCGCCCTCATCGCCACCGGCCTGCCGCGCCAGAAGGCTTATGAGGCCGTGCAGCGCCTGGCCATGCAGAGCTGGGAGACCCGCAAGCCCTTCCCCGAGCTGGTGTGCGCCGACCCCGACATGCATGAACGTCTGGGCGATGCCCAGCTGGCCGAACTTTTCGATCCCACCTACTATCTTAAATACGAAGACGTCATCTACAAGCGCGTCTTCGGCAATTAGGAGGCTCCCGTGCAGCAGTCCATCCTGGAGATCAAGCGTCGTCTGGCCCGCCTGCTGGTGGAAAAGTCCTACCGTGAAGGCGACTTCGTCCTGGCTTCCGGCCGTCGCAGCGACTATTACTTCGATTGCCGCGTGACCGCCCTGCATGCCGAAGGTTCCTGGCTCATCGGTACGCTGTTCAACGACCTGCTCAAGGACGTGCCCGTGGTGGGCGTGGGCGGCATGACCATGGGCGCCGACCCGCTGGTCTCCGCCACCACCGCCATCTCGCATGAACTGGGCCGTCCCCTCAACGGCCTGCTGGTGCGCAAGGAAGCCAAGGACCACGGCACCGGCCAGTTCGTGGAAGGCCTGGGCAACTTCAAACCCGGCGACAAAGTGGCCATGCTGGAAGACGTGGTGACCACCGGCGGCTCCCTGCTCAAGGCCTGTGACCGCGTGCGCGCCGCCGGTCTGGACATCGTGGCCGTGTGCTGCATCCTGGACCGTGAAGAAGGCGGCCGCGAAAAGCTGAAAGAAGCCGGTTACGAACTGCACTCCCTCTTCACCCGCAAGGAACTGGTGGAGATGGCCCGCTCCTAGGGCTTTTTCGCTGGAGCGTTCCCGGCATGATCCGGGGCATGGCGGGGATGACGCCCACCATGGGGCCCGCTCCAGATCCGTCCCGGACCGGGGATACACTGATCGTCAAAGGGCAGCCTTCGGGCTGCCCTTTTTTGTACGCTTTTGTCCGGCACAGGCCGGGATCCTGGGCGGTAAGCGCCTGTGCCGCACGCTTGCCTGCCCGGATTTTTGCCTGCGGCAGGGCGCTGACAGGCCTGGAAAGCAGCGTGAAAGGTCACAGGAAAAAATTTTTTGAAATTTTTTTCAGGAAATTTTTCTGAAGGCCGCCGAAAAATGTGATGGCGCAAAGCTGCCGGAAATGTGCAGGCTGAAAAACTTTGTCACATTGATGATAGAGATGGTTGGACGCATATCGATTTTGATTCATAATGTACTTTTGACGTAGTAACACAAAAAAATAAAGTATATTTTGCATCATATACAGTTTTATGATGTTCATTTGTTTGGCTTGTTCGTTATTTCTTAAAGTGTATGGAAAGTCTTTTGACTGTTTGTGTGAACAGTCATGGCGGGACTATGTGCATTGCGTAACAAAGTGCGCGTTTTTCCGTGTAAAACCGGCGTAAAGCAGAGCCCGGCCCTTTGCAGCGATGGTGAAAGCGTGCTAGCGTGTTTTTGTGCCATCCGCTGTGGCACGGGCATTCCGGCCGGATGCAGAGGGCTGTCCGGGCGGAAGATATCAACGAGAGGACAGGGGCGAGCCCCGGGAGGATGGAAAAGTGGAGCTTTACAAGCTGTTGGAAACCTTTAACGGATTTTTGTGGTGTCCGGTCATGCTGGTGCTGCTGGTAGGCACGGGCATCTATCTGAATATAGCGCTGCGCTTTTTCTCCTTCCGCAACTGGGTACGAGCTTACAAGTGCCTGTGGCAGGGGCGGTCCCATCAGTCCGAACACGGCGAGATCTCGCCGTGGAATGCCCTCATGACTGCTCTGGCCGCAGATATCGGTACCGGTAATGTAGTGGGCGTGGCCCTGGCCATCGCCGTGGGCGGCCCCGGCGCCCTGTTCTGGATGTGGGTCACGGCCCTGGTGGGCATGATGACCAAGTTCAGCGAAGTGCTGCTTTCCGTGCACTTCCGCGAAAAGACCCCCGCCGGCAACTGGGTGGGCGGCGCCATGTACTTCATCAAGAACGGCCTGGGCCCCAAATGGGTCTGGCTGGGCACCTGCTTTGCCGTGTTCGGCATCTGCGCCTGTATCGGTACGGGCGGCATGGTGCAGGCCAAGGCCATCACCGACAATATCTCCGGCACCTTCGGCCTGCCCGCGTGGCTGTGCGGCCTGATCCTGGTGGGCCTGTGCGTGGCCGTGCTGCTGGGCGGCGTGCGCCGCATCGGCGCCGTGGCGGGCAAGATCGTGCCCTTCATGGCCATCATGTATGTCTTCATGTGCCTGCTCATCATCGGCATGAACATCGAAAAGGTCCCCTCCGTGTTCTGGTGGGTGATCTCCGACGCCTTCCAGCCCACGGCGGCCACCGGCGGCTTTGTGGGCGCCACGGTGATGATGGCCATCCGTCAGGGCATGGCCCGCGGTATCTTCTCCAACGAAGCCGGCCTGGGTACCGCTCCCATGGCCCACGCGGCCTCCACGGCCGAGACCCCGCTGGTGCAGGCCTCCATCGGCATGCTCGACGTCTTCATCGATACCATCATCGTCTGCAGCATGACGGGCTTCGTGATCCTGGTGACGGGCACCTGGACCGCCGGTTCCTCCGCCGCCAGCATGATGACCTCCATGGCCTTCGAACAGGCGCTGCCCGGTGTGGGCCAGTTCGCGGTCACCATCTGTCTGACTTTCTTCGCCTTCACCACCATCCTCGGCTGGTGTGTGTACGGTGAACGCTGCGCCATCTACCTGTTCGGCGACCGGGCCCAGATGGTCTTCCGCCTGGTGTACTGCCTGGCGGTGGGCGTGGGTTCCGTCCTGGCCCTGGATGCCGTGTGGCTCCTGGCCGATACCTGCAACGCCCTTATGGCGCTGCCCAACCTTACCGGTGTCCTGCTGCTGAGCCCCGTGCTGTTCAAGATTGTACGGGACGAGGTGGCCCGGGACGACCGTTTCGTCGTGTAGGCAACCGGGGGGCGGGCCCCGGGCCCGCCCCTTTGCAACATATTCCATGACATAGCCTGAGGAAGGCAGCCTTCGGGCCGGCGCTCTCCGTCATCGGGGAGCGGGTCTTGGCGCTCACCCTGAAAACGGCCTTTTCCATGGAAAAAGACCGGCAGGGAGAAGGCTGCGGAGCTGGCAAGGGCGCAGCGGCGCCTCCGTGACGGTCCGGCATGACGGACTGCCGGCCGGGACGCCGGAGGCTCCCATCCCGTTCACCTTTTGGAAGAGGGGCAAGGCATTGCAAAAACGTTACCTTTCCATCGCCATCCTGACGGCCGTCCTGGCCGTGACGGGGATCGCCGGCTATCTGCTGCCGGCGGGCCCGGTCGCGGGGGACAAGGAACCTGCCACGCGTCGCATCCTGTTCGACAATGCGGGCGGTCCCGTGGTCTTCGACCATCAGAAGCACAGCCGTCTGCTCAAGGAAGATTGCGCCACCTGCCACCACGAGAGCCTGCAGAAGACGCCCGACAAGGCCATGGCCTGTGCCAGCTGCCACGGCGTGGCCCTGGACGATGCCTTCAAGGCGGGGCATGCCAAGAGCTATCCGGCGGAAAGCTGTGTGACCTGCCACCATTACGAACTGGCGGCCAAGGACTGGGGGCACCAGCAGCACAGCGAGGACTTTGGCGTGGACTGCACCTCCTGCCACCATGCCGACACGAACATCGAGCCCGAACCGCAGAGCTGCGCCAACTGCCATGAGGCCGGGGCCCGGCCCACCAATAAGGCTGCCGAGCCCGGCACGCCGCCGGTGCTGGCCGATGCCGTGCACGCGCGCTGCGTGGCCTGCCATCAGGATCTGTTCGGCAAGGCCAAGAACTGCGCTTCCTGCCATGAGCTGAAGCCCACGCGCAAGGATGAGGCTGCCGTGAAGGGCAAGGTGAACGCCCTGTATGCCGACTGCACGGTCTGCCATGTGAAGAAGACGCCGGACAAGCTGATCCCCGGCCGTATGGACGCCTTCCACGGCCAGTGCATGGGCTGTCATGAAAAGCTCGGCAAGGGCCCCTTCGGCAAGGACAAGTGTGCCCAGTGCCATACCAAGTAGTGAGGCGGGTATGAAAGAAGTATTCCAGATGTTGAAGGACCCGCGTTTCCACCTGGTGTACGGGGTGACGCAACGCTACAGCAACGGCCCGGAACCGCGCCGCGTGCGCCTCAACCGCGAGGGCTACAAGCTCGTGGAAGGCGTGACCAAGAAAGCCCTGGTCTACCCGCGCATGCGCCTGGCGGTGCATCCTTCGCCGCTCAAGGGGGACGCGTTCTCGCCTATCTTCGGCCGCATCACCGACGTGACCGAGCGCAGCCTCTTCGTGGAGGCCATCGAGCCCGACGAGGCCCTGCGCGCCCTGGCCGACGGCGTGGAGAAGGTGGACCTGATCAATGACGAACGCACGGGCCAGGAACTGGCCGTGCTGCTCAAGAGCCTGGGCCTGAACACCAAGAGCCTGGGCCAGCAGTGCGAGACCCTGATCATCAACGGCCTCAACCCCGACCCCGGCGTCACCTGGGCCGAGCCCATGCTGCTGACCCACCAGGGCACGCTGCGGGCCGGTCTGGCCGTGCTGCGCCGCCTTTCCCCGGCCAAACGCATCCTGCTGGCCGTGCCGCGCGAGATGCACCTGCATTTCGACGACGTGGAAGTGGTGCGCGTGACGGCCCGCTATCCGGCCAGCGTCGATGCCCTGCTGGTCAAGAGCGTCACCGGCAAGGAAAAGCCCGAAGGCGTGGGCGTGGTGGGGCTCCACAATGTCTGGAGCCTGGGCCGCGTGGCCCGCACGGGCCTGCCGCTCATCGAGTCGGTCATCACCCTGGGCAGCTACACCCACTCCGGCAACTATATCGTCAAGGAAGGCAGCATGCTGGGCGAGCTGCTGGAATTCGCCCACATCAAGCTCAACAGCGGCGACACCCTGGTTCGCGGCGGCCCGCTGCGCGGCGAGAGCATCGACCGCCTGGACCGCAGCATCACCAAGGGGGCCACGGGCGTCTTCGTGGTGGAGGCCGGTACCGTGCCGCCCATGGAAGGCCACAGCCCCTGCATCAACTGCGGCGCCTGCGTGCTGATCTGTCCCGCGCGCCTGAGCCCCAGCATGCTGAGCCGCAACGCGGAATTCGCCCTGCACGAGCGCTGCCGCGACGAACACGTGGACTGCTGTCTGGAATGCGGCCTGTGCGGTTATGTCTGCATCGCCCGCCGTCCGGTCCTGCAATACATCCGTCTGGCCAAGCACAAGCTGGCCCAGGCCGATGAGGCCCGCCGTCTGAAAGAACGGGAGCTGCGTCCCGCAGCGCAGCCTGCCGCCGAAGCCAAGGAAGGAGAAAACTGATGCCCGCTGCCGCTCAATCTTCCGTTTTGCTGGCCATGAGCGCCCCGCCGTACTGGCATTGCGGGCGCACCGTGCGCCGCCAGAGCCTGATGACCCTCGCGGCCCTGCTGCCTGCCGTCATCGGGGCCGTCTGGACCTGGGGCCTGCCCGCCGTGCGCGTCATGTCCCTGTGTGTGGCCGTGGCCGTGCTCACCGAGGCCGCCTGCCAGAAACTCATGGGCCGCGAGCTGGCCATCGACGACTACACGGCCGTCTGTTCCGGCCTGCTGCTGTCCTTCATGCTGCCGGCCGACGCCCCCTGGTGGATCGCGGTCATGGCGCCGCTCATCGCCATCAGCCTGGGCAAGATGGCCTTTGGCGGTCTGGGCGCCAACCCGGTCAACACCTCCGTGGTGGGCTGGGCCGTGCTCTTCGTCTCCTTCCCCCTGTTCATGGAACCCAATGCCGTGCAGCTCAACGCCGCGTCCATGGTGGACCCGCTGGTGCGGCTCAAGTTCTTCGGCTGGGCCGATGCCGGCCGCATCCCCCTGCAGGACCTGCTGCTGGGCCAGCAGATCAACGGCCTCGGCGCCGGGCAGGTGGGGGCGCTCTTCCTGGGCGGCTCCCTGCTGGCGGCCCGCGGCATCATCCGCTGGCAGATCGCCCTGGGCTTCTTTGCCGGGGTGGCCGGCCTGGCCGCGCTCTTCTGCATGAGCAGCCCCGCCACCGACGCCTCGCCCCTGTTCCATCTGTGCACGGGCTCGGTCATGCTGGGCGGTTTCTTCCTCATCACCGATCCGGCCAACGCGCCGTCGCGCCCCCTGCCCATGTTCCTGTACGGCCTGCTGGGCGGCGCGCTGGTGATGACCATCCGCAAGTACGGCATCTACCTTGACGGTGTGCCCTTTGCCATCCTGCTGGCCAATCTGGTGGCCCCGCTGCTGGATTCCATCCGGCCCAAACCTTTTGGAGTGCGCTAGCCATGGCCGATATCCTGCGAATGATCGTCGTCCTGTCAGCCCTGTGCGGCCTTTCGGGCTTTGCCCTGTCCTACCTCAAGATGGTCACTGCGCCCGTCATCGAGGAACAGGTGCTGACCTATGTGCAGGGACCGGCCATTGCCGGGGTGTTCACTGATATCGACAACCAGCCCATCGCCGACCGCAAGGCCTTCGAGACCGAGAAAGGCCGGGTGCTGGTCTTTCCCGCCATGCGTGACGGGAAGCTGGTGGGCGTGGCCCTGGAAGCCAAGGGCAAGGGCTACGGCGGTGACGTGGGCGTGATGGTGGGCTTCAATGTGGCCAACGACACGCTGGCGGGCATCGGCACCACCACCCTCAAGGAAACGCCCGGTCTGGGCATGCGTATCGCGGAGCCCGGCTTCACCGGGCAGTTCAGGGGCATCGCCGCGCCGGTGGGCCTCAAGAGCCAGGGGGGCAGCATCGACGGCATCTCCGGCGCCACCATCTCCTCTTCGGGTGCGGTGACGGCCGTGAACCTGGCCGCCGAGGCCTACAAGGCCCTCAAGCCTGAAATCCTCAAGACCTGGGGCAACAAATAAGGAGCCGGCCATGAGCAGCGTCATGCAAGAATTCACCAAGGGGCTGTGGAAGGACCTGCCGCCCTTCCGGCTGGTGCTTGGTCTGTGTCCCACGCTGGCGGTCACCAACTCCGCCAACAACGGCCTGGGCATGGGTGCGGCGGTCATCTTCGTGCTCGTGCTCTCCAACATGATCATTTCCATGGTGCGCGGCATCATCCCCAAGAAAGTGCGCATCGCCTGCTTCATCGTCATCGCGGCCTCGCTGGTGGTGGCGGTGGAACTGCTCATGCAGGCCTATGCCTATCCGCTCTACCAGCAGCTGGGCATCTTCGTGCCGCTCATCGTGGTGAACTGCATCATCCTGGCCCGCGCCGAGGCCTTCGCCGCCAAGAACGGCGTGGCCGCCTCGGTGGCCGACGGCCTGGGCATCGGTCTGGGCTTCACCATGTCGCTGACCTTCCTGGGCTCGCTGCGCGAGATCCTGGGCAACGGCACCTGGTTCGGCCACCCGGTCATGTGGGACGGCTTCCAGCCGTTCGCCATCATGGTGCAGGCCCCCGGCGCCTTCATCTGCCTGGGCCTCATCCTGGCCACCATGAACGTCATCAATGTCTGGCAGGCGCGCCGCAAGGGCGGCCAGGTGGTGGAAACCTCCAGCTGCGGCGGCTGCAAGGCGTGCAGCATGCTCCAGCAGCGTCAGGAACAGTAGCCCGCGGGCTTTCGCAAGGATGCGCGTATGGATATCTTCCAGCTTTTCATCTCGGCCATCTTCGTCAACAACATCGTGCTGGCCCAGTACCTGGGCAACTGCCCCTACCTTGGCTGCTCCAAGGAAAAAGGCGTGGCCCTGGGCATGGGCGGCGCGGTGATCTTCGTCATCATCGTGGCCACGGCCTGCACCTGGCTCATGCAGCGTTACGTGCTGGAGCCCTTTGGCCTGGGCTACCTGCAGACCATCGTCTTCATCGTGGTCATCGCCTCGTTGGTGCAGTTCGTGGAGATGTTCCTCAAGAAGATGGTGCCGCCCCTGTATGCGGCCCTGGGCATCTTCCTGCCGCTGATCACCACCAACTGCGCGGTGCTCGGCGCGGCTAAGACCAACATCTCCAACGGCTATTCGTTCATCGGCTCTCTGGTATACGGTGTTGCAGCCGGTGTCGGCTACACGCTGGCTATCGTACTGTTCGCTTCCATCCGCGAGCGTCTGGACGCAACTTCCAAGTGCCCGAAGTGCTTTGAAGGCTTCCCGATCTCGCTGGTTGCAGCAGCGCTGCTGGCTATGTCCTTCATGGGCTTCTCCGGCCTGTCGATTTGGTAAGGGAGGACACAAGAAATGGATATGCAAAATGTTATTTACGCGGTTGCGGTACTCTTTATCATGGGTATCGTATTCGCGATCCTGCTCGGCGTTGCCGCTAAGGTCTTCGCCGTAGAGGTTGATGAGCGCATCCCGCTGGTACGCGAGTGCCTGCCGGGCGCTAACTGCGGCGGCTGCGGCTTCCCGGGCTGTGACGGTCTGGCTGCTGCGATCGTCGAGGGCCGCGCTCCGGTCAACGGCTGCCCTGTAGGCGGCGCCGCTGCGGCGGAAAAGATCGCAAAGGTGCTCGGCGTCGAGGTTGCTGAGGGCGAGCGCAATGTCGCTCACGTCAAGTGCAACGGCGGCTGCAACGCAGTCGACAAGGCTGTATACGAGGGCCTTCAGGACTGCAACGCTGCAATGCGTGTTGCAGGCGGCCCGAAGGCCTGCGCGTTCGGCTGCATGGGCCTCGGCTCCTGCGTCAA
>ENA-OYXV01001593-OYXV01001593.1-human-gut-metagenome-genome-assembly--contig:-NODE-1593-length-12129-cov-8.950224_pt1 | contig 12129 bp, 11 predicted proteins | sample MGYA00244846_ERZ653424 | MGnify/ENA primary metagenome ERZ653424 (study PRJEB26926, sample SAMN06165108) | human gut metagenome | biome: ENVO:00009003; feature: ENVO:2100002; material: ENVO:00002003...
AAAGCTGCTCAGCGTTTTTGCTGAACAGCCCCGTGCCTTCCTTGGCACATTTATAATCATACCATATCCTTTCGCCAAAATCAACACAATTTTGTCCAACTTTGTCCAACTTTGTCCAAATTCGTCCACATTTGTCCAAGTTTGTCCAACCTGCGCTCGAAAGCAGGAAAAATAAAAAAATTTTCACGGCTTGTCTAATTCCGTTTCTGCCGCGCAGCGTTAGGAGTGAAAGGAGGGTTGATAATTCACGCACCGTTCGCCAAGGCAGCATATACCGCGAAATGCTGACTGTCATTGCGGGAAGGAGGTTTTGGGAAAATGAGTGGCACAAAGAAAGAACACATCAAAATCATCTTGCAGACCATCGAAAACGGAACTTTGAGTGAGGCAGAAACCGAGCAGCGACTGCTTGGGCTCGTCCGTCAAGAAGCAGAAAGGAAAGACCGTCCAGCTGATTTAGAGCTAATTCGGGCGTGCTTGGAATTGGGTGATCCGCTGCAAGGTCGCAGTGGTGACGTGGATTCCGAGAGGATTGACAAGTTGAAGCAGCGAATTGCTATCGCTTGCGAAGAGAGGAGGAGAAAAAAGGAGAAGCGAAAAGCCATACTCAATTTGCTTCTTTCGGAGCTGCCGCTGTTCTACTGGTTGCATCTTTCTTTGTTCCGCAGCATTGGTCGTGGATTGAAAGCTGGTCTACGCCAGATGAACAGCAGCGAGTTTTGATTGGACATGAAGTTACGGTGGACAGGGTTGGCAAAGCCTTAGCTGACCACGCGGCAGTCGAGCAGCAAACATATGCGGTGAATAGTTCAGCGGAAATTGATGACCTGCTTGGTTTCCACAGCGGCGTTCCTCAAACACTGGATGACGAATGGACGCTGAGCCGAGGATATGTTGATTATATGTCAGGATACATCAAGCTATCGCTGATGTATGTCAGCAGCACCGACCCGCAGAAAAGAATTTCTGCGAATATGAATCTGTTCACAGACATTGAACACGCCGCATTTACCTTCGAGCAGACGAATGATGGACAAATGCAGCGTGTGAACGGGTTGGACATCTATGTCGCGGATAACGAAGGTCAGACGACTGCTTACTGGTATAACAAGAATATGTACATCTGCTTATCTGGCAACGCCAGTGAAACAGAAATCATCAATGCTATATTATATATGATAGGAGAGTAATAAATGAAAGCATTGCAACGTGGAATAACAACCATTCTGGTATTAGTCCTTCTTCTCAACTGTGCATTCGCTGCGCCAATTGCGACATATGGCGATTCCATATTTATGTCGGCTTCCTGTTTCATTTTTGCCGATAAGCTTGCCAGTTTTGACTTTACGACTTACGATATAAAGGAACGCATCGTCATCGTGAATGTTTGGCTTGAACAGCAGGTCAATGGGCAATGGGTGTATCAAAAGACCCTTCCTGTTCCGGCAAAGGTCGCAACCGATACGGTTTCGTATTGTGTAGAATACGACTATTCCAGCAACATTACCGGGCGTGGGACGTTCCGGCTTGGCTTTACGGCAGATGCAGACGGTTATCGAATCACCCGCTATTCTCCCGGACGCAAATTCTAATCGCTTTCCCCACTGAGTGCTTTTCTTGCCTCAGTGGGATTTTCTTTTGCCAAAGAGCAAAGTCCGCCCATCTTTTTCGAGCCAAACGTGCGTGGGAGAGTAACGAATTTTCTTGCAACTGATATTAGCAAGCAGGGTCATTTTGCTAAAAATGACATTTTGCTTGTTGGGGAGATGCTCCCCAATCCCCGCTAATGCAGAGCAGGCTCTGCGGTTGTCAGGCACGGTGCGCCCGAAAAAATCAGGAAATCCGCCACTGTTGGGGCAGAAGGGAAATAGGGGCTGGCCTTAGCGTGCGTTTCGGTCAGCGCGCGACGTTTCTTTTTTTTCAATCAGCTCGTCGCTGGCAATGGTATCCATGTTCGTTTTGATATGCCATAGGCTGCTGACCTCCGCTTTTGCCTCGGCAAGCGCGGCGCTGTCCGCTCGCTTCTGGCACAGCAGGCGCTCATATTCAGCGGACAGTTCCGCAAGCGTCGGCAGCTTTCCGTTCTCTTTCGCGTACACCGTCTGTGCTGCTTTGTGGGCTTCAATCTCCTTCGCATGTGCCTGATTCTCCTTCGCATGTGCCTGATAAAACTGCGACGACCAGCCGGATTCCCGGTACTGCACATAGACCGCCTGCGTTCTGCGATATGTCAAAATCGCTTTTCGCTGCTCGCTGATTGCTTTCATCCGCGCTTGGCAGGTTTTCATGCTGTCTTTGAGCTGATTTCGCCGCTTTGTCCCGCTGTCAATCCTGCTCATCAGTTCTTCATACGAATTGATTCCGTTTTCTTTCAGATAAATGACAGACTGCGAAACAGCGTCAAGGTTGTGACGCTCCGCCCATACCTGATAGCCTCTGCCCTTGCCCTCGCGCATCTTCTTCTCAATGTCAATCATCAGCGCAATCTGCCTGCCCGTGTACTGGCTTCTCGGAATCCGGGGAATATGCACCTGCCTGCCGTCCAGCACATTCCGCAAAGCATCCTCTGTGTACGCCGCGCCCAGAGAATCAAGGCGGATAAAGCGTTTGCCAGCTGGCGGCTTCACGCTGATTTGTGCGCCGCGCTTCACCCTGCATCCAGCTTCTTCCAGCAGCTGCATGAGCGCGTCAAAACCGTCAGGCTGCATCCGCAGGGCGCTGTCAATCATCATGCGAATCGTGTCTCGGCGGGTGATGCGGGCGCTGCTGCCCTGCCACTTGTCGTATGAGACGGTTTTGTCCTGCGGATTTTCGACGATGGAGAGCCGATGCTCGCGGCAGAGGCTGTCGCTCAGTTCCGCAACGACTTTGCCGGAGCGAAGCACATCCTTGAATTTGCGGGTGCAGTCCAGCGAAACGGCGCTGAACACAATGTGATTGTGGATGTGCGCATGGTCATCATGCGTCGCCACAAGGAACGCGAAATCCCCGTTCAGCAGCCGGGAAGCCAGCTCATAGCCGATTTTGTTGGCTTCCTCCGGCGTTACTTCTCCCGGCTGGAAGGATTGCCGCACCTGATATGCAATCACTTCATTGCGAATGCGCCGTCCGGTTTTCGCGATATAGGCATTTCGGTTCAGCAGGAACTCTTGGTCAGCGGTTTCGGGCGCACAGGCATAGGCGGAAATCAGTTTGCCCTGCTCAGTCTTGTCCGGGTTCTTCACATAATCCAGCCGTGCTTTCAGGCACTGGGCGATTGTCTTGCCCTTGTTGATGTGCATCGACATGATGCGGGTGGTTGCCATTGCTATCCTCCTGATTGCAGAAAAACGCGCCCCTCCGAAGAGAAGCGCGTTTCATGATTTTTGCGTTTTTCACGTCAGCAGCCGCTCGAAAAAGCCAAGCATCCGGCTGACATTCTCCAAAATCAAATGGGCGATACCGGGCAGACCGGCGGGACTCACCAGCAGCATCAGCACCGTGAAGGCAATCCCGTTCTGCCAGCTGCCGGTGACAAACGCCATCAGCGACAGGATGCCAAAGAGCGATGCGCTCAGCCCGATGACGGAACCCGCCAGCGAAGTGACGAAGGCAGCGGCGCACAGGATGAGCCTTGCCATCAGGATGACGGGGCACAGGAGGATTTTCAAGATTGTCTTGCGCATAGAAGTTCCTCCTTATACTGTGTTCAGCTGGAGCGTGGAAAGCAGCTGGTTCATCATGCCCAGCAACAGATTGACGTTCTCCTGAATTTCGTCAATCTCTGATTCGTAGATGCTGCCGTGTTCGTTGACCCTGCGGGCAATCTGGTTGACGTTGTTCGTTAGATTTGCCAGCAAGCGAATCATTTCGCGAAGCTGCGGCAAATCGAGTTTCAGAACATAGCCGTTCAGCACCATCGCGCGGAGAAACGCCGACATGTTCCGAATTTCCAGCTGCTTCATCTTTGCGTCGATGATGCGTGCTTCCTCTTCCGTCACGGCGAAGTGAAGCATCTTCGACCGCCGCGCGTTCTCCTTCTTCATTCTCTCTCCTGAAACGCCTTTGTGCAAGGCTGTCGAATCGCTTCTTTGATTTTTGCAGCAGGCGGACGTTCGCGTTTCTGCATTTCCTGCCGTGCCAGATTGATGAAGTCATTCAGAATCACCGGATGCGCGGCGACGGCATACGCACTCCAGCGGTCAGGCTCGCGAGGAATCTCCCTTTCGAGTGCCCAGCGCTTGTTCGCATTGGAGAAGCGTCCATCCCAGACTTTTTCCTGCACCGTTGCCGCCAGCACCAGCGTTATCCGCTCGCTGCCGTATTGGTCAAGCACCTCCTTGACACACGCTTCGTCCAAGTGCATCCCGTCGAAATGCTTCGCAATCGCTTCTTCGATGGCGTCTTTGCAGGCGATATTGCGCCGGCGCGCATTCCGATACGCCGCCAGTTCACCGTGCGCGCGGGCATATGCCGCATCGTGCGGATAGACGGCTGTCATTGCAATCGTGTCCATTTCATCCTCCTTTTCGGATTATCGTTCCTGTTCTGCGCTCTTTTCTCGGCTGACAGGGCGCTGATCCATGTTCAATTCTGCATCCAGTTCCGCCAGCCTTGCGCTTTTGGTTTTCAGCTCTTCCTCCTGCGGAAAGGGCTTGCCCAGCTCCGCTTTTGCCGCTGCCATCTGCTGCTTTGTCGCATCAAGGCGCGCTTGCACCTTCGTCATTCGGTCAGGAAGCGTCTGAATCAGGTTCGTTAAGCGGGTGATGTTACCCCTTGCGTCGCTGCCGACTTCCATGACATGCGAAACTGCACCGCGCAGGGTGAGTCTGAATTTATTGGCAAACGAATCGAACTGGACGCTCATGGTCAGCCCGCGATAAGCGCCAAACTCCACCGGATTCCCCTGCGCGGCTTCCTTGCACGCGGCAAGTATGGCTTTGCCCGCCGCTTCCTTCTCTTCAATGAAACTTCCGCGAACGGTCAGCCCGCCGAACTCCGCTTCGGGTTCGGGATTCGCCGCCAGCGTCGCCTTATCCTGCGCAAAACCTTCCAGCAGCTGTGTATCCTGCTCCAGCTGCCGCGGAAAAACTTTCAGCAGCTGATCTTCCAGCCGATACTGCTGGCTTTGGTGATCGGCCTTCATCAACCGCAGACGTGCCACGTCCACATCCAAATCATGAGGTAAGCCAGCATTACTGACTCCCTCCAGAACCGTGCAGGCACCTCTCGGCGCACACGGCTCGCCGTTTACCATCATCTTGCGATTTATTAGACCGGTGAATCATCTCATGGCAGTTCGGACAAACAGCAAGTGTTTTGCGGTGACGTGACCGCATTACCTGTTCCCATTCAGCATTTCCTGTGAGGTCTTTCAACCGCTTAACCTGGTGAATCTCGATATCATCGCAGGTTGTTCCGCATAGTTCGCATGTTTTTGCGCGTAACTTGCAAATCAGGCTGCTGGGCTTTGCATATTTTTTGTAGGTTGCTTGCATGTCAACCTGTCCAAATAGCGGCTCTTTTCGTCTCTCGAATCCTTCGTTGTAGTACACACACTCTTTCGGCCCAGCTTTCGTCATATAAGGGACTGTGAAAATGCCCTTTTTCAGATATCGAGCTTTGATCTTTGAGGTCTTTGTACGATATTTCGCAGCAAAGGTTTTGAGCATGCTATACTTCATCAGGCTTGAGAAATGAGCCATTCTTATGGGATTGCACGCCAGCGAGTAGTAATTAGCCAAGCCTCTTACCTCGCTGTTGTACTTGCTTAGAATCTCAATGTCCGAACGGTTAATGAGTTTCTTCCTGTGGATGGCCTTCCAACGTTCTTTACCATTGGTATCCTTCTTGATACGGATTCCTCCTACTTCCAGCAGCTTCGCCATCGTTTTATCAAATGGCGTATAGAGTTTTACCACCGCTGAGTACACACGGGACTTTGTTCCGTTTTTCAGCTTTTTTGTTTCCTGAGACCGAGACACCTTGATATCATAGCCAAGAAAACGGGCACATTCTGATGTGTGGGTGATTTTCGTCTTTTCTGCTGAGAGAGTTAAACCTAATTTTTCTTTCAAAAATATGGCAAGATCGCCTTTGAGAGCTTCGGCGTCTGCTTTATTCCCAATCATTCCGATGATAAAGTCATCAGCATATCGGATGTATTGCAGACTTTTATATCCCTCATCGAATACTTCGCAATGCGGTAGTTGCCGAGCACTTGCTTTCAACGAACGGATGTGGCGGGCACATTCTCTCTGTTCCTGTTCATTGAGCGTGTCCCAAATCCTTGCATATTTACGTTTCGTTCTTTTGGCCAAACCGTTCATACGCTCATATTCGGGGTTTGCTTTTCTGTGTGAGGAACTTCCCCTGTCGAATTGCTTTTTGTACTCCTCAATATGCTTGTCCAGCTCGTTCAAATAGATATTCGCAAGGATTGGACTGATACCTGAGCCCTGCGGTGTGCCTGAATAGGTCATATGGAATTTCCACTGCTCCATATATCCAGCTTTCAGGAACTTCCACATCAGAGCGATGAAGGCTTCATCCTTGATGCGTCGGCGTAAGATATCGATCAGCACATGATGGTCAAAACAATCGAAACAGGCTTTGATGTCGCCTTCCACAAACCATTTCGTCCCAGTGAAAGTGCGCTGCAGATGCAGCAGAGCCGTATGGCAACTTCTACGAGGACGAAAGCCATGTGAGTTTTCTGAAAAGGTAGGTTCATAGATGCTTTCCAGTATCATTCGGACAACTTCCTGCACCAGTTTATCATTGGCCGATGGGATTCCCAGTGGCCGTTTTTTATCACTGTTCTTCTTCGGGATGTATTCCCGACGTGCAGGGTGCGGCTGATAGCTTTTGTCTTTCAGGGATGCAATGATCCCTTCAATCCTTCTGCTGCTCATGCCGTCAATGGTGTTGCCATCCATTCCCGGTGTCATACTTCCATCATTAGCGTATACATTCTTGTAGGCCAGAAGATAGAACTCCGGGTTATACAGATTTCGATACAATCTCTCATATCTGTACGTTGGGTCTTTTGCTTTATCGCTTAGACTATTCAATACATCAATCGGATTTCTCATAGTGCCTCACGCACCATCCTTTCTGTCTGTATTAAAAAGGTAAACTGCTCCCCTTTGCCATGTAGGCGGTTTTCCCGCTTCCGTTTTTACGGCCATCTCTGTTAATTCAGAGTCCTCGGACTACTATGGGAGCTGTGTAACCATGCCCCTTACGGGGTTTAGGTCATCCCCGGTAGCGTATATCAATATAGCGTTTTGCGTTGTCGGATGCGACTTTTGCCGTTTACTTCTGTCTTGAAGTTACTTTGCTTCGGATATCACATAGCCATCCAAAATGGAAGAACGGCTATCGAAGCACCGTAGGTTTCAGCATCTTTCCTACGGAGGGCAAGATGTCCCCAAGCTCCGGCTATCGTATCAGGCAATCCAGCTTTCATCCTCATACGCAAATTTTCATCCCCATGTCCATCGGTTCTTTGGATGCTGTATATACCGCTGCACACCCATCCTTCCGGATAACAACATGCTACACTCCCCATTGGGTTTCCCCATCCGGATAAGTTGTGGGATGATAGGTTTACTTCTTTCACCTTCCTTTCTTGATATCTTTACCTACCGCTTGCTAAAGGCGGATTTTGATATACACCCTTACGGGCGCACCATTTTCTCCTTGATGCGCGGGTCGCCGGCACACAGCGCCTTGATTTCCGCGTAGGACAGCGCTGTTTCATCCACGTCGTCGCAGGAGCGGACAGGACTTTTGCTGGTCATAATCTGGCTGATGAACTTCTGCTTGTTTTCCACCGTCTGCCACAGATAAGCGTCAAACGTCGCTTCGGTAACGTAGCGGTAGATGTACACGTCCTTGTTCCGGTTGCCCTGGCGAACGATTCGCCCCGCGCGCTGCTCCAAATCCCCCGGCCGCCACGGGCAGTCAAGGTCGTGCGACGCAGCGAGACGATCCTATAGTGATAGGTAATCCTTTGGCGAACTCACCTCCGGATTTTCCCCCACTCCAAACCGTGCATGAGCGTTTCCACTCACACGGCTTTCCATCATTTACAAATTGTTATTCTAATCAGCAGCAGGTGTCTTGCTGCTCTAACGTAATTGCCTCGATTCCAGCTAACTTTCTGAGCTTATTCAGCTTATCAAGCTGCTGTTTGTTTAGCTGTACAGTCTGCATGATTGCAGAAATAGTACCTTTTTGCGTTGCGTGAATCAGTCTGTGAATCCGTTCATGCAGAATAATCAGGTTCGCGTAATTGTCCCCACCGCCCAGCGACTTAGGCTTTTTGTGGTGGCAATGGATTTCTTCAAGGGACAGCTGCTTTTTCGTAATGGCACATTTTCCTTGCTGCGCCACATAGAGGGATATACGGTTATCGTTATACTCCACTGTGGCGCTCGTAATGGGGTTTTTCATGAGACTGTGCAGGATTGACATGTCTACACACTCCAGATTCTTGTGTATTTCCGCTCGTCCAGCAGCGGTGTATTTATTCACCGACTTCTTTTTATGAATTGGCGGATGGTGCTGAATATAACCAATTGGAAGCAGGATGTTCTTGCCGATAAAGCGTATTTCCCTGCTCCTTGCATACCGTTTGGCATATTCAGGAATTGTTTGATTGCTTCGTCGCCTTACTCGCTCTTGCAGCCTGTTTTTTATAGAAATCTTAATTTCAAATGCTAATCGCTGTATGTCCGGGGACGCAGCAGTTGCCATGCGGTAGTAGTTGTGGATACCCATGACAAAACTGTTGTAGTCGCTTACAGCCTTGAATTCTTCCATTTCACCGGATGAGTGCTGGATTGCCTTGACTTTCTTTTTCGCAGTCTCCTTTATCCTGTCCAATGCTTTGGGTGCAATATGTGATATGACCACATATTGATTTCTCTTGCCTTTATGAACCTTGATTCTGAATCCCAGAAAATCGGAATATGCATGTTTCAGATTCACAATCTTGGACTTTTCCGGGCTGATGTCCAGCCCCAGGCGCTCTTTCAGCCATGCTCTTGTCGCTTCAAACAGCTTCACCGCATCGCTGTGCTTTCTGCAAAAGATTTTGAAATCATCAGCATATCTAACGATATAGCACTCTTTCAGATTGGTTTTTCTGAGCTCCCTATACTTTTTCGATTGGTCTTTGGTGCCGTTTTCATGAATTTTTCCGCTGTATTCATGTCTTGTAGGCATTCCAACCCATTGACTGGTAATCCACCAGTCCAGTTCATTCAGAACAATGTTGGATAACAGCGGGGAAAGGATTCCACCCTGCGGTGTCCCTTTTTCAGGAAAACCGATACCAGCGACCTCTGCTTTCAGCATAGCGGATATGATGCTCAGCAGCTTTTTGTCATGGATTCCCATTGCCCAGATTTGGCGCAGCAGCTTTCCATGAATTGGCTCCATCACTTGCAGGACACATTGCTGTATCAATCTGTCCATGATGGTGGGAATCCCAAGTGGTCTGGTTTTGCCATTACCCTTGGGAATCTCTTTTCGTCTGACAGACTGGGGCTGATACCAGTTGAATTTTTGCTGTACAAAACCAATCAGTTCCGGCTCACTCATTTTTGCAAGGTCTGCGATGGTTTTGCCATCCGTACCGGGCGTTCTGCTTCCAGCATTCTTTTTTAGATTTCTATAAGCTAACCTGATATTTTCTTCAGCCGTGATGATGCTGATAAGATTCTTAAATTCACATTTCGCAAGACTATTTTCATACAGTTCGTCGAATACTGACTGCATATCATAGTATTCGTTGTTCCTCAGCTTTTGGCGTTTGAGCAGTTTTCGTCCTGTCAAAGTCGGCTTTCGCCTTTTTTAGTCTTACTCGAACCTTTGATATATTGCTTTTTAGAATATTTGTTTTGCAAATGACTGGCGGCTATTCTTCCGCCCCTGTTACAGGGGCTTCATCAGTCTTGCCGCCGCTCTCAGTCAGGATAAAGGTTACTTGTTTCACTGCTCGATTTTTCGTAACCACCGCTTCATCGTGTGCAGACACTCAGCGTTCCGACCTTTCCTCGTTCCGATATTCCTATCTGTGCATAATCCCCTTAGGCTGTCCTATGAGCCTGTGCGCTTGGAAGTGCCTGTAACACCCCAAGGTTTTTCATAACGTACATTTTTACTCAACCTCACGCACGCCGTACATTTACGACGATGGCATTTCTGCCATATCACACTATAGACCCTAACACTCGGACTTCGTCGGTCATGGATGACATCCTCACCATAGGGATTTTATAGACCTCCGGCGTATCATCTGCATATCCCACCTCTGGGACACTTTCCACAGCACATGACTGCCTGTTGGGGCAGATTTCCGCCGACTTCAGCGGGCTTTGCACGGCTCAATTTCTACAAATTTTGCCGCACACCGCAGTATCAAGGCAGGCGTTTCAGGGCGTTGCCCCCTCATTCCACCTGTTGGAATATCAGTTCTTCAAATCAATTTTCAAGCTCCTTTCAATCTTGCAGAATTTTGACTTGAGCGTAACCTTTTCAGTTACAAACGAGTCGCACGCACGTTGGTGCCCGCGCCCATCTTCGCCGTGCTGCCCAGCAGAACGCGCACCTGACCGGAGCGCACCTTGGCAAAGAGCTCTTTCTTTTTCACCTCGGTGTTGGCATCGTGGATAAAAGCGATCTCCCCGGCTGGAACACCGCGGGCAATCAGCTTCTCTCGGATGTCCTCATACACGCTGAAGCTGCTCTCAACAGCCATGCTGGCGTTTTCGCCTGTGCCCAGAATGTCATCTGCATCCAGCGGCGGCATGTCATCGCCAAAGCCCGCATCAGCGTTATCTGCGGCTTCCGGGGACTGTTTTTGCGATTTTTCCTTTTCTGAACCCTTGGGCGTAGAAATATCGCAGAAGACCAGCTGCGTCAGCTTGTCGGATGAGCCTTCCTGCCAGATGCGAAACACGTTGTCGATGCAGGCATTCACCTTGCTGCCCGGATCATCCGGAAGCAGAGGATTGATCAGCCGCTGATCCAGTCCCAGCTTTCTGCCGTCACTGGTAATCTTCAGCATGTTGTCCACCCTGGGATCCACGCTGCCGCCGTGCACCTTTCCTGCACGCTCGGACAGGCTCTCTACCATCCGCTTCTGGATTTCCGTCGGCTGTACCACAACGGTTTCATAGTGCGGTGTGGGCGTAGGCAGGTTCAGCTGATCCGCCGTCTTGATGTCCGCCACTTCCTTGAACATTGTCATCAGCTCCGGCAGATTGAAGAACTTCGCAAACCGTGTGCGTGCCCGGTAGCCAGTTCCCTCCGGGGCCAGCTCAATCGCCGTAGTGGTCTCGCCGAAGGTGGAAGCCCAGGCGTCAAAGTGCGTCATGTTCTGCTTTTTCAGCGTGTCGTACTGCAAATACCGCTGCATGGTGTACATTTCCGTCATGGAATTGCTGACAGGGGTGCCGGTGGCGAATACTACGCCGCGTCCGGCGGTCAGCTCGTCCATGTACCGGCATTTCAGGAACATATCCGTGGACTTCTGCGCCTCAGAGGTGGAAAGGCCGGCTACATTGCGCATTTTTGTGGTGAGAAACAGATTCTTGTACCCGTGCGCTTCGTCCACAAAAAGCCGATCCACACCCAGCTCCTCAAAGGTGACGACGTCATCCTTTCGCTCCTCTGCCTGCAGCTTCCGGAGTCTTCCTTCCAGCTGCTTGCGGGTGCGTTCCATCTGCTTGATGGTGAACTGCTCACCGCGCATGAATTTCAGCTCCTGGATGCCGTCCGTGATTTCCTGAATCTGCTCCTGCAGCAGACGCTCCTGACGTTCCTTGGACATGGGGATTTTCTCGAACTGACTGTGCCCGATAATGATCGCGTCATAATCCCCGGTAGCGATGCGGGAGCAGAACCGCCGGCGGTTGTTCTTCTCGAAATCCTTCTTTGTCGTGACGAGGATTTTGGCCGAGGGATACAGCCGCAGGAATTCCGACGCCCACTGCTCTGTAAGATGATTGGGCACGACGAACATGCTTTTGCTGCATAGTCCCAGGCGCTTGCTCTCCATGGCGGCGGCGACCATCTCGTAGGATAGCGATAGGTAATCCTTTGGGCAGGATATGCAGCCGCAGGCTGCATATCCGT
>ENA-OYXV01001613-OYXV01001613.1-human-gut-metagenome-genome-assembly--contig:-NODE-1613-length-12039-cov-6.708528_pt1 | contig 12039 bp, 10 predicted proteins | sample MGYA00244846_ERZ653424 | MGnify/ENA primary metagenome ERZ653424 (study PRJEB26926, sample SAMN06165108) | human gut metagenome | biome: ENVO:00009003; feature: ENVO:2100002; material: ENVO:00002003...
GGGCGCGCCTGCGGCCGAGTTCAAGCCCAGCTATGACGAGGCGGGCGTGGATGAATACATTCACGTTAAAGCAAACTGCCTTGAGATACTTAAAAAGATACAGTCCGAGAGGGGGATAGGCTGATATGAGCACAAGACCCGATTTTTCGAAAGTAGATTTTACCGCTCCCTGCATTGAAAAGGAAACAAAGGAGCAGTGGGCCGCGCGCGTTAAGGCCGAAACCGGCATGAGCGTTGAAGAACTGGTCACCCATACCATGGAGCAGATAGACGTTCAGCCCAACTATACCCGTGCGGACATTAAGGACGCCGTGCACACCGGTTACACCGCCGGTCTGCCGCCTTTCCTCCGCGGGCCGTACCCCACAATGTACGTCACCCGCCCGTGGACCGTTCGCCAGTATGCCGGTTTCTCCACCGCGGAAGAATCCAATGCATTTTATAGGCGCAACCTTGCCGCCGGTCAGAAGGGCCTTTCAATAGCGTTTGACCTTGCTACCCACCGCGGCTACGATTCCGATCATCCCAGGGTGGTTGGCGACGTTGGTAAGGCCGGCGTTGCTGTTGACTCCATACTGGATATGGAAATACTGTTCAAGGGCATTCCGCTTGACCAGATGTCCGTTTCCATGACCATGAACGGCGCGGTGCTGCCCATAATGGCGTTCTACATTTTGGCTGCTGAAGAGCAGGGCGTTGATAAGTCCAAGCTGGCCGGCACTATACAGAACGACATACTCAAGGAGTTCATGGTGAGGAATACGTACATCTATCCTCCCAAGACCTCCATGCGCATAATTGGCGATATTTTCGCTTATACCGCAAAATATATGCCCAAGTTCAACTCCATCTCCATCTCCGGCTACCATATTCAGGAAGCCGGTGCAACCGCGGATATAGAGCTTGGTTACACCCTTGCGGACGGCCTTGAATACATCCGCACCGGTATCGCCGCCGGACTGAATATAGATGCGTTCGCGCCCCGCCTGTCCTTCTTCTGGGGCATGGGCAAGAATTACTTTATGGAGGTTGCCAAAATGCGCGCGGGCCGCGTGCTGTGGGCCAAGATAATAAAGGAATTCGGGCCGAAGCTTGATAAGTCCATGGCGCTGAGGACGCATTGCCAGACCTCCGGCTGGAGCCTTACCGCGCAGGATCCGTTCAACAACGTTGGCCGTACCTGCATGGAAGCCATGGCTGCCGCGCTTGGCCATACGCAGAGCCTGCACACCAACGCCCTTGACGAAGCCATTGCCCTGCCAACGGACTTCTCCGCGCGCATAGCAAGAAATACCCAGCTTTATATTCAGGACGAGACCCGCGTTTGCAAGGTGGTCGATCCTTGGGGCGGTTCATACTATGTTGAAGCCCTGACCGATGAGCTGATAAAGCGTGCATGGGGCCATATACAGGAAGTTGAAAAGCTGGGCGGCATGGCCAAGGCAATAGAAACCGGCCTGCCCAAGATGAGAATAGAAGAAGCCGCAGCGCGCCGTCAGGCCCGCATAGACTCCGGCCGCGAGAATATAGTCGGCCTGAACTATATGCAGCTTGAGCACGAGGATGCAATAGACATTCTTGAAGTTGACAACACCGCCGTGCGCGAGGCGCAGATAGCAAGGCTGAATAAGCTGCGCGCCAATCGCGACAATGAAAAGGTTCAGCAGTGCCTTGACGCGATCACCAAGTCTGTTGAAACGGGAGAAGGCAACCTGCTTGAGCTGGCCGTTGAGGCCGCCCGAGCGCGCGCAAGCCTGGGAGAGATATCTATGGCAGTAGAAAAGGTCTGCGGCCGCCATAAGGCCGTTATACGCTCCATTTCCGGCGTATATTCCAAGGAATCTTCCGATACCGCCGCGATAGAGCGCGTAAGGAAGATGACCGATGAATTCGAAAAGCGCGAAGGCCGCCGTCCTCGCATAATGGTCGCCAAGATGGGCCAGGATGGTCACGACCGCGGCGCCAAGGTAGTCGCTACCGCTTATGCGGACATGGGCTTTGACGTGGACGTAGGTCCCCTGTTCCAGACCCCTGCCGAGACCGCGCGCGACGCCGTGGATAACGACGTGCATATCGTTGGCATGAGTTCCCTTGCCGCCGGACACAAGACGCTGCTGCCGCAGCTGATGGAAGAGCTGAAGAAGCTTGGCCGCGAGGACATAATGGTAATAGCGGGCGGCGTTATCCCGCCGCAGGATTATGATTTCTTGTATAAGGCCGGCGCGGCTTGCATATTCGGGCCCGGTACCCGCATACCCGAGGCCGCGGAAGAAATGCTCAATAAGCTTAACGAGCGCCTTGGCTACACCAAATAAAAATGGCAGAGAACAAGGAAAACTATAAACCCGAATGGACTCCGGACGGTGCGGGGAGCGAATTCGCTTCCAGCGTTATGCCGGGGATAGAAGGCAGCGGAGTGCAGGAAACTGCGCCCCGCCCCTTTTCGCGTAAACAGATGAGCGTGGAGGAGTATGTTCATGGCGTGCTCAGCGGCAACCGCCGCATTCTGGCTCAGGCCATAACCATTGTGGAAAGCAATTCCGAAAAGCATTTCGCATTGGGACAGGAAATAATCCGTCGCATTTTACCCTATACCGGTAACAGTGTACGCGTTGGCATAACGGGCGTGCCCGGGGCCGGTAAAAGCACGTTTATAGAGTGCTTCGGCAATATGCTTTGCGATAAGGGGAGGAAGGTTGCTGTGCTTGCCGTGGACCCGACAAGCAGCATCTCACGCGGCAGCATACTGGGCGACAAAACGCGCATGGAACGCCTTTCAAGAAGGAACGAAGCGTTCATACGCCCGTCTCCTTCCGGCGGAACATTGGGCGGGGTAACGCGCAAAAGCCGCGAAACCATGCTCCTTTGCGAAGCGGCCGGATTCGATACCATTCTTGTTGAAACCGTGGGCGTGGGCCAGAACGAAACCTCAGTGCGCGCAATGGTGGACTTTTTCCTTGTTATAACCATTGCAGGCGCGGGGGACGACCTTCAGGGCATAAAGAAAGGCGTTATAGAAACGGCGGATGCTATTTTGGTCAATAAGGCCGACGGGGACAATAAAACCCGCGCGCAGGCCGCCAGGGCCGAATATGAGCAGGTGCTCAGATATCTGCGCCCTGCGACCGAAGGCTGGACCACGGGAGCATACACATGCTCCGCCATAACGGGCGAAGGCGTAGAGGGCATATGGAACGTTATACTCGGCTTTATCAAGCAGACGCGCCGCACGGGCGTGCTTGAATCCCGCCGCGGATCGCAGACCATGGAATGGGTAAAGAGCATGACTGATGATTATATCCGCACAATGATCTATTCAAATCCGCGCGTGCAGAAATGCATGGACGAACTGAGCGGGCAGGTAATGAGCGGGGAAATGCCGCCAACGCTTGCCGCCAAGGAATTGATAGACACCATCGAAGCAGCGCTCAAAGCCTGAAACGCATAATTAAACATAAAAAGAGACAGTCACGCGGCTGTCTCTTTTCTGTATGAAGATTTAATTTTACATATCAAGCGCTTCGAATTTCTTCGCGGATATGCGATACACTACATATGATGTAAGCCCGTATATCACCGCGCCTATAGCGAGTACGATGAATTTTACACCCATGTTTTCGGGATCGGGCGTATCGAGCACATCGCGGAAGAACGGAACGGCAAACGTACAGGCTTCCGCAATGCCAATGTACACAAACGTTACTATGCTTGCGCGGGCGAATACACGGCCGACCTTATCAGGCCGCGAAAAATAGCCGGTGAAGAAAACATAATTAAAGACGGCGAGCATTATGAAGCTTAGCCCGAAAAAAGCAACGTTCGGATCCATTCCGGCTTCATTTGCGCCAAGGCCCAGCGCGCGGCGGACGAACATGAAGCCAACCGCCAATACGCACTGCGCAAGCTGCAATATAACGGCGAACACAATGCGCGCGCACACGGCGTCCCGCTTCCTTATGGGCAGGGAGAGGGAATATGCAAAGTCGTGATTTTCGCGTCCGCTGAGGCAGATGAAGAATATGCCCAGCGTGTTATAGAAAAACAGCACATACATTGGATAATTCGGAATAAGCATCATTGAACTCAGCAGCAGAAAAAGCACCGCCGCCGGATGCAGGGCAAGCTTAAATTCCTTATACAACAGCTTTGACAGCATGGCTTTCACTCCTTTTCAAGATGTATCATGGCCGTTTCAAGATCGGCCGGGGTAAGGCGCACAAATGCGGGCAGCTTGGCTGCGTCCCGCTTGTTCACTATGGCGGTGTAGCCGTGCTTGGCGGGCTTGGCGCCTATGAGCAGCGCGCTTATATAGGCGAGGATGGCATCGGCGTCTATTTCTGCGGCCATATACTGCCCAAGGAACTGCTCAAGCGGCATACTCGCGGCAATCTCCCCGCGGCGTATATATGTTATTGAATCCGCGCAGCGGTCAAGGTCGCTTGTTATATGCGTGGAGAAAAGTATGCTTACGCCTTCGCGCTGAAGCGAAAGAAAAACATCCAGCAGATCGTCACGCGATACGGGATCGAGCCCGCTTGTGGGTTCATCGAGTATAAGCAGCTTCGCCCTGTGGCTCAGCGCAAGCGTGAGCGCGTATTTCACCTTCATGCCGGCGGAAAGCTGCTCAGGCGTTTTGTTCTCGTCCAGCTCAAACTGCGCCATATAGCGGCGGTACGCCTGCTCATCCCAATCATCATAAAAGCGGCGCGTAACGTTGGTTATAGTCTTGATTTTCTTTTTTACATAGTAATCTACGCCGCCGGAAACAAAACCTATCTGTTTTTTTATCTCCAGCTCGTTCTTTTTAAGCTCCGTGCCGAAAAAGCGTATCTCTCCGCGGCTTGGATGCACCAAATTGAGTATTGATTTGAGCGTGGTGGTTTTTCCTGCGCCGTTGCGGCCGATAAAGCCCATTATAGCACCCTGCTCAACCGAAAAGGAAACATCCTTCAGGCTGAAGGATGGGTATTCCTTGCATAATCCTTTTACGCTAAGCGCCTCCATTCAGGCAGCCTCCTTTTTGAGTAACATAGTTTGCGCAACAAGTGTTGCTTACATTATACACATATTGACAGCAGCTTGTCAAGGCTATGCGATTTGACATGGATTTTACATAACATTTCTTTTTGATTTTACACGGAATGGGTATTATTTAAGCATAAACAAAAATGATTTGAAGGAATCGAAAGGAGATAAGAATTATGAAGAAGATTATGATGATCGTACTTGCCGCGATAACTGCGGCGGCTATGTTTGCGGGCTGCGCAGCCGATAACGGCAGCGCGGGCGGCAGCGTTTCAACGGATGGCTCAACGTCCATGGAAAAGGTGATAGGCGCGCTTGGCGAATCGTTCATGGCGAACAACCAGGGCACAACGTTCACTTACAATCCAACCGGCTCAGGCTCCGGCATAAAGGCCGTGCTTGAAGGCCGCTGCGACATCGGCCTTTCCAGCAGGAGCCTGAAGGACGACGAGAAGGCCGAAGGGCTGAAGGAGACCGTGCTTGCATATGACGGCATTGCCATAATAGTAAACCCGGAAAACCCTGTAAACAATCTTGACCTTGAAACCATTGCCAAGCTTTATACCGGCGAAATCACCAACTGGAAGGACGTTGGCGGTAATGATGCCGAAGTGGTGCTCATAGGCCGCGAGGCGGGCAGCGGCACAAGGGACGGCTTTGAATCCATCACCGGCACTGCCGACAAGTGCCGGTATCGCCAGGAGCTGACCTCCACCGGCGACGTTATAACCACCGTATCCCAGAACCCCAACGCCATCGGCTACGCTTCCCTTGCCTCTCTGAAGGACAGCGTTAAGGCCCTGACCGTTGGCGGAGTGGCTTCTACCGAGGAAACCGTTAAGGATGGCAGCTACGTTGTACAGCGCCCGTTCGTGCTGGTAACTAAGGACGGTGCGGCCCTCAGCGAAACCGCGCAGAAGTTCTTCGACTACGCCACCAGCGCCGATGCGGCGGGCATAATCGCCAAGGCCGGTGCGGTTGCCGCGAACTGAGCGTGAACAATACAAACCTTAATGATCGGGCGACCGAAGGGCCGCCCGACAGCCACGTTAATAAGAAAGGAGCAGGCATGAAGCAGAATAAGAAGCATACAGCAAAGCCGATAGAAGCCATTGTGCACGGAATATTCCTTGTGGCGGGACTTATAACCGTGGGCTGCGTGCTGCTGATAACGGTTTATCTTATAATATCCGGCCTGCCCGCAATAAAAGAAATAGGCCTTATACCGTTCCTGTTCGGCAAGGTGTGGGCATCCACGGCAAAGACCACCGAGCCTTCCTTCGGCATACTGCCGTTTATACTGACCAGCGTATACGGCACATGCGGCGCAATAGTGCTGGGCGTGCCGGTAGGCTTTATGGCAAGCGTGTATATTGCCAAGCTTGCGCCGAAGAAGCTGAAGAATGTTATGCAGTCGGCAGTCAGCCTGCTTGCGGGCATACCAAGCGTTGTATACGGCCTTGTGGGCATGCTGGTGCTTGTGCCGGGGATAAGGAAGCTGTTTAACGTGCCGGACGGCGCAAGCCTGCTGGCGGCGATAATAGTGCTGGCAATAATGATACTGCCTTCAATAATAAAGGTGTCTGTAACTGCACTTGAGGCCGTGCCGAAGGAATACGAGGATGCATCGCTCGCTCTTGGCGCAACGGAGGTTGAAACATACTTCAGGGTATCCGTCCCCGCGGCGCGCAGCGGCATTGCTGCGGCGGTGGTGCTGGGCGTTGGCCGCGCGATAGGCGAGGCAATGGCGGTTATGATGGTTTCCGGCAATGCGGCGAATATGCCAGGGCTTTTTGAAAGCGTAAGGTTCCTTACCACGGCCGTTGCAAGCGAAATGTCCTATTCCGGCGGGCTTCAGCGGCAGGCGCTGTTCTCCATAGCGTTGGTGCTGTTCGTGTTCATAATGCTTATAAACGCGGCGCTCAATTTCTTCCTGAAGCGGGACAAGGAGGCGTAAATAAATGAATAAAAAGCTTTCGTTTGGCCGCAGGGCATATATATACGGCATGAAGGCGCTGATGTATGCGTCCACAGCCGCCATAGGCGCGCTGGTACTGTTTTTGATAGGGTATGTGCTTTACCGGGGCATACCAAACATAACATGGAAGTTTTTGACCATGGCGCCCAGCATACTGAACGACACGATAGGCATTTGGCCTGATATACTGAACAGCATTTATGTTGTGATAGCAACCATAATAATCGTGCTTCCGCTTGGCGTATGCGCGGCAGTATATCTTAGCGAATATGCATCGAACAAAAAGCTTGTACGCGTTATAGAATACGCTGCGGAAACGCTTTCCGGCATACCGAGCATTATATACGGCCTTGTTGGCATGCTGTTCTTCTGCGAATTTTTGAAGATGCAAACCTCGCTTATGGCGGGCGCGCTCACGCTTGTTATAATGAACCTGCCTACGGTAATGCGCACAACGCAGGAAAGCCTTAAAACCGTGCCGCAGAGCTACCGCGAGGGCGCATTCGGCCTTGGCGCGGGCAAGTGGCGCGTAATACGCACGGTGGTGCTGCCGGGCTGCGTAGACGGCGTTATAACCGGCTGCATACTGTCTGTCGGCCGAATACTCGGCGAATCGGCGGCGCTGCTTTTCACGGCGGGCATAGCGCACGCGGTGAACGGCTTCTTCATGGGGCTTAAAAGCTCCGGCGCGACGCTTAACGTTGCGCTGTATATTTATGCCAAGGAGCGCGGCGAATTCGGCGTTGCGTTCGCAATAGCGGCAATACTTATGCTGCTGACGCTTATAATAAACCTGAGCGCGGAAGCGGTTACAAGAAGCTTTAAGAACAAAAGGCGGATATAGATACTAAGCGCATGGAAGGGAGAGAGAATATGGAAGCCAAAGAAAAGAGCATTTTGAGCGTGAAAGAGCTTTGCCTATGGTACGGCAATCATCAGGCGCTGAAAAATATAAACATAGATATACCTAAAAACAGCATAACGGCGCTGATAGGCCCGTCCGGCTGCGGTAAGTCCACGTTCCTTAAAACACTTGATCGCATGAACGATCTGATACCGGACGTTAAGATAACGGGAAGCGTTGAATACAAAGGGGAGGATATATTCGCGCCGGGCGTGGACGTGAGCGAGCTGAGACGGCAGATAGGCATGGTGTTCCAGAAGCCGAATCCGTTCCCTATGAGCATATATGACAACATTGCCTACGGCCCGCGCACCCACGGCATAAGGAACAGGGCCAAGCTGGACGACATTGTTGAAAAGTCCCTGCGCGGCGCGGCAATATGGGACGAGGTAAAGGACAGGTTGAGAAAGAATGCGCTTGGTCTTTCCGGCGGGCAGCAGCAGCGCCTTTGCATAGCGCGTGCGCTGGCGGTGGAGCCGGACGTGCTGCTGATGGACGAGCCCACGAGCGCGCTGGACCCCATATCAACATCAAAAATAGAAGAACTGGCCATGCAGCTTAAGGAGCGATACACAATAGTCATTGTTACACACAACATGCAGCAGGCCGTAAGAATATCGGACAACACGGCGTTTTTTCTGCTGGGCGAGCTTGTTGAATACGGCAAGACGGAGGAGATGTTCTCCCAGCCCACGGATAAGCGCACAGAGGATTACATTACAGGGAGGTTCGGATAATGAGAAGCCGGTTTGACAATCAGCTTGCGGAGCTGAACAGGGAACTGATAGAGATGGGCGCAATGTGCGAAGAATCCATAAGCATGGCACTGAAGGCGCTTATGGAAGGCGACAAGGCGCTTGCGAAAAAGGTTGCCGGGCTTGACGTGGCGATAGACCAAAAGGAGCGCAGCATAGAATCCATGTGTCTGAAGCTTTTGCTCCAGCAGCAGCCCGTTGCGCGCGATTTAAGGCAGATATCCGCCGCGCTTAAGATGATAACCGATATGGAGCGCATAGGCGACCAGGCTGAGGATATCGCGGAGATAATAACCTATCTCAGCGACAGGAGCGCCGCCAATGAGCAGCTTATGCGCGAAATGGCGAACGCGGCAATAAAAATGGTCACGGATAGTGTGGACGCATATGTAAAACATGATACAATAATGGCGGAGAAGGTCATTGCCGCGGACGATGTTGTTGACGCATATTTCGACAGGGTGAAGCATCAGCTCATCGAAAGAATAGCGGCCGACCCGACGGACGGCGAATATGCGCTGGACCTATTGATGATAGCCAAGTATTTTGAGCGCATTGCCGACCACGCGGTGAACATTGCCGAATGGGTAATATTCTCCGTAACGGGAGTGCATAAGGAGGACTAAAGTGCATGATATGGTGCGTGGAGGACGACGCAAGCATACGGGACATAGAGGTGTACGCGCTCAGCTCCGCGGGCTTTGCGGCAAGGGGCTTTGAGGACGGCAGCAGCTTTTATGCCGCCATAACGGGCGAAAAGGAAAAGCCGCAGCTTATAGTGCTGGACGTTATGCTGCCGGGCATTGACGGAATAGAGCTGCTAAAGCGCATACGGGCTAACGCCGCGCTGAAGCAGATACCCATAGTCATGGCCACGGCCAAGGGCAGCGAATACGACAGGATACAGGGGCTTGACCTTGGTGCGGATTATTATCTGACCAAGCCCTTCGGCGTGATGGAGCTTATATCCTGCGTGAAGGCCGTGCTTAGGCGATGCGGCGCGGAGGATGAAAAAAGCACGCTCAACGCCTGCGGCATAAGCATGAACACACTTGAGCATACCGTGAGCGCAAACGGGGAGCGCGTAACGCTGACATACAAGGAATATGAGCTGCTGAAGCTGTTCCTTTCCCATATGGGCACGGCGTTCACAAGGGAGCAGCTTATGGAGCTTATTTGGGGAACGGACTACATGGGCGAAACGCGCACCATAGATATGCATATACGCACGTTGCGCCAAAAGCTTGGCAAATGCGGCGAAAGCATTAAAACCGTAAGAAACGTTGGCTACCGGATGGAGGAAGGGCAATGACGAAAAGAATATTCAGGGCTATAATGCTTGTTGCGGGCATAATACTGCTTGCAAGCCTGCTGATAATAATGGACTGCTTATACGAATACTTTGCAAGCCTGCAGGAAAGCGAGCTGAAGGATCAGCTGAGCCTTGCGGCGGCGGGCGTTGAGCAGGGCGGGGAGGAATACCTTGCCCGCGTGAAGAGCGAAAGATACAGGCTGACATGGATAGCGCCCGACGGCACGGTGAAATACGACAGCGGAAGCGACAAAAGCACGCTGGACAACCACGCCGCGCGCGAGGAGGTGCGGCAGGCGCTTGAAGCCGGAGAAGGGCAAAGCACGCGCTATTCGGCAACGCTTATGCAAAAGACGATGTACTACGCAAAGCGGCTTGACGACGGCAGCGTAATAAGAATATCCGTAAGCCGGGCTACCATTGCAACGCTGGCACTGGGCATGCTGAGGCCTGTGGTGATAATAGTGCTGGCGGCGCTGGTATTGGCGATAGTTATGGCGAACAGGCTGGCGCGGAGAATAGTTGCGCCGCTGAACGCGCTGGACCTTGACCATCCGCTGGACAACGACGCATACGAGGAGATAGCCCCGCTGCTGAGCCGCATAAACCGGCAGCATACGCAGATAGACGCGCAGATGCGCGCGCTGGACAAGAAGAAGGACGAGTTCAATGCCATAACCCGCAGCATGAACGAAGGGCTGGTGCTGCTGGATGAAAAGGGGAGCATAATAAGCATAAATCCCGCGGCAAGGCAGCTATTCAACGCGGAAGAAAACTGCGCGGGCCACGATTTTATTACGGTGGACAGGAACCCCAAACTGAGCGAGGCCATACGCGCCGCATACGACGGCGGCCACGGCGAGACGAGCATCGACCGCGGCGGCAAGGTATATCAGCTTGACGTGAGCCGCATAGAATCCGACGGAAAAACGGCAGGCGCGGTGATACTCGGCTTTGACATAACCGAAAAGCAGAATGCGGACGCAATGCGCCGCGAGTTCACGGCAAACGTTTCGCACGAGCTGAAAACGCCGCTACAGGGCATTATAGGCAGCGCGGAGCTGATAGAAAACGGCATGGTGAAGGCGGAGGACATGCCCCGCTTTGTGGGCCACATTCGGCAGGAGGCGCAGCGGCTGGTTACGCTGATAGGCGACATAATAAGGCTGAGCCAGCTTGACGAAGGCTGCGATATGCCTACGGAGCGCGTTGACCTGAAGGCGGTTGCGGCGGAGGCAGCAAGCGACCTGCGCACGGAGGCGGAGGAAAGGCACATAGGCGTTGAGGTGCAGGGTGAAAGCGTCTGCATAACCGGCGTAAGGCGGCTATTATATGAAATTATTTACAACCTGTGCGACAATGCCGTTAAGTACAACCGCGCGGGCGGCAGCGTAAGCATAACCGTGAGCGAAAAGGACGGCCTTGCCACCGTTACCGTTGCGGATACGGGCATCGGCATACCCGAAGAGCATCAGACCCGCGTGTTTGAACGGTTTTACCGCGTGGATAAGTCCCACTCCAAGGAGAGCGGCGGCACGGGGCTTGGCCTATCCATAGTCAAGCACGCGGTAATGTATCACCACGGCAGCATAAGGCTTGAATCCGTCCCGAACGTGGGCACGACAGTAACCGTTTCGCTGCCCGCGTAAAGCGGGTTTTTATATGCGGAGAGTCTCCCGTGCGCGGGCGGCTCTTTTTTAACAAAAAATTCACCGTTTTTCGTTTCCTCTCTTGCTTTTTCTTTCGTTAAGGGATACAATATATTCCGTGTAATACTAAAATTATGCGGTATGGACCGACATTTTTTAGGAGGAAGGAAACATATGAGAAATCAAGTGTTCAAGAAGCTGTTTCCGTGCTGCTTACGCTGATAATGGTGGCAGGTCTGCTGCCCGCGTCAGTGCTGGCGGAGGGGGAAGGCAATGCGGATTCTACGCCCGCGCCTACGGAAGCAGTGCAACCGACGGAATCGGCTGAACCCACCACGCCGACCGAGACGGAGACTCCCGAAGTCACCGAAATTCCCGAGCCTACGCCCGAGAACCCCGCGGCCACGGTAGAGCCC
>ENA-OYXV01001625-OYXV01001625.1-human-gut-metagenome-genome-assembly--contig:-NODE-1625-length-11986-cov-3.558042_pt1 | contig 11986 bp, 9 predicted proteins | sample MGYA00244846_ERZ653424 | MGnify/ENA primary metagenome ERZ653424 (study PRJEB26926, sample SAMN06165108) | human gut metagenome | biome: ENVO:00009003; feature: ENVO:2100002; material: ENVO:00002003...
GATCGTCGGCAGCGTCAGATGTGTATAAGAGACAGGATCAGCCCCCGCCCTGCTTCGCGCGCAAGCAGGCAGTCCGTGTAGGTTTTCATGAGAGGATAGTGCCGCTCCAGCGCCTCCCGACTCCCGTAACGCTCGTACAGTGTCCACGGGAGAAGCACACCCACATCCGCCCATCCGGCTCCTCCCGCGCCTGCTTCCCCCTTCAGGGACGGCGTATACATGGGCAGGTCGCCGGCATAGTAGCGAACCTGCTCAATGCGCAGATCATTCAGATACTTTTCATAGAATGCCCGGCAGTCGGAGAGATAGCACGCCGTTCCGGCGAATATCCATGCATCGGCTCCCCAGCCGAGGCGCTCGTCCCGCTGCGGGCAGTCGGTCGGAATGTCCATGAAGTTGGCAAGCTGTCCCCGGCGCGCGGCGGCAATCAGTGCGCCCGGCTCCGGGCGGTCGCAGGAAAATGACAGCGTGCATTCCCCGGCGGAGGACAGAATCAGCGCCTGAAACCGCAGCCTGTCGTTTTCCTGCGGGGAAAGCCCGCTGAGCCGGACGTAGCGGAATCCGAAATACGTGAACAGCGGCTCCAGAACCCGCTCCGCTCCGTCCCCGGTCACGGTCAGTGCCGCCCGCGCCGTGCGCAGATTGTCCCGGCAGAAACAGCCGTCCTGCAACAGCTCGCCGTGCTCCATGACAAGCGTTTTTCCGTGCGGCAGTGCACCCGTGACGCGCAGGATGCCCGCCAGATTTTCGCCGAAGTCCAGCACCGTCTCGCCGGCAGGCGTCCGCAGGCGCACCGCCTCCCGGATGCCGTGCAGGCGCACGGGGGCGCCGGGCGCGTACACGCGCGTTTCGGGCAGAGTTCCGCCTGCCGGGACGCAGGCATACCCGTCCCGGCACGGGCGGGTGAAGTCCCATACCTCCCCGTCATAGACGGAGGTGGAGATCAGCGGAGTGGTGCGCGCCCGCCAGTGCGTTACGTCGGTCGTCGTGACAACCGGTACCCGCGCGCTGCCGGAGCCGTCCGGCAGATACAGTTGCGCCGACAGCAGGTACCGGTCACCCCAGACGCACCCGCCGGATGCTTCCGCTTTGTCGATACCGTAGCGCCCCCGGTACCAACCGTCCCCCAGCCAGACCGTCAGCAGATTGTCCTCCCCTGCACGCAGCAGGGCGCCGACCGGATAGGTGAACACGCGGACGTAGGCGTCGTAATCGTTACAGCCCGGCGTCAGGTAGTCCTCCCCCACCCGCACGCCGTTCAGGTATGCCCGGAACATTCCGAGTCCGGTAATCTCCAGCATTGCCCCGGCGCAGGCGCCTTCCGCCCGGAAGGTCGTATACAGGGCGACAGGTCCGCGCGGACAGCGCTCCTCCGGCGTGATCCACAGGGGCGTTTCGGTTGTCTGTCGTGTCTGGCACATGGTATTCGGCTCCTTTCGCGCACTCTTTCCGGCGTTACTTTCCAGTTTTGCCGCCCGGAGGGCAGTTTATGCCGGTTCTGTGTGCAGGATCTGAAAAATACCATATTTTTAGGGGTACCAATCCGAGCGCGTTTCGATTATAATAGAGTACAGGTACCCCGGATAAGGGCGATGCCGCGCAATGCCGGAGCGCCCGCTGCGCATAGCGCGCTGCGCATAGCGCGGTGTTGCCTGAACATTGCCATGAAAGGATGCTTTGCATATGGAACTTATCGTAATCAGCCCGACCCGGCTGAAAATCATGCTGACCGAGCCGGATATGCGCCGGTACGCCCTGTCCGCCGATACGGCGGGCTGTGCCGACGGCGAAACACGGCGATCCCTGCGGCGTCTGTTTGACGATGCCCGTAAGGAGACCGGCTTTGAGACCGAGGGGGCGCGTCTGCTCATCCAGCTGTACGCCTCGCGCACCGGCGGCTGTGAGATATTCGTCACCAAGCTGGGCGATCAGAATGCCGAGACCGAAGCGCTGAGCGCACCGGAAGAGGCGCTCCTGCGGCGGGTGTTCGGAAACGCCCCGTCAGGATCAGGCGAGGGCAGGGCAGTGTCGCCGGAGCCCGCCCGGCTGACGTCCTCCTGCCCAACCTGTGTCGGCGTGCCGGCTCCGGCGGAAACCGCCACGCGCCGGACGGCGCTACTGCTTCCGGATACGGAAACCCTGCTGCGTGTCTGCCGCCGCCTGTCCGGGCTGGGCTACGCGCAGGAGAGCAGTGCCTACATACTGGACGGCGGGGAATGCTGCCTGTTCCTGCGGGTTCCGGACACAACCTTCTTCCGCCTGCCGCTTGCTTTTGCTTTCCTGACCGAGTACGGACAGGAGACCGATGCCGCCCACCTGTCCGACTATCTGTCCGAGCATGGTGCGCCGCTGTGCGAATGCGGCGCGGTCGGGGAGCTGGGGAAGTTATGTGACCGGTGATGGACGGAACTATCCCCGCGTGGAGTAAATCGGCGTTTCCTTCAAAAGCAACGCCTTGGACAGCCGCCGGGATCACAACGTCATCGGGGGTGTTAAAAAGCTCAAAACGAGCTTTTTAACACCCCCTTGGATGGTCGGTTATGTATGCGTGTTACGAATAGAGCGGGTATTTCCGGCACAGCTCCGCGACGGTGCGGCGGCATTCCTCTGCGCTTGCCTCAAAGTCAGAGGCAGTGAGCTTGATGAGGTGCGCGACGGTTGCCATGTCCGCCTCGGTCAAACCGCGCGTGGTGACGGCGGGCGTACCCACCCGGATGCCGGAGGTCACGAAGGGCTTCTCGGGATCGTTGGGAATGGCGTTCTTGTTGACCGTGATGTGAACCTCGTCCAGCCGCAGCTCCATCTCCTTGCCGGTAACGCCCATGGGGCGCAGATCGACCAGCATCAGATGGTTGTCGGTTCCGCCGGAAACAAGGTCAAAACCCTCCGCCAGCAGGGCATCTGCCAGCGCGCGGGCGTTGCGTATGATGCGGTGCTGATAGTCCCGGAATTCCGGCTTGAGCGCCTCCCCGAAGCAGACCGCCTTGGCGGCGATGATATGCTCCAGCGGTCCGCCCTGGATGCCGGGGAAAATGGCTTTGTTTACCTTTTTGGCGATATCCTCATTATTGGTCAGGATCAGACCGCCGCGCGGTCCGCGCAGAGTTTTGTGCGTGGTCGTGGTGACGACATCCGCATAGGGCAGGGGAGAGGGATGCTCCCCGGCGGCGACCAGACCCGCGATGTGTGCCATATCCACCATCAGCAGGGCGCCGACGCTGTGCGCGATCTCTGCCATGCGCGGGAAGGCGATGACGCGGGGATAGGCGGACGCGCCCGCCACGATCAGCTTCGGGCGGACTTCCTTTGCCTGCGCTTCCAGTTTATCATAATCAATGCGGTGCGTGACGGTGTCAACGCCATAGGGGACGAAGTGATAGTACAGTCCGGAGAGGTTGACGGGGCTTCCGTGCGTCAGGTGCCCGCCGTCGGCAAGGCTCATGCCCATGACCGTGTCGCCTGCGTGCAGGAGCGCGACATATACGGCGGTGTTCGCCTGCGAGCCGGAGTGGGGCTGTACATTGGCATACGCGGCGCCGAACAGAGCCTTGGCACGCTCAATCGCAAGGTTTTCCGCAACGTCCACACAGCCGCAGCCTCCGTAGTACCGGTGTGCGGGGTACCCCTCTGCATACTTGTTGGTGAGGACACTGCCGGCGGCGGCAAGTACTGCTTCCGAAACGACATTCTCCGATGCGATAAGTTCAAGTCCGTCCTGCTCGCGCGCAAGCTCCGCCCGGACGGCAGCGGCGATTTCCGGATCGTGCGCCGTCAGGCACCGGTCGGTGCTGCGGATCCATTCATTCATGACCATGATACAACTTCCTTTCAGATTTTTGTCCTGTTCCGGCTCCGGCAGAGAGACGGACGTTACACCATATTATTATACGGGAAACGACTCAAAAAAGCAAGCCGCCTTTTTCACAAAGAAGCAAATACACGAAATTTTTTTGTATATATTATTGACAATGGGCGACACTTATGCTATAATACCGTCAAGAGTGGGAGTATGCCCACTTCGCGGAAAGACGTCCGTGTGGGTACATGGACCGACTTGGGACGGAAAGAGGGGGTTGCCAATGGAAATTGCAATAATCGCACATGATCTGAAGATGGAGCTTATGACGCAGTTCTGTATTGCCTACTGCGGTGTTCTGAGCAAGCATAATCTGTGTGCCACCAGTACAACGGCAAAGTATATTTCCGAAGCCACCGGCCTTCAGATCGAGCGTCTGCTGACCGGCGAGCAGGGCGGGGAACAGCAGATCGCTTCGCGCATCGCGTACAACGAGATTGATGTGCTCCTGTATTTCCGTGACACCAGACCTTCTGCATACAGCGAGTCGGACAATGAGCTGCAGCGGATGTGTGATATGTACAACATCCCCGTGGCGACCAACATTGCCACCGCAGAGGTGCTGATTATGGCGCTGGATCGCGGCGACCTGGATTGGCGCGATATCCTCAACCCCCGCTCCGAGTATAACCGGAAGCGGAAGAAGCGCGCATAAGCGCCCTTTGACAGACCGGGGCAGAGGGCTATGCCGTTTTTCTGCGGCGTGGCGTCGGAATGCTCAGGGATTGCCGAAAAAACAGTACGGACAGCCGCCGTGAGCGGTGTCCCCCCGTGCGGAACAAGCCGACCGGAATCGCGGCGCACAGAGAGGAGGGAAGGGAACCCGGTTCCCTTGCTGAGATCCTTCCCGCAGGATGCGCCGGTCGCGTACCGCCCGCACGGACAGGAGCAGGCTTTTTGCCTGCCGCCTGCTATACCCATAACCGCATACGAGTGAAACCTTCGGGTGGAACCGTGTATGGTACAGTCCGGGCGCACCCTTTGCGGTGACGCCGGAGCGTTGGATCATGCACCCCGGAGAGCGCTGCCGCAGGGCAGTGCTTTCCGGGGTTTTGATATTTTCGAAACGGAAGCAAGGAGAGAACAGAAAGCCATGAGAATCAATTTTGGATCCACACAGATGGAATTTGATGCGCCCCTGACGGTATATGATGCCGCAGTCGCCGCGGGACTCATCAGTCGTGCCGTACTGGCGGCGCACGTGAACGGCAAGCTCTGCGCACTGACGCAGATGCTGGACGGCGATGCCGACGTCGAGCTGCTGACCTTCGCGGACGAGGACGGGAAGCACGTTTTCCGCCACACAGCTTCGCATATCCTGGCGCAGGCGGTCAAGCGTCTGTATCCGGAAACCAAGCTGACCATCGGTCCCGCCATCGAGAACGGCTTCTACTATGACTTTGACAGCGATGTTTCCTTCACGCCCGATATCCTTCACAATATCGAGGCGGAGATGAAGAAGATCGTCAAGGAGAACGAGAAGATCGAGCGCTTTGAACTGCCCCGCGCCGAAGCGATCGCGTTCATGCAGGAACACGACGAGCCGTACAAGGTGCAGCTGATTGAGGAATTGCCGGAGGGCGAAGTCATCAGCTTTTACAGGCAGGGCGAGTTCACCGACCTGTGTGCAGGACCGCACCTGTTTTCGACCGGCGCCGTCAAGGCGTTCCGGCTGACGCAGTGCACCGGCGCTTACTGGAAGGGCGATCAGAAGAACAAGATGCTCCAGCGCGTGTACGGCACGGCTTTCCCGACCAAGGAAGAGCTGAACGACTATCTTGCCGCCGTGGAGGACGCCAAGCGCCGGGATCACAACAAGATCGGGCGTGAGCTGGAATACTTCACCACGGTGGATGTGGTCGGACAGGGATTGCCCATCATCATGCCCAAGGGCGCACGTGTCATCCAGACGCTTCAGCGCTGGGTTGAGGATGTCGAGCAGGCGCGCGGCTGTCAGCTGACCAAAACACCGCTGATGGCAAAGCGGGAATTCTACAAGATTTCCGGTCACTGGGATCACTATCTGGACGGGATGTTCGTGCTGGGAGATCCCTACGACGAAACCAAGGAGTGCTTTGCCCTGCGCCCCATGACCTGCCCCTTCCAGTATCAGGTGTACCTGAACAAGAAGCGCTCCTACCGCGATCTGCCCATGCGGCTGACCGAGACTTCGACGCTGTTCCGCAACGAGGATTCCGGCGAGATGCACGGACTCATCCGCGTGCGCCAGTTCACGATCTCGGAGGGGCACTACATCCTCAAGCCCGACCAGCTGGAGGACGAGTTCCGCGGCTGTCTGGATCTGGCGAAGTACTGCCTGGAGACCGTCGGACTGCTTGACAAATGTACCTTCCGCTTCTCGCAGTGGGATCCTGCCAATCCGAAGAACAAGTATGAGGGGACGGCGGAGCAGTGGGAGGAGTCCCAGGCGCTTATGGCGAAGATCCTGGACGACCTGCACGTCAAGTACACGGTCGGCATTGACGAGGCGGCATTCTACGGTCCCAAACTGGACATCCAGTACCGCAACGTCTACGGCAAGGAGGACACGCTGGTCACGATCCAGATTGATCTCCTGCTGGCAAAGCGCTTCGGCATGACCTACGTTGATTCTGACGGACAGGAGAAGTACCCGTATATCATTCACCGTACCTCGCTCGGCTGCTACGAGCGGACGCTTGCCTACCTGCTGGAGACCTATGCCGGCGCCCTGCCGATGTGGATGGCGCCCGTGCAGGTGCGCGTCCTGCCGATGGGAGAGGGCGAGCTTGCCTACGCGCAGGAGCTGGCGGACAAGTACGCGGCTGCCGGTATGCGCGTAGAGGTCGACAGGAGCAACAACACAATCGGGTATATGATTCGCGCCGCCCAGCAGGAGAAGATTCCGTATATGCTGGTTGTCGGCGGCAAGGAGGTCGCCTCCGGGACTGTTTCGGTCCGCTCCCGCAAGGGCGAAGTGACGAATGATGTGCCTGCCGAGGAATTCATGCTGAACGCCCTGCGCGAGATTGCGTCCAAAGCGCGCTGACAGGATCCGCTTCACAAATCACACCCAAAATCGGAGGTACTACCTTGGAACCCAACAACAACTCTACCCGGGACAGCCGGCAGGAGGATCACACGGTGCGCGAAAAGCCGCCTGTGCGGCGTATTCTGCTGACCTGCCTGCACGTGATTCTGACCGTCCTGCCGGTGGTCGCCTGCGGCACGGCAATATACCTGCATGCCGTTTACCCCAACGAAAAGCTGGAGGAACTGTGGTTCTACCTGTCCAACGGCGCGGGGGATTCCGGATCCAGCACGTTCCTGAAGGGAGCTGCTGTCGTCGGTCCGCCCTGCCTTGTCGTGATCGCACTGCTCCTGCTGCTCCAGTACGACGTTTTCCACAAGCGCCGCACGATCCGGCGCAAAGCCGGAAAGTCGGGCGCGGAAAAGGAAATCCAGATCTACCCCATCCGGCATAAATGGGCGTTTACAGCCGCCGTGTTCGTGATTCTGATCGGCATCGGATTTCAGCAGATCGGCGTCTATACCTTTGTGGCGGCGCAGTTCCGCGAATCCAATTTCATACATGACCATTATGTGGATCCGCGCGGGACGTCTACCCGGCTTTCCGACGATACTGCCGCTACGGGCGGTGACGAGCCGGTAACCGGTGAGTCGGCGACAGAGGCGCCGGCAACGGGCGAGCCGGCAACGGATAAAGACATTTGGAGTGGATACAAGAACCCGAACTATTTGGTCAAGGCGCCGGAAAAGCGCCGCAACCTGCTGGTGATCGAGGTGGAATCGTTGGAAACCACCATGTTCACGCGGGAGCAGGGCGGTGCGTGGGAGCATGATGTCATTCCGGATCTGTACCGGATGCTGTTTGACGAGGATGCCATATTCTTCGCCAGCGACGGCGGCACGCGCGGCACGCAGGATGCTTATGGCAGTACGTGGACAACCGCCTCGCTGATTGCCAACACGGCGGGCATCCCCTTCAAGGTGCCGGTCGGCATGAACAACTCCTATCACTCCAAAAATTTCCTCAGAGGCGCATACTCGCTGGGCGATGTCCTGCGGGATTTCGGATACCGCAATGTGCTGCTTTCCGGTTGCCGCACCACCTTCGGCGGCGTGGCGGAATACTTTACCTGCCATGGAAATTATGAGATCGTGGATCCCCTGAACCTGCGTTTCCGAGCGGGTGCCGAAACTTATTTCAGCAGGCCGATTCCCAAGTCGCAGAAGAATGAGTGGGGCTTCTCGGACGAATTTACCTTTGATGTGGCGAAGGACTTTCTGACGCTCCAGGGTGACATCTCCGACCAGCCGTGGCATTTGCTCATCAGCACCATTGACACGCACTTCACCGGTTACACCTATGAAGCGGATCCCGAAAGAGGCTACAAGGGAAGCGTGACTTCGTTTGACCGTCAGCTGGAGAACGTTTACGCTACCACTGCCCGCAGTATCGTGGAGTTCGTGCAGTGGGTCAAGCAGCAGCCGTTCTATGAAAACACCACGGTTGTCATCATCGGCGACCACGTGAATATGCTAAACAGCTTCTGCGACAAGAGCGATGCCGATCTGCGCGGGCGGTACAATCTGATCCTCAACTCTGCCGTGACTACCACCAATACCAAGAATCGCTCCTTTACGGCGCTTGATTTCTTCCCCACCATGCTGGCGGCGGCTGGCTTTACCATTGAGGGCGACCGGCTGGGGCTGGGTGCAAACCTGTTCTCTGACCGTCCTACGCTGGCGGAGACATATGGGCTTTCCTTCATGAACGATGAGTTGGAAAAGAAATCCGATTTCTATATCGACTATATCATGGGACGCGAGGACTACGAGGATCTGGAATCCAGAGCGGATAAAGAATAGGCTAAGGACGGACTGACTGAATCAGCCTGTAAAGCGGCAAAAGCCGGGCGGGGATTCCGCCCGGCTTTTGCCGCTTTACTATTTTCCGATTTCGTTCTTTCAGACAACAACACCGTACACTTTGCCGCATATCGTGCCGCCGACGTGCCCCCGGACATCTCCCATGACATCGCCCCGGATATCTCCGCCGATGTCGGCGCCTTCCGCTATATCGCCGTTGATGTTTCCCCGGATGTTGCCGCCGACTGTGCCGACCACATCGCCGTCCACGTCGCCGTCCAGGTCGCCGCCGATAGCGCCGCTCAGTCTGCCAAGAATTTTTCCGCTGAAATCTCCGCCGATAGCCCCGTCGAGATCCCCGTCCAGCACGCCGCAGAAATTTCCGCCGACGTTGCCGGTCAGGTTACCCAGCACGGTCCCCGTGAAGTCACCCCCCACGCAACCGGAAAGGTTGCCGTCCAGCAGACCTTCGAAATCTCCGCCGACCGTTCCGGAAAGGTCACCCCACAGCTGTCTCGCGCATACATCGCCGCCGACTGCGCCCTCCAGATTCCCATCCAAAAGATCGCTCTGATAGTCTCCGCCTATGGAACCGCGCAGGTCACCCATGATTCTTCCGGACATATCGCCGCCGATACTGCCGGTCAGATCGCTGTCGAGAACACCCTGGAAATCTCCTTCTACCGTGCCGTCCAGGTACCCCAGCAGTGTGGTACGCACGTCCCCTCCGATCGTTCCGTGCAGGTTCCCATGCACCTCGCGGGTCAGCAGGTCGCCTTCCACGGTGCTGTTTATGTCGCCGTATACGGGACCCAGAATGTCCCCCTGCACGCATTCGGTCAGCGTTCCGCGGATGGGTCGGACGATATCCCCCTCACCGAAATTCCGCAGGGAACGTGTGTACTCTGCATCGCCCTGCCGCTTCAGCTCCCGCCGTTGCCGGTCAGCTTCGCGGGATTTGCGATCCTGCTCCCGCCGTTTGCGGTCTGCCTCGCGGCGCTGGCGGTCGTTTACCCGCCGGGAAAACCAAGCCTGCCGCTCGGCGGTATCCTGTATCAGAGTCACGCGCTGATCGTTGATCCGGGTGCAGTTGCAGGGCGCGTTGCCGCGGCTGTCACCGTTCCCGTTCCGTCCCCGCTTCGCCGATGCATTTCTTCCTGTGGCGGATTGCGCCTGCCTCATCCCCTCGCGGAACTTCTCGCGGACATTGACTCCCTGCACACCCAGGCTCTCCAGAATGCTCTGCACCATGCCCATCGCCTCTTCGGCTTCTTGCATGGCACCGGTGAATGCTTCCCACTGCATGGCGTTCATGCCGGAAGTCCCGTCATCCTCGTCATCCTCGTCATCCTCGTCATCATCGTCGTCATCGTCCCGGTATTCCTCTGCGGCGTTGGCGAAGTCCTCCGCATTGGCGGCGTACTCTTCTGCCTCATCGGCGGCACACCGGGCATCAGCCGCGGCGCACCGGGCATCCTCTGCCGCATTCTGTATGGCAGCCATCTGTTCGCGCATTTCCTGACGGAAGGCTTCCAACTCCTCGTGCTCGGCGGTATCCAGCAGCCGCTCGGCTTCTTCCGCCGTAATGCTGCCGTTTTCCAGCAGCTGCAGAATTTCCAATTTGTTTCCCATGTTCTGAACCTCTCTTTCTTCCTCACATTCCTGTGTTTGATTTTTTGTCCGGGGGAACGGTCACTTTACTTCAACTTCTCCAAAAGAGCAGGAGACATTGATATACACAGTCGGTGTGCCGGCATCCTTCGGCTTTTTGCGCTTGTTCTCACAGCCGCCGAAGGAGCAGACGGGGGCGATCTCTGCCCGAACGCCTGCCGGCAGCAGGATCGTCAGCTGACCGAAGGAGCAGTTCGCATCAATCACCGAATTGTCCTGCACCAACGCCTCGCGCAGGTCAAAGGTCATCTCGCCGAAAGCAACTTCCAGCGTAGCGCTGGTAAAGCTCTTTCCTGCCATATCGTAAGTCTGACTGCCAAAGCGAACCGTGTAGTCTGTTCCGTCCCCGGCAGACATACTGACTTCCGCGAAGGAGCCGTGCGTCCATTTTTTCATACGGCGGTACATCCGGCGCATCTTCCAACGGCGGAACAGCGGGTTCAGCAGGATGCGCAGTCCGATCAAAATCAGCAGAGCGCCCAGAACAACGACCAGTGCCTTCCGCATGGGCAGGACGTCCAGCTTGGAGAGGAGGATCAGCGCACCGCCGCCCAGACACAGTGCCCAGAACCACGACCACGGATTGCGGAGCAGGAAATAGACGGCAGGTACGATCAGGAACAGGGAGCCCCAGCCGGGGAAGAACAGCGTGAAGTTTTCCCACGGCAGGAATGAGACCTGATTGCCAATGTACCCGACGCCGACGCCGATGACGCACAGGGCAAGGAACAGGCGTGCAAGGTACCTGCGGACGGCGCCGCCGGAGATCTTGTCGTAATCGGAATAACGGTAACTCATGGTGAATACCTTCCTTTCATGTGACAGCACGGCTGTCTTTTTGGTTTTGGGGATCTTACAGTCCGCGCAGGCGGGATGCCGCTTCGGCGGCGGTGATGCGGTGCTGGGCAAGCAGATTCAGAATATCCCGCCTTGCCTGCGCCTTGTCGGGCGTTTCGGCGTTTTCCGGTTGCGCAGCCCGTGCGGCGGGGTTGTCCTGCTCGGGCGCATCGGGTGTGCTCAGCCCCAGCGATGCAATCAACCCGTCCAGTGCCGCCCGGACGGTGGGGTAGGATACGCCCATTTCGCGTTCCACGTCCTTGATGCTGCCCCGGTTCTTGATGAAGGTCAGCAGGAAGCGGGATTCCTCCTGGGACAGCTCGCAGAAACGGCAACCGGAAAATTCTCCCTCCAGCCGGGAGCCGCAGGTCGGGCAGGACAACTGCGTGACGGTCAGCTTGCCCTCGCAGATGGGGCACTTGTGTGGCATACGGTACATTCGGTACGTCTCCTTTCGGCAGGCAGGGACGCTCCAGCACGGATTCCCGGGGGTGCGATGCCCTGCGTTACGTGCAGTATAGCACATAAAATTCATTTTGTCAATGTACTTGATAAAGATTTTTAATTTCAAAATCAATTTTATTTATTTTTGGCGCATTCGTGGTGCCTCCGCCTCTGAAGCATCCGTAACAGGAAACGACCGCCATGCCGGGACGGCATGGCGGTCGTTTCAAGGTAATACCGCCAAGGCATTCACTGTGCATTGCGCGGTCTGTCTCTTATACACATCTGACGCTGCCGACGATCTTA